>MTKZ01004583.1_pt1 | contig 46622 bp, 49 predicted proteins | sample 1042781 | NCBI WGS metagenome assembly MTKZ01 (sample SAMN06212207, study PRJNA360539) | anaerobic digester metagenome | biome: Wastewater treatment plant; material: sludge; isolation source: anaerobic digester fed with sludge from wastewater treatment plant | place: Denmark: WWTP Viborg ...
AAACAGGCATATGGATGGAACCGCGGTTCTATCCATACATAGAGGTAAAATAACGATGCCGACAAAACATCCGATAAAAAGCAAAAACAAAAAAACATCCCCGTACCCAAACGAATTTTCTCTCCTGTCGGAAGAAATCATCGCGAAGGCCGGTGTCGGAATCTACATCGTGCAGAATCGGAAATTCGTATACACCAGCAATCTTTTTCAAATAATTACCGGTTTTACAGATGACGATCTGATCGGGGCATCCCCCCTCGATCGTGTGTATCCGGAGGACCAGGAAAATGTCCGGCAACATGCCGTCAAATGTTTAAAAAAAGAAATTTTCGAGCCCTATGAATTCCGGCTGTTCAACAAAGACAATCAACTCAGATGGATTCTGGAAACCGTTACGCCCATCGTTTATAAAGGGCAACCGGCGACACTGGGAAGTTTCATGGACATTACCGAACGGAAAATGACGGAAGAAGCCCTGCGCCAAAGCGAAGAAAAATACCGAACCATCATCGAAAACATCGAAGACGGCTATGTCGAAATGGATCTCAAGGGGAATTTCATCTTCTTTAATGATGCCATCAGCAAAATGCACGGTTTCACCAGCATAGAATTACTGAAAATGAATTATACAGATGTCATGGATGAAGAAAATGCCGCGAAAATCTATGCAAAATACAATCACGTTTTTAAGACCGGCATACCGGAGAAGGATTTTGAATATCAAATCATCACCAAAGACGGTCAAAGAAAATTTCTGGAAACATCCATATCGTTAATCAACAACTCTGCGGGAAGAATCATTGCCTTCCGCGGTATCGTGCGGGACAGAACGCAGCGCAAACAGGCGGAAGAAGCCCTGCGCCAAAGCGAGGAGAAGTACCGAAGCATTCTGGAAAATATCGAAGAAGGCTTCTTCGAGGTGGATCTTGCCGGCAATTTTACTTTCTTCAATCATTCGCTCTGTTCGCTGCTCGGTTACTCCAGAGAAGAGACCTTGGGAATGAATTACAGGCAATACACCGATAAAGACAGTGCGCAAGACGTTTTCCGCACGTTTAACGGAATCTTCCGAACCGGGATGCCGGTCAAAGAATTCGACTGGTTCATTATCCGGAAGAATAAAACCAGACGATATGTCGAGGCCTCTATCTATTTAAAGAAAGATTCCTCGGGAAAGCCGACAGGGTTTCAGGGTTTTACCCGCGACGTCACCGATCGCATTCAGGCCGAATTCCAAAAGGAGGCGGCGCTTGAAGCTCTCCGTGAAAGCGAAGAAAAATACAGAAACATTCTGGAAAATATTCAGGAGGCGTATTTTGAAGTTGATCTTGCCGGAAACTTTACATTCTTCAACGATGCCTTGTGCCGGATGACCGGTTGCTCCAAGGAGGAACTGAGGGGAACAAATTATACAAAATTTTCAGATGAAGAAAACTCGAAAAAAGTTTTTCAGGTATTCAATAAGGTTTTCAATACCGGCCAACCGACGGAAGGCTTTGACTGGCTGATTATCCGGAAAGACAGCACAAAAAGATACATTGAAGCGTCTGTTTCGCTAAAAAAAGATTCCCATGGACATCCTGCAGGTTTTAAAGGAGTCATCCGGGATATTTCTGAACGCAAGCGGATCGAACAGGAATTAAATTACATGGCAACCCATGATGCGTTGACCGGATTGCCGAACCGTTTAATGTTCAACCAGTTGCTGAACCAGGCGATTCTCTCCGCCAAGCGCCATAAAAAACAGCTGGCCGTTTTCTTTATTGATCTCGACCGTTTCAAAATCATCAATGACACGCTCGGTCACGATGCCGGCGACCTTCTTTTACAGGAAATCGCCAGACGCTTCCGGCATTCGTTAAGAGCCGTCGATGTCGTCGGCCGTCTTGGCGGTGATGAATTCGTGATTCTCATCGAAGATTTCAGCGACTTCGCCCAGGTGTCGAAAGTGGCGCACAAAATTCTTTCCGCCGCCATCAAGCCCATGGTGATCATGTCGGAAGAATGCCGCGTCACCGCCAGCATTGGAATCAGCATCTTTCCCAAGGACGGACAAGACGAGCAGTCCCTGATGAAAAACGCCGACATCGCCATGTATTTTGCGAAAGAGGAAGGTAAAAACAATTTTCAATACTATTCCAAAGACATCAAAACGCAATCGAATGAACGTCTCTCGATTGAAACCAATCTTCGACGGGCGCTGGAGCGCGACGAATTTTATCTGACGTATCAGGCGAGATTGGATTTCAAATCAAACCAAATCACCGGTGTGGAAGCGCTGCTTCGCTGGAACAATCCTTATCTGGGCCAGGTGACACCTACGCAATTCATTCCCCTCGCCGAAGAAACCGGTTTGATCGTTCCCATCGGCAGATGGGTGCTTAAAACAGCCTGCGCACAAAACATGGCGTGGCAGAAGCAGAATCTGCCGCCCATCTGCATGGCCGTCAACTTATCGCTGCGTCAACTCTCGGACGAAAACCTGCTAAACGATATCCGGATGGCATTAAACGAATCCGGCATGCCGCCTCAACTTCTGGAGTTGGAAATCACGGAAAGTATGGTCATGCATAATCCCGCAAAGCTCATTCAACTGCTGACCAAAATCAAGGACATGGGCGTCCGGCTGGCAATCGACGATTTCGGCACGGGCTATTCCTCTCTGGCACAAATCAAACATTACCCGATCGATACACTGAAAGTGGACAGGTCTTTCATCCGGAATCTTCCGAAGGATTCCGAGGATAAGGCTATCACCGAAGCGATCATCACAATGGGGAAAACCCTCAGCCTGACCGTCGTTGCCGAAGGAGTGGAAACCCTCGAGCAGGAAAATTATTTGCGGGAGCACGTTTGCGATGAAATGCAGGGCTTTTATTTCAGCAAACCGGTCAAAGCCGATGATTTTGCTGAACTGCTGCGCAATCATACCGGTGCACATCTGACATGAAATTATGCAAAAAGAAGTGCGCCCTGTTCGCAACGTCCTTCACTGACGGGCGGCTTTTTGATCCAGGATGTCCATAGCGTCTTTCGCCGTGTTTGCTACCGCGTCATTATTGTTGCGGGAAAGCGTTTTTAAAAACTCCTTCGATTTTATCCCTCCGCATTTTCCCAGCGATACGGCACAGGCGCACAGGATATCCTGTTTTTCCCGGGGAATCTCCGCTTTCATGAATTTTAGAATCCCTTTTTTTTCGTTCAGCAATTCGGCGGCCATCTCTATGATCTCATTCTCCAGTGTTTCGCGATCAGAAACCTCTCCAAGATGACCGGCCGCTTTTAATAAACCGCACACCAACCCGGCATCATTTGCATTGATATTCTTCTTTGAGATTCTCTCTTTTAAGAACGATACTATTTTTTGGAGCATCTCTACAGAAACAGGCAGTTCATGCTCGATCAGACTCAAAGCCTGATGTCTGACCTTTTCCTCTTCATCGTTCAAAGCGTCTATAATGACGGCGGCGGTGTCCTGTTGATTGATTTTTGCCATGGCCGCCAGGGCTCTCGCTCTGATGCTGGCATTGGTGTGCTTAAGAAATTTCCTTACCGTTTTGCTATCCTCTTTTTGTCCGACCTGCATGATGACGAGCAAAGCGGCATTCAACACGGATAACGGATGATTCGACTGTCCGAGAACATCCATCGCCCATCGCCTCCCTGTTTCTCCCTTTTGGGATAATATCTCCACCGCACATTTCAAAATGTTCGGCTCTTGCGACTTGCTGATCATCAGGTCGACGGTTTTGATGCACATCGTGTTCGACAGCAGCAAAACCTCGTCGATTTTGCTTCGTAAATTTGCATCCCCCTGGATGTATTCATCGGCTATCCTTTCTTCCATGCCTTCCCAGATGGAATCAGGCATACCTTTAAGAAATTCCGATTCCTGAATCATGTCTTCATGATGAGCGGACAGATCGTTTAGAGCCTGCACAATCCGCGCGATGATTTTCCACTCACCGGCATTGACGAACGCGGGGATGACCCTCTTGACCGTTAAGACAATACTTTCCGCCTCCTCAATGGAGGACGCCTTCGAGATGTTTTCCAGGTAATTCTCTGTTTGCGATAATATTTCATCGGCCAGTTGAGCGCTTTCCCTGTCAATACGCATGTCCGCCGGAAGCATATCTGAATCGATAATTTTACATTCGAACAATTGTTCAAATAAATTTTTTATATCGGGCATTTTCTCCGCAATCATTCTTTCTGCCGCGATGTTGAGAACTTTAGCCAGATAAACATTTCTTTCGAGCCGCTGTTCATTCTCTTCCTGCGAAACCCCGTCCATCAGGTTATCCCGGTAAATATCAAATACTGTCGTGGAAATCGGCACGACGGCATCAGATTGCAATGAACTGATTATCAGTTTTTCCAACTCATCAACCTCCATGAAGTGGGAGACATGATCCACGACAATATCGCAGTTGACAATCAGGTCTTTTAGTAAATCATTATTCGTGAGGGGACGGATGATATCTTCCACAATCTGCTTTTTGATTACCTTCATTTTATCTTCGGTGGCAAAACGGAACATCGGCACCACGTTCAGATCCTTGGCGAGACGGCGCAAGATGATGGATACACGCCAGGGAAGTTTCCCTCTGGAAAGGACAATATCTGTTTTGAAAATAGTCGATACTTCAGTGATCCCCCTGTCAACAAGAGATTTTGTGAGGTATTCTCCCAGTTTGGATGTGTCCGCGGATTCTGCAATCGGCTCGCTCATCACATCGATAAAAGACTCGAAGTGCTCGGCTGTAATATTTTTTTTGATGACAAAACTGTTGAGACTTTTTCTNNATGTAGAGGCCTTTTTTGACTTCCTGGGAAACCGGGTGGTGGCTGTCATAATAGCCGCTGCGGGAAATGGCCTTGATGAGTTCAATAACGAATTCGCAGGTCGTTTTTGCCTTGGCGAACTCATCCGGAGTAAATTCCTTTTTTTCATCTTTCTTATAACTAGTTTTCTCAACTGTTTGCATCGTATCAGCCCTTTCGTTTTGATATGGTGTAACAACAGATCGATTAAAACTATATTCATAAGAAAGCGGATCAATGATGCCGGATACGCTTTTTTTTCGACGCATTGCCGTTTGAATGTATGAGATGTTTATATATAACATGTCTTGAAAGAAATACAAATCACAAATATCATCCCCCGTCTGATTTCTGTAACACCCCGGGTTGACAAAAGACCGAAAGACGTTGTAAGAAAATAAAACGTTGAGGCTCCGAGGATCACAATAAATGATGAATCACAGACATCCATTACACGGCCGTTCCACGGGAATGTTTCGCAGGATTATTCTTTGCTTGGCGCTCATCCTTGCCGTAGCGTCACTGGTCGCCTGTTCTCTGATCAATACCCTCTTCCCTCCCCCCGCCAAACCCGCCAAAATTGCCCTGGTGCTGGGCGGCGGCGGTTCCAAAGGATTCGCGCATATCGGTGTGCTGAAGGTTCTTGAAGCGCAGAAAATCCCCGTGCACATGGTCGTGGGCACAAGCGCCGGCAGTGTTGTCGGCAGTCTCTATGCGTCTGGCAAATCCGCTTTCGAATTGCAGGAAATCGCCCTGAAAATGGATAAGGATAAGATTATTGACTACGATTGGAAAATATGGAGCGGCGGTCTGATCATCGGCGACAAACTGGAAAATTTTATCAATACGTATGTCAAAAACACACCGATTGAAAAACTTAAGATTCCTTTTTATGCCGTGTCCACCAACATTGCCACCGGTGAAGAAACGGTTTTTGCCCGCGGCAATACGGGAATGGCCGTTCGCGCCAGCTGCTCCGTTCCCGCTGTTTTCCAGCCGCTGAAAATCGGGAATAACACCTACGTGGACGGCGGTGTGGTCAGCCCGGTGGCGGTCAATGTTGCCCGTCGTAACGGTGCGGATATCGTTATTGCCGTGGATATTTCTGGAGGACTCCAAAGAACCGTTCCGGACGGCATGTTCGATTCGATCAAAAAATCTGTGGATATCATGTATTCCAAAATCGCCGAATATCAGATCAAACATGCCGACGTCGTCATCCGTCCGAACATGAAACATATCAGCTCCACCGAAATGGAAAAATTCAATGAAGCGATTCTCGAAGGTGAAAAAGCGGCCACACTGAAGCTTCCTGAATTGCAACAGATAATGGCACAATTAAAACAGGAAAGACGTCTCTAAAGCTTTCTTTTTAGCATTCTGCAATCGAGTATTTATGATGATTATCGGCGCCCGGGCCCACAATCTTGATGAAGCCAACACCCTCAGCAAAATGCATTGCCCCTATATTGAAATATCGCTGGATGATCCCGCTGTGGTTTCGGGCTGGCTTCCTCAACTGCGGAACATCCTGAACCGGGACGGCATAACGTTTTTGGCGCATTACCCCAATGAAGACAACCCCTTTGATGTGGCAATTCTTCGCAATACGTTTCTCCCCCGTATCGTCACCTTGATGAAATTATCTCAAAAGCTTGACATCCATAAAGCGACCATTCACTTCTGGATTGACAAACGCCGTCTGCCTCATGATCTGATCCGCGACAAACTGGACATTCTTTCCCGTATCGTGGACTACGGCAATGATTTCGGCATTACCGTCTGCATAGAAAATTTGAGCGAACGCGCCGACAGTTTCGCCCCCGCCTTTGACGCCATTCCCGATCTGAAAATGACGCTCGATATCGGACATGGCCAGCTGCTTTCACGGCAAAACACATCTTTTCGCTTTATTGAAGAACATTTTCCTCGCATCGCGCACGTCCACGCCCATGATAACCATGGAGGAAAAACAGTAAGTGACGACCTTCACCTCGCCCTGGGCGACGGCTCCATTGATTACAAAAGGATTTTCAAACGACTGATTGCCAAGGGATACGCCTCAACCATCACGACGGAAGTCAAACCACAGGATCTGCTCAAAAGCAAACAGCGGCTGGAGGATTGCATCCGCAGCATCACTCCTGCACAAACGGGTAACGGCTTGTGACATCCGCAAAGATCTGTCCGTTCTTTTCTTTCAGGATAACGAAGCCCGCATGAACAACCGAACTCACGTCTAAAATCGTCCCGATATTTGAACTCAGGCCAAGGGATTCCAAATCGCTCAAATGAGTCAGATTTGTCGAGTTGATGTCCGTCTCACTATTATAAGCCTTGTGATGTTGCCTGAGCACCTCAGCGTTGTATTCTATTCCGTATTCGGTCAGATAGGACAAGGCTTTGGCAAATTTTTCATTTCTGTAACCGGCAATGGTTTCTTTCAGGCGATTGGCGATTTGGGCAATGGACATGGCATGAATTTCCTTTCTCGTAAATTCCGTCATGCTGGTAAACGTCGCATTGCCCAGATGCAGAGGGTCGATATCGGGATGCAGATCCCGCAGATTGATCCCGTTTCTTAATCTTACCTTCTCGGTATCGCGCAGGATGTGATCGTGATATTTTTTCAATAAAAATGAAATAATAATTTGATTACTGGAAATGGAACAGGTCTCGTTTTCCTGTTGGGCTGTGCGTTTCATATCCGCAAGAAATTCATCTGAAAAGAATTCCCTTCTGGTATATAATTTTTCATCTTTTTCATAATGTCCGGCCTTATCTTGAATTTCACGGCTGAGTTCGGAAAGCGACGGGAGAAATACTCTGTGGATTTTATCAGAATCAACAGGCAGCCCTTTGAATAATCTTTGAGGAGATGGAGGCAGAAAAGGCCTGCCCTCAGTGATACACATCCAGGCATAGAGGAAAAGAAGCATGGAAATGCCGTCTGCCACCGTATGCGAACAGCTTATGCCGGCCAAAATCCCGTCTTTGACCGGAATGCCCGTAATAGCAAAAAGCGGTTCGCCCGGCAATGTTTTAACGTGGACCATCATCTTTTTAATGTCTTCAAGACTGAGATCACGGGAAACAGCGTCAAGCGGCGGCAACTCATTCAACACGGCGCCGTCCGTACAATATTGCAATGCAAACTTGTTTTCACCGATCGCGATCAGACGACTGGAAAAGAGATTATAATGTTCAATGGTTTTGATGATGCTTTCTTTGAGTTTCCCGATGGGAATGTCTTTCCTGTAAAAATATAAAATTTCATTCGGACTTCCGGCGATCATCCGTTCATTTTCAAGAACGGACAATGGCAGAATATTTTTGCCGTAATTTTCTTTAAGATGGGCAGTATGTTTTTCATTCATTTTCATCGTTTCTCCGTAAATAAAATTTTAAATCCGAGCAACAACCGTTACATCCGGAACATTGAAAGTTCAATGGCTCTACTAATTAATATTCCTTATTTATCAATTACTTAAATCTATTTTATGATTCTTCGCTTTATAATCCGGTAGGCGATCAGGACAATGGCCAGGGCCGTAACCGAAAGAGACAAAATCCATTTCGTATTGGTGGCCAGCCCCGATATTGCAACCAGAACGGGCGTTGCCCGGTCAAGGTCCGCAAGGAAATAGATGTGCATCGTGTTTTCAAATAGATCGCACAGCCCCGCAATGAACGGTGTCAGAACAACCCCGTTGAATTTCGGATTGACATGGTTCATCTTAAAGGCCCGGGCGACCAGCAAACTCAGGAAAATACTGTACCAGAGGGGGTGAAAGTAATCCAGATAGAAGTGCTGATAATAAATTCCGATTTGTCCGGACGCAATCCATCCGGACGCAATGTCCTTGAATTTATCGCTGCTGAGAGTTGTCTGGAGCATAAAGGCCTGAAGCGTGCCTATTTTATGAAAAATCGTACCGAGAATGATCTGCGATGTAAAATAAATGACGGCAAACAACGCGATGAGAAAATTGGAATCCGATTTTTTCAGCACATAATTTTCAGCCCCTGTCAATCTTCCCATAATCGGCCTCCGGAGTTTTTCGATATGCTTTTGAAAACGGAAAAAATATAATCTTATTGACGTGATCTGTCAATCACAAGCTGCCTGGATGAAACCGTCTATGGCGTCTTTTCGGTGCATGCCCGATAAAACTGCGCTGCTCGGTTATATTCATCAATCATGGAGGACAGCACCGCCGTTTTGCCTTTGGCTTCCCCGACGATTTTGTTGTACCAGCGGCTCTTTTCATTATATGCGTAAATTTTTTCATTGACGTTCTGAATTTTTTGAGGATCATCGTACGTGTATTTTTTATCCGTATCGATTTCTGCCTGTTGCGCGTCCAGCTCGTTTTTCAGACGGTCGAGCTGGTTTTGCAAAGCTGCGATCTGCGCCTTTTTGACTTCAATATCACGCAGGAGATCTTCCGAAGGCGCAACACAAATATTGTGCGGCGTCGGCAACGACTGCAAACCGAATATCTGGACGGCAACGTAAGTCGGCCTTCCTTTCATTTTTCCTTCCAGCACAGCCGCTCCCATTTCCCGGATGTCCTCGGAAAGCATATTGTCCCGATGTCCGGGGCTTTGCATCCACCCCTCGACGATCTTCTGATTGGAGTGAAAAACGCCCTTCCCGATATTTTCCGCGATAATCTTATAGGCATAACCGACATCTTCAGCCAGGTCCGATGCCTGCTCGCCCGTGGGAGAAACATGCGCAAAATACTGTTTTTCCAGCATATCCCTCGCTCTGGCTTCTGCGATTTGATTCAACAAGCGATTCTCCGCAAGTTCAGCAAGGCCGTTATCGGTTCGCGCCTTGTTTGTCAGACGAATAATGGATTCCGGATTCAGTTTCTCTCCGTAAACAACGGGCAGCGGAATATGATCCTGAACCCTGCTTTGCAAAGCAGCATACGATTCCCCGATGTTGTCAGCATGAAAATAATCCCGAAGCGTCGGCATATCTGTAACGGCCAGCGCAAAAACAAAACCGGCCAGCCCCATGATCACGATGAAATGTTTTTTCAAAAAATCGAATCCTGTCGGTTTCTGCAATGCTGCATCATCCTTTATTTTTATGTGAAATTATATGAAGAAAGAAAGGGAAGGTCAACCGCAGCTTGCCCCGTTCAGCGCCGTTGAAAAACCATTAGTATTCAATATCAGCCGAAGCGGGAATTTCCTGCACGAACTCGACCTCGCGCGGGACTTTGTAATTGGAAAGATAGGTTTTGCAATAACGAATAATTTCTTTGTCGTCCGCGACCGCTCCCTCTTTCAGAATAACGTATGCCTTGACGATTTCACCGCGCATCAGATCTTCCTTGCCCGAAACTCTGGCGGCTTTCACCGCCGGATGCCCATTCAACACAGTTTCCACTTCAAGCGGATAAACATTAAATCCGCTCGTGATGATCATTCTTTTCTTGAGCCCGGTGATAAAAATATAACCGTCTTCATCCATCCGGCCCAGATCGCCCGTGTGCAGCCAGCCGTTTTTGATGACCGCCGCTGTGGCCGCCTCATTCTTGTAATAGCCCTGCATGACATTCTCTCCCCTGACAATCAATTCGCCGATCTGATTGCGGGGCAGTTCGCGTCCCTGATCATCCCCGATTTTAATCTCAACGCCTGTTATCGCCGTCCCGATGGATCCCGGCTTGTAAACCTGATCGAATCGATTGAAAGAACATACGGGCGACGCTTCCGTCAGTCCATAACCTTCCAGAAGTTTCAGATTGAATTTTTCTTCAAAGACATGCATGAAATCGGCCGGCATCGCCGATCCGCCGGTGACGCAAAGCTTCAGCGAACTGGTGTCGTACCGGGAGGCTTTTTCGTAAAAAATCATTCCCATAAACAGGCGCGGTACGGCTGAAATATACGTAATTTTTTCCCTTTCTATGGAACCGAAAAGACCATCCATCGTCAGCCGGTCCATCATGACAATGGAACAGCCCGCCCGGATGGTAAGAAGCATATTGGCCGTGGCTCCGAAAGCATGAAAAAGCGGAATCAGCGCCAGCGCAACATCATCCGGCGTTCTCTGGGCAATGGATTGCGTTACAACCGCCTGTGAATATAAATTGTGATGCGTCAGCACCGCGCCCAGAGGTCTCCCCGTCAACCCGGCAGTATAGATCATAACCGCCGGATCTTCCGGCTTGATCTCCACCGGTGTGAAGGACGCTCCCTGCGACTCCGCGCCCGGAAAAGGCTGGCCTTCCGGACTTAAGGCATCGACGGCAATGACCTGCCGGCATGTGGAAAGATTATCCTTGATTTCGTGATATTTTTTGAGCTGAGAGGATTGTGTGATTAAAATTTTCGAATCCGAATTATTCAGGAGATAAATCAATTCAGACGGGGTTGTCAGCGGATTGATGGGAACAACCACCGCCCCGTTTTTGACAATGCCGAAATAACAGAAAACAAACTCCGGGATATTGGGAAGCATAACGGTAACTTTATCGCCCTTGCCTATGCCTCGCTGCTGCATGAATCCGGCAACTTCGCCCACGGCCCGATGGAGCTGTTCGTAAGTAATATGCTGCTTGTCGCTGATCAAAGCGATGTGTTCAGCGTTTTTTTGCACCGCATCTTCGAGTAATTGAATGAGATTAATAGCCCTGAAACCTCCCCCCAAAATTGCCGGTCACTTAACATAACCCTGAATCATTTTTCAAGAAAATAAAAACCGGTCGCTCGCGTTTCATCCGGCGTTTTTTGTATAACAATTACCCGCAATAGTCTAATCATTTATTCATGTTTCTTCGGGTCGGCATGAATATCGGCATCGGGTCATCGGATAAAATTCGTCCATATGTGTTCTTCCGGCTCCGGCCGGACAATTCCCGCTTTCCGTCCCGCGGCGATGGATTTTAAAAGCCAGGCCATGTTTTGCCCCAGCGTCCGCATGATCTGCAAACCTTCGAGATCCTGCAAGACTTCTTCCGGCGTGTTGCCGTGAACCATGTTCCAGTACTGCGACGAGACCACCGGCATGTTGCTGATGGTAAAATATTTATTGAGCTGATCAAAGGCGGCGGTTGCCCCTCCCCGGCGGCAACTGACAACGGCCGCGCCCGGTTTATAGGCAAAGACATCGCTGCCTGCAAAAAAACACCGGTCCAGAAATGATGTAATAAATCCGGAAGCCCCCGCGTAATGCACGGGAGAGCCGAAGACAAAACCGTCCGCCTCGGCCGCTTTACCGATTGCAACGTTGACGGCATCATCATCGAAGATGCACTTCCCCGTCTCCGAACATTTCCCGCAGGCCGTACACCCTCTGATCGGTTTATTGCCGACGTAGAATATTTCCGCGTCGATATCCTGTTTTTTTAATGCCTTTGCCACCTCGGAAAGAGCGGCATAAGTGCATCCCTTCTTGTTGGGACTGCCGTTGATCAATAATACGTTCATTTTACCTACCTCTTCTTTTAATGAACATCATCCGATACGCTTTGTGTCTGAATACGATTATTTTTCTTTTTTTCATACTAAGCCAATCTTTCAAAAAATACAATGAGCCATTCGAAAAGATTGTTTTTTTCTTCCCCTGTCCGGTTTCCAATGCACAAAATGACAATTCTTCCTCATGATTAAACGTGAAAACCTATATAATTTCATCCTATTTCCTTTCTTTTTTTTAAGCCTCCGGGCGGTTGTCATTTGTCCCCGCCCATCTACAAATCCCCGGATTTAACCCGTTGACAAAATGACCGGCAGTTTCTATACTTTCGATTATGTTTGTTCGGATATAAACATAAAGTTCAATCAAGAAGGAGAAACAAACATGGCATCAAATTTTTTGTATTCCACTCGTGAACAGAAGTTCATCCTGAAAGAATGGCTAGATCTGTCCAAGGTCTTTGGAGCGGGACGTTTCCAGGGCGGCTACAGCGTTGATGATATAGATTCCATCCTCGAAAACGCGATGAAAATAGCCAAACTGTCGATAGCCCCCACCAGCGACGACGGCGACAACCTCCATGCCGTCTACAAGGACGGTAAAGTTACGACACCCGAATCCTATAAAAAAGGCTATTGGGCCATTCAGGAAAACGGCCTCGGCAGCAGCAACGCCGACCACACCGACCCCAGTTCCATGCCGCTGTGCGTGATGGGGGGCACCAATGAGTATCTGGCGGCAGCCAACGCCTCATTGGGACCCTATGCCATGGCGACCACCGGTTCCGCCGGCCTGATCCGCGACTTCGGCAGTGAAAATATTAAGAATATCTTCCTGCCTAAGATGTTTTCCGGTCAGTGGTCCGGCACCATGGACCTGACCGAACCCAACAGCGGCTCCGACGTCGGCGATATCACCACCAAGGCGACCCCCACTGATGAACCCGGCATCTACAATATTACGGGCACAAAATGTTTCATCACCGGCGGCGATCAGGACATCACCGAAAACATCATCCACCTGGCGCTTGCCCGAATTGAAGGCTGCGTCTCGGGAACCAAGGGCATCTCCCTGTTTGTTGTTCCCAAGTACTGGCCGGACGCCAACGGCGAAAAGGGCGAGTTCAACGACGTCAACTGCGGCGGCATCGAACACAAGATGGGTTTGCGAGGCTCGGCAACAGCCATCGTTAATTTCGGCGAGGACAACAAATGCCGCGGGTATCTTCTCGGCGATCCCCCCGTTGACGGCAGGGGACAGGGCATGGCCCAGATGTTCCAGATGATGAATGAAGAACGCACGGTCACCGGTCTTGCCGCCATGTCTGCGGCAACCGTCGCTTACAACAACGCCTGCGCGTATGCGGCCGGCCGTATTCAGGGCCGCCAACTCACCAATCCCAAGGCGGGCAGAGTCCCCATCATCAACCACGAAGACGTCCGCCGCATGCTCATGTTCCAGAAATCCATTACGGAAGCCTCCCGCGCCATGATTGCCTTCTCCTACTACTGCATGGATATCGCGGAGAATACTAAGGACGAGAACGAACGCAAGCTGGCCAAGGCATACATTGAGGTCAACATCCCCATCGTCAAGGCCTGGTGTTCGGACATGGCGTTCCTTTCCATCTCCGAAGCCATGCAGTGCTACGGCGGCTACGGTTTCTCGGAAGAGTACCCCATCGCCCAGCAGCTCCGTGACTGCCGAATTTATCCGATCTGGGAAGGCACCAATTACATCCAGTCCATGGATCTTATCGGACGCAAGTGGATGATGGCCGGAGGCCAGGTTTTTGCGACGTGGCTCGGCGAAATCGATAAATTCGTTCAGGCCAACAAAGCCAATGCCGTGCTGGGTGCGCAGGTCGCTCTTTTAGAAGAATCGCTGAACACTTACAGGGAAATTCAAAATACCATGGCCGGCTATCTGGGCCAGGGCAAACTGGGCATGATCGGCTTTTTCGCCACCCGCATCCTGCACGCCACAGGGTATATCTACGGCGCAAAACTTCTGCTCGAACAAGCGCTGATCTGTCAGAAAAAGGCTGATGAACTTGGCAAAGAACACTTTGAATATCCGTTTTATGCGGGCAAGGTGGCATCCGCCAAATTCTTCTGCCATAACATCCTGCCTGTGGTTAGTACGATTTTGAGAGTAATTAAGGAAGGCGACAACTCCGTTATGGAAGTTCCGGAAACGACTTTTGCGGTGTAAAACCGAGGTTCATCAGGAGGGACGGGCGTTCTCCCCGTCCCTCTTTTTTTTCACATCATTATTGAAACGCGTTCCCAGACCAGATCCATCACATTCCCCGCATCGTCACGGGCGCTCAGCGTGAGTCTGTCTTCGTCGAAAACAAACGTACGCGTCAGATCCGTCCCGATCCAGTCGGGAAACATGGCAGCCTGCACGTGATGATAGACAACGTTGCCGCAAATGTCATAGGTGCCGCAGTAGGATAAAAATGACGTCATGGCTTTGACGTATTTCAATCCAGCCGCAAGATATTTCCAGGAAATCAAAAGCTTCTTTGTTGCGGCGGCATCGCTGAGCTCTTCCGGAGAAACACCGATGCGGCCTCGTCCGGACTTCATCAGAATGGCGTGCATGAAGCCGTCCGGCATATAGGAAATGTATCCGAGAGGATCATCGCCGAAGGGTTTACTCACAACGCCGGAAGAAGACCTTCTTACAACTGATTTAAGTTTCCACGTTCCCACAAACCGTTTATAGATCGTCATAAATCTCATCCATAAATTTCAGGGCGCAACTCCAGAGCGCGCCGTTTTTTTGCGGATTGATCGGTGGATCAATCCCTACACTTTCATTTACTTGGGTAGGTAACAATTAACCCCGCACTGTCATTCCCGCATGGTTTTGGCGGGAATCCATATTTATTTACCGCCTTCAATTATCGTAATTTCTTCTTCCGTCAGGCCGTAGAGTTCGTAGACCAGTTTGTCGATTTGTTTGTCGGCAAAATTGAACCTACCTTGAAAATTCGACATGTCAAGCCGATTTTTCATGATTTTTTTTCGGTCTCCATGATCGTTTCGGACATCTTGTTAACAAGTGCAGTCTGAAACTTAAACTCAGCAGAGTCCTGTCTGCTCGTGTTACCAAAGTCGTTCTTGACTTCTTTGGATGCATTGTCTAAACTTGTAGCCGAATTAGGGACACGGGCAAAACGCCTTACATCACGTCGATTGCACAACGTGGGGAATCAACGATCATGAAATTAGACCTCTTTTTTGCCTCTCTTATCGGCGCGGCAGTCGGCTGCGCCGTCGCTTACGGAATCATCCGGCTCAAGGGCATCTGGATTCTCGGCGCGCTGCTTTATATCGCCGGCGGAATAATGGCTTTTCTCTTCGCGCATATTATTTTTTGGCATCTGGTTGCCGATACACATTATGTTTTTATCCCCGGCACAGTTGGCTTCTGCATCTGGTCGGTTTTTATAGCTCGCTTATTTTTTCCCAGGCATGTGTAACACGGTAATATTCTCCCGGCCGTAGCACCCCGCTTCCAGCGGGGGCGCGTAAAGTGGGGTTTGTGGGAGGCCCCACCGCATGCCGTTTTTTATTCTCCTATCTTGCTCATAATTATCGGCAAACCCTCCATACTTGGCCATGTATTGGTATCCTGAACAGCCACCAATGCATATCTCTGTTTATGGTCTCATTCTTATCAAGCAGATCGCCATAAGAATCTTTGACTTCATATGTCATTGACCTGAATTTTTCGTCAGCCTTTTCGATTCTTTCCCGATAAGGCTCAATTTGCTCGGTTGTGGCGTGGCGTAATACCTCATACAATGAGCTGCGTTTCCACAGATCCCAATCATATTCCGATCCATCGTCTCTTCCAATCCAATAGATGGCTTCTTCCCATTCCTCAATATACGGCTCCAGCCCCTCTTTTATTTCATCTTCCGAGAAACCTTGAAGGATGAAGTATTCCGTCAGCGCATCAGGTTTTCCGTGCCTGGCAATATATTCTTTTAGCTTTTGTTTATATTTGTACTTGGGCATTGGTAACAATCCCTTAGAAACATCGTAGTTTTTACGGATTGATCGGGAATCAATCCCTACATTTCAAAATTGTGTTTCCATTTTTTTGTAGGGCGTGCTCCCCTGAGCACGCCCCAAATTTTATTTCCCTTCGACTATCTTTATTTTAGTGACACTCGTTGAGAGCAAGCGTAGTGCTGCTCGAAACGTAAGTGGAACTATCCCAGGCGCGGAGCGCCGTGGGACTTCTTGCGTCCGATGATTCTTCATTTGCTTTCCACAATAGCAATTTCTTCTTCCGTCAGGCCGTAGAGTTCGTAAACTAATTTATCAATTTGTTTGTCGGTCGCGTCAATCTGGCGCTGGATTAATGTTTGTTCGTGACCGGTTTTGGCTTCGGCCAGTTGTTTGTTCAGGGCAAGCATTTGCTCAACGAGTCGCACCATGTTGTCGTGACGTTTTTTTTCTGCCTTGTTAGAGAAATTAATTAGTGGAGCCGTGAATCGCTTCATATCGAGTATTGAAATGCGTGGAAATGTTTTAGTGACCAACTTGTTACTTGATCTAGGAAAGTACCATGAAAGTAGTTCTGAATTCAGCAACCCAAGGATAAAAAAGTCGTGGTAACCTGCACTGCGACTCTCTTGTTTAATAATCACATTCAGGATTGTCTTATAGTTAACAAAATCTTCGTCCGTGAATGCCGCATGTATTCTGTAACGTCCAGAACCTGTAATTTCACGAACAAGAATGCGAGGCCCCTTAAAGAAATACTCTTGCCGAGGATGAGCAAGCCATGGACCATAAGATATCCAGTTCCCCTCAGTCCACTGGATTTGATAACGGGAGACATCATTTCCATTAAGCTCTTTACGAAATGTTTGATCTCTTTTTGTTGTTGAATGATATATACGTAAATCAATAATGCTTCTTTCTTGTCCCGTGTGAGAATCATATGCTTGGACACCTACACAAAAATCACAAAGCTCTGTCAATAGCACTCCGGCCTGCTTTATCTTATTGACTAGTTTCTGCTCTTTAGTACCAACTTCTATGTTAAACATGTGAGCCTCGCTAGTTGCCCACGAACTTTCGGTAAAATGGCGAACCTCTCCCATACTTTCTTTAATTTCTGAGATTGCAATGTCACGAGGCAGAAGAAGAACCCTGATGCACTGTTTATTATTGTTTAGTTTCTTCCCTTTTTTTACAAACGCTAAAATCGTGTTGACGGTGGCATTACTGAACACGCGAGTCGGTAGTCTAACCAAACTTTCAATTGTAGCATTAGTCAGAAGATATTTTCGCAGCGCCTCTGCTTCAATCACAGTAAGCCACGTGTGTGGAGTAATGAATCCCAGGCAACCCTCTTTTTGAAGCAACAAAATTCCTTTTTCGATGAAGAAACCATATGAGTCATACTTGCCGACAACTGACTCAAACTTACGACCAAGATATGCTTTATCTTCATTATTGAATAGAGCCCCATACGGCGGGTTGCCGATGACGGCGTCGAATCCGCCGGCTTTGAAGATTTCGGGAAACTCAGCCTGCCAGTCAAACACATTGACGCGCTGGGCTTCTTCGGAATCCAGCATGTTCATCTGTTTGCCGTCGTAGAAATCCGGCCCAATGAGCGAATTGCCGCACTTGATGTTGTTGCCCAAATTCGGCAGCGCGCGCTCATGGAAAAGAACCCGCTGGCGGTTAAGCGTATCGGAGGTTTCATCTTCCAGCACCTTTAAGAGCAGCGAAAGCTTGGTAACTTCGACGGCCTGCGTGTCAATATCCACGCCGTAAATGTTATTGAGCAGAATCCGTTTGCGTTCGGCGGTGGTCAGGTGCCACGTGTCGCCGTATCCTTTATAGAGTATCGGCCTTTTGGCTTTGGCGTGTTTTTCGGGATCGTTTTCGGTGTACCACTGCAAATGCCAGTCGAGCAGACACTGATACGCGCCCAGCAAAAACGAGCCGGAGCCGCAGGCGGGATCAAGGATGCGGAGCTTTTCTGCTGTTTTTGGATTTTTCCCTTCCAACAATTTACCCACAGTATTTTTGACGATGTAATCAACGATATACGTCGGCGTGTAGAAAACGCCACCCGCTTTTTTGACTTCGGGCTTGTCCTCGACCACGGCGCGGTGATCGCTGGTCAGGCGAATGACCTTTCCTAAAAACTGTTCATAGACCTGCCCCAATATATCGGCGGGCAAAACCGAAAACTCATAAGGAGAATCGGGATAGTAAAGGCGCGTAAGAATTTCTTTGAGCGGTTTGTCATCGATGGTGAGTTTCGTCGTCAGATTATCGGGCGGTTCGGCCTGGTCTTTTTCGTTGCGGAAATGAAACAGGCCGGAGTTGTAGCGGTCGTCGGCCTTATAGAAAAGCTCCTGCAGACGGCCGTAAATATTCGCGCCGTTGCAAAGAGAGCGCAAGCTGCCGTAGTCTTCAATGCCCCGGTCTTCAGCGATGCGCAGGAAGATAATGCGGTCGATGGTGCGCTGGACGGCATCGTTGAGTTCTCGAACACTCAGCGTGTTGCGCAGGGCGATGTTGCGGGCAAGCGCGTCGCGCCAGCTTTCGATTTCGGCAAGAAAAGCGTTATCCACTTCGGACGTGCCGCGCTTGGCCTTGCTGGATTCGGCATATTTATCGAAAGAGCCTTTGAGAATGACATCCTTGGAAAAGACGGCGGCAATTTCGTCCCACTTGTCGGCGTACTGGCGCCAGGAGTAGTAAGTGATCCGGGCTTTGTCGGATTTATCTTTTTGATCCGGCTTGATGCGGCAGTCGTAAACGGCGAATTCTTCAAAGTCGGTCACGATGGAAAGCGGCAGTTTGGCCGACCAGGCGTAACGTCTTACCTGAAAGGCGGCGGCGGGCGCGTCCTTGAGGTTGACGGATGGTTTCTTGGCTTCGACAAAGAATTTGCGCTGTCCGCCGATGCGAAAGGAATAGTCGGGCGCTTTGGTGACGCCGCTGACTTTGACGGCGTCTTCGTGGATGACATCCTTGTAGGCTTCGGCATGTCCTGCCGTATTGTTGACATCCCAGCCCAGTGCTTCAAAGAAGGGATCGATGAATTCGCGGCGAACCTGCGTTTCGTTATACCCGTTGGATTTATAGGATTCAATGTTGCGTTCGAATCGTTCAATTAGTTCCAGAATGATCTGCGGTGCAGGCATCAGAGGTCCCTTGTTAACATTGGATATTATTTTGATTGAAGTGGTTTTATACTCTCTGAAAGTAAAACTGTCAACCCCGATCCCCTTCCTGAAGGTTGATATAAACGGACGACAAAGGATTGCGGACATCGTCATACTAACAAAAAAAGGCAGAATCGTTTATGATTCTGCCTTTTTTATTTTAACATAAAGAGATTGTTAAACTGCGTCACCACCAGTGGGGGGACAGCCGGCAAAGATTTTTACCACAACATCTTCTTCCATCGGAACTTCAAAGTAAGCAAAAGGTTCACGAATCGTATCGCCGCTGATATTCCCTTCACCGCCTTTTCTTTTGGGTGGAACACCTCTTAAATTTTTCATAATCTTCTCCTTTTTTATTAAATTGTTGTTCACTTCTTCCGGTTATGAATACTAAAAGATTTTTAATGTTTTATCAATAACAAATTGCCGGTAGTCTTATGCCCGAAAGATTCTTCAATACCTTTCACGTCAGGGGATACATGCTTGTTATTTCAGCAAAGATCCGGCCGCTTTTTTCTTTCAGGATAATAAAGTTTGTTTTGTAATAAGCCAGACTGATGGATAAAACGCTGCCGACATCCGAACCGACGCCCATGGCTTCGAGATCGGTAAGGTGCGTCAGATTGCTGGAAAGAATGTCCGCGTCCATATTGCCCGGAGGATCGTTTTTGAACAGGCCGGTTTTGATTTCTATGCCGTATGCCGAGAGTTGGGATAGTTCTTTCAGAAAATTTTCATTGCGCATGCTGGAAATGGATTCTTTCAGGCGGAAGGCGATGTCGTAAACCGACAGGCTATCGATTTCATCCTTTCCGTAAACGGTCACGCAATAATACTGCGCATTGCCGATATAAAGCGGATCGATATCCGGATGAATGTCGCGGAAATTCACGGGCGTTCTCAACACGATCCGGTCCGTTTTCGGCATCATGACGCTGTGATATTTTTTCAGCAAATAAGCCGTGATAATCTGGTTGTCGGAAATACTGTATTTTTCGTTTTCCGCCTTTGCTCTGTTTTTCATATCCCGAAGAAATTCTTCCGAAAAATATTCCCTTTTCGCATAGGTTTTTATGGCGGCTCTTTTGACGCGTTTTTGAATAACGTCGCTGAGTTCCGATAAAGGCGGGGTAAATACCTTGTCGATCTCGATGGAGCGAGCCGGTTGGCCCTGAAATAATTTTTGCCGGGACGGAAGCAAAAAAGGCTTGCCCTCTGTGATGCACATCCACGCATAAAGAAACAGCATCAAGGAAATGCCGTCGGCCACGGTATGCGAACAACTGATCCCGCCGAATATGCCGTCCCGGACGGGTATGCCCGTTACGGCGAACAGATGCTCGCCCGGCAACGTTTTGACATGCACCATTCTGCTCTTGATTTCGTCGATATCAATCTCGTCGAATTTTTTATCCAGAGACGGCAGAACGACGGCCAAGGCGCCGTCCGTGCAGTACTGCAACGCAAATTTATCCCGATCGGTCATGATCAGGCGGCTGGAAAAAAGATTGTAATGATCAATGGTTTTCAAAAGGCTCGCGCGCAGTTTTGATACGGGCGTATCTTTCTTATAGAAAAAGAGAATTTCTATCGGCTCCGATCCCGGCATGGTTTGCTCGAATGCCGACAGCGGCAGAATGTCTTTGCCGTAATGCTGTTCCAGATAGGCCGTTTTTGCCTGATGATCGGTCAAATTGGTTTTCAAAAGGTTCACCCCCGTCGGGAAACTCTATTTTTGAATATCGTCATCTTAATCCGAACCTTTATGACTTCTCGGCATGAAGGTATTTTAAACATAAACGAAACTGAAATGCACAACAATTTTTAGTCTTGAATAAATTTTTTAAAATAATTATAATAACTAAAATTTTCACAATTAATAAAGAAGAACTATAGAAATTTTAGAAAGCGGTCCCCCTGCAGGCGGAACGTAAATTCACGCACACACGGAGATTTAAATTCCAATCTCATTCAAGATCAAAGGAGAAAAGACATGATAATTCCAGAATGTTGTCCCCCTAGCGGTGGTGAAACCGGGCTGTGATTAATTATCCGAACTATTAATTGATCCTTTAACAACCTCTTCCCGAAAGGAAGAGGTTGTTTTTTTATCGTCTTACATTTCCGGCTGTGTCTGCATGGCAAACACCCGTCATCAGCCGCCGTCTGTTTTTTTCCCCAAGCGATCATCCATTTCTCCGATGTAGGCTGCAAGCGTATTTTCGGCTTCTTCGATTGCGGTGCGCAGATGGTTTTCCTGCTGCTCGATGCGCGCAAGAATTTCCGTTTTTAATTCCGAACTTTTGGCTTCCTGTGCCCGCAGCTGGCCCTCCAGGTAGTTTCGCAATTCGGTAAAACGCGATAATTCCGCCTGATCCGCAAGCTCCCGCTGAGCCTTCAAGGCCTTGGCGTGCTGATGGGATTCCAGAAGCGCTTTGGCCTGGATATAAACGACAAACATCAGGCATAGCATGACGATCAAAACCAGCATGCCCAGCATTACCAGCCCCAGCGGCATGTGCACCGAGGTGAAACCGAGCGATAAGTTTGTCGGCGAAATAAAAGTGCTCCAGTTTAAGGCGGAAAACGCTGCAATCGCCGCCAGGATAATCAATAACAACAAAGAATGTAGTTTCATATCCAATGCCTCCACTGATTTATTTTGAAATATGCTGAAAATGTTTACCGGGATTCTCTAATCTTCCATTTCTCTATAAAAAAAATGTCTATTTCTTCGCTGGAGATTGGTAATAGCCCGTTCATCTTTCATTTAGCATAAAATTACTTTTTTCAAAATCAATTCTATTCCGCATCTTTCCTCTCTGCTTGACAAATTCTGTTGAATTCCTTATTCTTCTTCCTCAAAACATTAAGGATTCGGTAGGGATACATGGATAAAATATTTACAAAAAAAGGCGTTTTGTTCGGTTTTCTTCTGGTGGCTTTCATCATCGTTTTTGAAATCATTCTGGCCTCCCTTTCTCTTCCCGCCTGGCCGGCCTTCATGGTGATGATTTTCTTTTTTGTGGTACACGAAGACACAAAACAGGGGGCTCCTATCGTGATCGGCGGACTGGCCGGTATCTTTTGCGCGGTTCTGAGTGAAATGTTCATTGACGTCCTGATGCCCGTTATGGGACATGAAGCCGCCAAACTTCTTTTCATCGGCCTGTTCGTCTATGCGATTGTGCTTTTGAAGGACGCCATTCCTTACGTTTTCAACAGCTACGCCTTCATGTTTTTTCTCGTCTCCGCGATTGCCCGGCCGTCGGCAACGGTTTCGCCCTTTGTTTGGATGGCCGTCGAACTCGTTGTCGGCGTTATATTTATTCTGGGCATTCTGGGGATCAACCGGATCGTCTCCGCGATTTTGACGGAAGAAAAATAAAAAGCTCGTTGCATGATGATTGTTACAAAAACAATTAAACTTCAAACCCAGGGGTTCAACGATATGGTCAATATCACTCCCCGGGTTCTTTCCCTTCTGGAAGACTCGCCGGTTGCCGACGGGCTGATTTGCGTTTTCTGCCCCGGCTCCACCGGTTCGGTGACGACCATTGAGTATGAATCCGGCGTACTGCATGATTTGAAAAAGGCACTCGAAAGAATTGCCCCGTCGGACATCCCTTACCGGCACGATGAACGATGGGGAGACGGCAACGGCTTTTCGCATGTCCGCGCCGCACTGATGAAACCGTCTCTGACGATTCCGCTGGTCGGCGGCAGGCCGACGCTGGGAACCTGGCAGCAGATTGTCTTTATCGACTTTGACAACCGAAAACGACACCGGGAACTGGTTGTGCAGATTATCGGGGATGCATAATTCGATTCGACCTGCATCGTGCCCGATGCGACCGTTTGACAGACATTCCCGATTTGCTTTCACGAGTTTCTTTGTGCAGGGAGCCGCCTCGAATTCTCTGTTTTGAATTTTTTGTTTTTGTGGTAGGCTGCAAACCTCAGAAATCAAAGTTTCACCGTTTTTTGATTAATTTCCTATTCTTTTGCTTTTAGGGGGTGCCTATGAAAAAAGTTGTCATAGCCGGTGTCGTCATCATTGTTCTTGTTTTTTCATTTATCGGTTTCCTTCATGGAAACAATGCAAAGCCTTCATCACCTTCCGGCGCGGCGGTATCGTCAGGCATGCCGTCCGGAGCTGATACCTACATGCTTCTGAAAAATGTCAAATTCAGATTTGCCGAAGATATTTTCATCAACGTTCACCACATGCTGTCGATCACCGAAAAGATCAAACCTTACCCGTACGTGGATATGAATAATGATCAATCCTTCAGCCTTAAAATTATCAGCGGACATTGCTCGCTCGAGCCGCCGGTGATGGAAACTCTCTTCAATAAACACGTTTTGAATTATAAAGGCGCACCGCTGAAAGATCTTAAGCTGTCGACGGTGGAAATGGATATTGACGGTCAGAAAGTGCCCATGCTGAAAACAAGCGGCATGATGAAACTGGTCGTCTGGCTTCCGTTTGAAATGATTGCCAGAGTCGGCGTGGACAAGCCGACCAACCGGATGACACTGGAAGCCTATAAAATAAAATCCGTGGGGCTGCCATTTGTCAAAAACCTGATGGATATGTCCGGCGTCAAACTTTCCACCCTTTTATCCATCGAACCCGGCCGGGGTCTCTCCATTGAAAAAAACACCATGTATGTCGACGCGCTGAACATCACCCCGCCGCCGAAACTGGTCGGCAAGCTTCTTGATGCGAAGGCAAACGTCAGTACAAACTCCGTCGATCTGACACTTGGAGAGGAAAAACCGGCAAACGTCAAATATACCCTTCTGGTCCCGGACGCAAAAAACTTTATCTATATCTTCCAGGGGTCACTGATCTTCGGAAAACTGCTTGCGCTTGATGCAAACCTGCAACTGGTTGATGCCAATCCGGCCGATTATCTGGATTTCTATCTGAAAAAATATTTATTACAATTAAGCAGAAGTGCCATTCGGATGAAGCCGGACGCTTCGCTGATAGTCAATATTGCCGATTATCAATCCGATTCATCGCCCGCTCCGGCAAAACCAGCGGAACCGGCCAAGCCCACATCGTTATCCAAGGCCGCTCCGGCCAAGGCGGTTTCGACAAAACCCGTTGCGGGAAAACCGGCCAAAACGCCCGCTGCTAAACCCGCTGCTTCGGCGCCCGCGGTCAAGCAGCACGCTTCGATCAATCTCCATCTGGAATTCGATACGGCTCAATCCGCTGTTAAAGAACAATATCACTCTCATATCAAAAAACTGGCCGATTTAATGAAAAAATCACCGGATTCTCGCGTCGTCATACAGGGGCATACCGATAATCTCGACAAATTCAATAACCCCGACAATAATATAAAATTGTCTCAGGCCCGGGCGGACAGTGTTCGTCAGTATCTGATCGACAAATTCGGCATCAATGCCGCACGCATCAAGGCTATCGGCTACGGACCGAACCAACCGATTGCCGATAATGCCACTCTGGAAGGACAGAAGAAAAACCGGAGGGTCGAGGCCGTTATTCAAACATCGCCGCAGGGGATGGTCGCATCAACCCTTTAGCCCCGTTTCATAAAACAGCGACAAGGCTATCCACCGGATACGCCCTGTCGCTGTTTTTCTTTACCGGTAATCCCCGTTCACATGACCGTATTTTGGTTTGTTGCTCGAGCAAAATAAACCGAACGCCCCTTTGACATGTGGTAAAAATGATTTAAATTACTCAAAAAGAGTCGGGTTGAAAATCGATGATCAGGTTGGAAAAGATAATATCCGGCGGGCAAACGGGAGCGGACAGAGCGGGACTCGATTTTGCCATCGATCATAAAATGGACTATGGCGGATGGGTTCCCAAAGGCAGAAAAACGGAAGACGGTTCGCTTCCGCTGAAATACCATCTTCAGGAAATGCCGACACGCGATTACGCCATGCGAACCCTTCAGAATGTGCTCGACAGCGACGGCACGGTCATTGTGTCTCACGGTTTTCTCACCGGCGGTTCGGCATTAACCAGAGAATTCGCCCTAAAATACAAAAAGTCCTGGCTTCACATTGATCTGAACGCATTATCTCTGCCGGATGCCGCCCATATGCTTTTACACTGGCTGGAGGAAAAGGAAATCCGCGTGCTCAATATCGCCGGTCCCAAAGCCGGCAAAGACCCGAAAATATATAAGGCGGTTCTGCGGCTGCTTCAGGAGGCGCTGACGGATTCCCACGTTTTGGGCTCCGGCAAAAAGTCATGCGTCAAGCTTCAATGCACGCCGTCTTCGAAGCCGGGATCGTCCGGGGAGAAACAAAAATAAACACTTGCGAAAACGGAACGAGAAACTGTTAACAAGGAAAAACGGTTTAACGTAAAGGACGCTATCCGATGACCAATCCCAATACCCTGTTGATCAGACTTTTAACTCGGCTGCGCGATATGCGTCTCGTCTGGGATATCATGGGATCCCTTTACAATGGACGCATCTATAATCTGATCGAGGAACTCTACGACGATATCGCCAAAGATCTTGACACTCCGGATCAGGCGCAGATTCTCGATGCGGGCGCGGGCCGGGGATACCTGTCTGTGGCGCTGGCATCCCGGAATCCGGATAGCCATGTTACAGGAGTCGATTACTCCCGGATGCAGGTTCGCCGGGCTGAACGCTACCGCCGGGAGAAAAAAATACCGAACTGCTCTTTCCGCCAGAACAATGTCCTGTCTCTGGATTTTCAGAACGCCGCCTTCGATGCGGCGGTGAGTGTCGGATCGATCAAACACTGGCCGGATTCCCGCCGGGGTCTGGCAGAACTTTACCGCGTCTGCAAACCCGGAAGCTGCCTGATCATTTCCGAAACCGACCGCGACGTCCCGGACAACGAGCTGCGCAAATTTGTTCAACGCTTTCGCCTGCCTTTTGTGCCGGAAGATCTGCTTTTCTGGGGACTGCGTCACGTGGTTTTCGGACAGAGCTTTTCTCAGGATCAACTGGCCGACGCCGTCCGTCTGGCCGGATTCCGCAATATCGAAAGCCACAAGGTAAAAGCCTGTCCCTACGTCATTGTAAAAGCATGGAAATAAAACCAATAACCCTTCCTGGCTGATTTTCACATCCATTCCTCCGGCCTTCATTATATGCTTGCCAGATCGATCAATATTTTGTTAAACGACAATCCGAATCATTTCGGCAAAGGATGAAAAATATTCCATGACGTTAAAAGGTATTCTCACGGTTGTCCGTATTCCCTTTCTGATTCTGGCTCTGATACTGGGCATTCTCGGCGCTGCCGTCGCCTGGTATGAATCCGTCCGGTACGGCTCGCCGTTCAACCTCTGCTATGCGGTTCTTGCCACCATCGGGTTGCTGATTGCCCACGCAGCGGTCAATATTTTCAACGATTATTTCGATGCCCGCAGCGGCCTGGATTATAAAACCAACCGCACGCCTTTCAGCGGCGGCAGCGGCGCCGTTCCGACCGGATTACTGACGGTACATGAAAGCCTTCAACTGGGGATTATCTGCTTTGTCGTCCTTGTACCGATTGCCGTCTTCTTCATCATGAAAAGCGGATGGATGCTTCTCCCGCTGCTGATTGCAGCCATGTTGTTGATTGTTTTATACACGCCGTTTATTTTAAAAATGGGTTATCCTGAATGGTCGCCCGGATTGGGACTGGGCATTCTGCCTGTGATGGGCGCTTATTTTGTACACACCGGACAATATGCTCCGACCGCGCTGGTTGCCTCCATGCCGTCGTATTTTCTGGTGCACAATCTGCTTCTGCTCAATGAATTTCCCGACGCCGAAGCGGATGTCACGGTGAAAAGACGGACACTGCCCATCGTTGCCGGAAAGAAAAACGCCGCCTTCTTTTTCTCGGGTGTCACTCTGCTGGTCTATATCTGGGTCCTGGGCGCAGTCATTTGGGGGTCTATGCCCGTCTTTACACTTGTGTGTTTTCTCACGATGCCGTTGGCCCTTCAGGTTATTAGAGGTTCTTTTCGTTATGACGAAAGAGAACTCCTGATGGACACCATGAAAAAAAACGTGCTGCTTGTGCTGCTGACCCAGGCGCTCATTGCGGCAGGGTATATTGCCGCCGGCATCTTCTCTCGTTAAATCGGATCAACCCTTTAAAGCACCTGGTCATCCGGATGTTGCCTTCGGCCCGGTCCCCGGAGCCGACGATTTACCGGCCGCCTTGGCGGACTGCGGTTTGGCCTTTTTCGGTGACGCTTTGGCGCGTTTCGCGCCTGGTTTGGCCGCCGTCTTTCCCGCGGAAGGTGTTTTCACTTTTTTCTGCCCTTCGGTTTTGGTCAGTTGCCATTCGATCTTTTTGATTTTCGAATACGCCGCCTTTATTTTTTTATCGTCGTCCAGACGTTTCCCTTTATCAAGCGCCGCATAAGCCATACAGCCCAGTTCCTTAATTTGCTCCTGTATCTTCAGGTTAAGATTGAAAATTTTGTATTGTCTTTTTCCTTCCTCCGAAAGTTCATTCATTCTCACGGACACGACGGTTGCGCCTTCCCGCAAGACGGCAATCCCCTCTTCCATGCCTTTTTTCAAATTGGACTTGATCTTATCAAATATATTTTCCATGGTTTCCTCCTTATCTCCTTTTAATGTGCCGGGTTTCAGAATTGTCCATCCAGCCACGCTCCGGATGTTTTTACAATGCGGTCATGAATTGCCGATTGACGGATGCCCAGGGATTTCGGAACATGAAAAGAATGATCGCCGCCTTCGATCACATCCAGTTGCCAAGGTGCAGACAGATTTTTCAGAACTTTCCTGAACAGAATCATATCGCACAATGCATCTTTCGTCCCCGCAAAAAAAAGCAGCGGCACGTCCAGGCGGTACAGATGCGCATCTCTTGTTTTGGTCAGGTCGCCGGCAGGATGCAGAGGATATCCCAGAAAAATAAGCCCGTCGGCCGGCAATTGTTTTTCTGCGGCCATTTGAGAGGCCACTCTTCCGCCCATCGATTTTCCGGACGCAATGACATGATCGACCTGAAAAGGCATATCGGTCTGGAAATGCAGAAATACCGCGCCCCAGGTCGCTTCCAGTTTTTTTTGACCGTCCGGCGCCTTCAGGCCTTTTTCTTTATAGGGAAAATTGAAACGCAGCGACGGATACCCCGCCCGGGCAAGCCCGTCACTGAAATCGACAAGCATTTCATGTTCCATATCGTTTCCGGCACCGTGTGCAACGATCACGCCGGCGCGGTAGTGTTTCTTCTTATCCGGCGGCAGAGTCAGAACTGCCGAAACGTTTTCACCTTGCTGGATGGTGATGGTCAGTTTTTTTCTTTCCATAGATTATTTCCGCGTCTGTTTTCCCTGATGATTTTACGGTTTATCCCGATCATGTGCAACAAGTTTTCCGATGGCCTGATGGATATCCATTTTCATAAAACCGGAAATTTTCCGTTCGACGGCCAGCGCCTGATTTTTATTGAGAAGAATCCGGCGGCGGATTTTCTCGTCGGTGGCATATCGCTTAATCAGATCATCCACCCGCTCATCGAGGCCGACAATAACGTTGTGCATCACCCGCTTGTCGGCATAATAAACGATTTCCCTTTCTTCCAGACCGCCCTGAAGATTCAGATCCGGTATCGTGACATGCTGCTCCACAATCTCGGCAACACGTCGAAATCCCAGTTTTCGCAAAAGCACCCCTCCGGAGTCAGCGTGTTTTTCCCCGGTTTGAAGAGACCTTGTTTTGGTAATGTCATGCAGCAGCGCTGCGGCAACAATCAAATCCCGATTTATCGACAGTCCCTCCTGAAGATGGTCCGTAATGGCAAGGGAAACCCGCATTACCTGTCTGGAATGCTCCACAATGTTCGGCAACATGGCATACCGGACCATCAGGTCTTCGCATTCCGCAAGGTCCGGAATGCTATCTTTTTTATTTTCCATCATCAGTTTAAGATTTCTATTTTTTATAAATAATGTCAATCAAAAAACCTGTTCGGTTTTAAAAGAGGATGCAAGGAAGAAAATACACCGGGCGCCTAAACCCTTCCACACTTTTTAAACAAGTAGCACCGAAGAATATTTTTGATTTTGTCAGTGTAAACGGCTATCGCAACTTGCATTTTTATCACATACATGATAGGTAAAAAGAAAAATATCGAATGGGGTCCAAAAAGTCATCAGGACTTGAGGAGATTTTTCGATGGTTGGGTCGCCATCTGGCATAAGTCGGGTGAGCGATTTTTTTTATCCCGTTTTGCGCTGTCTAACGCACAGGAATAACTTTTTGAGGAAATAACGCAATTGAGAAGGACATTGGTCGGATTTGCATTATCTTTTTTTTCAGCGCTTTTGCTTTTTACATTTCCGGCAAACACCGGGGCGTTGTCCAAAGCGGACGTGTCCTTTTCATCGGACACGTTGGACCGGGGCGGAGTGATTCTTGTCACGGTAAAGACGAACGAGCAAAAAAAGCCCCGAATAACATGGCTGCAAAAAAAAGTACCCCTGGTATACAGCACGTCGGACGAATCATGGTCGGGATTTATCAGCGCGGACCTGCATCAGGAAACCGGATTATATGACTGCATGATCCGGGAGACCTCTTCCGGCTTTCAGGAAAGATATCCGATCCGTATCCGTTTAAAAGATTACGGCGTTCGCCGATTGAAACTTCCCAAAACCAAAGTGGAACTGGATGCTCATTCCTTAAAGAGAGTAAAAAACGAGGCCGCGGTCATTCATTCGTTATGGCCGGCCGGCGATACATCGTCAAAATGGAAAGGGCATTTCGTGATGCCGGTTGACGGAGATATCGTGGGCACGTTCGGCAAGAAAAGTATTATTAACCAGCTGCACAGATCGCCGCATACCGGTGTGGACCTGGCCGGCAAAAAAGGCGATCCGGTTGTCGCCATCAATCACGGCAGGGTTCTTCTAGCGGCCGACCATTTTTTCAGCGGCAAATCGGTTTATGTGAACCATGGCGGAGGCATCATCAGCATGTATTTTCATCTTGACAAAATATTGGTAAACAAAGGAGATGATATTCACAAGGGCGAAGTCATCGGCCTTTTGGGTGCAACGGGACGCGTTACGGGTCCTCATCTTCACTGGGGAGTGAGAATCAACGGCAACCGGGTCGATCCCCTGACGTTGATCGCATTGAGCGGCACTCTTGAAGAATAAATGGATGATACGTTTTTTCGGGAAAGCACAAAGCAATGAATCGATAAAGATGGCCATTGGACAATCAATGATTTTTAAAAAGAAAACGTCGCACGGATTTACATTTTTAATATCGTTCATCATCGTTATTTTTGCGGTTATGTTTTTGGCGACGGACGTTCATGCTTTGGACATTAGCAACATGTACAGCCCTTTGAATAAAAAACGTCCGTTGCGTTCGAAAACCCAATACATCATTTTGCATACGACAGAAGGCGCTCTGAACGGTTCGCTTCGCAAGGTTCATCAGTTCGGGGAAACGCACTATTTTGTTACGCCCACCGGAAAAGTATATCGAATCATTGACCGCAAAAAAATCGCCACCCATGCGGGCAGAAGCATGTGGAACCGGCAAACCACCCTTGACAATGTTTCCATCGGCATTGAAGTTGTCGGGTTTCACGATCAAGACATCACCCGGGCGCAGTACACGGCGCTCCGTCAACTATTGCGTCAGTTGAAAAAGATTTACCGGATCAAGGATAAAAACATTCTGACGCACTCCATGGTGGCTTATGGACGGCCGAACATTTTTCATCCCCGAAAACATCGGGGCCGAAAAAAATGCGGAATGATTTTTTCTCATCCCGATGTCAGAAAACTTCTGGGGCTCTTGCCCGGACCCAAAAGAGATCCGGACGTTGCCGCCGGCCGGCTCGTTGTTGCCGATCCGGATCTGCACCGTTTTCTCTACAAACCCCCGAAGGTGTTGGCGGCTTTGAAAGGAACGAAGGATTCATCCGGCAGTCGATCCATGGTTATTGCCCAGGGGAACAATGCCTGGCGCATTGCCCGGGATAAGTACGATGCCCCCTCGACAATTTATACCTATCCCAACGGAAAGAAATTGCGCGGCAATGAAATCCGCAAATGGGACAGCATCCCTGTGGGTACCCGCGTTTCATTTGTGGATGAAGACCGGGAGCAGGAATTCGAAAAATTCCTGGAAATTGGCAAAGATGGGAACACGGTTCAGGATCTGGCCGGCAATCTTTACGCCGATCCGACAACAATCTATTTTTTCCCCGACGGACTGATCCGAACCGGCGCAGAAATGAAGAAATCGTCGTCTCTGCGCAAGCTCCTGAAAAATCCGCCCAAAGGAACCCGTTTGCTGGTGGGTTATATTTACGGCGGGTACGTTCAAAAAGGGCGATCCGCCACCCGGATCGCCGGCAGAAAATGGAATTATCCATCGACATTCTATCGAATGCCTGACGGGCGCATTCTCAACGGGGACAACGTAGAGAAAAAATCCATTCCTTCCGGAACCCTGATCTTCATCATGAAATAAACCGTTTTTACCCGGAAGAATGCTGCGGCTGAAACGGATCACATGCCCGGTGAATCCTTGATAAGGCTGGAGGACGAACCAAGACGCGGTAACCGCCGTCACGGTCAACTGTCAACGGAGGCAAAAAGATGCATTACTCGCCTATGATTTTCACCAGCACCCGTTTTCTGCGTCTTCCGTCGAACTCGCCGTAAAAAATCTGTTCCCACGGTCCGAAGTCCAGTTGACCGTTTGTCACCGCCACGACAACCTCCCGTCCCATGATCTGTCTTTTCAAATGCGCATCGCCGTTATCCTCGCCCGTCCGGTTATGACGGTAATGAGCAACGGGCTCATGGGGCGCCAGGTTTTCCAGCCAGTTTTCGTAGTCCTGGTGCAGACCGGATTCATCATCGTTGATGAACACCGACGCCGTGATATGCATGGCGTTGACTAACACGATACCTTCATGAATGCCACTCTCCTCTAAACAATCTTCCACCTGTGAAGTGATATTGATAAATTCCCTTCTTTTCTTGGTATTGAACCAAAGTTCTTTTCTGAACGACTTCATTCTTTGCCTCCATTAAGCAGCTGAAAGGGTTACCTTTAACAGCCGCAATACAGCATCATATATCGTTGGGTCTTTACGTAATCTTGGCCCCGCAACATTGAGGACTTTGATTTGGTTTTCAGTCAGCCAGGAAATCAGTTTTTCAGAGACCGGAATAAATATCGGCCCTAACATTTCATATTGCCGCACATGCACATGCGCATGCTCATGCCGACGATTGATGGAAAGAGATTCTCTGTTTTGTCCCAGGGTTATCGCGCTAACGCCGCCACGTACAGGCATACATTTTTTAAGGATGAGCGATATGAGCCTGCTGTGTAGCTCGAGCACACCGTTAACCACATGCATCCCGCCACGGGTAAACAAAGCCAGCGGAACAAACAGAAGTCCCAGCGTCGTGTTGGGCAGTGCCCATATATATCGCTGGAATTTCATTTTAACGCCTTGTCCCCAGAATTCCCGGTACTCACAAATAAGCGGTTGTTATGCAACTGTTTGGTTTTTGCCCTGGCGTTTGGCACTATAGAGTGACTGGTCGGCTCTATTAATTAAATCCGCGCTGTTTTCACCGGGACGGAGCTGGGCAAGACCGATGCTGACAGTCACTGAAAATTTTTGTCCGTCGCTTGTTTCAAAAGTATCATCACTGATTAAGCGGCGGATTCTTTCCGCAACATCCAAGGCTTTTTCCTTTTCGGCTCCCGGCAGGATGACGGTGAACTCCTCTCCGCCGTATCTGCAACCGTAATCCTTATCGCGAATCGACATCAGAAGGATTTCGCCCAGTCGTTTCAGCACCTGATCCCCGGCAGGGTGTCCGTACGCGTCATTTATCTTTTTGAAATCATCCAGATCCAGTATCAACAATGACAGGGGATCGCCTAAATTACCGGAAAGGGAGATTTCACTTTTTAGTTTTTCATTAAAATACCGTTTATTGTACAATTTTGTAAGGCCGTCGGTATTGCTTAAAATCAACAGACGGTGTTCCCTGTTTTCCAGTTCCCGGTTTTCCTGCTGCAACGTTCTTATCCGGTCCGCCAAGGCCAGGGAGAGTAAAATGGATTCCGCGGCAACCGCGATCGGATAAGAATAGGTAATTAACTGTGTTTGGGGCAGGATGCCCAAGCTGCGAAACGCCCAGGTCAGCATACCGACGGATAAGACCGACCATGCAGTTAAAAAATATCCGGCCGGCTTCATGCCTTTGATAAAACATACCAGGCCGGCGGTGATAGCCATGATTGGAAAGGTTAAGCCGATGGCGGCGCCTAAAATCTGCACCTGATAATAAAAACCCGTAACAGCCATTAATATCAAGAGGATAGCAAAAAACATATACGCCATTAATATTTTATCAATAAGCGGCGCATTCTTGGAAGTCAGCAGAAAGGTACGGCAGAACCAGGCGGCGAAAAAACCAGCAGAACCGGTGAATACGTAAATAAGATAAAAATGTGATCCCGACAGTATCCCGGTAAGCGCACTGAAATGACCGAGCCCTATGGACAGGTAGAGGAAGTTTGAAAATATGTATAATACATACACCAGATATGTCTTGTCCCGGAGGGACAAATACATGCATGCATTATAAAGGGTCATGGCAATAATCAATCCATAAATAATGCCAAAAACGGTGAAATCCCACGTAAGCCAGTTGCGGAATTCATTTAATCGTCTAACATGCAGCGAAAAATTCAGCGGCGGTCCCCAGGACGCCATTTTAAGATACATGGGACGACTTTCATCATAATCTTTGGGGATAAAAAATATGGAACTCCGGTTTAAGATGTTTATCCGGTTTGATTGATCAGATGTAACGGCAGAAAGTTTTCTCCAGCTTTCTCCCATGATTTGTGCCGTTTTCCGAATATCATGGCTATCCCGGATAACCGGAACCCACAGCTCGATTGTCGGCATCCAGGCACGGTCAATTTCCAGGAGCCATGAATTGTTATCCAGGCACTCATATTCGCATGAATTTTCGGATTGATCGAACTTCAGCAGAAACCTGAACCAGTACGTGGATCGGGTGATACCGAAATTTAACTGCGGGTCATTTAACGGGACAAAACGATCCTGCGTGCCCGGGTGAAGCAGTTGCTCCAACGACAGTTCTCCGGCAGGATCTTCCAAAAATTCAAGAGCCCGGCAGATGTTTACTTTTGGGGAATCTTTTAGAAATGTTGGCTCCAGAGCATGGGCATGAACGCAATGGAACACGATACCTGTGACAAGACACAGCAGCCATAGTCTTCTTTTATACACCGTCATTGAATTGATTAGAACTTCCTTTTTACTGTCGGCAGTATAGGAAACGGTTTCTTGAGAGTCAAGAATATTCTGCCACAAGATATGGGGTGCAACTTTATTGATTACGAATTGAAAGGCAGCACAATTTTCAAAATGAGACTGTAAACTAATCTGTGTAAATGGATAATTTTTCATATTGCCGCCAAATCAAAACGGCCCTCGTACATAACAGCCAGCTGAGAAATTGTCAAAGCCCAGTTGGCCAAAGGCATCGTTCATTTTTTCATGACATCCCGAATCGCCAGATATAAGATTTCGGTCAGCGCCTCATCATTGGAAAAAACAGACCGGTTTTTTGTCACCTTGCGCAGTTGCCTGCGTTCATTTTTCCGACGTTCATAGCTAATGACTGTCGAGATTCTGTTCATTAGATAGTTGTCAATTTCTTCAACACCGCCACCTTGATTGATAATCTTTTTTATCTTTACACGGTGATGCTCCCGGATTGACTCTCTCGTAAAAGCTTCACTCATATTCGTGACTCATGGCTTAATAAAGGTTCTGCTTCGTGATTAAAATTTTTCTTCATAAAAATTCTTGCCAATTTATCAACACCTCCTTTGCGATAAATAAAAAGTGGACAATCCGACGACTGGCAGCTTAAAACTGCTCCAACATGACCGTTCATGCAAGCGACGCAATATGTGCGAATCGACTTTTGTCTTTCTTTGGCATTCTGCTTCCCCTTACTCGTCCGATATGAATAAAGAGGGCAAGAATTCATTTGCAGCCGGCAACATCTTTTGGGCTCCATGCAGAACAGTTAAGGTACTTTTCGTGAATGGCCTTTCGTCGGTTCAATGACACTATTTGAACACCATTTTTGCCTATTATTTTATTTTTCATTCTCATCTCCAAAAACAGAAAAGCCTTTGGCCATTAATAGCCAAAGGCTTCTTTAATACGAAATGAATGCAGAGCCGTGACTTCGCCCTTAAATGTAAAAGGAATAACTTTTGCTAAAAGTACTCTTTCGTTGTATTAATCAAGGCCAGTCCTTCGCGAATCCCGCTCTCGCGCAGACAATCCTCCACCTGACCTGTTATGTTGATAAACTCGCGTCTGTGCGCGGTATTAAACCAGAGTTCTTTCCTGTATGATTTCATTAATCTCCTCCCGGAATGATTTAAAATCCGTGTAAAGAATCGCCTTCCATCCTTTTTGTCGGGCACGTTGAATATTGCCCGGATCGTCATCAATAAATAAAATGTTCTCCGGTGTTTCTCTCAGTAAGCCGGCAATATCATCAAAAAGCGACGGATCTCTTTTCCCTTTGCCGAGATGATAACTGTTAAAGACATAATCGAAATGCCTGAAGAAATCAAAACGTGCATTCAGTCCGTCCAGCCAGTCCGTCTGATCGCTCAGAATGCCGACAATAAAATTGTTTGACTTCAGATTCCGGACAGTCTCCATCATGGCATCATTGAGCGCAAACCTCGAAATCAGTTCACCCGATAACGAAGCGACATCCCCCCGGATGCCGGTTTTCGTTTTGAGAGATTTCCAGAAATCGCTTTGCGAGCCTTTTCCCAGAATATAACCGGTTTCATAAATCGTATCGGCGGCTGTTTGAAGGAAACTGTCGGGATGAAGTCCGTTCGCTTTTGCGATGATTCTAAGCCCTTTTTTCCAACCCTCTTCCGAGAGCACGCCGCCAAAATCAAACAAAACGACATGAACACGTTTATTTTTACAATTTTTATTTTCCAACAATTTATAACTCCCTGAACTCGGCCATCCTTCTTATCATTACATCCATTTTGACCGTTTTCCATTTTTCATTTCAAACATCCTTTGATCACCGAAATGACACAAAGAACCATCAACCATTAACTATCAACTATCAACTAAATAATTTTGTCGGACATCCCTCCGTTTGTCATGCCCGAGTGGGCTTGTCGGGCATCCAGTCTTCTTTTTTCCTGTATACCGGCCAGGCCCGCGCCGGTATGACTCGGAGGTGTTGTGTTACTTCGAACGAATTTAAGAAGTCTTAAAGATTTCTCGCCACTGCGTTTCTCGAAATTACACGGAGGGGTGCTTTGCACCCGACGTGACGCTCCGATTTAACGTGAAAAAAAATATCCAATAACGCAAAGCATGATAAACACGGCGATGGCTGAATAAAGTATGATGCGAAGTTTTGTTATGTCTTTCATGATTCATTTTCCTTGACGGCTTGTATTCTATTGTGAATTTCGGGCAGGAAGACCGGAACCTTTGCTGCCTGATCCGGCTATATCGGCAAAAAAACGTCAGGATTCTTTGCTCCCCCATCGCAAGGAACGTCTTCGGCGAACCAATTCATCGTATAAATTATCCAGCGGCACATTTTTCCCGCCTCCCTCAAGCATCGCTACCGCAGCCGCCACCGCCTCCAGGGTGGACATATAATTCGGACAGTGCTGATCGCGCAATCTCTTTCTTTGGGCGACAGGCGCCTCCAGGGCCAGGCGAGGCATCCGCCATAAAGCGGGCAGACTGCTGTACAACCGGCGGGCCTGTTGCCATGTTGCATCAATCACCACCACCCGAGCCGGGGATTGCCTGTCGGATGTCCGCGGAAGCGTGCCGGCTCCGTCCGGCCACAACAGCCAGGTTCCGGGAGCATTCAGCAGATCGTCATCCACGCACGCCAGACCGATGCGCTGACCTCCTCCGCAGGAAATGAGTTTTGAATTCGTAAGCGCCAGCGCAGCCAGACGGCCTGTGTTGCTGGGCTTTTCCGCTTCGTAAATATGCCGGAGGATCAGAAATTCCACGCTGGTTTCCACCGCGGGGATGATGGGACACAGGCAGATTTCCCGACGCTGATAACAGCGTGAGCAGTGTGTGTTATGATTCGGCAACCTGTTCGAACGCATTCAAAATACTTTCACATTATTTTGTTGCCCAGTATACGTAAAGCCTTTTTATCTGTCAACGGCCCCGCCGTCTAAAATTCTGAGCTGCCATCCCTGCACGCACTGCGATTTATTTGCCTTTGCGTTGCTAATCCTTTTCTCTAAACGGCTGCGAAACTGTCCTCAACGGCGGCACCGGTCAGGATAACCGGCCGTAAGCGCACGGTCCCCGCCTGAATGAGCGCCTGGCGCACATTCCCCTTCCGCTGCCATTCCATCTAAATAAAATCCACCAGCAGAAGGAAATTACAGACAACAACAAATGGTGCAGCCTCGGCAGAGGCTGCACCATTTCAAAAAAGCCCTTGTTTTATGGTGCTCCCATCATTTTCCGTCTTTACTGACGGAACCTCGACAGCCAGTGTTCCATGAGTTTCCCTGCCGGTTCACGTCCGCCCAGACCGAAGGATAACGCCACGGTCACCGCAATGGCGCCCAACGTCAATCCGAACGCGAGGTTGACAATATCATCGGCAATGCCCATAGCACGCAGACCAAGCGCCAAAACCAGACCCAAAATGGCGAAACGTCCGATTCGCGCCAGCCCCTTTGTGTTGGGTCCGCTGGCTTTGTCCATGGCTTCATAGGCAAGGTTGGCCAGCCAGAATCCTATCACAAGAATAAGCGATCCCAAAAGCACATCGCCGCCGAAGCGGATGAATGTATCCACCGTATCGCTGACGTGCGTGAATCCGAGCTGATTTGCGGCTTCAACCGTGGCGAAAAGCATGGCAAAAAACAAGACCACGTATCCCACAAAAACCGATGCCGGTGTTTTTTGAAACGCATGTTCCAATGCGATGTGTTTCGGAATGTTGTCAAAGCCCATTGCATTGAGGAGACTAGCCAAAAGCCGGGAAGCAAAAGAAGCAACCATCCAGGTGATCACCAGAATAAGACCGGCCGCAACGATATGAGGCACAGCCATCAAAATCATGTCCAACATATCCATTGCCGGTTTGGAAATCGCTTCTATTTTTAATGCGTCCAGAGCGGCGATCAGCGCCGGTAAAAACACCGCCACGAAAACCAGCAGGCCTATCGCGTTGGAAAGCTTAACGGATTCCGCCAACCCGACCTTCTGACTGAGTTTGTCACTTCCGGCGGTACGCAAAAGATTGGTTGTCAGATTACGCAGAACCGTGGCTAAAATCCAACCCACGAAGCCAATGGCAACGGCGGCTGCCGCGTTGGGCAGAAAATCAAGCACTTTGGTAATCATATCCCGAAACGGATCCAGAAGACCGTCCATTTGCAGTGCGCCCATAATGGCCGGTACGAAAAGCAGGATGATGAGCCAGAACAAGGCTTGACTCAGTCCGTCACTGATGGGCGACATGCCCGCATGTTCGGAAAGTTTTTCATCCAGTGTGGTTTTGGAAAGCGCCTTGGTGACGAACCTGCGTACGATGCTTGCCAGTAACCAGGCAATCAGAGCAAGCATCAACCCGGCCAGCAGATGCGGAATGTATGCCAGAAATTGTGTCAAGAGCGCGGCAAAGGGGGCGGAAACCATCGCCAGATCAAGCGAGTTTAACACGGCCGTTATGATAAAAAGCATAACGATCCAAAAAATAGCTATTGCCAAGCCATTTTCAAGGTTGATGCTCTGACCTGTAAGTTGAGCGAAACGCGTGTTCAAATTAAGCTTGCCCAGTCCCCGGCGGACGCCCGCCCGTGCCAATACGGCAAGCAACCACCCCAGAACCAGAACAGCCAATGCTCCCAAAAGGGCCGGAATGTGATTTCCCATGCCACTCTGCATGGCATTCCACATCGTTGTCAAATTTGAATTCATGTTTTTCCCTCCTTTTTATAATATTTGTTTAATAATTATATTTCGGGTTGAAAAAACCAATTAACGACTATGTATTGATTATCTGAAGCGTTGGTTGTTTCGTTGCAAATATGCGTTTTACTATTTGATGATATTGAAGCTTATTTGTGAATGAATATATTATAAATGAAAATACATTTTTTTACCAGCGAAAGAATACCGCCTGCAAGAAGCGCATAAATTGTCCTGTTTGCATTACATAAACTGTCCGATGGGTCAGTTGCCTTATAAAAAAAGCCGGCCCAATCATTCTTCAATTGAACCAGCTAAAAAAAATGTCAAGAGTAAAAATTTTACCGCAGATCCGGCTACGGCAACCGGTAATACCATTTAGGCCCGCGTTTAATGACAGCCGCTGAACACGACAGGTTGTCCGTCAACTGGGTTTTTGTGTCGTGAACGCTTATCAAATACTTGTAAATCGTATAATTTTCATCATCGATTTTCTTGTCGTACTTTTCCGTAACCTTAAATTTTTCCAGCCTGACCGTATTTTTATCATATTCATTCAGCACTGTATCCGCGTAGCTTCCCCCGCCATAGCAACTATAAATCGCGGCTTCTTTGAGAAACGATTCGGAAGGAGTCGATGCGCAACTGCACAATAAAAATGATTGAACGATCAGGACAACCAACAGCAATGACCTGCATTGACCGGGCAAAATCACCCGCCACACGACTCTATTCGATTGGAGGAATGCTTTTTTCAATATGGCCTCTTTTTCAATCCAGTGAATTTTTATGAAGTGTAATCTACTTATCCGCCATCCGTCAACAGCAATTATTTTTGATGGCCGGAAAGATAATATGGATTCAAAAAAGCATGAGGTTTTTTCTTCATGTTTTTCTGCTGCTCTTATTGCAAGGCGGCCGTCAATCGTCGTGTCCATCTAATGAGCCTGTGGCGTCCTGTTCAGCCAGGTCTTTTTGACTTGGCTGCCTTCATCATCGGCTATCCTTCCAGGAATGCTCTGATAGCCGGTTGCACGTAAACATCGCTCAGGTCGAATTGCCGCAATGCCTTAATTGCAACCTGAACTTTTTCTGTTACTGCCGTTATGGTATTGAAAAACCATGCGGCGGATTGATGAAAAGGTGATTGACGATATGGAAGATGAAAGGATCGGATTTCATATCACCCCATCTCCTTTTGAAATAAAAACCCCCTCAAGCTCTGCCAGCCTTGAGGGGGCGTATAACAAACAGATCATGTGTTTGTCGTAGCGGTTACTTTCTTGCCGTGTTACTGTACCTCTTGTTCGTTTTTGTTGCGTCTGTTAAGTAACGATTGTTTTTACAACTTCAATAACCGGGTTGGTGAACAGCGCCATCAGAATCGTGTAGAGAGCGAAGACGCCGACAACTTCACCAATGTACATCTTTTCATACTTCCGTTTCAGGGAAACCAGAATCAACCCGCCAACCACTAAACAGCCCAGTTGGAAGAAGGGGAAATTGGCTGCACCTGCTGCCGCATATTCAGCAAAGCTGAAGGTTGCCGTTAAAAGAACTACCGCTGCCGCTACGATGATGGTTCCTAATGTTTTCTTCATGACCTGTTACCTCCTTTGGGTAATTTGTTTTATTTGCCTTTATATTAATGAAAATACCGTGCCAATTTTTCAGAATAGATCTATAATTTTTATATCTGCTTGATTTATTGGATGATTTTGCCACATTTGTTGCCGACGAGAAATCATGAAGAAGCGTTTATTTCATCTTTTCTTGAATGGAATGTTCAAACCGGTTAAACGAAATGTGGAAGACAGAGAATCTATAGATGTGTCCATTTATTTTTTTAAACTTTTCCTAAAAAGATATTTTAGATGTTCTTTGCATGCGAAATACTGTAAGATGAACTTCAATAAATTACAAAGCATAAACAATAAGTTATCTCTTTATACGCCGGGAGGATGTCATGAGTCATTATCAGATCGCTGTTGTTGTCGGAAGTCTTCGTCAAGATTCATTCAATCGCAGGCTGGCTGATGCTATTGTGAAGTTGGCGCCGCCGGATTTCTCTTTCCGGCAAGCGCGAATCAGCGATTTGCCGTTATACAATCAGGATGATGATGCCCATCAGGCTGAAGCTGTAAAGCGATTGAAAAACGAGATCAAAAATGCCCACGGCGTTTTGTTTGTCACGGCTGAATACAACCGTTCAATTCCCGGCGTTCTCAAAAACGCCATCGATCACGCCTCCCGTCCTTACGGGCAGAACGTCTGGGCAGGCAAACCGGCCGGAGTGATCGGGATTTCCATCGGCGTTATCGGTACGGCCATGTCCCAGCAGCATTTGCGAAACGTTCTTGCTTTTCTGGATATGCCGACGATGGGTCAGCCTGAAGTATTTCTTCAGGCAAAGGATGGATTGTTTGATGAGACGGGTAACATCGGCGCCGGCAGCAAACAATTCCTGCAGGACTGGATGGATAAATATGTTGCCTGGGTGAAAAAGCACGCGGCCTGATGATCGCGGGTATGAACCGCCAGGCAAACCCTGGTCCCGGATTTCGCAGCAAGCCGCGGGATATTATATCCGTGCTGTTGCAGGATAATTTCCCTTCCCGGCCTGTCGGATCGGATAATTCGACTTATAAAATTCAGTTCATTTGATTTCTGAATTTTGAGTCCCATTGCGCTTTGCAAGTTTCAGCGCACCTTTGGTAATTCAATTTTATTATTTAAGATAAACGCAGGTCATTCAAATTGATCCATGGACAAAACATTATGAGTGCCACTGTCAAAACCGAACTGACCCTGATGCAGTTATATCCCCATGCAAAAAAACCGCGGCACTTCATGATGGGATTGTTGACGTTGATTTTTATCATACCGGCCGGATATATCGCCTTTATTCTGCTCCTCGGGCTAAAAATTGCATTCTATGCCCCTTTATATCTGGGGTTGATGTTACCCATGAATCGGGCGTCTGCCGGGCGAATATGGGAATTGAAAAACAGGGCATTGCTGCCTGTTCATCACATTATTTACAAGCTGTATTACATCCACATCAAGCTGTGGCTTTCCTGCTTCAATGATTATGATGCCTTCTGGTATGGCCTCGATGTAACCCGATACGGGAGCCATGCCGATTTTCTGTCATCCTACCGCGATTCCAGGGTAAGGTGGAGATTCAAAAAAAAACTGAAAACGTACCGGTCACACGGCATTACCGAGGACGTGCTTCCGGATCACACGGTCTTCTTCAGGACGCTTTTTTCTTTCAGATATTTTATATTGATCTGCAGGTCCAATTTTAGAAAGAATAGAGGCCATGCTTTCCTTTTTGGTCATTATCTGGTCTTGAGGGACTATTTCATCCTTCTTTTCCTTCCCGTGCGGGTGCATGTGTATTCCAAGGAAGGGAGAGCAGTCGGAATTGCCACGTACCTGAAGCGGAACAATACGCTGGTGATGTGCCAGCATATCATCGCCGATGAGTACATCCGTTCAGGTATTTTCTACAGTCAGATGAACACCTGCATGGCGTATGCTTTCAGGGATCCCGCTGTACGCTACGTTTCATGCTCGATAACCACGCCGCAGGCAAAACAAACCTGCGGCTGCTATCCCATCAATTATTTATTGACAGATGAATTTAAATATTTGCCATTTACACAACTTGACACACTCGGGGCAGACGCAATAGAGAAGTAGGAAATTACAGTACCCTCTGATCGGCTTGCAGAATTAAATACAAGTTATTTTTTCTACATCCAAAGGGAAAAATTTTAATCAGTTCAATCGAATTGATACTTCATTGATATAGGATTTGTAAGAGCAAAACGAAGCGCCGGGAGTCGAACATTTTCTATAACTGTTTTGAATTATTGAGTTATCTCAATTCATCTTTTTCCTCATACCCCCAAATATGCCCCCATATTTTGACCTCTCCTGCTTTTGCTATGACATTTATTGTTCAAAAATATCAATCTGACAAAGACAATGAAAGGGATGACTATTCAAATGAATCCCTCTCATAGACAGATCACTTGACCAATGGGTCGAGGCGGTCTGCCAGTTTTGTGGCCATGTCAGCCATTGCATTTATAAAATCAACTAGCACAAAGCCTCCATTTGTATCTATCGTTTGCATAAACTGATACTATTCNNGGATTAGAGACGATGGCGTAGTTTTCAACGCATGGGCAAGCTGATTTTCAATGTTCATATTGCTTATCTTCTTCCAACAATTCCCGGATACCCGGCCTTATGTAAATCACACTGAGGTCGAACCGTCGCAGTGCCCGGATCGCAACATGAATCTTTTCTTGTAATGAGGTTTTGGAATTCAGAATCAGGATATGTTGACCTTCGACAATGCATAGTCCTCCGGTGGTGGATACATCGTCAATATTGATATTTTCATCACGGACCAGTATTCCGAGTCGTTCAGCCAGTTCTTCAAGCTGATTTAAAAGGATTTCGTCATCCATGTTTTAACTCTGATAATAATGTTCCACCGTTGATTCCAGCAGGTTTAAAAAATAATTGACATCATCCAGGCAAAGATCACGCTTTTCATATTCCACCCACTTAACATGTTCCCTGAAAAATCTGTTCACATATTTTATATATTTTGTCCGTGCCACCCTGGGAACCATAGGGTCGCTGGCATTCAGGTATCTCTGAAGATCCATTACAGAGGACTGTATTTTAAAAATTGATTCTATGGGTGTCATCATTGTCGTATTAAAGCTGCCTGAGATTTGCATTCACTATACGAAGCCTTGCTCGATAACACCATCCCCGGACGACAAACGTGCGTCGCATTATAATGAGACTCCAATATGACAAGCGCAGCGCAGTCAGATTGGTTAGTCGAATTATCCCCGAGGCGAATAACCTAAAGGTCACTATAGGCCGAGCGGGATAAACGTGGGGCTAATTCCCCGTTCCTTGCGGCGCCATTCCTATGGATACATCGCTGCTGTCATGGTTGTTCATTTTTTTCCGATGAGGAAATTTATGAATTAAATCAGTGGTTAACGACTGGCCCATGCGTGATTTTAAAAAGGCCAGTGCGGTGAATCATTGACAGCTCTGACCGTAATGGAGTGAAATATAAGCAAAACGGTTTTTTGTTGTCGTTAAATTTAAGGATTATTACTTGAAAGGTTTAACGAAAAGATCAGTCGGTGCACAGCTATAGACTGTATTGATTTTATTAACCATTAATTTGCTGGTTCATCAGGTAACTGAGCACCATGCCATACCGCAACGACCCATACATTATTATCCTTAACCTTATAGAAAAAACGATAGGGCTTTACAACGACCTCACGAAAAGGAAGATCTGGAAACTCAGGTAGCGACCTTCCCGACTCAGGAAACTTTTTGAGCCGGGAGAGATATTTCTCTGCTTTTTGGCGAAAAGATAATGCAGCAGAAGGCTTGTCTTTGTGTATATACGCAATCGCTTCAAGAAATTGACGGCGGCCTGTGGGCGTGAATAATATTCTCAACGTTTTGCATCCCCAAGATAAAGATCGGCTTCTTTTAACACATCATCGAGTGCATAGCCGGTTCCTGCCTCTATTTCTTTTTCGCCTCTCGCGAGCAAGTGTAAAATATCCATTTCACGCTGCGCGTTTGTATATACCTCCATGCTTACCAGTACAGCGGCCGCTCTTCCACGCTGTGTAATAAAAACCGGTTCTCTTGAAGATGAAACACCCTTCACTACATCGCTGGCATTTTGCCTAAGATCGGAAATGGGTATAATTTTTGGTGCATTTGGCATTTGGTTGTACCTCCTATTGTATTTTTAATTGTACAACCAATAGACGCTTTTGTCAAGATTAACGGCAATATTACCGGAGTTGTCACGCAATAATTTCATTCAGTCCTTCAATGACCTGATTCAACTCTTCCAGAGATGCCTTGCCAATGACTTTTCCTATTCTTTCTACAGACAGGGTACGAATTTGACTAATTTTAAGCCATGATTTTTTGGGTAAATTTGAAGATTTCAATTCAAGGGTTAATGGAAATCCAGCTTTCTGTGGTTGGCTTGTGATAGCCACGGCGATGACAGTACCTGAGCGTTCATTAAAAATGTCGTGGCTCAGAATGAGCACAGGACGCAAGCCTGCCTGTTCATGACCCCGCACAGGATTCAAATCCGCCCACCGAATGTCACCTCTCAATATTCTGGCCATAGGCTCACATCCTCCGCTAATCCTTCTTCCGCCATAGCTTTTTCAAATTTCGGATCGAGTTTTGCGCATTCCAAAGATAGCCGACTGCGCTTCATTCTGACGAGTTTTTCGCGCACAGCATCACAGATTGCCTGGCTGCGATTTTGGAAGTAATTCTTCTCGACCAGACGATCCAATTCACCGATAAATTCGGCATCCATTGTAATTGCTATTTTTGTTTTTCCCATAATTAGCCTCCCCTGAAGGTATTCTATTATATCATACCATTGAAAAAAGAAGCAAATATAATTTTTATCGGACTGTCAACGAACTTTTCTGTCCCCTTTTTATATCCCTCTGCCATTCATACATGGCATCATAACAGCGCAGATAAGCTTCACGCCTCTGATAATCCAGGCGGCCGATGGTCTTTTTGAAATTGTCATAATCCATGACCATGGCCACATTGGCCAGGAAAGCGGCCAGTGTTTTTCTGGGAACAATCATCCGGTAGGCATAATCGGCATCGGGCGAATCGATGACATCACCGCTAAATGCATATTCCGCCCTCAGCATTTTCTGCAGCTTATCCACATCACGCCTGCACCGTACGCGAACCATCAGTTCATCTTCCGCGCACGGCGGTTTATGCACGATGGAATAGAAACCTTCTTTAATATACAGCCACATCATTTTCTTCCCCTTTCGTGAATTCTACGTGATTGACATTACCCGGTTGTTTCTGATACGGCAATGTTGTGGCGACAAAGGTGCGTCGCATTGTTTATATTTTCTAAAGAAAGGAGTGCACCATGCCCCGTGACAAGAAAGCACAGACGAAGTTGCTCCGCGTAGGCCAGATTCTCAGGATCTTCATGGA
>MTKZ01001282.1_pt1 | contig 46410 bp, 46 predicted proteins | sample 1042781 | NCBI WGS metagenome assembly MTKZ01 (sample SAMN06212207, study PRJNA360539) | anaerobic digester metagenome | biome: Wastewater treatment plant; material: sludge; isolation source: anaerobic digester fed with sludge from wastewater treatment plant | place: Denmark: WWTP Viborg ...
CTGGAGCACTTCTCTGACTACGGGTTCCATGCAACCACCATCAGTCACATAGCCAAACATGCCGGCATCTCCAAGGGACTGATGTACAATTATTTCAAAAGCAAGGAGGAACTCCTGGCTGCAATCATCAACCGGTCGCTCGATGAGATCTACCGCAGCTTCAACCCTGACCGCGACAGTACCCTCACACCCGACGAATTCGAAAATTTCATAAGAAGAATCTTTGCCATCTTCCGTGAGAACAGGCAATTCTGGAAACTGATTTACAGGGTAATGCTTCAGAGAGGAGTATATGAACATCTTTCCGATGATCCGGACGCAACCTTCACCGTGGGAGGTATCCCGCTAATGGAATATTCAGCCTATATGGCGAAACTGATGTCCGATTATTTCATAAGGAAAAAGGAAACCGAAGGGCCTGACTTTGATCCGGTAACCGAGATGCTGATGTTCTCAAACACACTGAAGGGATTTGCATTGACCTATATATTTGCCCCCGGACAGTATCCGGATGAATATTTTGAAAAAATGGTCGAAACTTTAATCAGGAAATACAGATGAAAGGAATACCCGGACAGACTGCAGCTTCATTATTTGTTCTCATCATGCTTACGGCAGTATCCCTCCCGGCAGCATCGCAACTGCTGTCGGCAAAGGAGATCGTTACAAAGGCTGACGAAAAATTCAATGGCGAAAAGTCAGGTTTCAGCGTAATGAGCATGACCATCGTTCGGCCCACCTGGCAGAGGACGGTGGAGTTCAAATCATGGTCGCTGGGTGATGACTATGCCCTGACTCTCATCACTGCGCCGGCCAGGGAAAAGGGGCAGACCTTCCTCAAACGGCTTACCGAGATGTGGAGCTGGAACCCGGCCATCAGCAGGCTGATCAAACTTCCTCCGTCAATGATGTCGCAGGGCTGGATGGGGTCAGACTATACAAATGATGACATACTCAGGGAATCATCAGTTGTAAATGATTATGATCATTCCCTTGAAGGGGAAGAGGTTGTTGATGGCCGGTTATGCCACAAAATCAGGCTGACGGCCAGGGAGGATGCCGGGGTTCTATGGAGCCACCAGATGTGGTGGGTGGACAGGAAGGACTTCATCGTTCTTAAAGCCGAACTTTATGATGAGGACGGTTATCTTGTCAGGACTGAACGCGGGATGGATCTTAAGACCATGGACGGCAGGCTGATTCCGACAACCATCGAATTGGTTCCGGCAGAGCAGGAAGGCCATAAGACCATCCTGAAAATCACGGAGATCAGGTTTAATATCTCTGTTGAAGAAAGCTTTTTCTCACAGCAGAATATGAGAACCATAAGATAGTGCCCGGTTAATGAAAGGATTACCGTCATGAAAGACCGTCAGCTCGCCTGGAGAAATCTCTGGCGAAACAGAAAGAGAACCCTCATCACTGCCGCATCGGTATTTTTTGCAATCTTTTTTGCACTGATCATGAGATCATTCCAGCTGGGCACCTATGACAAGATGTACAGTGATGTCATCCGGTCATACTCCGGTTACCTGCAGCTGCAGCATCCCTCATACCTTGATGAACCCGGCCTTGACAACGGGCTAATCCTTGATCCTGAACTGACCAGAAAATTGGAGCAGGATCCGAACGTTGAGGCCGTTGTGCCTCGTATAGAGTCATTTGCACTGGCTGCAGCCGGAAACCGCACGCAGGGAGTGATGGTGATAGGGGTTGAACCCGAACGTGAGAGCAAGGCTCTTAACATAAGAAACAGGATTGTGCGTTACAAGCTTACTCCCGGAGCTGTCGAGGCGCTTAAGGGCGAAGAGCTGCCGGGCAGGCTTGCAAAGAATACGGAACTGTTTGCCGGAGAAGCGTTCACCGAGGCGGAAGACCTCATGTCAGTTCTTGGAATAAGCAAAAAGGACAGTGCCGGACTGCTTCCCCTGCTGCGGAACCACACCTCATTTCCCGGCAGTTATCTGTCTGCCGGTGAGTCTGGTTATGCCATTATCGGGAACGGTCTTTCCGACTACCTGGAGGCCGTCCCGGGAGACACCATCGTCCTGATCGGGCAGGGGTATCACGGTACCTCAGCGGCAGGACTCTATGTTGTAAAAGGGGTGGTAAGCATGCCCAATCCGGAAATTGACAACAGGTTTGTATGCCTGACACTCGATGATGCACGCTGGCTGTACGGGGCGCCGGACATGGCCACATCAGCCATCATAGCAATAAAGGATGGAAGTGATAAGGTACTCACTGCCACCCAGCAAAGGCTTGGCGCCGTTACCGGCGAAGACCTTGCGGTCCGCAACTGGAAAGAGATGAACGCCCTTCTGTTAAACCAGATGGAAGCTGATAACCGCAGCGGAGCCATTATGATCGGGATACTCTACCTCGTCATTGCCTTCGGTGTTTTCGGAACAGTGCTTATGATGATGGCCGAAAGGAGAAGGGAATTCGGAATGCTTGTGTCAATCGGGATGCGCAAGGGCAGACTGGCAGGCATTGTCGGCCTGGAGATGCTGTTGATGGGAGTTATCGGAGTCATTGCCGGCGTTATCGCCTCTTTACCCATAGTTTTTCTGGGCCATTTAAGGCCGCTCAGATTCACGGGCGAGATGGCACGCATGTACGAAGACTATGGCTTTGAGCCGGTCATGCCGATGCTTCTGCCTGACACATACTACCTCTGGCAGGTGGTGGTAGTTCTCCTTATCCTTGCCGTTGCCATAGCCTTCAGCATCCGGAAAATCTTTAAACTGAATGTAATCAACGCTCTCAGAGCCTAACTGCACACAGCATGATCACATCAATAGCCTGGAAGAACGTCTGGAGGAACAGGACGAGGAGCCTGACCGTAATAGCCGCGGTGACAGTGGGCGTATTTGCCAGCGTCTTCGCCCTGGCTGCGATAAACAGCTCCATTGTTCAGAGGATTGACTCCGCAGTCAACGAGGAGCTCTCCCATATCCAGGTAAACACTAAGGAATTCCGCAGCAGCAGCGACATCCTGAATATTATATCCGAGCCTGATAAGGTTGCGGAAACCCTCCGTAAAACACCCGGGGTGACTGATGTAACCGGCAGAATAATTGTCAGAGGTATTGCTTCCGCCCCTTCTGGCAGCGCCGGGGTGGAAATCACCGGCATTGACATTGAAAAGGAGAAGCAGATGTTCACCCTCTCCGGGAAACTGATTCCCGGAACCGGAAGTTATTTTGGCGCCGACACGAAGCTGAACAGTGCCTTCATTGGTGAAAAGCTGGCACGGGAGCTTCAGATCATCAGGTATATCCTTACGGCAGAATCACTTACAGCCCTGGTGGATAAGGGAGTACCCTCAGCCGTCACAGACAGGCTGAAACCGCTTGAAGGTCAGCGGTTCACTACGGAAAAGAAGCTGACGGAGGCCTATTACAGGCTGCTCACCCCGAAGGAAATCAAGAAGTACGGCCTTGCAATCCGTGAGGCTGCCTGGTCATACCGCGAAGGTTCCAGGGTCATCCTCTCATTTCTGGATGTGAACGGCAACCAGACCGGTGCGGCATACCGGATATGCGGCATATTCCGCACGAATAACGATTTGTTTGAGGCAACGTCAGTCTTCGTCCCTATGGAGGAGCTGCGCAGACTGACAGGCCTTGAGGACGGTGTATATCACCGTTTCATCGCCCGGCTGGAAGAGAATGACATGACTGACCGGGTGACGCCTGTGCTGAAGGAGGCTCTTCCGGGGCTGGAGGTGATGAACTGGAAGGAGATACAGGTAGACCTTGCCATGATAGCCGACTATATCAACCAGATTTATGCAATCTTCATGGTTCTTATCCTTGCCGCCCTTTCTTTCGGAATTGTCAACACAATGCTGATGGCTGTCCTGGAGCGCACCCGCGAGCTCGGCATGCTCTCCGCAGTGGGAATGAACCGCAGGCGAATCTTCCTGATGATAATGCTCGAATCAGTCTTCCTGTCTGTAGTGGGAGGATTTACCGGCATGGCTGTCAGCGGAATTGTAATCGGAATAACCAACCACACAGGCATCAACCTGGTGAAGTATTCCGAGGGACTGGAAGCCTTCGGATACTCGGCCCATCTTTACCCGACAATCGGAGCTGACTTTTTCATAATACTTACCGTGCTGATCGTTATTACCGGGATTCTCTCGGCGGTATATCCGGCACGCAAAGCGCTGCAGCTTAATCCGGTAGAGGCGTTAAGAGGAGAATAACGAATTAATAATCATAGCAATGAACGTAGTCGAGATCAATGATGTATACAAAACCTACCATGATACGGAGGTTGAAGTAAGAGCGGTTAACGGCGTCACACTCAGTTTCACAAAGGGTGATTTTGCCGTAATCGTTGGCCCTTCCGGTTCCGGAAAGACTACCCTGCTTAACCTTATCGGAGGACTTGACCAGCCCACCACAGGGGAGATCATTGTTGCGGGGCACAGGCTTTCGGAGCTGAAGCCTTCGGAGCTTATAGACTTCCGCATGGAGCACGTCGGGTTTGTCTTTCAGTCGTACAACCTGATTCCGGTCCTCACTGCCGCGGAAAACGTCGGATTCATCATGAGCCTCCAGAAGTGGCCGAAGGAGAAGCGCATGGCACGAACCGGGGAACTGCTGGAGGCGGTGGGACTCGCTGACAGGCACAACAGCAGGCCCTCGCAGCTCTCCGGCGGCCAGCAGCAGAGGGTGGCCGTGGCCCGTGCCCTCGCACCCCGCCCCGAGTTCATCCTCGCTGACGAACCCACGGCAAACCTCGATTCAAAATCAGCGGAAACTCTCCTTGACATAATGGAAAAACTTAATCGCGAGGAGGAGATGACGTTTATCTTTTCCACACATGACGCAAGGGTGATGAAGAGGGCAAGGAGGGTCATAACCCTTGAGGACGGGAAAGTGGTATCGGATGAGAGGACAAACCACAGGGAATAACCCTGACACCGATGAACTGTATGGCATGAAACGGATTTTTCTTACAATGATTTTGGTGACGTCAGTTGCGGCTGCAGTTTATTCACAGGAGGCCGTCAGTGATGATCCCGGAGCCGGTTCCGGGAAAACTGACCGCCTCACCGCCGGAGGGTACGCGTCGTGGCTTCACACGGCCATATTTGACAAACCATCAGAGAATTGGATCAACACGGGCATGCTTCATAACCGGCTCAATTTCAAGGTTTATGCCGGCAGCAGGTTAACTTTTGCACTGGAGATAAGAAACCGGTTCGTTACCGGTGACATGGTGAGCCTTGACCCGTCATATATTGACGGACTGTCTGCCGACGCGGGCTGGGCGGACCTCTCATGGAATATCTCCTCGGGCAGTTCATATGTCCTTAACACAATGATTGACAGGGCTTATGTCGATTTCACCGCAGGGCAGCTGCAGATCAGGGCCGGGCGGCAGCGGATCAACTGGAGCCAGGCCCTTATATGGAATCCCAATGATCTGTTCAACACCTATTCATTTTTTGACTTCGACTATGTTGAGAGGCCGGGCAGCGATGCCCTGCGGTTTATCTGGTCAACCGGCCCCTCCTCCGCAGTGGAGGCGGCGGTGAAGGTCGACGGAAACAACAGGATCACCGCTGCCGCCCTCGGTCGTTTCAGCGTACTGAACACTGATATTCAGTTTCTTGCCGGGGTGACTGATGATGAATATTTCACCGCCGGAACAGGATGGTCAGGTGCCATCGGATCAGTATCCTTAAGAGGAGAGGCAACCTTATTTGCCCCTTTTGACGGCACAGGCGGCGAAAAGAGCAATTTTATCACCACCCTGGGAATTGACAAGGCATTTTCCGACAAGGTAACCGCGCTTGCGCAGGTTATGTATTCAAGCCATCCTGCAGACCTGAGCGGTTTCACGGACCTCTATGGCGGAGGCCTGACAGCCAGGCAGCTTGCATTTTCTGAATTCAGCGCCGCTGCGCAGGTGACCTTTGTGCCGCTTCCGCTGGTGAATCTGTCACTGGCAGCTATCTGGTTTCCTGACCTCGACGGTTTCTATGCAGGCCCTTCCCTGGACTTCTCGCTGGCGGAGAACGTTGACTTCTCAATACTCTGGCAGCACTTCAACAGCACTTTCGGTGAAGAGAAAACCCGGATAAACCTCGGGTTCATTCGGATAAGGTATAGTTTCTGAAAATTTCATACTTTTACGGCCAAACACCGTAAGAATGTCACTTGTCCATGAACTTGAGAAATCCGGTAACTGGTTATTCAGGAGAAGAAGCTGGCTGCCTGCAACAATTCTTGTTCCGGCTGCTGTCTATCTCTTCATTGCAAACCGAAGCGTAATTTATTTCAACTATACCTGGGAGATAGTCTGTATCCTTGTCTCGGTGGCCGGTGAACTGCTGCGCTCCTACACGGTCGGATATGTTCCCCGCAACACCTCGGGCCGGAATGTGATTGACCAGTTGGCTGACGACCTCAACACAAAGGGTATTTACTCGGTAATCCGCCATCCCCTGTATGCCGGCAACTTCCTGATGTGGCTCGGCCCGGTGCTTTTCCTGAGATCAGTGTGGTGGGTGATTGTTTTCGTTCTGGCCTACTGGCTTTATTATGAGCGTATCATCTTTGCCGAGGAGCAATACCTGCGCCGAAAGTTCGGGGAAACATATGACACATGGGCTTTCCGGGTGAAGGCTGTCCTTCCTTCGTTCAGGCATTACATAAAGTCTGACCTGCCATTCTCATTCAGGAACGTGCTCAAGCGTGAGTACAACAGCATTACAAACCTTTTTCTTGTTTTTGCTTTCCTCGATCTCTGCCGGAACATTGCTGTCACCGGCAGGATTTACCTGGAGCCGATGTACATCACACTGCTGGTTGCAGCCCTTATCTTCTGGGCTGTCATCAGGTACCTTGTAAAAAGAACGAAGTTCCTGTACGTGGAAGGCAGGTGACCTCGCGGAGCTGCGCGAAACGGGACTTCTACCTGTCCCTTGCTCCCAGGAAAAGCATAATGTAATAGATCAGGGTGGCGAGTGAGCCGAGAGCCGCTATTACATACGTATAGGCAGCCCATTTGAGAGCATCCTGAGCCTTGTCATCTGTTCCCGAGTAGGTTATGCCTGCATTTGAAAGCCATGCCAGTGCCCTCTTCGACGCGTTGATCTCAACCGGGAGGGTGATAAAGCTGAACAGTGTGGTAATGGCAAAAAGCACTATTCCTATCAGCATGATCTCGGGCCTGGAGTTGAGCAGAACAAGTCCGGCAATGAGCACCCACTGTATCCAGTTGGAGGCGAAGCTTACCACCGGGGCAAGTTTTGACCTCATCCCCAGCCATGCGTAAGACTGTGCATGCTGAAGGGCGTGGCCTGTTTCATGGGCTGCCACGGCAGCAGCTGCAACGCTGGTTCCGGAGTAAACATCGCGGCTGAGGTTAATGGTCTTTTTAAGAGGATTATAATGATCAGTCAGTTCACCGGCCACACTGTGAACGGTAACGTCTGTCACACCGCTTTCGCGAAGCATTTTTTCCGCCACATCACGGCCTGTCATGCCTGATGCTATCGGCACCTTCGAATAGGTTCTGAATTTCGACTTGAGTCTGGCGCTGACAACCCAGCTCAGTATCATGAATACTATGAATATTATCCAGTATGCACCGTTTTGCAAAAACATTGTTTCCATCAGTAAAGAACAATTTTAAGTTTCTTATTTCTTCAGCAAAACGCCTGCCATCATAAAGAAGTTCTGAAAATAGGCCATTTTGTCATGCCGAATCAGCTTATCTTTGGAGGCGATGCTGAAGAGTGCCGCAAAGATATTATCTTTTTTGCTCCTGCTGCCGGTATGGTTTTACCGGTGGTTTATTTCGCCATGGACTCCTGCCTCATGCCGACATGTCCCGACCTGTTCACAGTATGCCATTGATGCGCTCAGGCTGCACGGGCCGTTTACGGGAATAATGATCTCGACAGGCAGGATACTGCGTTGCAGGCCGGGAGGCACACACGGCTATGATCCGGTTCCGAGATTCATATTCAGGCGATACCGGGGAGGCGGATCACCGCTTCGCAGGGCTCCTGAGTGCAACAGGCTGAAGGACCATGACTAGAAGGAGAGCTTCTCCCTGAGCATCTTGTAACCGGCGCGGCTTACCGGGATCTTTTCCCCTGACTTGAGTACGGCAACATAGTTATCCTTGCTGTAGGGTTCCAGGCGGGTGATCTGTTCCACGTTCACGATATATGACCGGTGAACTCTCATGAACAGGCCGGGAGGAAGATGGTCCTCATAATACTTCATGGTCTTGGGTTTTAGCGCTTTCCCCTCGCTGTAATAGATCATCACATAATCATCCTCGGCCGCCAGGTAATAGACATTATTCAGGGGAATGATCTTGATTCCCGCCCCTTTTCTGAAGACTATCCTGGTGAGAAATCCCTCAGCTTCAGAGGCTGCAGCCACCAGTTTTTCAATTTTCTCATGGTCAGGCGCCTCTTTCTCCAGCCGGCCCAGTGCCTTGGCAAGGGCGTCATCAAACCTCTCCTTTGAAAAAGGTTTGAGGAGATAGTCCACTGCGTTCAGTTCGAAGGCCCTGATGGCATACTGGTCAAAGGCGGTGGCGAATATCACTTCCGGTTTTTCATCTATCACCTCGAGGAGCTCGAAGCCGGTCAGCTTGGGCATCTGTATATCGAGGAAGATAAGATCGGGTTTCTTTTCCTTTATCTCCCTGGCCCCGCAGAATCCGTCTCCGCATTCACCCACAATCTCCACCTCAGGATGATCGGCGAGCATAAATCTGATCAGCTCCCTTGCCGGGGCTTCGTCTTCAATGATCAGCGCTCTGATTGTTTTCATTGTTTTATTATGCTGTTAATCATGATTTTCGGAACGGAAACCTTACAATCACCGTGAAACTGTCATCTCCGTGATTCACCGTGAGGTCAGCCTTGTCGCCAAAGAACAGCTCAAGCCTGCTGCTGACATTTTTAAGGCCTATGCCTGCCCCTTTTCTGGTTACAACGGAGTCAGTGTCAACGTTGTTTGTCACTGTGATTATCACCATTTCATTCTGCTTTCTGACGGTTGTCCTGATTGTAACCTCCTCGGTCGACTCGTAAACCCCGTGTTTAACGGCGTTTTCATAGAGAGGCTGGAGGAGCATTCCCGGCATCAGGGCCGGCAGGCATTCCGGGCTGATCTCTTCTTCAATGCTGAGCCTTTCCCCGAATCTCACCTTTTCGATCTGCAGGTAAAGCCTGAGGCTTTCCATCTCATTCCCGAGGGTCACCGGCTGTTCATTCCTTGATGAGAGAGAATAGCGCATGAAGTCAGACAGCTTTACAATCATATCCCTGGCCTTCAGCGGATTTGTCACGGTGAGCGAGCTGACTGAGTTGAGGCTGTTGAACAGGAAGTGAGGATTTATCTGTGACCGGAGCATCTTCAGCTCGCCTTCGCGTACCTGTGCTTCAAGCTGTGCCTGCCGTGCCACCTTTTCAGCCAGCCTCGAGGCGCTCAGGAACAGGTAGTACACAAGCAACATCACGAAGAAGATCAGCACACCGGCCGTGGCTCTGAAAACCAGGACTGAGTGCCAGAAAATGTCATAATCTACCTTTTCGGTAACTAGCGTCCTTACGAGGAACTTTGTTCCGAAGAGCCATGCAAGAATCGTAAGTGAACCGGTCAGCAGGACGTTTACCACTGTTGTATATACCTGGTTATCCTCTTTCAGGAGGAATCTTACCGGGAACCATACAGCCAGTCCCAGGAGGCCGAAAATAACCATGGAAATCACTCCGTCGGCAATTGCCACATCGGCAGGGCTTCCATAGCCAAAATGAATAAGCAGTGACTGGCCTGCTGCAAGAATCAGCCAGGCCAGCCACCACACAAGGAGCCTCGTTCTGTTTTCCAGTAACGGATGCTTCATATATTATTTGTAACTCTTGATCTCTCCACCTCCGAATATCACGGTACCCCTTATGGTGAGTGACCTGGTATTGTCCCTGATCACATCACCCCTCATCTTCCTGCTGTCAGAAAATCCCCCGAGGATTGGTGTGACCTCAATCACCACGTTCCAGCTTTCAGGAACAATGATGGTTGTTCCACCAAAGATACAGGTAATTTCAATTACGTTGTCACCGGGTGCCATTGATGACCGGGTCAGGTCAACCTCACCGCCTCCGAAGATGGAAGTGATCTTGCCTCCCTGGAAGTTCTCGGTGATGAGTTGCCGCTCGGCTCCGCTGAAGATATTTACGTAATCAATATAGTCCGCCTTGTTGACCGTTGAGAAGTCGAGCTTCTTCACCAGCCGTTTCGAGTTCACCAGGAGCACAACGCCAAGCACTATGAAGAGTGCAGGCCAGAAGAAGTTGAATGACCTGAAGAAGTCGGTGAAGAGTTCCGGGATCAGGAAGAATCCTCCCACGGAGATCATTACAATCCCGGGAGTCTTGTTGTCTGATCCGGTGAGGGCAATGACGCCTATCACTATCAGCAGCATCTGCCAGCTGAAGATGATGTCATCGATGAAGTGATCGAGGGGTTCCGGCAACATTGTCGATTTCTTGACGATGAGGATCAGTCCGGCGATGATCAGCAGCACCCCTATGATCAACCTGTTCGAGGTTTCCGGGTTTCTTGCCGGCTTTTTCAATTCGTTTTCCATTGTTTGAGATTATTAGATGTTACTATTATTTGCAGCTTTTTGTAAGTGGTTTCAGCATGAATGCCACTCCGCAGAGGACCAGTACCGCCGGCCAGTAGATCTTTTCGTAGGGTTCGGTGAGTTGTATGGCCATTTCCGGCATGAGAAACCAGAATCCTATTGAAAAGAGGACAACTGCTGACACAAGTTCGAGGCTGATGAGTGACCACAGTCCGAAGAAGATGAGCAGCATCTGCCACTTGAAATAGTCAGGAATATCTCCCAGCCCGAGAAGGTCAAGTTTTGCAACTATCATAATAAGTCCCAGTGATATCAGGAACTTTGCTATGCCTGCGAACGGGTTACCGTGTTTCTCTTTCATGGTGATTGCATTGATTTACGCCTCAAAAATATTAATGTTGATTCAATCCGTACCACTCATTTCCGGCGGGGGGCGGATATACATCGGTGAACAGCGAAGGGAACAGGCGGTGTTACTTTTTTGTTCATAATTTTTTTTATTGGAAGAGGATTTATAATTTTGCAGACCGAAAAAAAGGGAGATGCCCGGATTGTATTCAATACCGCTCGCGGGACTTAAGGAGGCCAGATATACCTATGAATTTGAGATAGGGAACCATTTCTTCGGGTCATTTGAGGAGTCTGAGATAAAGAGGGGAGAGTTGCGTGCGGTGGTGGTGCTTCAGAAATGTTCGACTCACATCGAGCTTGACATAGTCATCAACGGGAAAGCCGAGGTGATGTGTGACAGATGTCTTGAAGCCTTTTACATGCCAGTCTCAACTGCCAACAGGCTTTTCATAAGGCAGGGGAGGGAGTGGGATGAATCTGATCCGGACATGATTACGATGCCGCTGGATGAACATGAAATAGATCTGAGTCAGTTTTTCTATGAGTACATCCACCTGGCGTTACCCATAAAGCGCATTCATCCTGATGATGCGGATGGCAACAGCACCTGCAATCCGGACATGATCAGGAAACTGAATGATCTCCTGGTTCACGGTGAGGAAGAAACCGATCCGCGCTGGGATGATCTGAAAAAACTGACAGGGAATAATTAACTCAATTCATTACTGCGATGCCAAATCCAAAACACAGACACTCCAGTACCAGGAGAGACAAGAGGAGAACACACTACAAGGCAGTGGCTCCTACAACAGCTGCATGCCCGAACTGCGGATCGGCCCATCTCTACCACAGGGTCTGCCCTGAGTGCGGATACTACAGGGGAAAGCTTGCCGTTGAGAAGAAGACGACAGCCTGACCGGCTTTCCGTTCAAAAAATCTGAACGATGAAGATAGGTCTTGATGCAATGGGAGGTGATTACGCTCCCAATGCTGTCGTAGAGGGAGCATTTGACGCACTCGGACAGCTGCCGTCAGGAGACCGGATTGTGCTTATCGGTGACAATCGCCGGATAAGGGAGAAGCTTGCATTGCTTGATGCAGATGCTTCTCTTTTTGAGATTGTACCGACTTCACAGGTGATTGAGATGTCAGACCATCCGGCCAAGGCGTTTTCGCAGAAGCGCGATTCGTCGATCGCAGTCGGTTTCGGAATGCTCAAGAGCGGTCTCATCGACGGTTTTGCCAGCGCCGGAAACACCGGAGCAATGATGGTGGGAGCAAGTTATACCGTGAACGTCATTCCGGGCGTTTACAGACCGGCGCTCGCAGCACTCATACCAAACGTCAACGGGAAATCTTCAATCATACTTGATGTCGGAATCAATCCTGACAGCAAACCTGACGTTCTGCTCCAGTACGGGATGCTTGGCAGTGTATATGCAAAACACGTGCTTGGAATAAAAGAACCCACGGTCGGCCTCCTCAACATAGGAAAGGAGGAAGCCAAGGGATCTAGTGCAGTGAAAGCTGCACATGAGCTCCTGAATGAAACCAATGAAGTTAACTTCAGGGGCAATATCGAAGGCCACCACCTCTTCACCGATGAGATGACGGACGTAATTGTGTGTGACGGATTCGTGGGGAACGTGGTTCTTAAAATGGCTGAAAAATTTTATGTTGTTGCAAGGTCAAAAGGCATCAAAGACAGCTTTTTTGACAGGCTCAATTTCGAAGTGGTGGGGGGTACGCCGGTTCTTGGCATAAATGAAAACGTAGTGGTCGGGCATGGAATATCAAACCGCATGGCCATAATGAACATGCTGCTCCAGACCCGCGATGTGGTGCATGCAGATCTTGCAGGAAAGATCAGGGAAGCATTCGGAGCATGACTAAAATAAGGGCAGCAATAACAGGCATCAATGCCTGGACACCGGAATACCGGCTCACCAACCAGGAATTATCCGAAATGGTTGAAACCACCGACGAGTGGATCATGCAACGCGTCGGCATCAAGGAAAGAAGAATCCTGAAGGGAGAAGGGAAAGGCACATCTGACCTGGGCGAACCTGCCGTCAGAGGCCTGCTTGAAAAGACAGGCACACGCCCGGAGGAGATCGATCTCCTCATCTGTGCGACCGTCACACCGGACATGGCCTTCCCGGCAACGGCCAACATCATTTCCGACAAGGTCGGGATTAAAAACGCATTCAGCTTCGACATCGGCGCTGCCTGCTCCGGATTCCTTTTCGCACTCCAGACAGCAGCTGCATACGTCGAAACAGGGAGGTACAAAAAGGTGATAGTGGTAGGTACTGACAAGATGTCGTCTATCACTGACTATACCGACCGGACCACATGCACCCTCTTCGGTGATGCCGCGGGAGCAGTACTCCTGGAACCCACATACGAGGAATTCGGTGTGATGGATTATATCTTCAAAACCGACGGGTCAGGAAGAAAATACCTTCACATGAAGGCAGGAGGTTCTTTGAGACCCGCATCTCATGATACCGTGGGAGGACGGGAACATTATATATACCAGGAAGGACAGGCCGTGTTCAAGTTCGCCGTTTCCAACATGGCCGATGTGGCTGCCGAAATCATGGAAAAGAATAACCTCGGCCCCGATGACATTGCCTGGCTCGTGCCTCACCAGGCTAACCTCAGGATTATAGACGCCACCGGGCGGAGAATGGGCCTGCCCCCTGAAAAGGTTATGATCAACATACAAAACTACGGCAATACAACCGCTGCGACCATACCGTTGGTGCTCTGGGAGTTCGAGAAGAAACTGAAGAAGGGTGACAACCTCATCCTGGCAGCTTTCGGGGGAGGATTCACATGGGGTAGCATCTGGCTCAGGTGGGCCTATGACCCGGCATGAGGGAAGGGATTATTGCACCCTGTTACTTTTTGAACCCTCTTTTTTTCCTCATCCGGCACAATAAGTTTTTATATTTACGTGTTAAATAATTTCAGGGAAATCGGGAATAAATAAATCACTATGGCAAAAATAATGGAGACAGACAACGGCGCTGCAGTCAACCTCATCAGCCAGGGAACAGAGATCACGGGTGACATAAAATCAACCGGCGATATCCGCATAGACGGAATCCTCAACGGAAACATGAACACCAAGGGAAAGGTGGTCATCGGCCCCACCGGTAAGGTAAAGGGTGAAGTGGAATGCAAAAACTCCGAGGTTTCCGGCCTGATTGACGGCAAGATAACCGTGTCACAGCTCCTCAACCTGAAAGCCTCATCCAAAATCAACGGCACCATCATTACCAACAAGCTGTCTATAGAGCCGGGAGCTGTATTTACAGGCAACTGCGTCATGAAGGAGGGTGATAACGGTGGAACAGCAGCAGCCAGACCAAAAGAAGAAGGAAAATAAAGGCAGGGAGGGCCTCGACGCCTACTCCAGATACAGCACCATCGCCATCCAGATGGTGGTCATTATCCTCATCACATCACTCGGCGGAGTCAAACTTGACAAACTCGCCGGCACGGAACCGATCCTTACGGTTGTGCTCTCACTGCTGGGCGTGGCGGCTGCTATGTGGCTCGTAATCAAGGAAGCCTTAAGAAACAAATGAGATGTTTAAACCCCTGGCAGTAAGATTCTACTTCGGCCTTGCAGCCATCGCCATGTTTTTCATCATCATGGAATCAGTCCTCGGAAGGTTTTACCCCTCTCTCTTCAACACTTCCGCTGCCGCATTTCTCACCGCAGGCTTCACCCTCGCAGCCTTTATTTCACTTTTAATTTTTTTTAACGGATACCATTCTGACCGGGAAAGAAGTGTTTTTATGACACTAATTGCGCTGGGAGTGAAGATGCTGCTCTCTTTTGTGCTTGCGCTGCTTTTCTTTCTCGTCTTTAAAAACGACGCAACAGGTTCAGTAATATTATTTTTTATTCTATATTTGGCGTTCACTGTATATGTAGTTCTTACATTTACCGGTGTCCTGAAAAAGAAGTCAGATTAAAGAAATTTAGCTTGAAAAACAGGTATTTATATCTTCTGGTTCTGGTGCTTGGTTTGCTCGTTTGTACGGTTCCGGCAGCCTCATCGGGCACCATGGACGAGGAAGGCAAAGCTCACGGCGGCGAAGAGGTATTTGATGCAGCTCCATTCATCATGGAGCACGTTGCCGACTCTCACGAGTGGCACATCCTGACGAAGAAGGACGGAACAAGTGTAGCCATTTACCTGCCGGTAATAATTTATGACAGGGAGTCAGGCGTTCATTTCTTCTCATCGCGGAAAATTGCTCATGGTCACAGTTACAATGGTTTTGCCATAGCCCATGAGGGCAAGTATGCGGGCAAGATCATCAGGGTTGACCAGGAGGGTCACCATGACGGTTCCAAACCTCCCCTTGACTTTTCGGTCACCAAGGCTGTCTTCGGGATGCTGGTGGCTGCCGTTATCCTTCTCTGGCTGATGCTTTCACTTGCCAGGACCTACAAAAAAGCAGGCACTGCTGCACCGAAAGGGCTTCAGGGGGTGCTTGAGCCGGTGATTTTGTTTATCAGGGATGACATTGCCATTCCGAACATCGGCGATCACAAGTACATGAAGTTCATGCCCTACTTGCTTACCGTTTTCTTTTTCATACTTATAAACAACCTACTCGGGCTGGTTCCGATCTTTCCGTTTGGCGCCAATGTCACCGGCAATGTCAATGTGACCTTTGTGCTGGCGCTTTTCACCTTCCTGATAACGCAGTTCAGCGCCAACAAGTCGCACTGGAGGCATGTCTTTGCTGCTCCCGGCGTTCCCTTCTGGCTGCTGCCCATCATGATACCCATCGAGATCATAGGGCTTTTTTCGAAACCTTTTGCACTTATGATCCGTCTCTTTGCGAATATCACTGCAGGACATATTATTGTGCTGAGCCTTGTGACGCTGATATTCATTTTCAAAACGGTGCTTGTGGCCCCTGTTTCCATCTTCTTCGTGCTCTTCATGGATTGCATTGAGTTGCTGGTGGCTTTCCTGCAGGCATACGTATTCACCCTTCTGTCGGCCCTCTTCATCGGGATGGCCACAGCCGAACCGGAGCATCATTAGAAGTCAACATATCAATTTGTTATTTTAAATTCAATATTATGGAAGAAGCACAAGCAGTAATGTCATTAGCAGCAGTAGGTGCAGGGCTTGCAGTTATCGGAGCAGGACTTGGTATCGGCCGCATCGGCGGCTCGGCCATGGATGCCATCGCACGTCAGCCTGAAGCTTACTCGAAGATTCAGCTCGCAATGATCATCTCGGCAGCGCTTATCGAAGGGGCAGCCCTCTTCGCTATCGTTGTCGCAATGATAAAGGGCTAAAATCAAAAAAAGCCTGCAACGGTTGGTTGCAGGCTTTACAAATGAATTTTTAAAAACACCATAAAATGTTACTACAAAGCAGTCTTGCCAGTCCCGCCATAGGGACAGTCTTCTGGACAACGCTTATCTTCCTCATCCTGCTCGTCCTGCTCTGGAAGTTTGCATGGGGGCCCATCATGAAAGCCGTCAAGGCGCGTGAAGACATGATCAACAACGCGCTTGAGTCAGCCGAGAAGGCCCGTGAGGAGATGAAGGTGCTGCAGGCTGACAATGAGATCATCCTGCGCAAGGCGCGCGAGGAGAGGGACAAGATCCTTCGTGATGCCCGTGTGGCCTATGACCGGATGATGGCCGAAGCCAGGGAGAAGGGGCAGTCAGAGTCAGATGCACTGGTGCGCCGAGCCAGGGAACTCATCGAGCGTGAGAAGGTGTCGGCCATTGCCGAGGTTAAGAAGGAGGTGGCCAGGCTGGCCATCGAGGTGGCCTCAAAAGTGGTGGGAGAGACCCTTAAGAGCGATACTGAGCAGCAGAAGCTGATTGAAAGATACATTAACGACATCGAAGCAAACAGGAACTGATCCCATGAATTCAGCCAGGATAGCTGTAAGATATGCGAAGGCGCTCTTCGACCTAGCCCTTGAAGGCGGCACTGTTGACGGCGTCTACAGGGACATGAAGGCATTAAGCCGCCTTTGTGCCATGGAGGAGGTGAAGGGTGTGATCAGAAATCCCGTTATCCCGCAGCAGAAGAGAAAGGATGCAATCATAGCCCTTGCCGGTGATGATGCTGAGAAGCTGACGGTTGATTTCATCGGTTTGATGTTCAGCCACGGCCGGGGTGATTATCTCGCCGCGGCAGCCCGTAACTTCATTGACCTCACCCGCCGGCACAGGGGCATACGCCAGGTGACCGTCACCACTGCCGTTCCCGTCGATGATGCGACAAAGAAGGAGATGGCTGCCCTGATCGCAGGTGAAAAGGGAGGCACAATTGAGTTCAACGAGCAGATAGATGAGTCAATTATCGGCGGATTTATTCTCAGGGTCGATGACTCATACATTGACGCCAGCGTAAGGAACAGGCTGAACAGATTCAGAAAGGAGTTTTCACTGGCAGGATATGCCGAAAAGTAGTTTATAAGATTCAGAGATATGACTAATATTAAACCTTCAGAGGTATCACAGATTTTAAGGCAGCAGCTTGAAGGAGTAAAGACAGCCATTGATGTTGAGGAAGTGGGGACGGTGTTGCAGGTCGGTGACGGCATTGCACGCATTTACGGCCTGAAGAATGTGGGATCCAACGAGCTGATCGAGTTCGTCGAGTCAAACATCAAGGGTATTGTTCTCAACCTTGAGGAGGACAATGTCGGAGCTGTTATTCTCGGCCCCTCGGAGAAGATCAAGGAGGGTGACATTGCCCGCCGCACCGGCAGGATATCATCCATCATGGTGGGTGAGGGTCTGCTTGGCAGGGTCATCACCACCACCGGTGATCCGATTGACGGCCGCGGCCCGGTAACGGGAGAGCTTTACGAGATGCCTTTTGAGAGAAAGGCGCCGGGCGTCATCTTCCGTCACCCGGTGAAACAGCCGGTGCAGACCGGCCTCAAGGCCATCGATGCCATGATACCAATAGGCCGCGGTCAGCGCGAGCTCATCATCGGTGACCGGCAGACAGGCAAGACGGCTATCGCCATTGACACCATCATCAACCAGAAGAGCGAGTATGACAAGGGCAAACCGGTATACTGCATCTATGTGGCAATAGGGCAGAAGGGATCAACCGTGGCAAACATAGCAACCACCCTCGAACAATATGGCGCCATGGACTATACCGTCATTGTAAGCGCCACTGCTGCCGACTCTGCGGCAGCACAGTTCTATGCTCCCTTTGCAGGAGCCGCAATTGGCGAGTTCTTCCGTGACACCGGCCGTGATGCCCTGATCATTTATGACGACCTCTCCAAGCAGGCTGTTTCATACCGCGAAGTTTCACTGCTGCTTCGCCGTCCGCCCGGCCGCGAGGCTTACCCTGGTGATGTCTTTTACCTGCACTCACGCCTTCTCGAGAGGGCAGCAAAGATCATCGGATCAGACGATGTGGCAGCAAGGATGAATGACCTGCCCGACTCAATACGCCATTTGGTGAAGGGTGGCGGATCACTCACCGCCCTCCCGATCATCGAAACCCAGGCAGGTGACGTCTCAGCATATATCCCGACCAACGTGATATCAATCACTGACGGCCAGATATTCCTGGAGTCAAGCCTCTTCAACGCAGGCATCAGGCCCGCAATCAACGTGGGCATATCGGTGTCAAGGGTAGGAGGTAACGCCCAGATCAAATCAATGAAGAAAGTGGCCGGAACGCTTAAGGTTGACCAGGCACAATACCGTGAGCTGGAAGCCTTCTCGAAATTCGGTTCTGACCTTGATCCCGCTACCCTTGCAGTGCTTGACAAGGGCGCCAAGAACGTTGAGATCCTGAAGCAGAACCAGTACTCACCGGTGAAGGTTGAGGAGCAGGTAGCCATCATTTACTGCGGCACGAAGGGATTGCTCAGGGATGTGCCGGTGCATAAGGTAAGGCTGTTTGAAAACGACTTTCTGGCGTTCATGCGTGACAATCACGGTGACGTGCTTGAAACCATCAAAAACGGAATCATCAATGACGAAGTGACCGGTGTGCTTGACAGGGCTGCAGCTGAGGTTGCATCACGGTACCAGTCACGCTAGTCTCAAAGGATAGATAAACAGGATGGCTAATCTGAAAGCGATAAGGGTCAGGCTGAGCTCGGTCAAATCAACCAGGCAGATCACCTCTGCGATGAAGATGGTGGCTGCCGCCAAGCTGCGCAAGGCACAGGACGCGATAGTGCAGCTCAGGCCTTATGCCGAAAAGCTCAATGAGATCCAGGCCGGGCTCAGCGCTGCATTGCGCGACACCGAGACCGATAACATATATGCCGGAAGGAAAAAGGGCAACGGAAAGGTTCTGCTTGTGGTGGTCACATCCAACAAGGGGCTTTGCGGGGCATTCAATGCCAACGTGATCAGGGAAACCAGGCGGATCATGGCCGAAAAATACAGCCAGGAGGCCAGGAGGGGTGATCTGGCGGTGATGACAGTGGGGAAGAAGGCGAATGACGCGCTCAGGAAGCTTAAGTGCCACATCATTGAGGATCACAGTGACCTTTACACGGGTCTGACATTTGACAGGGTCTCGGCGCTGGCTGACAAACTGATGAGACTCTACGTTTCGAAGGAGTATGATACCATCGAGATAGTTTACAACCAGTTTAAAAATGCAGCGGTACAGAAGCTCACCGATGAGGTGTTCCTGCCAGTGACAATGGAGGTTTCGTCAGGAGCTTCCGCAGCGCCTGCAGACTATATATACGAGCCTGACCAGGTCAGCATCGTCTCTGAACTCATTCCGAAGACATTGCGCATAAAGCTGTACCGCTCACTTCTTGACTCGTTCGCCGCTGAGCACGGTGCACGGATGACTGCCATGCATCAGGCTACGGACAATGCCACGGAACTTATCAGGGACCTTACCCTGCAGTACAACAAGGCGCGCCAGGCCTCCATCACCAACCAGCTGCTCGAGGTGGTCAGCGGCGCTGAAGCGCTAAACGGATAACGGAAGGAGACAGACATGTTCACCAGCGAATACCTGAGAGAACTGACAGACAAGGCAATAGCCAGCCTCGGTGGCACACCGGAGGCAGACAGGCTCTTTGAACCCGTAAGATACATCATGTCTATCGGGGGAAAGAGACTCAGACCGGTTATGTGCCTTTTGTCCTGCAACATCTTCAGGGACAAGATTGACGAGGCAGTAATGCCGGCGGTGGGCATAGAGGTGTTTCATAACTTCACCCTGATCCATGATGATATCATTGACAAGGCTGAGGTAAGACGGGGATCTCCTACAGTACACGCCAAGTGGGGTCCGGATCAGGCCGTATTGTCAGGCGATGTAATGGCATTCGTTGCAGTGGAGTGCATAGGTCAGGCCCCTGAAAAGGCCCTGCCGAAGGCGCTGAAACTCTTCAACCGTACCGCCATTGAGGTGTGCACCGGTCAGCAGCTCGACCTTGACTTTGAGAAGAAAGGGGTGGTGTCAGAAGCCGAATACCTTCGCATGATAGAGCTGAAGACTGCGGTGCTGGTGGCCGCTTCCCTCAAGATGGGAGCAATCATCGGAGATGCTTCCGAAAAAGACCAGGACCTGCTTTACGAATTTGGACGCTGCCTTGGCATCGCCTTCCAGATTCAGGATGACGTTCTTGACACCTATGGCGATACAAAGTTGTTCGGTAAGAAGACCGGCAGCGATATAGTGGCAAATAAAAAGACCTACCTCCTGGTGAAAGCCCTTGAGATGGCCGGCGGCAGCAGGCTTACCCGCCTCAGGAAGCTTCTCGGGCCCGGCAACAATGACCCGGAAGCGAAAGTCAGGGATGTGAGGGCTGTCTATGATGAACTGGAAATAAGGCTGCAGGCTGAGAACCTTGCCTATGACTATTTTAACAGGGCATTCCAGGCGCTTGACCAGGTATCGGTAAATGGAGAGAGAAAGAACGAACTGAAACAGCTTGCGGTGAATCTCATCGGAAGGGTAAAATAAATTTCGCCCCGTCAGGGGCAAAGTATATAAACAGCAGATTATCAGATTACATTGAAACAGATTTAAGTCAGAGAGATGGCAAAGAAAACAGGAGTGATAAGTCAGGTCATCGGGCCTGTGGTTGACGTTACCTTCGATATGGCCGGAACCGATATGCCGAACATCCTTGATGCGCTTGAAATCAAGCGTCATGACGGATCGGTGCTGGTTGTGGAGTGTCAGCAGCACATAGGTGAAAAGACCGTCAGGGCCATAGCCATGGATTCAACCGACGGACTGCAGCGCGGGATGGAGGTTGTAGCTACCGGGCAGCCGATAGTTATGCCGGTGGGTGACCAGATAAGAGGACGACTGATGAATGTAACAGGCATGCCTATTGACGGCATCGGGCCCCTTGACAAAAAGGGAGGCTATCCCATTCACCGCAAACCGCCGAAATATGAGGACCTGTCGACTGAGAAGGAGGTGCTTTATACCGGCATCAAGGTTATTGACCTGATCGAGCCTTACTCCAAGGGAGGAAAAATCGGTCTCTTCGGGGGAGCAGGCGTGGGAAAGACCGTTGTCATCCTTGAGCTTATCAACAATATTGCAAAGGCCTATTCCGGTCTTTCCGTCTTCGCCGGCGTGGGTGAGCGCACCAGGGAGGGCAATGACCTCCTCCGTGAGATGCTTGAAGCCAATGTAATATCATACGGCAAGGAGTTTCTTGATGATATGGAGAAGGGCGGCTGGAACCTTGACCTCGTTGACCGCGAGGTGCTGAAGGAGTCGAAGCTGGCTCTTGTCTTCGGCCAGATGAACGAGCCTCCCGGTGCACGCGCACGCGTGGCTCTCTCGGGCCTCTCCGTGGCAGAATACTTCCGTGACGGTGAGGGTGAGGGAACTGGAAGGGATATCCTCTTCTTCATGGATAACGTCTTCCGTTTCACCCAGGCAGGTTCAGAAGTGTCTGCCCTGCTGGGGCGAATGCCCTCAGCCGTGGGTTACCAGCCCACCCTTGCAACAGAGATGGGTGTGATGCAGGAGAGGATCACCTCTACGCGTCACGGATCAATCACTTCGGTTCAGGCTGTCTATGTGCCTGCCGATGACCTTACTGACCCGGCCCCTGCAACAACCTTTGCCCACCTCGATGCCACCACGGTGCTGAGCCGTAAGATCTCCGAACTTGGTATCTACCCGGCTGTAGACCCTCTTGACTCAACATCCAGAATACTTACCCCCGAGATCGTTGGCGAGGAGCACTACCGCTGCGCACAGAGAGTCAAGGAGATACTGCAGAGATATAATGAGTTGCAGGACATCATTGCCATCCTGGGCATGGATGAGCTCTCCGAGGAGGACAAGCTTGTCGTCCACCGTGCACGCAGGGTGCAGAGGTTCCTCTCACAGCCATTCCATGTGGCCGAACAGTTCACCAACATTCCCGGTAAACTGGTGTCGATAGAAGACACCATCAGGGGATTCAACATGATAATTGACGGCGCCGTAGACCAGTATCCCGAGGCTGCCTTCATGCTCGTCGGAACCATAGAGGATGCCATCGCCAAGGGCGAAAAGCTGATCGCAGAGAGCAGGTAACCATTAAAAAAGCCGGACGTGAAGATTGAAATCATTACACCTGACAGGAAGATCTATACGGGGGAGATACGCTCGGTGAGAGTGCCGGGAAGAAAGGGCTCATTCCAGGTACTGAAGGACCATGCGCCCATCATATCAACCCTTGATGCCGGGCCGGTGATCATTGCAGATGACCAGGGCACCGAGGTGAGGTTTGAGATTACCGGCGGCGTTATTGAGGTAAAGAGGAACAGGATAATTCTCCTGGCCGATTCCGTGGTTCAATAGCACAGTAACATGGACAGCAACGAGTTTCGCAGGTACGGGCATGAGATCGTTGAGTGGATAGCCCGGTACTTTGAGAACGTGGAGCAATACCCGGTAAAATCACGTGTCAGACCGGGAGAGATAAAGAATGCATTGCCGGAGCTTCCGCCCTCAGGAAGCGAATCCTTTGATCTTTTCATGAAGGATTTTGATGAGGTTATCATGCCGGGCATCACCCATTGGCAGAGCCCTAATTTCTTTGCATATTTCCCCGCAAACAGCAGTCCTCCTTCGGTGCTTGCCGAGATGCTCACGGCAGCCCTCGGGGCGCAGTGCATGCTCTGGGAAACCTCGCCGGCAGCGGCTGAGCTTGAGGAGAGGATGATGGAGTGGCTCAGGTCAATGACAGGAATCCCGCCGGAATTTGAAGGTGTTATTCAGGACAGCGCCTCATCGGCTACCCTGGCAGCGCTTATAACCGCCCGGGAAAAGGTCACCCGTTTCCGATCCAACAGGGAAGGACTCTCTGATGCAGGCCGTCTCCGCATTTATGTCTCAACCCAGACTCACTCATCGGTGGAGAAGGGGGCAGGGATTGCCGGATTTGGACGCGATAACCTGGTGAAGGTGGCTGTCAGGAGTGACTTTTCCATGGATCCCGGGGCCCTGGAGATGGCAATACAGAAAGATATTGCCCAAGGGTATGTCCCCTGCTGTGCCGTTGCCACCCTTGGCACCACGGGAACCACTGCCATTGATCCGTTGAGAGAAATAGGCGTGATCTGCCGTAAACATGGAATCTGGCTGCATGTTGACGCTGCCCTGGGCGGAACGGCCCTCCTGCTCCCCGAGATGCGCTGGATGGCTGACGGGATCGAATATGTTGACTCACTTGTATTCAATCCCCACAAGTGGATGTTCACCAACTTCGACTGTTCTGCATATTTTGTCAGGGATGCTGCATCCCTGATCCGCTCATTCGAGATACTTCCCGAATACCTTAAGACCCGCACCAGGGGAGAGGTGAATGATTACCGCGACTGGGGCATCCCTCTCGGGAGACGCTTCAGGGCGCTGAAGCTGTGGGCGGTGATCCGCTCTTATGGCGTTGAGGGCCTGCAATCTGCGATACGCGGGCATATAAGGCTGGCGAAGATGCTTGCCGGGCTGATTGAGGCCGACAGGAATTTCGGGCTTATGGCTCCGGTGCCGCTGAATACGGTCTGCTTCCGGTACTGCCCCGCCGGCATGAGCGATAAGGATGCCAACACTCTGAATGAGAAAATAAACCATGCCCTCAATGACACGGGGAAAATTTATCTCACGCACACAAAGGTTGAAGGCAGGTACGTTCTGAGGATGGTGACGGCCCAGACCGGCGTAGCGGAACGGCACATACTGCAGGCATGGGATCTCATCAGGGAGACAGCGTCAGCGCTCTCGTCCCAGGACGGTGCCGTAGATGTTGACTGAAAAAGCCCCGTTCACGAAGTATTTATCTTCACGCGGCATATAGCCCGCCCGTACCCCCGCGCTTATCTCAAAGGGGAACCTCAGCACGTAGAAGTCAGCCATCAGCTCCGATCCCACTGAGCTGAACCAGTCTGCTCCGGCGGTAAAGCTCCTGTCATCATAGTTGCGGACATCCACCCCCTTTGAGTAGTCATAGAACAGTGTGCCCCTGATCCTCTTGAGGTACAGGAAGCTGCCTGCAGCCAGGTCAGGATAGAAGAGCGGCATTGTATAGTCAGCAGAGAAGGAGAAGAGTTTTTCCGCAACCAGGTCGTAATCATAACCGCGAGGCCATGGAAGTGTGTTGCGGTAAATCTGTTTCCGGGCCGGGGCCTGGTTCTCCCAGCCGGCCCTGAAGGAGAGGCTGTGGTTCGACAATGCGCCGGGAAAGAAGAGGATTGTCCGGGCATAGCTTTTGGAGTTGTACAGTTTTGTGTCCCATGGCGTTGTGGTCAGCCGCAGATCGAATACCTGTCCCCACCTCGGGTTGATGTCACGGTAAGCCGTACGGAAGGTATTTGAGAAATAGAACCTGCCGGTAAGGCTGAGTACGTCCCTGTCAAACCGGTTCTCGGCTGATATCCAGGTATCCCTGTTGCGGAAACTGATGTATAGGGCGGGCATCAGCATCTGTCTGAATTTACCGCGCGCGAACCACAACTGGTCATAGATGCTCAGGTTTAGCTGCAGGTCGGTCCCCGGATTCTCCGGCGGCTGGTTCTCGCTGGTGTCACTTATGATCAGCTGGTCTCCTCCCCATTCTGCCTCTGCATCAATGACCGGGTGCCAGCCTTTCCATGTGACCCCGGAGTGCAGATAGTGGTTGCCTTCACTGTATTCATACCCCACGGTGGAGATAAGGGTGCTCAGGTGGTTCTGTGACATCAGTGTCAGACCCGGCCTTATGGTGGTTGGATCGGTCCGGATCTCATCCAGGTCGGCATAGAACGGGAACCAGCTATGGAAATTGAACAGGTTTGAAATTTTGCGGTATGGTCTGGGTTCAGGGATTAGCGGCATGGGTGTGTCACTCAAGGAGTCAGCTGCGGGCGTATGCACCACCGGCGGGGACGGGTCCTTTCCGGGAACTTTGCCTGGCATGGGCGCCACCGGCGGAAAAATCTCATGGCCGGTCACAAATGCCGGTCCGGCAGTGGCTGAGGTCTTTTCGGAGGCAATGACGAATCCGCCCGCAGTATAATCAGAGAAGAGCAGCTCACTGCCGGTGACTGAAAATCCGGAGATTCCGAACCGGGAGCCTGTAACTCGTTCCACAGGTCCGGCGCCCGCAATACGGTAAATATTGTCAGAGCCGTCTCCCTGTGCAAGGAAGAAGAGAGTGTCATTGTGGATCTTCGCCTGCACTATGTCAGTATGACTCTCTTCCAGGTTCACGGTCCATATCTTGCCGGTGGGCCTGTATGTTCTGATTCCCTCTCCCTGCTGGTTCAGGGTGACCATGGTGACTTCGCGGCCGTCAGATGACCATGCCGGTCGCTGGAGTATAAGACTTTCGGGCGGAACGAGGTTCATCAGCACTTCTCCGGTATGAGAGTCGAGGAAAACCAGGGAACAGACCATGTCAGGGGTGGTTGAAACGGCAACTATGGTGCGTCCGTCAGGTGAAAGGTCCGGTGCGGTATACCGTGTACGGCTGGTTACATCGGTTATTAAGCCTCCCGGGAGATCAAGCCTCTTTATCACCGAGTAGTCACGGTTATCCCACCTTATATCAGGGTGTTGTTCTGCCCATACTATAGTATTACCAGAGAACGAGAAAAAGTAAGGATATATGTATCCGGTGGTGGTAATATTCAGCTCTTTCCCTCCACCATTTTCGGTAATAACGAACCGCGACGGATCGGACAGGGAAGTCCGCAGGGATATTATCCTTCCGTCATCCGACCTGTAGGGGGTGAAGTGGCTGACATAATTCCTTCTCCTGCTTAAGCTCAGCGGGGTGTACTCCTTCACTCCTTCAGGACTGCTTTTGCTCCAGTTTCTTTCGAGGGCAGCGAAGGCAGAATCATAGAGCTTTCTTTTACTGAGTCCGGTCTCTCTTGTCAGGACTGTGTTGACGGGATTGGGAAAATAGCCTGAGGATACCCTTTCTGTTACCCTGTTCCATGTGTCGGGGTCAATGGTCCGGAGGTGGTTCATCATGAGGTATCCGAAGACATAATGGTCAGGGGTGAAATTCCGGTATGAGCCTGAGAGCATTTTATCGTATCCGTAAATCTCTTCCGGTCTGAGGGTCAGTGCCATGGCGCCCCGGATGAAGGCATTGCTCCGCCCCCTGCCTGAGAGGCCTGTTGCGGTCTCGGCGTAGACCGCGTCACCCTCGAATGCCCATGCGGGTATCTGCACTGCGCTCAGCCCCACCGCCTGTTCCCCGAGGATGAACCGCAGCGCCCTGCCAAAGCCGCGGGTGTTGAGGGAGCCGAGCTGGAGCACGTGAGCCGTCTCATGCACCGCAAGCTGCGCTGCAGGGTACATCGGGAGGTTATCCTGGCCTGGCAGGGGGTACAGTTCCATCCTCCGGGGCGCCCAGCTCACATAGCCGTTTGACTGCATCGAGTGGCTGTGGATTATTACCGGGATGTTTGTCCTTACCCCCGGATAAAGAACAGACAGCTTTTCAAATGATTCCTCGAGGAGGCGCGCATACCGGAATACTTCCCCGCCGAAGTCGTCAGGGTAGATGACCCTGAAGTGAGGTGTGCGTATCTGAAGCCACCTGAGAGAAGCGGGATCCTGTCCGGTGTCATAGTATTGCGCTCCGGCCCTGGCCATTAAAAGCAGGCTCATTATGAGCAGAATAATACATCTCTTCATGCAGGGCGGTTTGTCCAAAAATACCAAAATTGGCCGATATCTACGGGTACACGGCAAAATCTTATTATTTTCGTGCGGTAATTATCCGGAACGGAAATTAAACGAATATGATAAAGAAATACAGGCTTTGGGATAATATCCTTGGCTGGACGGTTTTTGTTGTGGCGTCAGTTACCTACCTGTTGACACTTGAGCCTACAATGAGCCTCTGGGATTGCAGTGAATTCATCGCTTCGGCCTTCAAGCTTGAGGTGGGGCACCCCCCGGGGGCTCCGTTTTTCATGATACTCGGAAGGTTCTTTGCCAACTTCGCCGGAGGCGATGAGTCAAGGGTAGCCATGATGATCAACGCCATGTCAGGACTGGCCAGCGCGCTGACGATACTGTTTCTTTTCTGGACCATCACCCACCTGGCCCGCAGGATCTTCCTCAGGCAGGAATCTGACTACACCGCAGGACGGATCATTGCAGTTCTCGGTGCCGGACTGACAGGTTCACTGGCTTACGCCTTCTCCGACACATTCTGGTTCTCGGCAGTGGAGGGAGAAGTTTATGCCACCTCCTCGCTCTTCACCGCTGTGGTATTCTGGGCAATGCTGAGATGGGAAGATGTGGCAGACGAGCCGCATGCAGACAGATGGATCATACTGATCGCCTTCATGATGGGTCTTTCCATTGGCGTACACCTGCTGAACCTGCTTGCCATACCTGCCATCGTCTTTATCTGGTACTTCCGCAAGTACAGGTTTTCATGGAAGGGTTTTGCAGTATCAATAGGCGTATCGATACTGCTGCTGGTGCTTATCATGTACGGGATCATCCCTGGTATTGTCAGGGTGACTTCCGCATTCGAGCTGTTCTTCGTCAACAGCCTCGGGCTGCCGTTCAACAGCGGCATGTATATCCACCTGTTGCTCTTCATTGCCGCGTTGGTGCTGTCGGTATGGTACAGCTTCACACACAGTGACAGGATGAGGATATTCCTGCTTGCAGGTACAACGCTTCTCCTTTCGGGAGTGTGGCTGCTTACCGGCTCACTGTTGCTCAATCTCGTTTTCCTGGCTGCAATAATATATGGCGTCTGGCTTCTCTCGACGAAGCAGAAAGCGGCTTTGAATACCATCATGACCTCTCTCCTGGTTATCATGATCGGTTATTCGAGCTTTGCGGTCATTCTTATCCGGTCTACCGCAAATCCGCCGATGAATGAGAATAATCCTTCGAACCCCTTCGCGCTGCTTTATTATCTTAACCGGGAGCAGTACGGCAGGCGTCCGCTTTTCTACGGGCCGTACTACAATGCGCCGGTAACCGATTATGCAAAGGGGAAGCCGACTTACAATCCTTCCGGCGACAGGTATATTATCACCAGCCGCGAGACAGAAACGGAGTATGATGAGAGGTTTATGACTGTCTTCCCGAGGATGTGGAGTGATTCTCCGGATCATGTAAGGGAGTATGAAAGATATGTTGGTACGAAGGGAAAACCTGTCCGGATCAATGACCCCCAGACCGGGGAGGCAAAAACGCTGCGGGTGCCGACGTTCGGACAGAACCTTGGGTTCATGTTCCGTCATCAGCTGGGATTCATGTATTTCCGGTACTTCATGTGGAACTTCAGCGGAAGGCAGAATGATGTTCAGAGTACCGGAGGGCCGGTCAACGGAAACTGGATAACGGGGCTTGATTTCCTGGATGCCCCCCGGACCGGATCGGTAAAAGGGATGCCTGAAGATATGCGTAATGATCCGTCGCGCAACAAGTATTACCTGCTGCCTCTTCTTCTCGGGCTGGTGGGTTTCCTGTGGCACTTTAACCGCGATGTGCGCAACTGGTGGATAGTGCTTCTGCTGTTTGTAATGACTGGTATAGCTATTGTCATATACCTCAACCAGTACCCGAACCAGCCCCGTGAACGCGATTATGCCTATGCGGCATCATTCTATGCCTTTACTGTATGGATCGGCCTCGGGGTGCTGGCTCTTTTTGAGCTGTTCAGGAAGGCAGCCGGGGAGACGCCTGCAGCCGTCATTGCCTCTGTGCTGACCTTTGCCGCTGTGCCTGCCCTCATGGGATCGCAGAACTGGGATGACCATGACCGCTCGGGGAGATACCTGGCAAGGGATGTAGCCTTCAACTACCTCAATTCATGCGCTCCGAATGCTATAATTTTTACCGGAGGAGACAATGACACGTTCCCGCTGTGGTACGCCCAGGAGGTGGAGGGAGTCCGCACTGATGTCAGGGTCTGCAACCTGATGTTGCTCAACACTGACTGGTACATTGACCAGATGAAATACAAGGCTTACACTTCTGAACCATTGCCGGTCAGCCTGCAGAAAGAACTTTACTATGACGGAGTCAATAACCAGGTTGCCGTTCTTGAGAAGGTGAGGGAGCCCGCAACTGCAAAAGAGGTGATGCAATTCATTTCCAGCGGCAGCGAGTTGTCAAAGCTCAAGATGTACGGAGAGGACATGTGGTATATACCCACCCGCACCATACGCATACCGGTTGATTCCGCGAAGGTGCTGGCCAATGGCACAGTCAAACCGGAGGATGCTGACAAGATTGTGCCCTATATTGACATTACGCTCAAAGGTTCATGGATAATGAAGAGCCAGCTCCTGGTGCTTGATATCCTGGCTCACAACGACTGGGACCGTCCGATCTATTTTGTCACCGGCCAGACTGATGACGCCCTCGGTCTGGAGGAATACTTCCAGCTTGAAGGACTTGCGTACAGGCTGGTGCCCGTAAAAGGGGTCAACAAGAGCTGGTTTGAGTACGGCCGCATCGATACTGACATTCTCTACGAGAACATGATGAACCGCTTCAGCTGGAAGGGTGCCAATGATCCGGATGTTTACATTGACTTTTATCATAACCGGACACTCCTCGTGGTCAGGGCACGCCTGAATCATGCCAGGCTTGCCGGGGCACTTGTGGCTGAGGGTGATACTGCCAGGGCGGTGCAGGTAATTGACAGGTGTCTTGAGCTCTTCCCGGTATCAAATGTAGACTATGACTATTATTTCGGTGATATTATCTCGGCTTGTTTTGCAACCGGACGGAAGGATAAGGCGAAGGAGCTGGCAGGTGAGTTTGCTGATTATTATGCAGAACGGGCAGGATACCTGCTTGACCAGAGGCCGTCTGTCGCTTATTATGCCGGTGCTGAAATTGCCACCGGCCTTCAGATGATGCTCCAGGCTATTAAAGTCTGTTATGATAACGGCGAAATAGCACTTGCCGAAGATATCAACGGAAAATACAATGAGCTTTATGCCAGATATGCCGCTTTAAATCAGTAGGCAACCTGCAGTTGGCAGTCAGCAGTAAGGCAGGATAAGGACCAGTTCGGCAGCCGGCAGCCGGCTGACGACTGGTGGCTGTGAATCAGTCGTACATCTGATAGGCCGGCCTGGGAGCCAGGTACTTCTCAAGAATCAGGTGGATCTTGTCAGGGAATATGGGTTTGAGGTTGTATTCCGTACAGCCGGCTATATATGCTTCGTTTTTGGTTTGTTCGGAATAATATGCAGTGATGAGAATCACCGGTGCAGAGCGGTTAACCTGGCGGAAGGCCCTGGTGCATTCGATGCCGTTTACCAGCGGCACAAGAAAATCCATGAAAACAAGATCAAAATGTTCCCTGCCTGTAGTTATAGCCTCAACAAACTCCTTTCCGTTGCGGTAGGTAAAAACATCGGCGCCGGTCTCCTTGAGCAGCGTCTCATAATACTTCAGGGATGCAGCATCGTCCTCAACAATAGCTATCCGCTTGCCTGTAATGTTAAGCATGTTTATAAAGTGAACCCGGGGTTAATAATCCGAACTCCACGTAAAGATATCCGGCGAGGACAAGCAAGATTAAACATTTCTGCCGCAAATGTCAACTTTAAGAACAACTTATTAACAACAACTTTTAAACAGGAAATCAAGAGTTGGAGAATGCTCATAAAATCAGCGTTATAGGAGGGTCAGCGACACTCCCAGTAGGTTGTTACCCCACTTACAGTGGAGGGAGGGATTGCCTTAATGCTTATCAGTTCCTGTCCGCAGTATTCAGCCTCGGTACCCCAGGCAATAGCATTGCCGTTCTCATAAGAGACCGTACGGCATACCTGGCATCCGTCACCCAGGATTTCGCAGGAATTGAATGAACAGGTGATTATAAGACAAGCGGAAGCGTAAAGTAATTTTTTCATGGCTGACATTTCTGAATTAACGGCAAAGGTAAGCAATTAGTATGGCAGGCCATGTGCAGCATTTTTCATAAATTGGAGTCATTATTCTGAAAACAGAAAACCTAAAACGTTCATATTATGGAAGAGAATGCCGCATCACCCACAGTGGTGACAGTTGAAGAGAACAGGATGAAGAAGCATGTCAATATTGCTGGTATACTGCAGATAGTTTTCGGCTCATTCCTTGTTCTTGGCGCACTGACAATTGCAGTCCTGTTCGGATTCATTGACCAGTTTGTTGATGATCCTACAGCCATTAAGGTCCTCGGAATAATCTCAACCCCGCTGGTTGTCCTGATGTTGCTTTTCGGCGGAGGAATGATTGCCGGCGGCATCGGCCTCTTCTACTGCAAGCCGTGGGCCAGGATACTGACACTGGTATTGGGGGCCATGGGCCTGCTCAACGTACCCATCGGCACCCTCAAGGGAGTCTACATCATATGGGTCCTTGTTCAGTCGGAGACTATTTCCCTCTTCGAAAAGGGGTGTCCCGGAAAGGTCTGAAGGTCTGAGGTCTGAAGGTCTGAAGGTCTGAGGTCTGAAGGTCTGAAGGTCAGAAGGTCTGAGGTCTGAAGGTCTCAGGGTGCCGGCACGGCGGGTACGGGAGTTTCTTTCATCAAGCATAACACCCGTGGGAGTCAGGTTCGACACTGCGGGTCTTAATCTGAAATGGCATACAAAATGATTATTTTTGTCGTCTAACCAAATTGCCATGGCAGACGACAAGAAGATCATTTTTTCAATGTACAGGGTCAGCAAGAGCTACCCTCCCCATAAGCAGGTAATCAAGGACATATCACTCTCATTTTTTCTCGGAGCGAAGATCGGCATTATCGGTCTGAACGGCTCCGGCAAATCCACTCTGCTCAGGATCATAGCAGGTCTTGAGAAGGAGTACCAGGGAGAGGTTGTGTTTTCTCCCGGTTATACGGTGGGGCATCTGCCGCAGGATCCGCTGATGGATGAAAGCCGGACGGTACGTGAGATAGTGGAGGAGGGTGCCGCAGAGGTTGTCTCGGTGCTCAGGGAGTACGAGGAGATCAATCTCCGCTTCGGTGAGCCCGAGGTATATGAGAATCCTGATGTCATGGAGAAGCTGATGGCCAGGCAGGCGGTACTTCAGGAGAAGATCGACGCACTTGACGGCTGGAATCTTGAGCATAAGCTCGAAAGAGCGATGGATGCCCTTAACTGTCCCGAGCCATCGACTCCCGTCAACATTCTTTCCGGAGGCGAGCGGCGCCGTGTGGCCCTATGCCGCCTGCTGCTGCTGGAGCCTGACGTGCTGCTGCTTGACGAGCCCACCAACCACCTCGACGCGGAGAGCGTACAGTGGCTTGAGACCCACCTCAGGCAGTACAAGGGTACAGTCATCTGCATCACACATGACCGGTACTTCCTTGACAATGTTGCGGGCTGGATACTGGAGCTCGACCGCGGCGAAGGAATTCCATGGAAAGGCAATTACACCTCATGGCTTGAGCAGAAGGCAAAACGGCTGGAGCTGGAGGAGAAGGGCAGTACCAAGAGGCGCAAGACACTGGAGCGGGAGCTTGAGTGGGTGCGCATGTCACCCAAGGCAAGGCACGCCAAGTCCAAAGCCCGTCTGAGTGCATATGAGAACCTCCTTAACCAGGATGTGAAACAGAAGGAGGAGAAGCTCGAGATATTCATCCCCAATGGTCCGAGACTTGGTGACAAGGTGATAACAGCACGAGGCGTCACCAAGGCCTTCGGTGAGAAAATCCTGTTTGAAGACCTTGATTTCAGCCTTCCACCCAACGGAATCGTAGGAGTAATCGGCCCCAATGGCGCAGGCAAGACCACTCTTTTCCGGATGATCATGGGTCAGGAGACCACTGACAGGGGCACATTTGAGGTTGGAGGAACGGTTACCCTGGGTTATGTTGACCAGGCTCATGCCGCCATTGATCCGAAAAAGAGCGTTTATGAAGTTATCTCCGGCGGCCAGGATGAGATTCTGGTTGGCAACAGGCCTGTTAATTCAAGAGCCTATGCTGCCCGGTTCAACTTCACCGGTGCCGACCAGGAGAAGAAGTGCGGCGTTCTCTCCGGCGGAGAGCGCAACAGGCTCCACCTCGCGCTGACGCTGAAGAGCGGTGCCAACGTGCTGCTCCTTGACGAGCCTACCAATGACATTGACGTGAACACACTCAGGGCACTGGAAGAGGGTCTTGATAATTTTGCCGGCTGCGCCGTTATAATCTCCCATGACCGCTGGTTCCTTGACCGTGTTGCAACACATATCCTCGCCTTCGAAGGTGATTCAGAAGTGGTCTGGTTTGAGGGCAGTTTCTCGGAGTATGATGAAAACCTCAGGAGACGAACCGGTAATGCCGGTCCGGTAAGATTCAGGTATAAGAAGCTTTCCTGAACACTTTTCCTGTTCGCAGGTATCATAAAAATCATTTTAGAATTGCTGTTAGTTTTAAAACAGTAATTTCGTTGGTCAGCGTATGAGCAGTTACGGAATTCACGTCTCTGCTGCTGATCCGAACCTGAACAAACAGCAAATCAATACTATAGCATGGCAACACGCAGGCAATTCATCAGGATCTCAGCGATGGGAGCGGGAGCTGTCATGGCCGGTGCCGCCGGACTGCGGCTCCTTGCCTCGGAGATCACTGACGGCCGGAAGGCCTCCTATGTTGCCCTGACCGGCCGCACCCCCACATACTGCGAGGTATGTTTCTGGAAGTGTGCAGGATGGGTATACAGGGACGATAAGGGATCAATTCAGAAGATTATCGGGAACAGTGAAGACCTCAACTGCAACGGCCGTCTCTGTCCGCGCGGCACCGGCGGAGTGGGCATGTACCACGACGAGGACCGTCTGCGCAAACCCCTGATACGCACAGAAGAGCGCGGCATGCAGAGCTTCCGCGAAGCTACATGGGAAGAGGCGTTTGACTACATAGCCGAAAAGATAAAGGTGATCTCTGCAGAGCATGGACCGGAATGCATCGCACTCTTCACCCACGGTTCGGGAGGGAAATATTTCTCAACCCTTCTTCGTGCCCTCGGTTCGCCACATATTGCAGCGCCATCCTACGCACAGTGCCGCGGTCCGCGCGAAGTGGCCTTCCAGGCAACCTTCGGAGAAGCGCTTGACAGCCCCGAGCCTCTTGATATCCGTGATACCAGGTGTCTTGTCCTGATCGGAAGTCATCTCGGCGAGAATATGCATAACGGACAGGTCCAGGAGATGTCTGACGCCATAGACAAGGGAGCAACAATCATAACCGTTGACCCCCGGTTCTCCACTGCTGCCGGCAAGTCAAAATACTGGCTGCCGATAAAACCGGCAACCGACATTGCCCTTCTGCTGGCATGGATTAACGTAATCATCACTGAGGAGCTGTATGACAAGCCTTATGTTGAGAAATATACCTACGGTTTTGAATACCTTAAGGAGCATGTTAAGAACATGACCCCTGAATGGGCTTACGGCATAACAACAATTGATCCGACGGTCATACGTGAGACTGCCCGTGAAATGGCCAACGCCTCACCTGCAGTGATAGTCCACCCGGGCCGTCATGTCACCTGGTACGGTGATGACACGCAGCGACTGAGGGCTGTGGCAATTCTCAATGCCCTGCTGGGCTCATGGGGGCGGAGGGGCGGCTTCTTCCGCACCGAAACCTTCGAGCTGCCCGAGCCGCCTCATCCTGCCTATCCCACCCCAAAGAGAACCTGGAGGACTGAGTTTCCCGATCTGTACAAGCTTGCTGACACGGTACTTGCCAACGGCGTATGCGACGCCACGGTGCCTGATCCGAGCCGCAACTGCAAATTCCAGGGATGGATAGTCAACGGCACAAACCTGATGGAGACCCTTCCCAACCAGGCCAATACCCTCAAGGCCATCCAGGAGCTGCAGCTGCTGGTGGTGATAGATACAATGCCCATGGAAATAACAGGCTGGGCTGATGTTGTTCTTCCCGAGTGCACCTACCTCGAGAGATATGATGACCTGAGGGTCGGACCGCACCGCAAACCGCAGATCGCCCTCAGGGCACCTGCTGCCGAACCCATGCACGACACAAAGCCGGCATTTTATATGGCCAGGGAGCTTGCAAAAAGACTGGGGGTGATTGAATATTTCCCGTTTGAGAAGATGGAAGATCAGCTTGACTGGCAGCTGAAACAGGTGGGAAGCAGTCTTGAGGAGATGAAGAAGATCGGAGTCAAAACCTTTGACCGCACTGCTGATAACCTCTTCTTCTATCCTGATGAGGACGTGGAATTCTATACTGCCACCGGGAAAATAGAGCTCTACTCAACCGCGCTGGAAGGAGCCGGGTTCGACCCGATGCCAAAGTATACAGCTCATGAGGAGCCGCCGGCCGGATATTACCGGCTCAATTACGGCAGGGCCCCTATGCATACCTTCAGCCGCACTGCAAATAACCCGAACCTGACTGACCTGATGGATGAAAACAGCGTATGGGTTAATCCGCGTGTTGCAAAAGAGTGGGGACTGAGCACCGGACAGTATGTTCACCTGGTAAACCAGGACGGAAAGAGGTCTGAGTTCCCGATTAAGGTCAGGGTGACCGAACGGATCCGGTGGGACTCGGTATACATGGTTCACGGATTCGGGCACCAGGAGAAAAAGCTGCGACGGTCTTACGGAAAGGGGGCCAGTGACACAAACCTCATCACAAAGGTGCTTGTCGATCCCGTAATGGGAGGTACAGGCATGCGCGGCAACTTCGTGACCTTTATTACTGACCTGGCAGGAGAGGAGGTGGTGTCATGAGATACGCAATGGCTGTCGATACCAAAAAGTGTGTCGGATGCAGTGACTGTGTCGTTGCATGCCAGACCGAGAACAATGTGCCGATCGGATACTGCCGTGACTGGGTGGTGGAAGTGATGGACGGCACCTACCCGCAGCTGGAGATTGAGCTTCGTTCAGAGAGGTGCAATCACTGCGAGAATGCCCCATGTGTGAGGTGCTGCCCCACGGGTGCAAGTCATATAGTCGACGGGGGGATCGTACTGGTCAAACCGAACAAATGCATTGGGTGCGGAGCGTGTATTGCTTCATGTCCCTATGACGCCCGTTACCCTCATCCAAAGGGTTATGTTGACAAATGCACCTTCTGCGTTCACAGGGTCAGCCAGGGGATGAAACCGGCATGCGTGTCGGTATGCCCGACCAAGTGCATGTACTTCGGTGACCTCGATGATCCAAACAGCGATGTGAGTATGGTGCTTAAAAAGCGCAAGTACAAGACCCTCATACCCGAGGCAGGAACGAAACCACATCTCTATTTCCTAATCTGACCGGACCATGAACGAAGAACTTATCATAAGCGGAAGGGAGAACCTGATGGTTGACCCTCAACTGCATATCTGGCACTGGCCGATACCTCTGTACCTTTTTCTCGGAGGGCTTGCTGCCGGTGTGCTCTTCTTTGCGGCTCTCTACTACCTGATGGGCAAGGAGAACGAATACCGCTCGGCAGTGCGCCGGGTGCCCTTCCTTGCCCCGATAGCCCTGGTGCTTGGCCTGGCCGCACTCTTCTATGACCTGCGTCACAAGGCATTCTTCTGGCAGCTCTATACCACAATAAGGCTTGAATCTCCCATGTCATGGGGCGCCTGGACACTGCTGGTGATAACCACCGCATCATTCATCTGGTGCGCGCTTCACATCAGGGAGTTTTTCCCTGGATGGGACTGGAAGTACAACTGGCTCAAGGACCTGGAAGTCTTCTTCAACAAGTATAAGAAGCAGCTTGCCTGGGTGATACTGATCTTTGCAATCATCACCGGAGTGTATACCGGGATACTGCTTTCGGCATTCAATGCCAGGCCGCTGTGGAACACCTCGGTGCTCGGACCTCTATTCCTGGCATCTGGACTTTCGGCCGGTGCAGCAGCAATAGTACTGATGTCCAAAAACAGGGAAGAAAGGCTGCTGTTCACAAAGATAGACCTGATAATACTCGGGGTGGAGCTTTTCCTGATAGTTCACATGTTCATGGGTTTCCTGGCAAGCACCCAGGTTCAGATAGAGGCAGCTGAGCTCTTCCTCGGCGGGCCTTATACGATGGTATTCTGGATCTTTGTGGTGATACTGGGGATAATCATTCCCGGTGTCCTTGACCTGATGGAACTCCGCGGAAAACACATCCCTGCGGTGATTCCGGGCGTACTGGTACTGCTGGGAAGTTTTATGTTCAGGTTCATATTTGTCTTCGCCGGCCAGGTGAGCCGCTGGTTATACTGATCACAATAAAATTCAACATAAAATGAGCAACAATACAACAAATGAGAGGAGCAGGAGGTACCTGAACCCTTACCTGGGCGGGGTGCTGCTTGGCCTCGTACTGCTTGCCGCCAACTTTGTCTCGGGCAGGGGTCTGGGGGCCAGCGGCGCCGTTAAAAGCGTCGTTGCAACGACCATTGAGGCAGTTGACAGGAATGCATCGGAAACAATGCCCTTTATGAAGGAGTATGCCGGATCACACAGCGGCAGCCCGATGAAGTCATGGCTGGTTTTCCAGATGCTGGGTGTCATTGTCGGAGGATTCCTCTCCGGCGCTGTGGCCGGAAGGCTGAAGCTGAAAGTGGAACATTCGCCGAAAATCACTTCCCGCCGCAGACTGATATTCGCACTGGCAGGAGGTATACTGTTCGGTTTTGGCTCGCAGCTTGGCCGGGGTTGCACCAGCGGCTCTGCCCTCAGCGGAATGGGCGTTCTCTCGCTGGGAGGATTCGTAACAATGATGGCTATCTTCGGAACAGCCTTCGCTCTGGCATATTTCTTCAGGAGAAACTGGATTTAATGAAAGGAGGAAATCAATGGGACCACTGGCACCAAATGGAATAATATCGGAGAACACCAACTTTCTCCTGGCATTCTTTATAGGCATAGCATTCGGATGGGTGCTCGAGAGCTCCGGCTTTTCATCGAGCCGCAAGCTCGCCGGCATCTTCTACGGCTATGACACCGTCGTTCTGAAGGTCTTCTTCACCGGGGCCATAACATGCATGCTTGGATTGCTCTTCATGAGCCTGTTCGGATGGGTTGACCTCGATCTGATATATGTTAACCCGACGTATCTCACTTCTGCCATTATTGGCGGAGTGGTGATGGGTGCAGGCTTCATCATGGGCGGGTTCTGCCCGGGCACCAGCTTCTGCGGCGCTGCTATAGGCAAGATTGACGGGATGGTGTTTGTTGCAGGACTCTTCATTGGGGTTTACGGATTTGCATTCACATATCCCCTTTGGGAGAAGATGTATATGGCCAGATACCTTGGCGAACCAAAGGTGAGTGAAAAACTTGGCATGTCTGACGGGCTCTTCGGGCTGCTGCTTATTATTGCTGCTATTGGCATGTTCGCTGTGGCCGAGTGGGCTGAAAGGAAATTCCCGAGGGAGGAGTACTGATTGCCGGGGGCGTGGAGAATAAACCCTGCGCCGGATATTTTGGTTATATTGTAACAACAAAAAAATCAACAGGATGAAACCGCTTAGATTACTTGCGCTTTTTGTGATCCCGCTGGGGATAATCATTGCAGCCGTTCCGCCCGACAGAGTGAAGCACTTCCGGCTGACAGCCGACGAGTTGCTGCAGGAGGCCGGGGCCGGAGTCCAGTTTGTTTCACCCGACGTGGTGGCTGACATGCTGGTGCAGAAAGACCCGTCACTCAGGCTCATTGACGTGCGCACACCGGAGGAGTTTGATGCTTACCATATGGAGGGGGCAATCAACATCCCGCTCAGCAGCCTTCTTTCCGATGAGTACACTGATATCCTCCACCAGGATGCCTATATGAACGTCTTATATTCCAATGGCTCTGTTTACGCGAACCAGGCATGGATGATCACCAGGCAGCTCGGTTATGAGAACAACTTCGTGCTCGAGGGTGGACTGAACTACTGGTTCGGGAACATTCTTTCGCCGCAGGCGCCCTCCCAGACAAGCCCCAATGAAGAGTTTGCGAAGTACGACTTCCGCAAGAGCGCTGCTGCCGCCCTGGGCGGCGGGAACATTGTTGCCACCGAGGGAGGCGCAACGGCTGTAAAGGCTGTCAAGCCTCCCGTAGCGTCAAAGGCGAAGAAGAAGCCTTCGGGCGGGTGCTGATTTTTTGCGATAACCGAAAAATAATTTACATTTGCGCCTGCAAAGAGGCGGCCCTATAGTTCAATGGATAGAACGCGGGTTTCCTAAACCTGAAATCCAGGTTCGATTCCTGGTGGGGCTACTAAGTATAATGATTATCAATAACTTACAGGATTTTGAACACGTTTTGAACATTCTGTAAGTTTTTTTTTATATTATAAATTCAACTGCTTCAATAAATGTTGATTTTTTAATAAATTGCTGATAATCTTAATTTTATTGTCATGTTTAAAAATAATGTATTAGTATTTGTTGAAATTAATGTTCCAAAGAAAGCACCTGAATTGACTTATGTTACTATTGGTTGTTCAGACCTGAATGAACTTGACAGTATTTTTGAATCTGAAGCCATACAACAGGTTAAAGAACGGCAGAGTTTTCCTAATGGAACAAATTTTATTTGCAAAGGAATACACAAGTTCAGTACTACCGAGCAGTATGATTTATTTCTTCAGAACCAGTTGGCAGGTTTTTTAAAATCTGACCGGAATAATCAATGACCGGAAAAGAAATACAATCCGGCAGTAACGTATCCTTAAAAATATATTTAATTTTTGCAGTCAGGTAATTTTCCAGATTATACCTCATTGTCACGTTCATTATATAATCAAATGTCTGGTAGGTATCATTAGCATTTGGATTTTTTCTTAGTTCTTTTAATGCGAAAGTGATTGATTTTTTTGCATTTAACATATCATTTGGAAATATTGTAATTGTTTCCAATGGATAAGATGTATTCGGCAGTTTTGACCATTTAACATATTCAAGTTCCTTTGCTTTTCTTAATGCCACATCTTTACGTTTCGTTTTAATGTCAACAAGTTTTACCTTATAAAACTTCAACCAGTCTTGTACCTCATCATGAATTAATTGTGTCATAAGATGACAAGACCCGAATTCGTGAATAGTATTGAATTTGTATTTCTTTAAATGTCGATGTCCCAATTCTAATTCAAACCTACCAACGTTATTATCGGTTAAGCCGTTCTGCTTCCAGAATTCCATTATGTAAGTTTTACCGGATTTCTTTATTTCTTTCGTTTTGTCATAGACCCGGGCAAACTTTTCATATTTTTTACACCCAATCAGATAACCAGACCAGCGTAATTCAGTTTTGGTGAAATCCTTTGGAGTAATTTTTATCTTATCATTATTTATCTGAATTGTATGATTACGTAAATATCTACGGCAATAATCGAGGATTTTCAGATTACTATTACCGTCAATAGCAATGGCAAGTTTTTCCATTCTTTTGATGCGCAAGTCAAGTTCATTTACAATAAATTCAACCAGATACGTCCAATTATTTAAATATAGAATTGCGTTGTTAACCTTGAAACTAACCTCATCATTAAGGTGCTTGTCATTCAATGGACAGGTAAATAACTCACTTACTTCAAATCCATGATAATATATTTTGTAACAGTACCGGAAATTTGGGTTTTTATGATTAATGGTTCTTTCTAAGCATAGGAAAGAACCTTTATATTTGTCAACCATTAAAGTATTGTTCCGGGGTACACATATTAATTGAAATAAATCCAGATTTATTGTATAAAAACCGTAATTTTTTTTACTGTTTTTATTGTTATTTAAATCTTCATAAATATTTGATGTTGAGGTAAATGAAAAACTTGTTTTGCCTGTGGAGTATGTAAACAAGTGGACATTACTAATATTTGTTGCAACAAATTGTAGATTTTGAGTATTTATAGAAAAACCATTCATAGACCACCACTTTTGAATACGGTTATTTTTCAAACCTCATGTATCAAACCACATGAGGTTTTCTATAAATACCTTGTTTGTTCTATTAATTTCAATATAAATCCATTTGGAAATTACCTCACATTTATAATAATTTATAAATCAGATTTTTACAAACGTAAAAAAATTGATAAAAAAAATCTATGCTGCACCCCTTTTTGCAACATCGGGCACTTTTTGGGATTTTTTATTATCAACGGATACGACAATGTTTACTGTTGAGGGTTGAGGTACTATCCACCACCGGGGCTGGGGGGTATGTTCAAAGAGTGGACTCTTTATTATGAAGATAAATGATACGATTTAGATAGTTATAGTACACATAAACCATGATTAAAGTACATGAACAAAATATTCCAAAATGGCATAGCCGATAATTGGTTTTAATATTACATTATGGAATATTAAACTATAATGGCTCAAAAGTCCTACCACCATGACAGAATAAAACTTTGTGCCTTGCTTGTACAAGCGAGAGAAGAAGCCAAATACACACAAAAGCAAGTGGCGGAGACTGGCATTGTAAGTCAAAGTGAGATTTCAAAAATTGAAAATGGGCAAAGAAAAGTTGAATTTATTGTTTTATTGAGACTTGCCGAATTGTATCACAAGGATGTTAGTTTTTTTATTCCAAATCATGTTGCCAAAAGGAATGAAACTAAATAATTTGGAATAATGGCAGGTACAAAGACAGAAACAATAATTAATGGGCTTAAAACTGAAATAGTCAGGGTTGTTACTGAAAAACTTAGTGTAAAATCAAAAGAAGCACACCATCTTGCTACTGCTTGGAGGCAAATGGAAGAGGATGCTGTTGATGAAATTATTTCTTTGTTAAAAAAGCATCTCTCAACTTCAGTAATAACTAAAGCCAAATCAAAAAGTGTATATCCTGATATTAAGATTACAAATACTGAAGGTGTATTTGCAATTGATATAAAGGTAAGTGTTGATTCTCAAGACCCATGGTATGATATGGCTCGACTTGATACCGTATTGGAAGCCAGAATTCATAAATATGTTGAAGAATGGGAATTGGTTATTAAGTATCGGGGAACAGATGGGACTTTTATCAAAGCATTCTTTAATCTTTTCAGAGAAGTTGTCGGTTATCATGAAAATTCTGGGGGAGTAAAATTTCGACCATATGATGGGAAAATTCGACCAAAATCTTGGAATGATTTTGAAAAGAACATCATTTATTGGGACTCAGAAGAGAAATACTTATCCGGTATTGAGACTTCACTCAAATATCGCTGGAAATATAACATAGTTAAGCACTTAGTTCCAAAACTTGTTGAGGAAGAAAGAGCGGAATACAAGCGATTATTTGATAATCCTACAGATATTCCGGATGAACCAGACGAAGAATTAAATGGGCATCCAGATTTATTCAGTGAATAAAGATAATGTCTCGATTTTTCGTTTTATTGCTGCCTGTAATTTGCTAATATTTCCCTGATATTGCATAACCAGTTCAAATGTTTGTGGAGATAACACCTTTAATTCATCAACAGAATAAACCTTATTATCTGCCACACATAAATCCATGTATGTCTTTTCAATAATTTTCCTTGGAATTCCATTTGTTTTTGGTTTTGCAATGGATTCCCTTTCATAATAATAAGTACCAAAGATGTTCTTTTGAATCTTTGCCAAATTACGGACTGCCACATCAACATACATCTTATCTAATTCAGTAATTACAAAGTTTCTGTCAAGTAGTTTTGCTGCAATGGCGGTTGTACCTGCCCCGCCAAACGGGTCAAATACAATATCATTTTTATCAGTAAAGATTCTGATAATCCTTTCCATCAATTTAGTTGGCAGTTGGCAGGGATGATGGTCTCTATCCTTCTTATGTTTTATTCTATGGACATCTTTCCAAATATCAGTAAGAAGTTCCTTTTTATCATCACCGGCTTTCTTTCTTTTATTGACACAAGAGTATCTTAAACAATACTCACGGGAATCAATATATTTTAATTCAGTCAAATTGACCTTGGGTTCAGCACCATGTTTGGTAAAATAAAGCAATGAATAATGTGCTGGTAATAATTTACCTGCCGGAGTTGAAAGTGCGTCCCAAACAATCCAATTCCTAAAAATAAGTTTATCCGAAAGATGATTAAAGTGGTAAATTGACCATTTAGGGATATTCAGCACAAATAATGCACCACCCGGCTTTAAATTATCAGCCATTCCCGTTAACCATTCGTTACACCAATTAATGTATTTTCTGTCTTCTAAATCATCTTCGTATTTGGAATAATTTTTTGCCAGATTATATGGCGGGTCTGCAAATGCAAGGTCAAAAATTCCTTCAGGATATTGGATTTTTAAGTCAGTCAAATAATCAATGCAACTTTGATGAATTACTCTATTTGCCTCAAAATCATTTTCTTTATTGGATGTTTTCTGTATCTTGTAATTATCACCAACTTTTAACTTTATTTCAGTTTTAGTTTGATTAACAAGCAAAACTTTCTTGTCGGCTGAAAGTAAAGCCAGAATTCGTTCCAGTGCCTCAACGGGAATTCTTTGTGCAGTTTGAATCGGGATTTTATTAAAAGACCAGACATCAGACACTGCACTACCCAGTGGATTTATCATATGTTTCTTTCCACCCCAGTCTTTTGTTGTTTTCCCACATGATGGGCAGTCACTGTACGGAATTCTAACATATTTGGTGTTAATTTCAAATGGGGTTGTATTCTGCTTGGATTTACTTTTTAAGTACATCAATAATCCAATATGTGCACTTGGTAGCACTTTATCAACGTCTTCTGCTAAGAACTCACAGGCAATCCAATATTTAAAAATGTAGAAATAATCATCTTGCTTCTTATCACTAAGATACTCCCCAAGTAATGACAAGTAGTTAGGCAGTCCATAAATGAACATGATACCACCATCTACCAATTGAGAACAACAAAAATCAATTAATTGATATGTTGCTGGAAAATAGGAATCAGATTCTGATAACAAAGATGCATTTCCAATTGCAGATTTTGGGAAACAGGTATTTAGAACTACTGCATCAAACAATGAAGTTGATGTGAATTCCGAAATATTAGGTTCATTAACTTCTGTAATTTCCGCTAATTTATGAAGCATTTGGTTTTCCATAATTAAATCTTGTAATGCAAAGATATATAATATTCCAAAATAGAATATTTAAGTCTCATTTATTTGGCTTGGATTATTACTTATCAAAAGTAAAAACAATAAGAACAGATTATCTGTCACATTTCAAAATGTTAATAATAAATGGATGCAGATATCATCGAAAGGCATGAAATTATACAGCAATGACCCATTAGAACGGTTTAGACAAAGAAACTATATTCAAACAATATCTTTGTTCAATTTGAAGTAGGGTGGCTCAAAAGCAAAAGAATGCCCCCCAGAACATGTTTGTCATATTGCACAAATTTTACAGTACTTTCAAAGTGCTATTTTGTTTGTAGCCTCAGGATTAATTTTGGTATCAGTATAGATATCCAATGTGGAAACCTTACGATGTCCAGTTATGGGCATAATTTCAGTTAATGGTACATGGTTGTTAATTAACAAGGTGATAAATGTGCTTCTGCTTTTATGGACTGTAACAAAATCCCTTTTTAATCCTTTGGAAGGAATATTAATTCTGTTCTTCACGGAAACCTTTACATATTCCGTATTAAGCAAGTCATATTTTTTAAAAATCGCTTTAATTTCCCGGTTCAAGTAAGCATTAGCGAAGACCGGGAGTTTATAATTATACCGTTTCAATATTTCAAGTGCAGTATCGTTAAGGGGGATAGTAATCGAAGTCTTGGTTTTTTCATTTCTCTTAGTCAGGATATTGTTTTCAATTTTTGCATCATCCAATGTTGCATAATCTGAGTACCTCATCGAAGTCATACACAAAAAGATGAAGACATCAATGACCTGTTTTTCAAATTTGTCGTATTTCTGACAGTAGTATATTTCCTTTACTTCATCCTCAGTTAATGTTACAACCTGCGAAGGATGTTTGCCAACTGTATAATCAAATATCTCACTTTTAAATGAATGCCGGGTTTTCTTCTGTAAGTATTTCAGGAATTTCTTCAAAATCGCAACATTTTTACTTACCGTATTATCAATATGATTTAGAGTATTATATGAATAATTCTTAAACTTGATAAGGAATTCTGCATCGTCTAAGTTTATACTATCAAGTGTTAATTTGTAGAGTTTGTCAAACTCTGTAAGATTTGTTTTTAGGCTGTTATAAACTCGCATACTATTGTAATGACTTAAATCTTCTGATTTGAGATTAACAAAATCATTGAAGTATTCCAGAATGGTTTTTTCTTGTCGAACAGTATCCCTGACCCGAATATTTACGTCATAATGCTGTTTCAAATATAGCAGACAGTCTTGTTGGTTTATTTCCTTATGCCATTGATAGCAATAAGTTATGTAACCGTTAATAGCGTCTCTTAATTTTCTTATTTCAACGGTATTGTATTCGCTTTTGATATTGTTGTCTTTATCTAATAGTTCCGGATGATATTTAACCCCTGTGGGGATTTTTAAAGCATTATTCCGTTCTTTATAATACAGATATAAATATTTATAACTACCAGTATTATAAACCTTTAATTCAACATATTTTTTCATAACCATATTGTTTACATTTAGTAAACGTAGGTATAAACGTTCAAAAAACCAAAGATTTTGAACACAAAATTACATTTTTGAACATTTTTGAACAATTTTTAAACATGTACTTAATTAATATTCAATATTATAACCTCAACAATTTTAATTAAAATTGTTTTTCATTTTAATTAAGATGTTTATTGGCTGTATTTCAATTATTTAATGTAATATATCGTATTTCTGGTGGGGCTACCAGTAAGTGCGGGAGTTGATGCAAATGCGAAAGCAGGAGCGTAGTTCCTGCTCTTTTTTTGTACTGGAGATCCTGACCATACTGGGATTTCTTCTGAACATAGCCCCCGGGGTCTCTCTGGTTATTGGCTTCTTTCCCTGGTATCAGGTCAGTAAAAACTCTTCAGGCACTTTTGTCAGGCGCGCTATGTCC
>MTKZ01000317.1_pt1 | contig 46216 bp, 40 predicted proteins | sample 1042781 | NCBI WGS metagenome assembly MTKZ01 (sample SAMN06212207, study PRJNA360539) | anaerobic digester metagenome | biome: Wastewater treatment plant; material: sludge; isolation source: anaerobic digester fed with sludge from wastewater treatment plant | place: Denmark: WWTP Viborg ...
TCTTGCAACGATGTGGATACCTTATGAAACGACTTACCCACTAATGTTGAACTTGAGCCAAAAGAGAAAGAAGATATTGTCAGATTTTGCAGAATTTCTGCAGGTTATAATTAAATGACAATATCTTCTTTTTTACTATTTCCTTAAATGTGCTAAGTCCAGTTATCTTTTATTTTTAGTAGCAGCATAATCAAAGAGAGCATCCATTGTTTCATATTTATTTAAAAGATTAATAGCGGTCTGGAGCTGTTTATCCAAGCCAATACTGGCTTTATATGCTTCCGAATCGCCATAAACATTACGGATAAGTTCAGATTTGAGCATAGTCCGGATATAGGTATCAGTGCTATCTAAATCAGCCTGCGTATAGGATATACCTTTATCTTTGATATAATTCAAGAAACGATTTATAAGCTCGTCTGTTACCAAAAAGTTTTTATCCAGTTTATGTTGATGTTCTACCATATAATCCACTGCGAAATTAAAGAAAGCATTTTGACGGCGAAGCTCCATACCAAAATTGGTCATTAAATCTGCATCTACTTCAATATCAGGAGTGATACCTCCACCTCCATACACTACTCTTTTGTTAACAGTATAATATACTTGCTGTAGGTTCTTCTCCTTTTCGGCTTCCCGGTCCTTTTCAGTTACTTCTTTACCCAAGAGTATTTTATCATTTATGTTTTTATGAATACACCGACCTGATTTGATATAATAATAGGCAGTGGTAACCTTAAGACCTCCTCCATTCATCAGAGGAATTAGCTGTTGCACGCTTCCTTTGCCAAAAGTAGGTTTACCAATGACTAATCCTTTATCCCAATCTTGCATAGAACCAGCAAATATTTCCGAAGCACTAGCGGATGCTTCATTAACCAGCACGATAATAGGATAATTACGAGATTTTGTATTGTAACGCGTGAAATATTGACGATTGGAAGTTGGAATTCTACCTTTCGTTTCTACCACCAGTTTATTAGGTCCGATAAATTCATTTACAGTATCTACTGCCTGGTCTAATAATCCTCCGGGATTCCAGCGTAAGTCTATGATAAGAGATTTTATACCTTCATTTTCCAGGGCATTCAAAGCAGCTCTAAGTTCTTGAACGGTATTTTCGTTGAATTGACTGATACGGATGTATCCAGTTCCGTTATCCAGTTTAAAGAAATAAGGAATACTCTTTATTTTAATCACTTCCCGAGTAAGTGTAAACTCCAGTGGTTTTTCCACTCCTGGTCTACTTATTGTAATGGTCACTGTAGTTCCAACTTCACCCCGCATATGTTTGATTGCTTCATCCGTACTTGCACCAATAAGACTGATATCATCCACTTTAATAATTCTATCGCCCGAAGTAATCCCCATTCTATAAGCAGGAGTTCCCTCAATAGGTGAAATAACCGTAATGTAATCCCCTATCTTATCTATCTGAATACCCAGTCCGCCAAAAGAGCCTTTAGTAGAAGTAGTAAATTCTTCAAATTCTTCTTTAGGGAAATAGGTAGTATGAGGATCGGTGGAACCAAGCATACCATCAATGGCTGATTTAATCAGGTCTTCATCTTTGAGCTCAGTTACATAGTTTTGTTTTAGTTTTTGAAGCACTTCACTAAAAAGCCCCAGTTGCGAATAAAGATCGCTACCAGATGATTTACTTTGAGCAAAAAGACTGGTGGCAGTAAATAGCATTGTTGCTGATAGAATCCATATAACAACAATGATAATAAGTGCCTGGTGTTGTTTTTTATTATTCACATTGAGCTCCTATATAGTCTAAAACTTTAGTTAATATCATATTATGAATGGTCTCCTTAGGCAGAGAAGCATCCAGAACCACAAACCGTTCTGGACATTCCCTTGCCAGAGCAAGGTATTGATTACGCACACATTGATGAAAGTTATTATTCTCACTTTCTAAACGGTCGGGATGACGGTCTTGTATCCTTTTCCTACCTTCTTCCACAGATAAGTCAAGAAGAAAAGTTAAATCTGGCTTCGTATGATAAGTAGCAAAATCGGTAAGAATCCGGATAAACTCCATATTTAAAGATCTTGCTGCACCTTGATAGGCAAAAGTGGAATCGTAATACCGGTCACATACGACAATTTTACCATCTTTTAAGGCTGGCAAAATCCATTCACCTGTATGTTGAGCACGGCTTGCAGAATAGAGAAGCAGTTCTGTTTCAGGTAACATTTCTCTATGTCTGGGATTAAGCAATAGGTCTCTAATTTCTTCGGCAATGGGAGGACCACCCGGTTCGTGAGTGCAAAAAACTTTGTAATTATGATTTTCTAAGGCAGTACAAAGTAGAGTTGTCTGAGTGCTTTTACCGCTTCCTTCAATACCTTCAAAAGTAATAAATATTCCTTTCATAAAAGCCACTTAAATTATCGTATCTATCTTGTAAAGTTCATCGTTTGGCTCGGGGGCATCTATTAGAAAATGTGCACCCCGGCTTTCCTTGCGCATTAATGCACTACGAATAACTGCAATGGCAATAACCGCCATATTCCGAGTTTCCACCACTTCTCTTCGCACCGCATTATGCTGATAAAAATTGTTAACTTCGTTATATATATTTTCTATACGAGACAGAGCATATTTTAATAAACGACGGGAACGACGGATGCCAACATAGCCATCCATAATAGTCCCAAGAATTTCACGATTGTGAGAAATAACCACCCATTCATGCTCATTGAACTCTTCCATTTGTTTCCAGGGAAGGATTTCTGGGAAGGTCACTTCTTCCAGATTGGAAGGATGATTTCCGGCTCGCCAGCCAATTACTAAAGCTTCCAGTAAAGAATTAGATGCCAAACGATTTGCACCATGAAGTCCAGTGCAGGCTACTTCTCCAGCAGCAAATAAATTTTTAATATCAGTTATACCATCAATAGTGGCTAACACTCCTCCACAAAAGAAATGAGCTGCAGGAAAAACAGGAATTGGGTCTTTAGTAAAATCAATGCCATAACTTTTTAATTTACTATCAATGTGAGGAAAATGCTTATGCAATATTTCAGCAGGAATGCCTGTAGCGTCTAAATAGCAAAATTTTTCTCCTCTCTTTTTCAATTCTGCATCAATAGCTCTTGAAACCACATCCCGGGGTGCAAGATTACCTTGCGGATGATATTTTTCCATAAAAGTGCTACCATCTTGTAAACGTAGGATAGCACCTTCTCCTCTCAAAGCTTCGCTAATGAGAAAAGTTTCACCTGATGGAGACCAGAAAGCAGTGGGATGAAATTGAACAAATTCCATATTAGCCAGACGCGCTCCAGCTAATCTTGCCATAGCCATACCATCACCAGTTGCAACATCTGGATTGGTATTATGAGCGTAAATGCGAGCAGCACCTCCAGTAGCAAGCATAGTTTTACGAGCTCTAAAGATGCTTATCTCTTTGGAGGTATCATCCATAATATAAGCACCCCAGCATGTAATTCCTGGAATGAAGCCATCATCCTGAACAATGTGATGCTGTGTTATAAGGTCTATGGCAATATGATATTCATAAATGTCAATATTGTGATTTTCGCGACAACGCCTGGTTAGAGTTTCCATTATTTGATGGCCAGTGGAATCTTCTGCATAAGCAATACGACGAAAAGTGTGACCTCCTTCCATAGTAAGAGAAAGGTTTTCCAGACAATTATCATAGGTCTCATCTTTACGAGTAAAATCCGTGCCTAAGTCAATTAAGTATTGAATAAGTTTTGGACCTTCCATAATAATTTGTTGAATAACTTTCTTTTTCCCTAGTTCGGCTCCTGCTTTATAAGTGTCTTCAATATGTTTTTCAAAGGAATCCTGAGGGTCCAGAACAGCAGCTATTCCACCTTGAGCATAGTCGGTATTACAATCATATAAACTCTTCTTAGTAATAACAGCAACTTTACCCCAGCGTGAAACTTGAAGAGCATAAGTTAAACCAGCAATACCACTACCGATTACCAGATAGTCATATATTTTTGTTGTTCCATTCATCTATGTATTTCACCATTACGATAGCATCCTCAATCGGTTCACTATAATAGTTTTTTCTTTTGCCGATGGGATGGAAATCAAATTTTCTATATAAATTTTGTGCGATAAGATTGGAAACACGAACATCCAAAAAGAACATTCGAATTCCATTATCCACTAATAAATTTAAAGTTTCATTCAGCAGACGAGTGCCCAGCCCCTGATGCTGGAATTTTGGGTCAATGGCAAAATTCAGAATAACTCCCTCATCCAGAACCATATGATAAATGATATATCCTTGCAGGACTTCATCTTCACAGATTACCCAGGAATAAGAGCAAGGAGCTTCCAAAAAAGCTTCTCTGGGCCAGGGAGGATGAAAAACCTGGGTTTCAATACGGATAACTTCATCAAGGTCTGAAGCTTGCATTGCACGAATCACTTGCATCTTAATTACATTTTTTCAGGAGCACTAATACCCATCAAATCCAGACAAATTTCCAGAGTATGTTTCACCGTCTCAATAAGCAAAAGTCTGGCTTGAGAAAGCTCAATTCTCCTGGGATTGATGACCCGATAGTGATTATAAAAATGATGAAAGAGTGCACAGAGCTCATGAGTGTAATTAGCCAGTAGATGTGGCTCTCTTTTATCAACAATATTTATCAATAGTTCAGGGAAATCAGCCATTTTCTGAATAAGAGTTAATTCTTCTGGACGAACAAGTTTACGAATTAGTTCATTTTTAAAGTATCTTGGGCAAATGTTTTCTTCACGAGCTTTTCTAAGTATTGAACAAATACGAGCATGTGCATATTGACAATAGTATACTGGGTTCTCATTATTTCTTTGCAAGGCTAAGTCTAAGTCAAAATTTAGATGAGCACTGGCTTTACGAGCAATAAAGAAATAACGAGCTGCATCTTTACCTACAAGTGAGATTAAATCATCCATCGTCACAATCTTTCCAGCTCGCTTACTCATCTTTACTCGTTCACCATTTTCATACAGATTAACCTGCTGAAGAAAGATAATTTCCAATATATTCTCATCGTAATTTAGAGCTCTAAACGCTGCTTTAAGACGAGGCACATAACCATAATGATCCGGTCCAAAAATATCAATTAGTTTGGTATAGCCTCTTTGAATTTTAGTTAAATGATAAGCCAGATCAGGAACGAAATAGGTGATAGAGCCATCACTTTTCATCAGGACACGGTCCTTATCATCACCAAACTTAGTTGAACAGAACCAAATAGCATCATCTTTTTCATAGGTACAATTAGCTTCTGTCAGATAACTTAGCACTTCTTCAACCACACCTTCCTGACGTAAGGTTCTTTCCGAGACCCAATTATCAAAATGGACATCAAATTTTTCCAGACTTTGACGCTGCATTTCCATAATTTCGCGAAGAGCATATTCTTTAAGATGTTCGGTTCGCTCTTTTTCTGGCATCATAAAAACACGCACACCTTCAGCTGCATTAAGTTTGTGCGCTAAATGCTTAACATATTCTCCATGATATGCTTCATAAGGAAACTCTCCGATGTTTTCACCTTGAATCTCTCTTAAACGAAGCTCCAAACTTTCAGCCAGAATATCCACCTGGTTTCCAGCATCATTCACATAATATTCACGAGCTGGATCATAACCCACTTTTTTCATAAGCCGATAAAGAGTATCGCCAAAAGCTGCTGCCCGAGCACTGACAATATTTAAAGGACCAGTAGGATTAGCACTAACAAACTCAATAAGGACTTTTTCGTTCTTACCAAAATCCGAGGACCCGAAATTCTTTCCTTGCCTATGAATATCCCAAAGCACTTTTTGATAAAGGGAAGCAGCTATACGAAAATTGATAAAACCAGGTCCTGCAATTTCTACACTTTTGAATTGTTTATTTTTGCGTAGCTCTTTCGCCAGCTTTTCTGCCATTTGTTTTGGAGTAAGCTGATTCTCTTTTGCCAGAATTAAAGCAGCATTAGTGGAATAGTCGCCAAAATCTGGATTGTTAGGGACTTCCACAGAAAAATCTTTGGTGTGTTTTAATCCCAGCTTATCTAATGCTTCCAGCAAATTGTCCGCAATTTGTTTCTTTATCATAAATCTTTCTCTTCCTTAATTGGTTCTGTAAGTTCGGAAAAAAGCCGGTCTATCTCATAATATTCTCTTTTCCCCTGGAGAAAAATATGCACAATTAAATCTCCAAAATCCACTAATATCCATTGACCATATTCCAAACCGGCTTTACTGATGATCTGATATTTATTCTGTTTTGCCATCAGTAAGATATAATTGGCAATAGCCTTATTATGTACATCAGCTGAACCATTACATACTATGATAAAATCCGTGTAACTACAGTTTTTTGCTACATCATATACAGCAATATGTTCGGCTTTTTTCTCGTTAAGCCAGTTTAAAACATCAGTTAACTTTATATTATCCGCCAAAATCTTCTCCTTTTAGCGTTTCATAAAGGTATCGTAATCGGTTCCTAATATTATAATAAAAGGAGCCTCATACTCAGCATCAACTGCTAAAGTATAGCGTTGAATACCTGTCATTTTTTGCAGTCTTTTTAAATCTTGCCAGTCTTCTTTTTTCACTTCAATCAATGATTTATTATAAATTGGATGAGGAGTATCAGCAATACTTAATACTTCTATATTCTTATTACGAATATAGTTAGCATAATCTGTTGCCAGGTTTTCTATTCCGCATCCATTCTTGATAATCACTTTAATAGCTGGTAAATTCTTCTCATCCAGATCCTGAAAATCACTCTGAGGAGAGATGAATCTTATATATATCAAGGTAATCAGCACTCCTGTCAAGACCACAATAAGAATCCAGAGCAAGTGTTTACCTGAAAACCAATTATTTGAGGAGTGCTTTGCTGTCAAACCTATTGCCTTACTCGTTTAATTGAAGCTGATTTATAAATTCTTGATGTAGTCTTTGCCAGCTTTTTTCAAAGGCTTCGGGAATCACTCTCTGTCCTCCAATAACACTCATAAAATTGCTATCTCCAATCCAGCGAGGAACCATATGAATATGAAGATGTTCATCTATTCCTGCTCCTGCAGCTCTTCCTAAATTTATACCTACATTGATACCTTCACAATTATAAGCGGCAATCAACACCTTTTCGCTGAGCTGACAAAGAGCGCCCAATTCCTCAATAACCTCTGAGGGTAACTCAAAGAGCGATTTTAGATGCAAATAGGGCACTAACATTATATGACCGTTGTTATAGGGATAGCGATTTAACATTACATAGCAATATTTTCCACGATAGACAATTAGATTTTCCTCGTCTTTATCTGTTTCCTGGTAACGACAAAGGATACATTCATCAGTTTTTTCGCTTTCAATATAATTTAATCGCCAGGGAGAGTATAAAAATTCTTTATTCATAGTCTATATCTTCAATTGTTCTTTCGCCAAAATCAAGAATATGACCTTCAGGAATGTGAGCATTAACCAGGATATTATATCCTTCCAGGAAACTGCTATCACATAGAACTGTATCTTCAATGTAGCAGTTTGGTCCAATGTAAGCTCCTTTCCTTAATTCACTTTTACCTAAAATAATTGAGTTTTGCCCAATCTCTACATCGGTTTCTATAACAACATCATCACCAATATATACAGTGTGCGGATTATGAATTACCACTCCATTATTCAACCAATGCTTACAAATATTTGTAATAAATAAATCTTCCAATTCAGCTAATTGTTCTTGAGAGTTAACACCTGCAGCTTCTAAAGGATTATCTAAAATAACAGAGGATATTTTCTTCCCCTGCTTTGCAAGAATAGCAATAACATCGGTTAGATAATATTCATTCTGATTATTTGTGCTGGAAATCTGTTTAAGTGCATCAAACATATCACCAGCTCTGAAACAGTAAATTCCTGTATTCCATTCTTTAATAGCTTTCTGTTCTTCTGTAGCATCTTTAAATTCCACAATGCCAGTTATCTCTCCAGAAGAATTTCTTATAATACGTCCATAACTTCCTGGATCATCCATAATAGAGGTTAAAATAGTACAGGAAGCTTTTGTGGAAGTATGTTCATTATACAATTTTTGTAATGTCTCTGGTTTTAAAAGTGGTACATCACCACAGAGAATAAAGACATCATCGTCTCTTTCCTTAAACACAGGTTCAACCATCATAACGGCATGACCAGTGCCTAACTGTTCAGGTTGTTCTACAAATATTAAACGAGGGTCTTCTTCCAGACAAGCAATAACACTGTCTTTTTGATAACCTACTACTACAAATATTCTGGAACAATTAGCTTTTAATGCGGTATTAACTACCCTCTGAATTATTGGTTTTTCAGCAAAGCTAAAAGTGACTTTAGCTCGTTCAGATTTCATTCTTGTGCCTTTACCGGCAGCAAGAATTATAGCTGATACATTAGACATTGCTTAATCTTCCTTTTTTTCTATATCTTTCAAAAGGTTGGCTATACTTTTATGTAAAACTGGATGAATCAAATCTGGTGCAATAGAACACATAAGTTCAAGCACGAATTTTCTATTCATAATCTCTGGATGCGGTAATATCAAATCTTTAGTATGTTTTACTTCATCTCCATAAAGTAAAATATCAATATCTATAATTCTTGGACCCCAATGTTCATATCTAACACGTCCCATCTGGTTTTCCAGGGTTAAAGCTTTCTGCAAAAGCTCATTAGAAGAATAAGATGTTTCCAACTCTATAACTTGATTGCAAAAATCAGGTTGATTTAAATTACCTACTGGCTTTGTCTGGATTAAAGGAGAGCTTTTCAAAATATGGATATTAGGGTCCTCTGCAAGCTTTTGAAGAGCCCGCTGAACCTGAGTTTCAGGATTATTTAGATTTGAACCCAGACAGAGATAAGCAATCATTCCCGACTCCTTTGGACTTCCACTTCTACACTGCGTAAAATTCCCTGAATAGGAACCGATGGTTTTTGAATGCATAATTTCAATTTCCAGATCAGAGGAAAATCAGCCAGAAGCTTATCTGCTACAATGTTAGCACAATTCTCCAGCAGCAGTAATTGACGAGATTCCATAATTTCACGGATTTCTGCATAAACTTTGGTGTAATCAACTGTATCTTCCAATCGCTTAATCACAGAATCTGTTTCAGGATTTGTTTGCATTTCCAGATTAACAATAAAACGCTGTCCTAGCTTTCGTTCTTCATCATTCACACCATGATATCCATAAAATACCATATCATTCAATCTAATAATCATAATTTTTTCCCAATATGTACTTGTACTTTTTTTCCAAATTTACGGTCTATCATTTTTAAGATAATATAACTTAAAGCTGTGGCTGCGAAAGCAATACCGATAGAGGCAAGTTCATCCAGCCAGATACTTCCAATAAAATAGCCGAGAAATAGACAAAGAATTGGTAAACCGAAAACAAGCAGCGAGGATATTATTCTTGACGAAGGTGCTATTTCCAGTTCAACTCTATCCCCTGGCTTTAGCTCAAGTTTACTCTCTACATCAAAAACTGCAGGTGTGTTGCGTCCGAAACAAAAGCTTTGCATTGCACAGGTTTTACAACCGCCACTACGGATAACTTCCACTCTCACTTTCCCTTCTTCCACTTCAATGACAGTTCCCACATCTTCTTGTGGATATTGACCTTTTTCATTATTCATAGTTTCAATTATCCTTCACTTTTTTATCAGAAAAAGCTGCTGCAATCTTAAAAAATAATTCAGTAGTGGAAATACCTTCAAGATATGGTAAACTAAGAACTCTACCCCCATATCCTTGCACGATATCTGATCCTACAATATCTTCCGGATTCCAATCTCCACCTTTTACCAGAATATCTGGTTTAAGCAAACGAATAAGTTCATAAGGAGTATCCTGCTCAAAAATAACTACAAAGTCAACACTTTGAAGTCCAGCCACCACAAATGCTCTTTCCTCTTCTGATACAATTGGACGCGGTGAACCTTTAATCCGACGAACACTGTCATCACTGTTTAAACCCAGAAACAAAATATCCCCCAGGGCTTTTGCTTGCTCCAGATATTGAATATGACCAGAATGCAAGATATCAAAACATCCGTTGGTAAAGATTATCTTTTTACCTTGCGAACGAAAATTATCACATAGATGAGCTGCTTCTTCCCAGCTCTTTATTTTATCTTTAATCATTGTAACTTGCTAGTAATTGTTCTATAGTAATACTGGCGGTTCCCTGGATGCCACAAACAGCTCCAGCTGCATGATTGGCAATATCAGCTGCTGTATAAATATCAGCACCACTGATATAAGCCAGGGTCAAGACACTGATGACCGTGTCACCTGCGCCAGAAACATCATAAACCTCTCGTGCACAGGTGGGAAGATGGATGGGTGCACCTCTACCTTCAAAAACATACATTCCAAGGGCACCTCTGGTGACAATTAAGTTCTTAATATTCATTCTCATTTTAAAATCACGAGCTTTTTGTATGAATTCTTCTTCAGTTTCAAATATCTTTCCACTTATATTTTGTAATTCTTTATAGTTCGGCTTAAAGATGTCCACATCTTTGTAAGAAGTGAAATTCTTATGTTTAGGGTCAACTGCCACAGGTATGATGTTTTCTTTTGCATATCTGAGAGCTTCTTCAATGACTTTCTCAGTTAGCAGACCCTTATTATAATCTTCTATAATCATAGCATCACACTTACTTAGCAATCCCTCCAGATTGGTTAAAAGCTTTCGCATTATTTCAAGATTTATATCAGTCTTGGTCTCATAGTCAATACGTACAATTTGCTGATTAATTGCTCCAATACGCGTTTTCAAAGTAGTAGAACGAGAGGAGTCTATAATCAATCCATCAGTATCTATATCTTTTTCCGTTAAAAGTCGGATGAGGTCATTGGCAGCAGCATCTTTTCCAATAACTCCTAAAAGTAATGGTTCTCCTCCAAGAGTTCTGATATTAAGAGCCACATTGGCTGCACCACCTAAACGAAATTCTTCTTTTTGCACTTCCAGGACAGGAACAGGAGCTTCAGGAGAGATTCGTTCTACTTCACCCCAGACATAATGATCTAACATTACATCACCTAAAACCAGGACTCTCTTTCCTGAAAAATTTTTGATAATATCAGTTTTCATTCTTTCTCCAGAGGATAATTTCCATCAAAACAGGCATAACAGTATTCATCTGGCTCTTTTAGACATTCTCGCAAAGATTTCATATCCAGATATTTTAAGCTGTTAACTCCAATTCTTTCCTTCATTTCTTCCAGTGAATAACGATTAGCTGCAAGTTCTTCTCTATGAGGAGTATCTATACCATAATAGCAAGAAAAACAGATGGGAGGACAACCTATTCTAAGATGAATCTCTTTTGCACCGGCTAATTTTATCATTCTCACAATTTTTCTGATTGTTGTTCCACGCACTATAGAATCATCTACGAGCACAACTTTTTTCCCTTTAAAGAAATTGGGCAAAACATTAAATTTCTGACGAACACTCTCATCGCGGATAGTTTGTTCTGGTTTGATAAAAGTTCTGCCAATATAGTGATTACGAATGAGCCCTAAAGATAGCGGCAATCCGCTGGTTGCTGCATAACCTACTGCCATAAAATTTGCAGAATCTGGAACTGGAACAACGCAATCAGCTTCCAGACCTTTATCCTGTTCAGCTAATTTGCGTCCTATATCCTCTCTTACTTCAAAGACATTTTCCCCAAAATGATAGCTATCTGGACGAGAAAAATAGATATGCTCAAACACACAATAGCTATGATGATTTTGCTGTCTGTATTGAGCAGGATTATTTTCTATTATCTTTACTCCATCTGCATTAACTTCAATAATTCCAGCAGCGGGAACTTCACTTCTTCCATTTACATCCAGAATATCCAGAACACAGCTTTCTGAAGCAACCACTACATCGCCATTGTTATTTTTTCCCCATATCATAGGTCGGATAGAGAGAGGATCACGAAACATAAAAAGTTCTCTCCTGGTGCAAAATACACAGGAATAGGCACCTTTGATATCTTTCATCAGACAACGGATAGCTTCAACCACATCTTTATTTTTAGCTATTATCTGCCAGGCAAGATATTTAACTAAAAGTTCTCCATCATTATCGCTGTTAAAATATACATTTTCAGCTTCTAATCTGGCTCGTATCTGGTTATAATTCACCAAATCTCCATTACTGGCAAGAGCATAGCTGGGACCGAATAGCGTTTCTACCAGATGAGGTTGCGTATTGAATTTTGTAGCTGATCCTTTAGTTGGATAACGAACATGACCTACAGCAATATAACCTGGAAGTGTTTTAAGTACTTCATCTGTAAATACTTCTTTTACCAGACCCATACTTTTATGTAAATGAATTACTTTCCCATCACTAACAGCTAAACCACAACTTTCTTGTCCTCTATGTTGCTCGGCAAACATTCCCAGAGCTGCTATACGAGCAGCTTCTTGATTGCCATATATACCAATAATACCACACATCTATTATTTATCCTTTCTAAAGCTTAATTTACTTTCCTGGTGTTCCAGTAAACGCAGAATATTCGGATAATGCTTATATATTATCAATAATACAACCGTTAACTCAAACCAGGGAAAAGCATATTCTTTCATTACTAATATATTCCAGAGAAAATCTATGATAAAGAAGGAAAATGCTGTCACTATAGAACCCAAAGAAACATAACGAGTTATAACCACAACGACTAAAAATACTATTAAAGATATCAACATTGGGATAGTATCTAGGTAGATAAACACACCCAGTGCAGTAGAAACTCCCTTTCCACCCTTAAATCCAAGAAATACAGAATACATATGTCCTAAAATGACCATTAAGACTGGAAGATTAAAAATAAAGGGATTCAGTGGATTTTCACCCATCAGATAACTGAATTTATCTGGGACTACTTTATATACCAACCAGGCAACTATAAAGCCTTTAAGAAAATCTAAAATCAAAACTGCAATACCAGAAAGAGCACCGTAAAGTCTTAATGCATTAGTAGCTCCAATATTGCCACTTCCACCTTTACGGATATCCTGATGATGGAAAATCTTTCCAATTATATAGCCAAAAGGTATACTACCTATAAGATAGGCACAAACACAAAGGATTATCCAGAGTAAAGTTAAGTTCATTCTGCCATCCTTTCATTTTCAGGTTTCCCCTTGAAGATAAGCTTAATGCTTACTCCTTCAAAAGAGAACATTTCCCGGATTTGATTATTGAGATAACGGCGATAGTTTTCTGTCACCAGAGCAGGTCTTTTACAAAAAAACACGAATGTAGGAGGTTTGACTCCTGCTTGCGTTACATAATATATCTTAATTTCCTTCCCAGAACGATGAGTAGGCGGATGTTTTTCTACTACGGTTTGCAAGAAACGATTTAATTCACTGGTAGGAATGCGTTTCTCACTTTCCTGTTCTATCTGAACAACTGTTTCCATTATCCGATTTATTCTTTGACCAGTTTTAGCTGAGATAAAAAGCACTGGAGCAAATTGCAAAAATGGCATCTTCCGATAAAGCTCCACAATGTATTTACCTGTCGTTTTACTATCCTTTTCTACTAAATCCCATTTATTAAAAACAACTATAATCTCTTTCATTTTCCTGCGAGCATAAGAGGCAATTTTTACTTCCTGTTCTGATATTTCTTCATCTGCTGCAAGAACAAGAACAACTACATCAGAACGATCTACAGCTTCAATAGCTCGCATAACACTAAAATATTCAACTCCATAATCAACTTTAGTTTTGCGCCTTAACCCTGCTGTATCTACCAGCACATATTCTTTACCATAATAGCGAAAATAGCTATCTACCGAATCTCTGGTCGTTCCTGGGATATCAGTTACAATCTGTCTCTCTTTACCTAAAAGAAGATTCACAATTGAAGATTTCCCTACATTTGGTTTTCCCACCACGGCAATTCTGGTTGGTCCACTTTCTTGATTTTCGCTAATGGATTGAGTTTCAGGAATAAGTTTTAAAACCTCATCCAGAAAATTGCCTATATTTCTACCTTGAATGGCAGATACTGGAAAAGGCTCACCCAGACCTAACTGCAGAAAGTCATAGAGTTCCCATTCATATTTTTCGTTATCCACCTTATTAGCAACCAGCAGAACCTTATCTCTATGAGGATATAGCAATTTGGCTATTGCTTTATCTATGTCCGTTGTGCCAGTTTGTGCATCCACCAAAAATAAAATTAAATCGGATTCATCTATAGCGAGAAGTGCCTGATGCCGAACTTTTTTTGCTAATTCTTCGTTATCATCAAAGACAATACCCCCCGTATCAACCAATTTGAAGATTTTCCCATTCCATTCAACATCTTCATATTTTCGGTCGCGAGTTATACCTGCTTCTGCATCTACAATAGCCGATCTCTTACGACATAGGCTATTAAATAGCGTGGACTTACCTACATTTGGACGCCCTACGATGGAAACTATATATTTTCTCATTAAATAGTGAACTTCCTGCTTACTTTTGATACCAGTCTTTTCTTTAAGACTATTTTGTCAATGAGCGATTGGTTCATATTTTACATATAAAATCATTTATGCCTATTAATCTTATACTGCTGAAGCTTACTCTTCATTTAATCTATTTTTTCACCCATCTTCTATTCACTGATTCATCTTATTTAGACATTAACTAATAAAGTGTTGCCCTATAGAATAATGGCTTCATTATAGAACATTTTTTGCTGATAATCTCAGTAATAATCATAACTGCTTTGAATAAAGTCTATATTTTTTATAAATAACACCGCCAACTCTTTCGTTTTCGGCACGCATTTTTAGATTATCTTCCAGCACATGATGAGAGTCAATAATTTCAAAACCAGCTTCATAAGCCGATTTTAATTGAGAATAACCGAGCAAAACATCTACTCCTTTACCCCTATATTCTTCTTTAACTGCTCCCAGGTAATTATCCAGTTGTTTACTTTTCTTTGCCGCTTGCTTCATATAGAAAATACCGAAAGGAAGTATGCGTCCTTTTGCTTTTTTAATACCTTCACTCATATTAGGTATAGAAACGATAAAACCTATGATTTGTTTATCTGTTGTTTCCACAGCTTTTATAAAGCGTGAGTCAAGAAGAGGCATATAACGGTCTGCCATAGATTGAATCTCTTTTTCATCCAGAGGAGTGTAACCATAGAGAACCATAAAAGCTTCATTCATCAAATCAAAAATAGGACGGATATAGGGTTTAAGTTGTTTCTTTTTGGTAAATTCTAACAAGTGAAAATTAGGATTCCGACTCGCCCTCTCAAAAAACCTGGCATAGGTCTCCGTCATTGCTTTCTTTATTTCTACTTTATAGACGAACCAATCTACTTCTTTTCCGTAACCAAGTTTTTCCATATGCTCATTAACATAAGGAAGATTCTGGATACATCCCAGAGTGGGGGTCTCATTATAACCTTCATAAATAAATCCCTCAGAATCTTCTTCCGTGAAACCTTGAGGACCGACAATCTTTTCCATTCCCTTATTTTTTGCCCAATTTTCCACATAATCCAGCATAGTTTTGCTTACTTCCAGGCGGTCTGGCGCTTCAAAAAAACTAAAACGTGCAGTTTTCGTGTTTGCATAATTATTGTATCTATGATTGATAATACCCGCTATTCTTCCTATTAATTCCTCACCATCATAAGCAAGAAGCAAGATACTATCGCAATAACGGTGAGCTGGATTTCTTTTAGGGTCAAGTACTCGCATATCATCAGAATAGATTGGAGGCACCCATTCTGGTCTATGAGCATTTAATTTTTCAGGTAGATAAACAAATTTCTTAAGCTCTTTTTTGTTCTGGACTTGTTTTAAGGTTATAGACATATTTTTCCTTCCTTTACTTTATAACATATATTGTAAGATAAACTTAAACTAATATTTCGTCAAGTAGAAATTAAGATTCCTATCTGATTTTGGGAAAAAAAATACATCTTTATCTGTATTTCCTATTCATTCAGGATTTTCTTCTTTTTTCATCTTGCTGGTTAGTTTTTGTCCAGTTTATGTCCCACTTATGTCCAGCTTATGTCCAGCTTATGTCCGAAAGTGGACATAACTTACTCTTAGCCTGGAGATTTATCAGATAAAATCTTCTCAATTTGAGCAGGAGATACAGGAATATAGAAATAAGCCAGGACCAGTGGGAAAATAAAAATATGACCGAAACTGAATGATATTATAATAAGAAGGTAACAAAATACAGCACATCAAATTTAAAATAATACAAAAAATCCTTGCCAAATACATTGAATTTAATTTTTTGGATATTTCAGAAACAATAAATTCAAGGAATATTTATGGCTACAATGGCTGATATCCGCAATGGAATGATTATAGAATTCAAAGATGACCTCTGGGAAGTTGTTGAATTTCTGCATGTAAAGCCGGGAAAAGGTCCCGCTTTTATGCGTAGCAAACTTAAAAATGTTAAAACTGGAAAAGTTATAGAAAATACCTGGAGAGAAAGCGATACTTTTAACGAAGTTCGTATAGAACGCAGAAAAATGGAATATCTGTATAGAGATGGTGATTTTTATATAATGATGGATACAGAAACATACGAGCAAACACCGGTTGATGCCAGTTTAATTGGTGAACAGGATAAATTATTGGTGGAAAATATGGAAGTGAGTTTGTTACTCACCCCCACAGGTGAAATACTGGGCATAGAATTACCGGTTACAGTTATTCAGACCATCACAGAATGTGAACCTAATGTTAAGGGTAATACTGCTTCCGGAAGTGGCAAGATTGCCTACACGGAAACTGGATTACGTTTGACTGTTCCCTTCTTCATAGAAGTAGGTGATAAGGTTAAAATAGATACAAGAACCCTTAGCTATATTGAAAGAGCGAATTAAAATAAAGATATAAGCCCTTAGTTTCTGGGCGAAAGAGGAAAAAATGGGAAAAGCAAAAACTTTTGCAGCAAAATTGGCACATGAATCTTCCACGGAAGGAAAGGTTATCTGTCCAGTTTGTAACACTGAATTAAAAAAGCTTAAAATAATAACTAACAAGAAAAAAGGTAGCGGTTCCTGGTCTCCAAAATATGAGTATGTCAGAGTCTGCAAGTGCAATGAGAACGACCTGTTAGCAGGGAAAAAGCTTTAATTCACAGATATGCCCTTTTGAACAAACCCGTTACTATCATACATCTACATAGTATAACGGGTTTTTTTGTTGACGAAAAATCATTGATTTCCTTTAAAGAACCTAAGATTGATATAATAGTAAACTGCGTTTTGGTCAGCTTTTTTTCTTTATAGAATATTATCAGGAAGTTCCGCTATGCACTTTCAACCCATAAGAATGATATGTCTGCTCCTGGTCATTGTATTACCCTTTTTTACAGAGGCTATGGTTCCGCCTCATCCTTTATATAAGGATATACCTAACGCTTATTCTGAAACGAAAATAGAATTACCCGGTAATTTTACTTTCCCCTTAAAATTAGATTCCAGAACTTTACCACATAATATCCTGGTGCTTAGAGTGCAATTTCAGGATGTTCATTTTATAGAAAATCCAGACTGGCCCGATAATCTGGCACATAACGATGCCTTCTTTGATCGCTGGATGCTCCATTTAAGCGATTTTTATGCTGATGCTTCCCACGGAAATTATGAGCTGAATTACACACTTTATCCAACTGTATTCACCTTACCTGAGAATATGACTTACTATGGCAGAGATACGGTTGAGACCTTAGATGTTAATTTAGATGACTTTACGCAGACACTTTTTCAAATGGCTGATCCAGAAATAGATTTCAGTCTGTTTGATGGAATTATCATTTTTCATTCTGGAGCTGGACAGGAATCGGACATAAATACCATCAGAACTGGAGAAATCTGGTCTACTTTTTTAACACGTAAGAGATTGCAATCCTGGTTTGACCCTGATAATGACAATTATCAAGGCTGGTTAGCTGATGGTGTACATTTAAAGAATATTGTAATAGTTCCCGAGAATGAATTTCAAGATTATTTTCCAGCTGAAGGTCAACCCAATGCAGAATCTTATATTTTTAGTATTTATGGTGTTCTTGCACATCAATTTGGACATATTTTAGGTTTACCTTCGCTGTTTGATACTGATTCTTCTAATGGAGCTTCTCAGGGCATAGGAAACTGGGGTTTGATGGGTACAGGTATCTGGAATGCCAATGGTTATGTTCCAGCTCAACTGGATCCCTGGTGCAGAATGTATTTAAACTGGGAACCTGTAATAACCGTCATTTCGGATACTGAAAACATTCCAGTGGACTATTTTTTAAATCAAAATCCTTCTTTTAACAGATTGTATAAACTTCCCATATCCAGCACAGAGTATTTTCTGGTAGAAAATAGACAACAAAATCCTGATGGTAGTACTGACCCTTATACGGGACTTCCCAGCTATTCTTTCGTTTTACTCCCTGAAGGTGAACAGGATTATTATGAAAACTATCCCCTTCTACCCTATTTCAATTTTATGGAAAATAGATACAAAGGAAGTGAATGGGACTTTATGTTGCCAGGATTAGGAGGTCCTATACCTGAAGGAATGAACATTCTTGTGGATGGTTCTGGATTGCTTATCTGGCATATAGATGAGAGAGTAATAGCACAAAACTTTACTTCTAATTTTGATTTGAACAGTGTAAATGCTGATGCACCTCATAAAGGCGTAGATTTAGAAGAAGCAGATGGCATAGAACATCTGGATACCGCTAATTATAGCCTCTATAAATACGGAAGCCCTTACGATAGTTTCCGAGCTGACAACAACGATTACTTTGGCAACAGATTCCATAATGGATTGCTTTCTTTACCTGCAGCAGAAAGCTATTATGGTGGCGTCCCATGTGAAGTTTATGATATAAGTAATAGCGGTAACATTATGTATTTTTCGGTACGTTTTGGCTGGAAACTTTCTGCTAATTATGCGGGAGAAAATCATATCAATGCTTGTATGATAGATTTTGATGGTGACTCAGAAAATGAGATTTTCTATCCTATGCCCAATGGCTTAATTTATATGTGGAAAAATGAGACTCTTATGCCCGGTTTTCCACTTGCATTTCAGCCTGTAACAAAAAGTTATGTGTGGGATGGCTCTTCATTTTACATCCCGATGCAATTTCAAAACTTAGCTAGGCTCTATAAATTAAATAATACAGATAGAAGATTTGTAGGCAATTTCCCCCGTAGTAGCTGGGCGACTCATCCTGTTTCAGTTGGTGATAAAATTTTTCTCGCTCTCAATAATACTGATAACTCTAATAGTTATATAATCTGCTATGATAATACAAATGATGAACTTCAACAATTGCAACAATTTGATTATCCAGTTGTTTCTAATATGATTCTTTTCCGCAATAAACTTTATGTTTTGAATAAAAATGAAAGCTCTTACTCTATCTGGAATTATAATCTAACTAATAATGAATGGGAAGAAAATGACATTAATCTTCCTGCAGATTCAACTTTAGTTGCTATATTCAAAGCACCGCTGCAACCTAAAAGTATAAATGGAGAAGGTGAACTTATAGTTCAATTCACAAATTCTATCTATGTTTTTGATAATGAATTAAAATTACTTCCTGGATTTCCCTTCATCCATAATATGCAAACAACTGCTCCTTTAACTATTGCAGACTGGGATATTAATGGAACTCTGGATTTGATAATCACTTCCGATGAAGGGTTTGCTATAATAGACCATTCAGGTTCCAGAATGAGTCCATCTTCGGTCTTTTTACCTGCTTCTGATAGCCTGGCTTTTAACTCAGGAGCAATAGTGGTAGACTTAGATAATGATGGCAAGAATGAGTTACTTGGCTCTTTTAGCAATAATAGATTGATTTGCTGGGAAGACAATTTCCGGGTCAAAAAAGGATTCCCTGTTTCTTTTGGTAATCCCAGTCGTAATTTACCTTTTCTTGGTAAAGCTTCTGATGGAAATATCTATACCTGGGTAGCTTCCGATAATGGAACTATATATCGTTGTTTATTACCTGATGCCATCCTGGAAAATATCTCCGATGGTTGGTTAACAGAATATGGAAATCTACAAAGACACTCCAGTCGTGATGATTTATTTCTACCAAATCAGTTTCATACTACCGAACTCTTTGTCCCTGGTGAGGTCTATATATATCCTAATCCCTTAAAAACCATTTTTGGTGATAAACTTACCCTTAATGTTATGACCAGTCAGGATACACCTATTGACATCAAAATCTTTGATATTAATGGAAGCCTGATCTATTCTCAAAAAGCTTATGCCCGGGCCTATCTTCGTAATCATGAATTGATTGATTTCCCCGAAGATAGGTTGCATAATGGAGTCTATATTGCAGTGATTTCTGGATATAGAGCAACTAAACAAATTAAATTTGCGGTGGAAAAATGAAGGAGTTCTCTGTGCGTAAAACAGCTTTAATACTATCAATAATAATGCTTTTCTCCGTATTCCTTAATGCGGACATTCATCATAATGCAGGAAAATATGGCTATCAATTCCTGGATATTAGCACCAATCCTATTTCACTTTCTCTGGCTGGCAGAGGAATAAGTAGCTCTTCTCAATTATCTTCGTTTCTCCGTCAACCTGCCTCCTCAACCATAGAAGCTCACAGAAGCATAGGTGCAAGTCATATCATCTGGTTAGCTGATACTTCCTGTGATAATCTTTATTATTCCTGGTCTAATCATAAGAGCCACTTTGGATTAGCATTTCGCAGTCTAAATTATGGCGAATTAGAAATACGCGATGATAATGGAATGCTTATAGGACATTATTCTCCTTTAGATATAGACCTTCTGGGTAATTATGCTATGCGGTTAGCACCTTCTTTATACGCTGGTGTAAATGTAGGCATAGCCTACGAAAAACTGGATACTGATTCCAGTCTTGGTCTACATAGTGACCTAGGTGTTGCCTGGTTACCTCCCATTGCAGGAACACAATGTGATTTAACTATCCGCAATTTAGGTATCTCAAGTGAGATGGATGAAGAAAGCACTCTTTTTGCTCCAAGTTTAGAAATGGATTTGAGTAAAAAAATAAATTACCAAAACACAGATATCACATTTGAACTAAGTGGAATGAAGGCAGTAGATGAAAATTGGAAAGCAGCTATAAGTTCTGAAATAGCTCTGTTTCAACGCCTTCTGGCTCTTAGAGTTGGATATAAAATCAATTACGACGCAGAAAATCTTACTGCGGGTCTGGGATTAAACTGGAAAAACCTTAGTGTTGATTATGGTTGGGCTTCCTTTTCTGACCATTTGAACAATGTTCATTCTTTTGGCATTTCCTATCACTTTTAATTGGTATAGTTATGGGCAAACGCTATATTAACTTTCTGTTCTTCTTGTTTATCAGTGTAACTGTTCTATCTGCTCTTGAATATACACCTGGACAGCTTATTTTCAAAACCAGTCAACCACTGGAGATAAAATCTGACCAAACTGGTATAGTTTCTTTTGATAACTGGCTTAACTCATTAGGAGCTCATAATTTAAAACCAATTAAAGGAATGAGTTCCAACCAGTATTTCCTTGCTAATCTGGAACAAGAGCCAAATTGGAAAGATATAAAAGAAGGTAAGATCAATTTCACTGGAATTGAATATATCCAGCCTAATTATATATCTACTTTTCACACTATACCAAATGACCCTTTGTTCCCTCGTCAATACCACAGTATAATTTCTAATCCTCAAGCCTGGGATTATTGCACTGGGAGCTCCACCGTTGTTGTTGGAATTGTAGATTCAGGATGTTTAATTAACCATCCTGACCTTGCAGCTAATATCCGTATTAATACAAGAGAAATTCCAGATAATGATATAGATGATGATAATAATGGTTATATTGATGATGTTTATGGTTGGGACTTCGTTGATGCTCCGGAATTATCCGATATAGCGATAGGAGATTATCTTAATCCAGATAATAATGTGGAAGATGAAAACTATCATGGCACTGCAGTAGCTGGCATTATTGGAGGTGTAGGAAATAATGGAGTAGGAATCTGTGGAGTTAACTGGAATATTAAGTTAATGATAGTTAGAGCAGGTTTTTTAACGGTTGATGGAAAGGGCTATTTACAGGATGATGATGCTGCCGCTGCAGTAATTTATGCTGCTGATAATGGATGTAATGTTATCAATATGAGCTGGGGAGATCCCAATTACTCTCCGATAATTGGAGATGCTTGTGCTTACGCTTATTCCAGAGGTGTAACTTTGGTTGCATCAGCAGGAAACGATCCTGGACCTCATTTAAGCTATCCTGCTAAGCTCTCAACCACTATCTCAGTTGGTGCTATCAATAGAACACGCACTCTGGCTGGATTTTCCAGTTATGGTCCCGATTTAGACCTTGTTGCTCCAGGTGAAATGGTGTTGAGCACTTATAAACTTGACCCTGGAAATCAGTATTATGAACAAAGCGGAACCTCTATGTCTGCTCCATTTGTTTCTGGTGCAGCTGCTTTACTATTATCCTTACATCCTGGACTCAGTCCCAGTGAAGTTCGTTCTCGTCTTTTAACTGCAACAGATGATTTAGGCACTCCGGGCTTTGATCAATATTATGGGCATGGCTTGCTAAACACAAAAAAGCTTCTGGAAAACACAGCACCTCCACTGGTCTATATTGATTTTCCTCTGGACCAGAGTGGTTTAACCGAAAGCTTTGATATCGTAGGTACAGTTAAAGGTAATAATTTCTTCCGCTATTCGGTTATGTATTCCAACAAATCTGCTCCTTCTCTTCTGGATTGGTATGATGTGGAAACTCATCATAACTATCCAAATTTCCACACCCAACCAGTACAAAATGGAGTTTTAGCTCATTTTTATATACCAGAATCGTTTGCTGAAGGAGAGTATATTATACGCTTGCAATACGAGGCAAAAGACGGAAGCAAATACAACTTTTTCCGGACGGTTATTTATGATGCTTCACCTCCCCAAATGAAAGAAAACTCTTTTCAACAATTCACTCGTTATGATAAACAAAACCTCCGATATTATATTATTGCTGTCTTTAATGAGCCCGTGCGTTCTGAACTTGATATAATAGCCTCAAACGGAACTCATTACCGTTGCTATGGTGCTTTGCTGGATACTTTACAGATATGGTCTTTACCTGAAATTCTGCCTGAAGGGCAAATAGATATTCAGGTTAAGGCTACCAATGTAAGTAATTTAACTTTCTTATCCGATTGGTATAATGGTTTTCTTAATATACAGTATGAACTCATACCAAATTATGGATATACCTGGAGTGCTTTAGGAGGCCCAAAGATTCCCCTGAATTATAGTTATGATTATAATGGTGATGGCATTAAAGAATATATTGCTATGGATTTACCTAAAACAGGTTATGGACCGGTTTATGCTTATCAACCTGAAGCTGGAGGACATATTGTAACCCATTCTTTTGGTGATTCTTTCAGGCTTCTTGGAGCAGGAAATACTAATAATATAGGTCAAGAACTGTTAACACTTAAATATGACACAGCCACCGTCTTAGAAAGTCAAAATAGTCCCTATCCTAATATTGCATTGTGGGAAGATAGTTCTATTACCGGAGGCATTATGGCTGATTATTCTAATGATGGCATAGATGATATTCTATTAGTTAAAATTCTTCCAACGGAAAGAGTTATTCAAGCATATAAACGTTCAGGAAATATCTTTGTCCCCAAAAATACTCTGCATAATACCAGTTCAACTACATTCTATAATGCTTTTGTCCCTACAATAATCGTGAAGAACTTTGATAATGATAGCTATCTGGATATTTTGGCAGCTGATACCGATGGTGATATAATGATTTATGAGATTCGTAATGATAATAATGCTGAACTAACCTGGACTATAAGGATGCCCGTTGGAAATACTTATTCCCTTACCAGTGGTGATTTTGATGGCAATGGAAGACAGGATTTCTTCATAGGAGGATATTATACGGATCAACTTGACCCCAACCTCAATTTCTGGTATTTTGAAGGGTTTAAAAATGTAGCTAACAACAACTACACTTCTATGGGCTCCATAATGTTCAATCAAGTAGCTTCCAACAATGCTATCCAGGCAGCAGATCTGGATAATGATGGCAAAGATGAAATTATCTTAGCAATCTCACCTAATTTATATATAGTCAAATATCAAGATGGTAAATTCCAGCCTCAATTTTATGGGAATAGTTACAGCACCTATTCCATTCTTGCTTATATAGATCATCCCAATCAAGCTTTCTTTTTAACAAATTATGAGGTGGAAAAGGATTCGCTTATTTCTGTGGTGTGGAATCAAGATGCACCCTATACAGGTCCTCCAACACCAATTAATTTTATTGCCAGACCCCTAAATGAATCCTCGGTCCAATTAAGCTGGATAGACAATGGTGCTGATTATTATAGAATCTATAGGAAAGAAGAAAACAATCAGATATATACTTTGGATAATGTAACCGGAACTTCCTATATTGATTCCAATGTGGAAGAAGGTCGCACCTACCAATACGCTATCACAGCCTATAATTCTAATTTTACACCTTCGGAAAGTGCGCCAACTATCTGGCAATCAGTTATACCCTATTCAGTTCCCATAATTGAAAGTGTTACTATGATAGGTTCTAATAGATTACGAGTAATCTTTGATCAACCAATGGCAACCTCTATTTGTAATCCTTCTCTTTACACGGTAGATAAAGGAATGTCACATCCTTCTTCTGTAAATTATATAAATAATTATTATGGTGTTCAGCTACATTTTAGTAAAGTTTTCCCTGAAACAAGTGAACCTTTCCTACTTACCCTGGGAACTATCCTGAGTTCTCATAATATTCCGCTGGGTGAAAATCAATACGAATTCTACTGGATTGCCGATACTGAACCACCTAAGGTTATTGAAGCAGTAGTTTTAAATGACCAAAAGACTGTGGAAATTATTTTCAGCGAATCCTTAGCCCCGGACAATCCTAATCCAGAACAACTTTATCACTACACCTTGATTTGTCATTCCAATGACCCGGATAACAGAATAATTTCAGTTTCCCATTTAGATGATAGAGTGCAAGTCTCTCTGGCTCATAAATTAAAATTTGGTTCTTCCCCCTATCAACTTGTAGTGCGCAATGTTAGAGACCTTGCAGGTAATCCTATCGCTCCTCAGTATTCAACCACTCGTTTTTATCTGAGTAACAATCACGATTTAAAGAATCTGGTAGTTTATCCCAATCCAGTAAGATTTAATGACTTACAATGCCACATCCTCAATTTTCCTGCTGGGAAAAAGGGTCATATAAGAATTTATGATAGTTCAGGTAATCTGGTTCGTAGTTCTGATATTGGTCCTTTTAATCCAGAAATTAATAATATAGATTGGATATGGGATTTAAAGAACAACGATGGCAGATTAGTTTCATCTGGTATTTATTTCTATGTAGTAGAAATGGGAGATAATACTGCCAGGGGTAAAATAGCTATTATAAAATGAGATTTTAGCTTGAGCTTATAAATTAGCTGAATTTAGCTGTTATATCTTCTAAATCGGGCAAGAGTAGAACTTTGAACTGGTCAGTACGCATTTCTGGGTCGGAAACTATTTCTATCTGGTCCTTGTATGCAGTAAAATATTCATAGTTATTCTGGATATGTTCTAATAACTCAGGATGGACAACAATACGCAATTTCCTATCTTGAATGAAATATTCTGAACGATTTAACCATCTATAAATACGCATCAACATTGTGTCTTTGGAAACAATGCGTCCACTTCCGTGACAGAGAGGACAGGGGTCCGAAAAATTAGCAATCAGCGAAGTTCGCATTCTTTTACGAGTCATTTCCACCATACCCAATTCAGTAAAATTGTAGACCTTATTCTTGGCTCGGTCTCTTTTAAGGTTTTTACGCAACATCTCCAGAACTTCCTGTTTGTTTTGCTCGTTTGCCATATCAATAAAATCTATGATTATTACACCACTTAAGTCCCGAAGCCTTATTTGACGTGCTATTTCTGCGGCGGCTTCCAAATTGGTCTTTTTAATGGTTTCTTCGTAATTTGTCTTTCCAGTAAAGCTACCGGTATTAATATCTATAGCGACCAGAGCCTCAGTTTGTTCTATTTTGATGTTACCACCGCTGGGAAGATAAATCCGTGAGTGGAATATAGTTTCAATCTTTTTTTCAATACCCCAGGCATCAAAGATAGGAGTATCTTCTTTATATATCTCTATATTATGAATCAACTCCGGAGATATATCCTCCAATTGATGGATAATACTTTTAGCAAAGGCTTTATCATCAATCACCAGACGGTCAACATTTTCACCAAAAAGGTCTCTTATCAGATAATTCTCCAGAGCATTTTCTTCAAAGACACAGACTGGTGCTTTAAGATAGCGTATTTTCTTTTCAATCAGTTTCCAGGTTTTTAAAAGAGCTTCATATTCAGTGCGTAACTCATCTTCATCACAACCTTCCGCTTCCGTTCTAACTATCAAGCCAAAATTTGGATCTTTAAAGTTGCTTATAATATTCCTGATACGATAACGTTCATTCTGATTATAGATTTTACGAGAGATAGCAATCTTATGCTTATTGGGAAAGAGCACTAAGTATTTTCCCGGAACAGAAATTTGACCTGTAAGTCTTGCTCCTTTGGAACCAAGAGGACCTTTATGAATCTGTACTACAATTTCCTGTCCTGATTTGAGTAGATTTGCAATCTGAGAGGAATCCTTCGGGTCAAGTTTTGGATGAGGAGTCTCATTTTCATAAATATCCAGAAAATCCAGAACGATATCTGAATAATGTAAGAAAGCTGTCCTTTCCAGACCTATATCAATAAAGGCTGCTCCCATTCCTGGAAGCACATCTTTTACGATACCTTTATAGATATTCCCGACAATATTTTGTTTATCTTTCCGTTCTACAAAGAGTTCTACTAATCTACCATCTTCTAAAACTGCCACTCTCTTTTCCAGAGGATGAACATTAACGATGATTTCTGTTATGTATTTATCTCTTTTGGAATGCCCGTGTTCTGTTTTATAGTTCCTTGATTGATTCATATTTTATTAATCCAGCTTATAGGGACAAAAATATAACCATTGATTGGTAGGCAAAGTCTTTTCCAGATAGCTTTCAATCGGTTGTATAGCATTGAAATCTTTATCCAGAGCTTTGGCTGAACTGGTCTGTAACCAGTTACCTTCACGGAATAAATCCCATAAAGTAACTTTTTTGGGATAAGACTCAACACCGTATTTAGTAATTTTTGCCAGGTCTGCAGCCTTGGTTATAGCAGACTGAAGATTACCTATCTCATCAATTAGACCATTTGCCCTGGCATCAGAAGCAGAAAAAACTCTTCCTTCCGCTACTAAATCAATTTTATCAGCTCCAATTTTACGACTATCTATCACTCTTTGTTTAAATTCGGCATATACACTGGCAGATTCTCTTTTCAAAGAAGCCAGAAGTTCGGGGTCAGTCTTTTCTAAAATATTACCTGCTCCCGCAAATTTCCCATAACTGATGGTTTGACTTTCTATACCTATCTTATTTCCCAACTCTTCTGCTTCAGGAAGAGCCATTACCACTCCTATAGAGCCAGTAACAGTTTGAGGGTCTGCAATTATATAATCACCAGCACAACTTATATAATAACCTCCAGAAGCAGCCATTCCTCCCATAGATACTACCACCGGTTTTTCAAATGCTTTAATTCGCTGATAAATCAATTCTGATTCAAGTGCAGAACCTCCTGGACTGTTAATTCGTAAAACAACTGCTTTAACCGATTTATCAGCATCTAATTTATCCAGGATTCTATCTATGCTGTTTACACTTATCACATTGGGATTGTTATAGTTACTGGAAGGAGCAATATTACCACTTAGATAAACTACGGCAATTTTGTCTCCAGAAATAGAAGCTTCTGAACCTGATTGATAATTAGAGATAGAGATCTGGTATTTATCTGTTATATCATACTTTTTCTGGAGTTCTTCCCAGGTGGCAGTTTCATCAATTAAACCATATTTTATAGCTTCCTGAGCGTTTATTGTTAAATCTGGTCTGTTTTCATATATATCTTGCACCGTATCTATTTTCATACTCCGTATTTTTGATATCTGTTGTTGTATAAGGTCATAGCGATTTTTTAGGACTTTCCTTAAATTTTCTTCTGTACCAGGACTTAAAGAGTTTTGAGTGTAGGGCTCGGCTGCACCTTTAAATTCACCTTCCTGCATTATATGCATCTTTATACCGAGTTTTTTGAGCGCATCTTTATAAAAGAGAACATTACTGGCAACACCTTCCAGGACGATTCCAGCAGAAGCAGAAGGGTTTAGAAAGATTTTATCTGCCATTGCACACAGTAGATAATCTCTTTGTGCAAGCACTTCACCATATGCAATCACTGGTTTATGAGTCTTTTTAAAATCTTGCAATGCGGTGTCTATTTCATTGAGATTAGCATAGTTAGTTTGCAGCAAATTAGGTTTAATCAGGATGCCCTTGATTTTGTTATCGTCTGCAGCTTTTCGTATCCTATAACAGATATCTTTAACACTTAAGGGATTATATCCAATAAAATTGGAACTCTGAAGGATAGAATAGTCCGAAACCTGTCCACTCAAATCCAGAACAAGCCAGGACCCTCCGGCAACAGTTTTTCCTTTTGGAGCAAAGCCTATAAAATATCCTGCTAAAAATGCAGCAATCAGAATGAAAACAATGACGCCACATCCGATATAAATTCCACTATTTTTTTTCATTAATAAAACTCCTATATATTTGCAAAAAATTGGGATGCCTATTAAAAAATCTGGCGGAGATGCTGGGATTCGAACCCAGGATATGCGTTTTTGCACATATACACGATTTCCAATCGTGCTCCTTCAGCCAGCTCGGACACATCTCCGTTTTCAATGATACAATTTTTTTTACCGTCCTTTCTGTCAAATAAAAATCAATGCCTGAAATGACGAAAGCCTGAAAAAACCAGGGTAATCCCATATTCATTACAGGCTTCAATGACTTCATTATCGGATTTTGAACCTCCGGGCTCTATGATTGCTTTAATTCCATATTTGTGCAATTCATCCACAGAATCACGAAAAGGGAAGAATCCATCCGAAGCACAGACTGCACCCTTAAGATTATGTCCATAGCGTTGTGCTTTCCAGAGAGCAATATGGGTGGAATCAATCCTGCTGGTCTGTCCCGAACCTAAACCATAAACCTGATCTTTACCGGTAATGGCGATGGCATTTGAACGAAGTAAGGATACAACTTTCCAGGCAAATATTAGAGCTTCCCATTCATCCTTTTCAGCTTGTCGTTTTGAAACTACCTTCCATTCTGCAGGATTTTCCTGCACCAAATCCCAGGATTGAAGCAACCATCCATAGGTTAAGCATTTCATCTCCCAGGGTTCAGGATAATTGTTTAATAGTTCTGGATTATATTTTATTACCCTTCTATTCTTTTTCTTCTTAAGAAATTCCAGCACTCCTGCCTCATAATCAGGTGCTATTATTATTTCTGTAAAGACCTGATTGATAAATTCAGCTGTTTTCAAATCAAGGGAACGATTCATCCCTACAATTCCACCATAAGGAGAATCCGTGTCCGTATTAAAAGCTTTTTCATAGGCAAGAGCCAATTCAGAATCTACACCAATTCCGCAGGGATTACAATGCTTGGTGATAATAACTGCTGGTTGCTTAAATAATCTTAACCCTCTAAGTGTAGAATCAATATCTTGATGATTATTGAAAGAGAGTTCCCTTCCTGATAAAACCTCTAATTGAGATTTATTGGAAAGATAGAAACCAGCCATTTGATGGGGATTTTCACCATAACGCAAAGTTTGTTCTAACCGGCAAGAAACATTATAGTAAGAAGGCAGAGTTTGTGAGTTTTCTTTTAGAGAATCCAGAGATTTAAAATATTCTGCTATTATAGAATCATAGTAGGATACATATTCAAATGCCTTATGTGCTAGATGAATTCTGAGATCCAGGGGAACTTCCTTCTTATCAAGTAAATGATGTATTACAGAATCATAATCTTCAGGATCGGTTAAGACTATTACACTGTTATAATTTTTTGCCGATGCCCGGATTAATGAGGGTCCTCCAATATCAATATTTTCTATTATTTCAGAATGAGTTGCTCCTTCCCGAGACCAGGTTTCAGCGAAAGGATACAGATTGACCGCTACTAAATCTATACAATCAATTCCAAGTTCTTCCAGGGTTCTCATATGTTCTAAATTTTCTCTATCTGCCAAAATTCCAGCAAAAATACGAGGATGAAGCGTTTTCACTCTTCCATTGAGAATTTCTGGAAACCTGGTTAAACGAGCAATTTCTATGTTATTAATCCCCATACTATCCAGATAAGTGGATGTTCCTTTAGTTGCCAAAATAGCATAGCCCAGTTCATTCAAAGCTAGAGCAAGTTTTTCAATGTTCCGACGGTCCGAAACAGAAAGCAAAGCATATTTATTCATTTATCCTCTTTTTTATCCAATTGATGAACTATATCCTTCAATTCATCTGGTGCCAAAAGTTTTTCTAATCGCTTATTTAATTTGCTATCAGTATACATTTCTACCGTAACTCTAACCATCTGTTGAGGGCGCTCTACTGTTGCCTTATTATTTCTTTTATTTTCATAGACGGAAACAAACACCATCCCACTCATTATTATAACCCAATTAACATACATCCAGAGCAAGAAGATAGGTAAAGCAGAGACTGCTCCGTACCTTTCTGGATAAGCAGTCAAATTGTAAATATAGAAATCAAAGCCACTTCTGGCAATCATCCAGATAAGGGCTGCCCAGAAAGCACCTCTAACCAGTGAGGTTGCTTTAACCGTTACGGAAGGCATCAAACTGTATAACAATAATAATATGATAAATTGCATCACTAAAGGAACTAAAAAGTTAATCCATCTGAAGAGAGGAAGTTTTAATATTCCCGATATTACTGGTAGAGAAGAGGTTGATAAAAGCACAATCATAATGAGCAATCCCAGAATCAATGTGCCTAAAAATTTTATGATTTGACTAACTAAACCTGGTTTTGTCCGGAATTCAAGTCTCAGTATCCGGTCAAAAGAATCCCTGATAACATTAAATAAGGAATAGGAGGAAACAGCTATGACTACAAAGTTGATAACATTAAATCCCGCCTTATTTTCCAGCATATTCTGAATTATTTTCTGCACCTGTAAAGCTGCACTCGGTATAAGATTTTCAGAGATTATAGAGAATATTTTATCTTTTAAGTCCAGAAAGGGAAGAGTAGGAGCCAGAAAAATAAGGAACACCACTACCGGTACAAATCCCATTATAGTTATATAAGTTAGCGCTCCAGCTTCTCTTAATATTCGTTCTTTAGTGAAAATCTGATAAGATGATTTGATAAAATTACTTAAATCTGCCCATAATCTTTTTCGCCATTGAGGATTGCTTATATATTTCCAAAATACTATTATATCATATTTTGCAGTCTTAAATATGCCTATTAAAAGCACTCCTAAGGTTTGGAAAAAGCCTTTTTTCTCTTCCTCTTCCATCTTCATTTCCCAAATTAATTAAATCTTGTTTTCATATTACAATATCCTTTCCACCATTAATTAGCAATATCTACTTGAATTTTTAAACTATCCTGTTCTCAATTTAGCTCAGACTAATAATAGCTAAATACATTAGATTATCAAATTATATGCTATATCATACTCTTTTATTTAATTGTCAATAAGAAAATCCAAAAACAGTTTATTCAGTATAGAACTTTTATATTGCCTTTCTACACTCTTTTTTTAAAATAACCTTATTTCTAATCAATAAGTTAAGGATTTTCCCCGTTTATACTTTACTAGTATTCTCTAAGCTTAGTTATTATTATTCAAATGATGCAGAATTATTGAGTAGCTTATGTCCGTCTTTGGACATAAGCTGGACATAAGCTGGACATATAATTCCCATATATCAGAATGTTGTTATTAATTACTGAATAATCCAAAAAGGAGCCTATTATTAGATTCTTAGTATAAAGAGTCACCCAAATTTGCAAGCAGCGATCACTTGGACAAAAAGGGATAAGTGCTTATATTGTGTAGAGATAGATAAGACTATCTTTAGAAATTTGCAAATCGGGTTTGGACGTTTTTGCGCGTGTTTGGATCACCGATAATTGCAAATTGAGCCGATTTCGGACTACTTATGGACTTTGGGGTTTCGCTCTGAATTTATCGAATTAAAAAAGCCGCAACTGAAGTGACAAAACTCCGATCAGAAATGCATCGACCCCCTGATCCTCGTCTATAATCTGAACCTTGTAGTCTGAATTAAATGGTATTAAAACTATACGGTTATGCTCCGGATCGAGCTCCACTTTCTTAAGCGTGGCACCATCATCACATCTCACTGCACAGACTCTCTGATCAATATTTTCCCAGATTGCCTCCTGTTTGATGATCACGAGGTCTTCATGCATGATATTGGGTTCCATGCTGTGTCCATTTACTCTAAATGCCATATACTTATCGGGTGTTCCGAGGATGAGTGAACGCGGAATCTCGATATTCTCGCCTAAATTCCGGAGGTCGTAGATGTGGTCTCTGGGGCCGGCGGAAATTTCACCAAGAATCGGCAGCGTAATCGTACGAGTGTAATCTATTGCCGGAGTTTCGATTAGTCCTGTCTTGGAATTGACTTTTCCGAGGTTCTTCTGCAGTTGCTCTTTCATCCAGCCGTCAAAATCAGGGCGGATATGCATACTGCCGTCTCCGGTCAAGAGCCAATTCGTATTGATTTTCTCTTTGGACAGAGCGATGAGAAATTCCGGGTCCGGGAGTCGATCTCCGGACTTGTATCTGGTCAAAGAGGCACTGGAGATGCCAAATTTTTCGGCAAATTGGTATTGCTTTAACTTCATAGTTTTTATAACTCTTTCGAGTCTGACACCGATTTCGCTCTTCTTCATTTATCCTCCATACAGAATAAAAAGCATTGACATAATCCATTCGGTAAGCATTATGTTCACAGAACAACAAAACAGAGCTAAATAGAAGTGTCAACACTTATTTTCGATAGCTGATTTCTTGACGGCGTAAATGCCAGCGGATTAAGCGCAGTGAAAAAAAGCTTTCGAAAGTGGCAGAAAGGACTTCCCAAGATGTTGCCGGTATGGAAGTTAGCACCTGATTAAAACGTTACAAAGAGGTGAATATGAACGCAGAATCGAGACTAAACGGCAGATGTGAAACCTGCCTCTCGAAAAATGTCCAAGTGGTTTTAAATTGCGAACCACTTGGACAAAACCGTTCCAAACTCTTTCTACGCATAGCTTCCAAGCACACCAGCCACTCAATCTGCGCATTTTTGTCCAAGTGGTGCCAAGAATGTCCAAGTGGTTTGAGCAATTGTCCAAGTGGTTGTCCTCAGAAATGTCCAAGTGCTTGTCCAAGTGGTTTGCTCGATTTGGAAGGTTATGTGATGGAAACAGGAGTAGAACTTTTATGGCTGCCGGCCGCACGGCTGGCTCAGATTTATGGTAAGTCGGTAAAGACGATCCGGAGAATGATCGATGAAGGCGTCTATATCGCAGTGAGAAGAACGGTAAAGAGCGGCAGTTACCGTACTACCAAGTTATTCGTACTCGTCGACCAGCAGATAGTCGATCTGGATCAGCAGCTCTGCCGCAAGCTGCGTCAGGAGCCGATACCTTTAAGGAAGGAACGGATGCTCATCGAGGATCACGAGCACACCAGTCTATTTATCGTCTCCTATAATAAGGTAAAGAAGCAGGAGGCACAAGGTGGACAGAATTGATGAAGTCTATAACCAGATAGACAGGCAGAACTATGACCGCAATTACCGGCGGGTCTTAGCTCTGATCCATTCTGGTGCGACGCTCAAGTTCACAGGTGATGCTGCCAAGATAGTAAAAAAGCTCCAATCGGAGCAGATACGAGAGAAGTCAGACCTTTCTCCCCTATCCGAACTTAATGAAGAAGTCCCGGATATTGATTTAAGACCACAAGCAAAGGAGCTGCTCAGCTGCAAGACTGAGGCTCAGCTCAATGCTCAGTTCTGTGAGATGGTCTTGGAGCGTTTGAAGGGCTGTACTGCCAAAGTACAAGAGTGGCGGCAGATAACCGATGAATACAATAAGGGACAGTTTATACCGGAACTGTTCAAGATCAAAGGGCAACGCAAAGAACGCTGTCTGCGCTTATGGGTAGAAAAATACCTGCAGAACGAGCGGGATATGTTCGCTTTGATCCACAAGTCCAAGAACCAGACCAAGGGACGCAAGGTTACTTATCTGGAACAGCAGTTCCTGCTTAAGCTGCTGTTGACTCCGCAGAAGGTCAAAATCGGCACCGCAATTTCCACGATCAAAGATTATGAGCGGATGGGTTGTTTGGAATCGCCCAGTTCAGCACCTACTCTCAAACGCTGGGTCATGGACTGGAAACGGGACAACATGGCAATCTGGACTCAAGCGAGACTTGGCAGTAAAGCAGTGGCTGAGACCATAGTCAAGACTATCATCCGAGATTCCAGCCTACTGAATGTAGGAGACGTATGGGTGGCAGACGGTCATACCCTGGCTTTTGATATCATGAATCCCAAAACCGGGAAAGCGCAGCGCATGACCATGATCATGGTCTTTGACTGGGCTTCAAGATACCCGGTAGGGGCCTCACTTGCCTTTACCGAGGACAGCCAGCATATCCAGATCGCCTTTAGAAACGCCTTCCTTAACTGGGGAGGAGTTCCCAAGTACGTCTATCTCGATAACGGCAAAGCCTTCCGGGCAAAGCTCTTTAATGAGAAATGGCAGGAGCATGACCTCTCCAGCGATCTGGCAGGCATCTTCCCCCGCCTGGGCATCCAAGTAGCCTTCGCCGAAAGCTACAATGCCAAAGCCAAGGTGATCGAGAGATTCTTCAAGACCTTCCAGGAACGCTTTGAACGCTTCATCGGCAGCTTCCGGGGTGCATCGATAGACGATAAACCGGCGACCCTGATGCGTAACGAGAAGTGGGCAAGAAAGATGTACGATGCCACTCCTCCTACCATAGAAGAAGCCATGCAGATGATTGGCTTCTTCATCCGGAAGATGTATGGCGAAGCTCCACATAGCGGCTTGAAAGGTAAATCGCCTTGGTCGGTTTTTAGTGCCAATCCCGTACCGGAAGAGCAGAAGATCAAAGCTGACAAGCTCAACTTCATGATGATGTCCGCCGTACGCAAGACACTACGCAACAATGGCATTATGCTGAATAAGCTGATGTACTGGGATACGGAGCTGATCGGGCACATCGGCAAGGAACTGCTGATTCGTTACGATCTGAGTGATCTGCGCTGGATACTCGTCTACGATATGCAAGACAACTTCATCTGCCAGGCGGAAGTCCGCAGGTCGCAAGACCCCTTCATCTTGCTGGATAAAGACAATCCGATCTCAGCGGCTGAACTGCATAAGGAACAGAAAGCCAATAAGCGGCATCAGAAGCTGATTGCCAAGCGCACCAAGCAGATCGTCAGACAGACGCAGGAGGCGGTGGATCGACTGGTTAAGCCGCTGCCGATGGCTGAGGTGGAACACAATCCCACTTTTATCCAAGCTCCAAGCCTTGAAGCTCCTCCACCCAGTGCCGATCAGCTGATGGAAGAGCTTGATAAGCAAGTGCAGGCAACGCTGCCCAATAAGCTCGATCCTCCCAAGCCTCTTAAGGTGGAGGATGACGATGATGATGTAATCAAACCTAAAGAGAAGAGCTTCGAAGAGATGCTCAAGTTCATAGGAATCAAGTAAGGAGGATATCTTGAAACAGAACCAACTCGTAAGAATAAGCAATGTAGTTGAAGCTGATCAGTGCGTCAATTACCTGCTCAATAGACCCAAGATGGAGATGGTCGGACTGGGACTGATCTACGGATTGCCCGGTCTCGGCAAGACAACTTATGCCCAAAGAATGGCGTTCCAGAGAGGTTACATATACCTGAGACTGGAAGCCACTACTACCCCTAAGTCCTTCGCAGTCGATCTGATCACTGCCTTGTATCAGCGGTTTAACCTCGGCTACAATGTCCCCTACGGCACTACCAATAACCTCTTCAAGCTCAGCCTGCAGATACTGGAGGAGCAGGAAGATATGGTAATCGTAATCGATGAGATCGACTATGCCTTCAAGCATGAGAAGCTGCTTGGGGCCATCAGAGACATCGTGGATGAGACCTTAACCGTAGTGATCCTGGTGGGAATGCAGAATGCCAAGGATCGTCTCTCACAGCTCAATGAATACTACTTCGACCGCTGCAACTCATTCTATGAGTTCAAGCCCGTAAGCCGCAAGGATATCAAAATCCTCGCCAAGGAAGTGCTGGATGTGGAAGTGACCGAGAAGATCGTGGACTTGATCCATGAGTCGGCAAAGGGCAACTTACGCAAAGCCATGAAGATGATGCACTCCATTGAAACCGGAGAGCTCAAACTAAGCGAATCAACCGGAAGAGTAATCGATCTCAAGCTCGCAAAATGAAGACTAAAGATCTGGTACTCAATTTCGTAAGGCAGTTCAAGAAACCGTTCACCGCAGAGACAGTATCTAACATGATAGCTCAAGATCTCTCTGTAATCGAGCCTGTGCTGCTTGAACTGCTGGCAGATAAGAAGATCAAACTGATCTCCAAGAAGGAGGGCATCTATGTCTTGGCTGATCGCTATCAACCGATGGTCGGTTACAATACAAAGAATAGCTGGAGGTTCGATCCGATTGCAGCCCATGCTCTACTTGATCACATTGAGCAGGGGAAGTACTTCACGATTAGGGAAGTGGCTAAAGACTTCCCACGCAGCCGACAATGGGTCTATGTATATCTGGAAGCACTTGCTTCTATCGGAATTCTATCCTATAGTGCCGATGGATACAAAGTTACAACTAGGGACAATCTAAAAGATATCGGAAAGAAGATTATCAAAGGTGCCATCAACCAGATATATGACGATTACTACTCAACATCCCGGGTCTGCAACCGTCCGGGTACCATCGTCACACCCAAACCGGTTGATCCTGAAAAAAATAGACTGAGACAAGAGAAAGCCGAAAGAAAGAAAGCGGAAGCAAAGGCAGCCCGTAAAGCTCGCAGGGATGAGTGGGAGAGGCTGCATCCCGGTGAAAGCAGAAGAAACACAGTCCGAATATGGCCTAAAAGATAGAGACACAAGGGAAGCATTCTATGACACAGGAACTACGAGAACGCAAACTACGCCAAGAAATCCATGCCATCAGGGTTAAGAAGTTTCACTGGCCCCTGGATGGCTTCAAACTCATTATGAGCCGTCTCGGTTATGGCGAATCACTAAGGGCTCTGCCGGAAGATAAGCTCAAAGAACTGAAAGCGCTCATGATCAAGTATCGCAAGCATGGTCGACCCAATGAGTTCACCTTTGACAAGCAGGGCAAGTACATGTTTGCCCTGATGAAACAAGCGGGTTGGACAGAGAACGACCTAAGGGCATTCACCATAAAACATTACCATAAAAGCCACTGGAATCTGCTCGATCCCAAAGAACGCAGAGCGGTAATCGCCATGTTCCAGTCCTACATACGTAAGCAGAAAATCAATAGTAACATAGAAAATCCAAGGGAGGATACACATGAGTAGAAAGTCTACTACTAACTCAAAGAGTCGTACTCTGACCGATGCCCAAGGTCGGGAAATCTCTGTCAAAGTGCTGAATAAGGACATTCTGGATCGAGAGAAAGCCGTTAGCAAAGCGATGGAGCGTGCACTCAAACTGCACGAGCACATCATCAAAGAAAAACATAGCATCATCAAGATAGTGGAAGATTATCTGAACGATGTTGCCAAAAAGAACAATGTCGAATGGAAGGGTAATGCTCTGCTGCTTACCTTTGATGAAAAATACAAGATCGAAATCCGCTACCGGGAGAAGATACAGTTCGGAATTGAGCTGCAACTTGCCAAGCAGAAGATAGACGAGTGTATCAAAGCCTGGTCAGAGAACTCCAATGACAATCTTAAGGCTATCATCAATGAAGCTTTCCAAGTCGATAAGCGGGGTCAGCTTGCCCGTTATCGGATCTTCGCCCTGCGCCGCTACAAGATCAAAGACCCGATCTGGAAGGAAGCGATGGAGCTGATCGATAAAGCGATCACTGTAACGTCTACTAAACAGTACATCTCTTTCTCAGTAAGGGATGAAGCCGGGAACTACAACAAGGTAGTACTGAACTTCAGCTCCTTGTGATTGAGTTGCATCCTTGCACATCCTAATTTGATCAAAGCAGAGGAGAAGAAATGATGACATTTGAAACTTATAATGCAGCAGAGGAGACCATGAGCATATTCAGAGATGACCGCAACTATCGACCCGATGAAGTGGCAGCAACACTCCGGGTCAACCGTACTACGGTGTATCGCTGGATCAAGGATATACTCGATCCTCTGCCTGCTTTTAGAACCAAAGAAAACGGGCAGTTGCGCTGCTCCGGCAAGGACTTGAACGAATATCTGACCAAACACAAGGTGCGCCCGGAGTATGAGTAACGCTCTTGAGTTCCGCATCAAGCGGGAGAACTGCAAAGAAGCTTACCTGAATGGTAAAACCGATCCCACAGAGCTGGCGGTGATCTTCGGTGTCTCCGTAATCACCGTCCGCAAGTGGATCAAGTCCGGCAAGTGGGCAGATCTGTTCAAGGAAGAGCGCAAGCTTGACCACGAGATCAGTTTGGCTCGCAAGAAGGCTCTCATTCAAGCACTTAGAGAATATGCCAAGAACCCGGCAGATACCGCTCTGCAGAGCCTGGTCTCACTCATCAAACAGAACCAGAAGGACTCCGAGCCTTCCAAGGAACTGAACGATTACATCGTGCGCTTCCTGGATCAGGTAACAGACTTCATGATAGAGAAGGGTCATGAGACCCTGCTCAAGCAGTTCAATGGCATCGTAATCGATCTGGCTGAATACCTGAGAGTCAGAAATGCTTAAGTACATTCCTACAGCCTACATAGACCCTCCAAACCCGACAGCCTGTGCGGGGCTGTTGCCTCCGGCCCCGCACCTTCCTGCCATCCTACATAGTCCCCATCGCCACCCCAAAATGGCGGTGGGGTTTTCCGGTTATGTCTAAGAAGTTCCTCCAGCGGCATAACAAGGCATTAGCGGAGATCGCATCCAAAACGATCTCCGTCTTGCCTTTTATAGACGATAATCCCGAAGCTAAGACTGAGCGCATCAGAAGAACCACTGGAGAAGGTTGGGATGCCTTCTCGTTCTTCTGCAATACCTATTTCCCGCATATCTTCCCACTACCTTTTTGCCCAGCACATGAGACCATGTTCGATGAAACTGATAAGGGCTCAGGCATCATCGCCATTACCGGTTTTCGTGGGCTGGGCAAAACGGTTCTCATGGGAGTGGTCTATCCGATCTGGAGAATCATCAAAGGTGAGCGTTACGTGATCCATACAGCCGCAGACGTAGATCTGGCGCAGGAACGTACTGCTTTCACCCTGCATGAGCTGCAGAACAATAAGCGACTCACCATCGATTATCCGGAGCTGCAGCCTGTGGATGCCTTTGATCTGGACTTCTATCTCAAGAATAAAGCCCGAATCAGAACTAGGAGTATCAAGCAGAGCCATAGAGGAACCATCAACCCCAAGACTGCCAAACGTCCCGGGCTGATAGTCTGCGATGATATCGATAAAGAAGAGAACATGGGTAACCAGTCCATCGGCAAGAGACGCATGGAGAAGATCACCCAGGAACTTGCCGGAGCTCTCTCTCCTGAGGGAAATGGCAAGATCATCTGGCTCGGTAACCTGGTACACCCCAATTACTCCATCTGCCAGTTTCAGGAGCTCATATTAGGCGATTTACGGGCTGATAATCCAGAATTGGACGTTACCTACCAGATTGCATTAAAGACGCACCAAAAGGCGATATTGCGCTTCTCTCTCGAAGATATGCAGGGCAAGTCCATCTGGGAGGCTCAATACCCGACCACCACTCTGCCAAATCTGCGAGCCAAGTTCGGTCATACCGGCTATCAAAGGGAGATGCTGGGACAGCCGGTTATCGAAGGTAACATCTTCAAGAATCACTGGTTCACCAAGTATAGAACACTTCCCGAGCCATCACAGATAAAACGGGTTTGGCTTTATGCCGATCCTGCCTGGGGAGAGAAGGGTTGCTACAAGGCTGTCATCTCCATTGGCTATGATGGCTTCAAGTTCTATGTGATCCACGTCTGGATACGCCAGACAGAGAATACCAAGTTCTTCAGATACTACTATGATGCCTATCAGGAATTGGATAGAATCTACCGAGTGAAAGCCAGGGCAGCCTGTGAAACCACCTATGGACAAGCTCGTATCCTGGCTGACTTCGATCGGTGGGCTACTGATAATCATCTGCCTCCCATCAGTCATCGTATCAAACGGATCGATAACAAGGATAACAAGAATCTCCGTATAGAGAGAACCGAGACCATCATCGAGACTGCCAAGATACTCTTTCCGGAAGGACAGGACACGCCCACCCTGATCAGTCAGTTCCTTACCTATCCTGATGGCTATATCGATGGCTGTGATGCTCTGGCTGGTTGTCTGGAACGGTTCTCTGAATACGATATCGGCAGGAATAGAGTCAAAGTCCGGAGGTTCAGCTTCTAATGAACTACTACGATAAGCTCATGCTTGAGTACTACCGGGTCCTCAATAATGCCTGGAAAACCGAGATCAGAGATGCGACCCGACTTGCTATCCAAATGCTGAGTGACATGCCACGAGCCGAGAAGATCAACAAGGACTCCATAGAAAAGCTTATGGGCATCATCAATGCCCAGTTGGGAGATGACTTCGCAGCACTGGTTAATGAGCCCACCAAAGCGATAATAGACCGCTGTGTGCGGCTTGGACTCAAGGACACCCAAGTGCATGCCCCAACCAAGACCAGCATCGGCCTATGGGGCATCGAAGATCAGCATCTCTCCAGCACCATCCAAAAGCAGCAGTTGTTCTGGATCGGAAACCACTTCGAAGCTGATGTCATGCAGTACTTCGCAAACACCCTCTCCAAAGCCATCGAGCATGGCTATACCAAAGAGATGCTTGCAGATACCCTCAAAGACCAGTTCAATGACTTGGCAAACAGATCATCCCACTACTGGCAGGGACTGGCAGAGCATACAGCCTTGAGAATCAGGGAATTCGGAAGGCTGCAGGGCTATAAGAAAGCTAAAGCTAAGTACTACAAGCTCGTGGTAATCCTCGATGATCGCACCAGTGATATCTGCCGGGCTCTGGCAGCACAAGACAAAGTCTATCCGCTCAACGATGCAATCGAGGTGATGGATAATCTCATGGCTCTGGATACCAAGTCCAACAGCCTGAATGATGCCCGTGAATACATCAAAGCACTCGCACCATGGATCAAAGACGATCAGATCGAATACGACTCAGAAATGAATCCCGTGGGTGTCTCAGGAGCGCATACACCTTTCCCACCGTTTCACTGGAAGTGTAGAACGATGACTGAATTCTATAATTAGCAAAGCCCGGGGTAAACCCGGGCTTTGTTCTAATGTCTGTGTCTTTCTTACTCACTGTTTCTGATCATTCCAATATGAGCGATCACCTTGAAGAACAAACGGTCTGCATAATCTACCACATCGGCGAGTTCCAGATACGACTCATTGACAGTAGCGATCAGCGAATCGAAGTTACAGATAAAATCGGGTTGATCGCCAACAAACACTTCATAGTAACTCGGTATGATTGGGTTTCCCAGCACATCCTGGGTCACATCATCCCAATTCAGGATCACGAGGCTATTAGAAACTGATATCGTTAGATTTTCAGGAGCTTCCGGTTCAGCGAAAGAAGTCGTCATAGCTGTGATCACTTGTGAGTATTGGGTAGTCCAGCCTACCTCATCGGTTGCCAAAATCATGAAATAGTAACGAGTGGCAGGATTTAGATCACTTAGCGTTGTGGACACCAAACCTGTTCCCGCAATGCTCAGATTGGGATCGTTGTTCCAATCCCAGCAGGGATCGGCTATGCTAACATCTGATGAAGTCGAGTAGTGGATACGATATCCCAGGAAGTTGGTATCTGCCGATGCTGCCCAGGTAAGTTGAACGCTAGTGTCGGTAGTCTCTTCAGCAAAGAAGTTTGTGATATCAGCTGGGGGCACTGTGTCGATCCTGAATATCCAGTCGTCATCTATTCCTTGTAGCTGTGTCATACCGCTATATCCAGTAACCTCATTAGGGTCAGATGCCCTGAATTCGAATTTGTAAATTCCATCTGCGCTAAGCAAAAGAGGAACTTCGATCTGAACTTCAACGCTGCGTGCAGATCTATTTCTCAATGGATCGAGGTTTTGCCAGGCTTCATCCGCATCATAAATACCATTCTGATTCTGGTCGTAGCGATATTGGACGCTATTCATGTCTATAGCGAGGGAATCAAGAATAGTAGATCCTATGGTAACAGAATAATTGTTAGACCATAGTGGAAGAGGCTGATCACCGGGTATCGGCAGGCTAAAGAAGGGCGGATTGGTATCAACCATAACCATCCAGTCATCCTCGATGCCATTAATTCCGCTTAAACCACTATAGCCAACGTTCCCAAGCGAGTCTTCAGCTTTGAATTCAAAGGCGTATACTCCATCACCAGGTATGGTGATTTGGGTATTTATTGGCAGGCTATTCCTATAGTCACCAGATCTAAGGATAAGTGGGGTCCATTCTTCTTCCGGATCATAGATCCCATTCTTATTGAGATCTACCCTGTACATGATTGAAGAATTATCTATGTCATTATGATCGTATATTGTTGCGCCGATCTCAACTTCCAGCAGAGTAGCCCAAACCGGGTTTGGTTGGTTGGCCGGGATGGGATCGCTAAAGGTTGGTGCAGTTGTATCCATGCGAACAACCCAATCATCTTCTATCCCTTCCAATCCGCTTGCTCCGCTGTAGGATACATTGCCGAGAACATCTGTTGCCTTGAATTCGAAGCTTCTGGTGCCATCCACTGCAAATTCCACCGGCAATTCCACTATCAGCATATCTCTGATTCCAGTTCTGGACAAGGGATAGCTTTGCCAGGCTTCTTCTGGATCGTAGAGACCGTTACCATTGCTATCAAAGCGGTATTCAACGGATGTAATGGAATTTATATCCTCGACAGTGCAGCCGATTTGTACTGCTTGGGTCTGCTGCCAGTCAGGATCGGGTTGATTGACTGGCACAGGCGAACTTATTACAGGGGCTGAGGAATCTATCCTAACCACCCAGTCATCACTAATGCCCTCTTGAGAGCTGAGACCGCTGTAGCCGATGTTCCCATAGAAATCAGTAGCTTTGAATTCAAAGCTAAGCAGCCCATCTGCTTCATAACTCACCTCAAAGAGGATTGTTAGCTCATCCCTGTTCCGTATATGCCTTCCAGTTTGCGGCACTGCAGTCCAGGCTTCACTATCATCATAAATCCCATTGCCATTGGCATCGATGCGATAGTTTACACTATTGGTGTCGATAAGATTGAAATCACTGATGCTGCAGCCAATCTCTACGGTTCGTGAATTAACCCAAAGTGGTTCCGGCTGCAGGTCAGGAATCGGATCGCTGATCACCGGTACCGCGCCATCGATGTGGACAAACACCGGATCAGACATCACTGATGGGTTGTTACTTTGATCAACGGCTCGGATGGCGATCCAGTAATCGCCCGTTGTCAAACCGGTTATTGCTGTTTGTGTGGTGTCCACATTGTAAAGGGCAGGATCTTGCGCGGCCGACCAAAGCTGATCCGTTGTCGTCACTTGATCGTCGGAGGAAACATATAGCTCATACCTTCCGAAATAGATGTCGGAACTGGCTTGCCAGGACAGACTGGCGGAACTTGAGGTCTGCGAGCTTAAGGTTAATCCATTAACCGCACTGGGGGCCTGGGTGTCCCTCACTACACCAAAGATACTGAAGTCATCCACGATCCAATAATTATCCTGGCCTGTATTGGCGCTGCTATTGGCATAGATCCAGCGGAATTTTACCGAGGGTTTGGCATCCAGATTGGATATTGTGTAAGTCATGGTTCCGGTTGTCTCTGTGGAGAAGGTTTCCACTACGGTGTAGGTAACGTTATTCAGCGTGTAGGCGAAAGTTCCGCTGCCAGTGCCATAAGGTAGGAAGTCGGTATCAAACGAAACTACAATGTCCTCGTAATTGCTCAGATTGTAGGTGGGCGAAAACAAGCGTTCATTGGCAGTTCTACCTGTATTGGCCATAGTTTTCATAGCATAATCATCACCCTCTACCAGCTCCGGCTGCCAGGGGAAGTCTGTTGTCCCTGCGTGTGTTGTTGTCCAGTTATCGGGCACAACTCCGGTATAGTCGAAATGTTCTTCAGTTCGCCAGGTCTGGTAAACTGTTACTTTCAGAGTCTGTTCTACATAGCCATGTGAGTTAGTAGCTCTTATATTAATGTATTCTGTTCCATACCAGTCAGATATAGGTTGAACACGCAATAAAGGAGCTGAAGACAGATCAAGAATTACATTCTGGTTGTTTGTGTAAGAAAACTCAGTACTACCTGAGAAGTATTCTGATAGATCAATCTCTTGAAAGGCCCCGTTCATGTTAAAAACCATTGGATCAATTGCTTGCAGGACTTCTGGGGGCGCTAAGGATGTCGAATTGTATAGAATTTTGGGCATGTAGATAGTTTGGTCATAATATCCGTTTGTATAGATGTCCATTAATCCATCATTATTAAAATCTCCGACTTCCAATTTTTGTTTAGGACCACCTCCTCCAGAAGTTTGTAGTACCTGAGTAAACGAACTACCAGAATTTTCATATACAACGAGTCTCGTAGTTACCCCATTTGTTCCACTATACGCTAGGTCAAGATCACCATCTTGGTCGAAATCACACCATTCTGCAGATGCACCCCACAATAATAGCAAATCAATCATTGAATCTACAAACACGCCGTTATCATTTCTATAGATTTTTGTGTACCGAGGAGCATTACCGTCTAAACTGGTACCTGAAATGAATAAATCCAGATCGTTGTCATTGTCATAATCGCCCCATTTGACACAGGCTTGCTCTACGTTCACAATGGAAGCACCGATGTTCACAAATGATCCGTTGTTATTTCGATATATTATTGAAGTAGGCCCATATCCAGCTTTTACCAGATCCAAGTCACCATCATTATCGTAATCACCCCAGGCGCTGGTTCCATGCCAACCATTAAATAGACTACCGATGTTTGTAAAACTTCCACCGTCGTTGCGATAAATCGCTGAAGAGAAGGCTCCAAAAATGACTACGTCAAGATCTCCATCATTATCGTAATCAGCCCAATCGCTGAAGTTATGAAAAGGTTGGATGAATGAGTGGGCTGTAGGTGCAAAGATACCATTGTTGTTAATATATATCTTTACAAATCCATTTCCGTAAGTCGATTGAGATGTTCCATAGTTTCCAGATAATAATAGGTCTAAATCACCGTCATTATCAAAATCACCCCAATGGCATGCACCATCAACCAAGGGTTCAAGATTAGCTTGGATATCTGTGAAAACACCATTATCATTTCTATAAACCCTTGTTGCTCTTTGTACAGTAGCTGTAAGTAATCCTCCAATTACCACGAAATCATCGTCGCCATCGTTATCGAAATCGCCCACATCCATTTGAGCATCCATATCCATGAAAGACATCTCAGTTTCTACAAAACTGATTTGAGATAGTAGAACACTGCTCCAAGTCACCATTACAAAAAGAACAAAAAGCTTTAGAGCTGCTCTACTGAAGCCTTGGGTTGACATACATTACCTCCTTAAAGGTGTTTTTAACATATTCTATCTTTTTTGTTCTTGAAATAAACATCGCCCATTCCCCAAAACCACCATGCTGATTCCAAGCGACAATCCATTCCAACAGAAAGATTTTCTTGCGACATTTATCGATCATCCTAGGATCTCATTTTCATTTCACCATGCATGCTTTTACGATATTGAGGCTGTCTGGAGTTTTCATCTTT
>MTKZ01031573.1_pt4 | contig 45959 bp, 35 predicted proteins | sample 1042781 | NCBI WGS metagenome assembly MTKZ01 (sample SAMN06212207, study PRJNA360539) | anaerobic digester metagenome | biome: Wastewater treatment plant; material: sludge; isolation source: anaerobic digester fed with sludge from wastewater treatment plant | place: Denmark: WWTP Viborg ...
AGGTGGATGCGTTATTAAACCTTGGGTAGTCGTTAACGCTATTTGTTGTTATGGCATAACCTTGCTCGGTGTCCTCATATAGAACAGTAGAAAAAGCCCAGGTATTTGGGTCGGTCCAGTTGCCTGAATTACGAGAGTAGAAAATACGTTCAGAATAAGTTGGAGGGTCTTCCCCAATCATCAAGACAATTGATTGCGCATTAGAAAACTGAGAAGTAACATTAAAAATATTATTCCCACCCAAAGACGGATTATTTAAAGCAACATCTAAACTTGTAGTAGAATTATTACTCGTGGAAATATTTGCTGTTCTCGTCCAAAATCCAGTATTGAGTAGCCTGAAAGCACGATAATTGGTCGGACCAATACCACCTCTTGGTTCATCTTGGGTGAAGAACAATCTAACATTAAGTGTATAATTACCCTGGATATACTGCGGGCTCATTCCATAAGGTAAAGTAACTTCATAATAGCGTTGAATATTTGTATTAGGATTAATACTACTTGGATTAAATTGTGGATGATTACCATCTACAGCTATTACTTCAATTAATCCGCCCTGCTGTCTTTGACCCGCTAAAATAACAAACATAGAGTATTTAGTACGAGTGCCAATCGGAAAAATTCTATTAGAACCAGTTTCGTTTGCACCAATATATCTTATTAATCTACCAAGGACATAACCAACATTCGAATAATACGCACTATCAGCAACACTTAAATCATATCTGAATAATGCATAATAGCCACCTGTTGAATCATAAACAAGTAATCTTTTATTATTTGAAAAGACATCAAAATTAGAATTGTTTCCTATCTTGAACCAAAAAACGGGTGTTCTAATATCAAATCGAGAAATAACATTCCCAGAGCGTTTTGAAAGACTTATTCGATTAAAGACAAGAAATTGCGTTGTATCGAAAGTACCACATATATATTGGTCACTGTTCCCATTAAAAACAACCACACCGTGCCACAAAGTAGTATCTCTTTGGTTCCTTTGTGCTGGAGTAAGAGAATTGAAACCTGATACACTATCAGGTCTGAATCTACCCGGATTAAAAGTAGCACCATTATCGATAACAAAATTGCCGCTAACTTTGGTGATAGCATTTCCGATGTTGGTATTTCCACTCTGGAAGTATAAGCTATCGGTAATGTATAAAATCACCGGTGTTGTCCCTGTTATAGATAGCGTTCCCGAGGGTTTATTTACCCTGAAAGTGCGCATCGTAAGCGGCATTCCGTTACCAGTTTCCTGGCTGCCCGTGCCTGCATAGATGAAGTGCCCGCTATTGTGATTGTTGAAGTTGTATTGGCGTGTCGTTGTCCGTATGCAACCTGTACTGCCTGAGGCGGTAATACCCTGGCTATGCCTGATAGTCAGGGCACCTGCACTATCCAAGCGGAAAGTGCCTGCACCGGTAAGCAGAACCGAACCATTTGCAAATTCGAGATGCCCGCCGGGGAAGCCAGCCCCGCCCGTTTCGACGATAACACTTCTGCCCGCATCGACACTGTGATTGACATTAAGGACTACCGTTTTTCCGTTGCCTATGCGAATATTGTCGCGGCTTTCGGGTGCTCGGGTTGAAGGTTCGGTGCTTGTGTAGCTGGCGGTCGACCACGTGTTTGGATTATTCCAGTTGCCATCGGCAATGGAATAGAAAGTGAAAACACGCGGCTCGCCGATAATAAAGTAATGACCTGAATTGTTGTCCAAATCGCTATTGTTAATCATAACAGTAGAAAGCGGATTGCGAGCACCAAGTTCGACACGGTTCCAACGTCCCGTGTTAATAGTAGTATCGCGGTGATATATTTCAAAATTGAGTGGATTGCCGCGTCCGGTTGTGTCTGCGGGAGTAAAGAAAAATTCTGCGTCGTAGGTTCGAGTGGAGGCAAGAACAAATCTGTTTTGAGTAGTTGTATCTGCATTGATAACCCACACTTTGCGAACATTCCGAGTTGTATCCAGTTCAGGACCATTTGGCAATTGAGTTTGGATAACAGCGCGAGTTATATTTGGAGCAGCTGTATCTACAAGCACATAAGCATCAAGATAGCCAGCAGCACCGCCCCAGCCATTTATCGATAGGTTAACAGGTGCATAATGATTGCCTAACCCAATTGGGAATAGTTTTGAAACAGAGTTCTCGCCAAAAGGCAGTCGCAAACGCCCATCAATATGACCCGGGTTTGCTCCGGGACGAGTAATGGTGCCATCGACAACTATTGGTTTGTTCGGGACAGATGTTGCATTGCGCCCGCTGATATTGCCTTGAACAAGCGTTAAGTTGTTTGTTACTTTAATGAGTGAATCGCCATCTAAAAGCAAATTGCCAGTTGATTTATTAACAGTTAAATTATAAAACGCACCTTTACCATTGTTTATGATGCTTTGATTGCCAACACCGTTGAAATACACACGCCCGTTTTGAGCAGCAAAAGTGCCTGAATTAATGAAGTTGCCACGAATTGCGAGAGCAGTGCTATTTAAATCGCGGAAGGTTGCGGGGTCGATGGTCAGATTGCCATTAATAGTTGTGCTATCAAGATAGTTGACAACGCCGTTGATAGCCGTTCCCTGAATTCTAACATTATTGAAAGCGATGCCGTTGGAAAGAATACTTGTAACTTTGCCGTCCGCTTCAAATGTTACAAGACCGTTTCCCGCGTCGAACTGCCCGCCGGGCTGAGTAACCCACGAATGGAGCAGTTTGATATGCTGGTCGTTTGCGACAAGTCTGCCTGATATCAGAGTGATATTATTGCGGACAAGCATAAAATTATTGGCGGGGTTGGCATCGTTCGGCGGCATAACAATTTTGTCGCCCGCGCCCGCAATATTTAAATTATGGAATTTCAAGCGATAAACTAAATCTGTTGGGGTGGGATAACCCGTGTTAATATTTTGGTTGCCGTTCCCGTTAAAAACAACAGTGGAACCGGTAACGATAAACCTATCAGCAATTGGAGTTGGATGGAACGAAAGAGCAGAAATATCGAGTTCGCCACCTATTCTAATTTCGCCAGTTGGGTCTAATGTAATATAAGTATTTGCAGCACGATTCCCCGTAATTCTGATATTGTGATATTGAGTAACAGCGGGTTCGCCAGGCGATGGACTTCCACTGCTTGGCAAACGGAAGGAGCCAGACCCGTCGAAAACAAGAGTTCCGGCTGTAAATACAGCATTTTTGTATTTAGTTGGGTAAGTTTGCATCACAAAATAACCGCCACGCATAATAATCTGGCGAATGGTTGTATCGGCAGTTTCCCCGTTTGCAGTGAAATTGCCATTCTTGAATAGGTGAAATGTCCCTTGATTGATAACCAAAGAATCTTTGATGAGTATGGATTTTGTAAGCGAGACAGTATCAGTAGAGTTAGTTTTATTAATAATCAGGCTACGGACAATATCTGGGAGCCCGTCGCCCGTAACCTGGTTAGCGTTGCCTATATATTCATAAATTGCGTTTTGCGAGTAGGACCTATTTTGAGTGCGGACGTTTCCAGCATTAGCATTTTGAGTAATACCATCGGGGCTGGAAATGTTTAATTTGCCACCATCTTCGACAAACAAAGAATCGCCCTGCACAAAAGCATTAAACACAGGGAACGAAAGCTGCCCGGATGATTGCACCAGAATTGTTTTTACTTCTGGCGTAGTTGCCGAAACAGAAACATTTCGTCCGTTTCCGATGAACACTTTGTCGTTAATTGTCGAGGGGTAGCTTCCCGCAGGCGAACCGAAGTAACCTTGCTTAGACCAGGTATTCGGGTCGAACCAGTCGCCATCGGCACGGCTGTAATAAAATGTGCTTATTGTTTCTTCCTGACCGGCAGTCCAATCGCCATCAAGCAAAAGGTATGAGCCACTTAATGTATCTTTTTTATTGATTTCATCAATATAAAATCGATTATTTTCAGGTTCAACTCCATAACCAGCACCAGGATTAATATAGAAAGTGCCGTTAGGACCGTCGTATGGTCTATAAAACAAAGTTAATAAATACTGATTTTCGACACCTTGAATTTCACTATCGTTGTAATTGAACCTTAAACTATATCCGCCGGGTTGAACGAAAATATTGGCGAAGTCTGTTTTCCAGTATTTTCGCAATGAAACGCCTTGCACTTCAACATTCGGGTGTTCAGCAGCGATGCATCGAACCGATAGATTAGCATTGGCAGTTGTTGTCATCTCGCCAGCTGCGAATACATACCTAACAGGTGAGTAGTTGCGAACTACGGGATTAGCAGTATCGAGAGGCGTCCCAATTGGAAAACGAACGTTTAAATCGGAAGTTAAACTTGTGATAACGGGCAATTTTTTTACAATTGCACCGCTGAGCTGGCGTTCTCCACTGGTCATAACAAATTTTTGCGAATTGAATGGGTCGACAAGCGGGTCGTTTGTATAAGTTGAAGTTGAATCCGGGAAAATATTAGCCCCTTCTTCGATTATTAGATTAGAACGATGTATATTAAATATGTTATTCGAAATGAGACGCAATGAATTCGAAATTGTCAGGTTGCTCAGAAGAGGGGAAACATTTACCATCGAGGTTCCATTTTTCATCACCCAGACGCGTTCGAAAGTCTGATTTGGCAAGCCAGTAATCGAATCCTGCAATTCCCCGAAGAAACGCAAAACACCAAAACCGTTCTGGTTGTAGTTACCCAAGTTTCTGAAAATTCCCGAAACCCATAAATTGCTTGATTGAGAATTATTATGCGACAAAGTAGCATTCGACGCTATTTCTACACCACCATTAATAGAAACATTTGCTCCCGAATTCAGATAAAACACAGCCCCATCTTTCAAATACAATACCTGCGAGTAAGAAGAAATTGCACTGAAAAAGATGGAAACAATGATACAAATTTGTATCAAAGTCTTTTTCATCAATTTCCCTCCCAAGTATCGTTTAATATTTATCATAAAAATTTCTTGTTAATAGTAATAATTAAGGATTTTGACGCGATAGTTCAACCCATTTTGTTCCACTCCATATAAAAGTAATAGTATCATCTGGCTTGTTTGTAGCCCAGGAAGCTGAAAGAGTTTTTAGTGAGAGGTTTGAACCTATCAAAGTTGAAAGAGCAGTATTTAATTTATGTAAAATCAAAACTTGACCTGGCGACTGTCCATCAGAAATAGAGAAATTTCCAGATATGTTAAATTTTACATAGGAACGATTACCAACCTGAATAGGCGAGGAAGTAGCAACATCAGGCGGATTTAAGGACAAAGCACCGTTGATATCAGCAGATACCGCCGCATTTTGCTTGCCCACAGCAAGATTTCCGACAGCGACGGAAGAAGTTGTGTCGTTCGAAGCAACTAAATCAGTCCAGGTGTTTTCTTTTCTCACCCTGATATTTTTTGTGGTGTTATCGTAGTACATCATTCCCTCGAAAACAGTTCCCGGAGGATTATTTTGAGGTTGTAGGATTATAGCGATTGGGTCGATATTGCCATCGACTACAAGGTCGCCTGTAACACGCAAGTCCCCATTGACCTGCACTGTGATAGAATCAGGCGAAACATTAACACTTTCCCCCATTCCAATTTTACCGCTGTGAGTAATTCTAAACCGTTCGATAGCGTTTGTATACATTTGAATGTTAAGAGGTTCGTTCTGTCGCAAAATTGCGTGACCATTTTGCTCGATACCGATATCGAAGCCGTCATTTGCACCTCTACCGGTAAGAGTTCCACCAGTGAATTTATGCAAATTAATTTGTGTAGTGCCCATATCTTGATGAAGAGCAGCAGCAGGATTTTCAGNNAAGCAGGATTTTCAGTAAAATTGCCTATTGCAATTCCCGAGTTTGTGTTTCTAAGGAAGCCCGAAGCAAGCCAGTTGCCACCACTGAAACGTAAAGTTTGGTTGTCTGAGCCATTCGGAAGCAACAGCAGCGAAGCCCATTGAGGAGCAGAGTTCGCCCCCGTCGACTGCAAAAATTGCCCGTTTGTCCCGAATGGAAGTTCAACAATCTGCCCTGAAATGTTGGAATAGAAAAGCCGCCAGCTGCTTGCATAGAGATTAGTCATTGGGTGAGTGTGGTCTCCTTCGGCAATTGTTCCGGAAGTTAGACCAAAATCAGGTGTTGAAATGGTAAAATTAGGATAAGTGCCTGTAATATTTATCAAACCACCTTGATTAAGAACAACGGTCTGGTCGGGGGCAGTGTTGGTAATTACATTTCCTGTAATATCAATACCTGTTCCTGCGGTATAGGTACCCGAAAACGAAGCTTCGTCGCGCCAGGCGGGGACACCTGCCGCATCTGTTTTCCAAACCTTATTTGGATTGCCGCTGCCCGCAGCAACAACGCCCGCAGAAGTAGCTGAATTTTGTTCAATTGAGATTGTATTACCTGCTCTCGAAAGAGGTGCGTTGAAAGTTAGAGGTTGTTCAATACCTGCCGCTGCGATGGTAATTGAACCCGCTGCGTTTGTAATATTGATATTAGAACCAGCAGTAAGAGTGTTAAGAGCAAATCCTGTTCCATTGCCGATTAGCAACTGTCCGTTTGAAGGAGTTGCCGAAAGCCCCGTTCCACCGCGGTTTATTGGTAAAGTGCCTGAAACTTCTGTTGATGCCAAATCAATACTTCCAGCTGTAAGCAATCCGCCCGCACCCGTTTTTACGATGCTATTTGCCGCAAGAGAGGAAAAAGTAATGTTCCCGGACGAGGAAAGCCCTGTAAGACCTGTGAGCGTTCCCGCAATTGTGCTGTTGCCCGTAATATTGATACCGCCAGCGGAAACAGTTAAAGCATTTGCAAGAGTTAGCCCACCGTTGCTTAAAAAGTTCGTTCCCGAATTACCAATATTAGTAATTAAATTATTGTTCATATTAATATTGCCGCTCATAGTGCCGCCGGCAAGCAAAAGGAATAAATTATCTGTTTCGGCATCGACTATTCTAATCCACGCAGTGCCAGTATAATAGTAGAAGCCTGCGACTGCGTCAGTTTGAAACACAAGCAAGCCTGTTGCAGGCGAAGGAATAGCAACTCGTTCGGCGAGTGTCATTCGTGGGACAAGAAAGCCGAGTTTTGTGGTGAACGACGGAGAAGATACGTCTAAATCTAACAATGCAGAGCTGTGCGGATTAGTTGTCCCAATCCCAACGTTTTGCGGTTGCGACCACAGGCAATTTGTTGCCAGCAGAGCCACCACAAAAATTTTGAATAACCAAATTAATTTTTTAGACATATCTATTTCCTCCGTTCATTTTCTATTTCACCATTACAAAAATACGACTATCAATTTCATAAATTTTAAGTAGAAATACTGATAAATAATTAATTCTTAATAAATGCATCTGTTATAACTATAATTTTGCTTGATAATAACTTAACACTCAAAAAATATACCATATATTTTTTTTGTAATTATATTTTAATCGTTGAAAAAAACTATGAGATTGCAACATTTATTTTTTTGAAATTAAAAAAGTTTTATTTAATTTTTAAAAAAATCTTGTATTGTTGGAAATAATTCGAGCTATAAATTGAAGCGAATTTTTACCATTATTGGGTTATTCTTTTTATTAATAATTATTAATTGTGCTAAAGCAGAAAAGGTATACAAAGCAGTTTTTGATTACGATTACTATCCCTATGAGTTTGCAGAAAATGATACAAGCAAAGGCTTTTTAATAGACATTCTGAAAGAAATTTCCCGCGAAGTAGGAATAAATATCGAAATGCAATCTATGCAATGGGGCGAAGCCCTGAGGCAGTTCGACGAAGGCAAATTCGATATCATCTGTATGTATTATTCCGACGAAAGAGCGCAGAAATACAATCTTTCGAATTCTATAATTAATGTAACAGCTAATGTTTTTTATAGAAAAGGTGCTAAACCGATTTCAACGCCTGATGATTTGAAAAATCAAAAAGTATTGGTAGAAGTAAGTCCATTGGTTCAGCAACTATTCAAAAATATAGCTCCCGACGCTGAAATAGTTACTGTCGATAATCCAATGCAAGCAATCGAGCTAATGATTAGAGAAGGTTACAGCTATGCAGTCCTTCCCAAATTTATGGCATATTATTCAAATAAAAGAAATAATCACGATTTACTTGTCTCATCTAATATTACAGTATTTAGCAACAAGTATTCTTTCAGCACTCACAAAGATAACATCGAGCTTATCCAGAAAATAAACGAAGGGCTCGATTTAATCCACCATAACGGCCGCTACCTGCAAATCTACAATAAATGGTTCGGCGAAATTGAAACACTCTATGAAAAAGAATCAATTATTGCCAAATATTGGCTTCCATCTCTTATCACTCTTTTAGTGTTGTTTGCTTTGTTTTTGCTATGGAACTATTTGTTGAAAAAACAAGTAAAAATAAAAACAAAAGAGCTCGAAAAGCAATTCCTCGAACGTATCCAGTTAGAACAACAGAATAAAATGACACAGTTTGTCATCGACCATTCTATTGATATGATTTTCGGTATTGATAAAGATTCCCGATTTATTTACGTAAATGACGCAGTTACCCACAATTTAGGATACACACGAGCAGAATTGCTTAAAATGACTGTCAAAGACATAGATAGTTCCTTCAAAATTGATAAATGGCAAGAAACATACTGGGAACTAATTAAGAAAGGTGAGTTCAATCATTATAGAACTTTGCAAAGAAGAAAGGACGGTTCATATTTGATTGTAGAAGGTAATATTTTCTATTTCGAGTTCGAGAAAAAAGAATACGTTTTCGCGATTTTGCGAGATGTAACAGAAAAAGAAAAGATGATGGAGCAAATTGTTCGCTCGGAAGAAATCCTACGGAGCATTTTCGAAAACACACAACTGCCGATGTTTATTTTCGACCCAAGAAATTTGAGAGTTATTGATATTAATAAAGCCGCCGAAGATTTTTATGGATATTCGAAAAACGAATTTCTGGAATTGAGAATTTCTGACCTTTCAAAAAACAATAAAGAAAAAATTGAACGCTGTATTCTGGAATTAAATGAAAATAAATCCATTACTATCGATGCAATTCAATACACAAAATCGGGCGAACAGCGGGAAGTATCTGTTTCGGCATCCCAAGTGAAATTAAAAGATGGAGATTTTGTATTTTGTGCCGTAGTTGATAATACAGAAAAAAATCAATATTTCAGAAAAATCAAGGAATCAGAAGAAAAATTCTATAATATTTTCAAGACTTCGCCCGATGGAGTTACCATCACAAGAGTAAGCGACGGAATGTTTCTCGAAGCGAACGATAGTGCATTGAAAATGCTTGGAGTTGAAAACCGACAGGATATCATTCTCAATCTTGACTATACAGCAAAACAAGTGTGGGATAATATCGCTCATCGCAATGAATTAATAGAACTGCTGAATAAAGAAGGCGAAGCATATCTTGAAAATTTTCAGATGAGAAGAAAAAATGGTGAATTGTTCTATGCTGCAATTTCTGCAAGGCTAATTGAACTGAATGGAGAAAAATGCATAATTGCAATTTCACGTGATATTACAGAGAAGAAGAACGAGGAAGTGCTTCGTCAGGCACTATTCCAGATTTCCGATGCCGCGATTAGCACACCTGATTTTATTTCACTGTGCAAGAAAATCCATAGCATTATTGCTGATTTGATGCCATCTCAGAATATTTATATCGCCCTTCATAATAAAGAAGAAGATTTGTTCGAATATCCTTATTTTGTTGATGAATACGACCCACCACCAGCACCAAGAAAACGTGGTAAAGGATTGACCGAACTTGTTATAGATACAGGCAAAGCCTGGCTTGTAGACCCTGACGAATTCTATAGCTTAGTCGAGAAAGGAGTTGTCGAGTGCATTGGAGCGCCGTCGATTGACTGGCTTGGAGTGCCACTGAAAGTCCGCGATGAAGTTATTGGTGCAATTGTTGTGCAATCCTACACAGAAGGTATTCGCTACACAAACGAGCATAAGAAAATTCTTAGTTTTGTGTCGAACCAAATTGCAATGGCAATTGCGCAAAAGAGGTATCAGGAGGAACTCATCAAGGCGAACGAACTGCTCGAAGAACGCGTCGAACAACGTACAATTCAGCTGCGTCAGGCAAACGAGGAACTCATAGCACAAGTTGAAGAGCGAAAGCGCATAGAAAATGAAATTCGCGAAAGCGAACAGCGTTTCCGACTGATGGCAGATTCGGCACCCGTGCTTATCTGGATGAATGATTATACGGGACGCATCACTTATACAAATAAAACATGGATAGATTTCACAGGCAAAGAAATTATTACCGGACTTACGGACAACTGGCAAGAATTTATCTACGAAGAAGATATGCCACTATTCATCGAAAAATATAACGAAGCTTTTCATAAAAAAGAAAAATTTGAAGTTACTGTTAGGTTGGTCAATAAGCTCGAAGGCTACCGATACGTTCTGCTTACGGCAACTCCAAGAATAATCAACAACGAGATTTTCCACGGATATATCGGCAGCGGTGTTGATGTAACCGAACTTCAACGAGCAATAGAAAAAGAACAGGAATTGAACTCGCTCAAAACGCGCTTTATCTCGACTGTTTCTCACGAATACCGCACACCGCTCACCACTATTATGACCGCATCGTATCTTGTCGAAACATTTATTAAAACGGGGAATCTTGCAGACGCTTCAAAATTTATTTCAAGAATTCAAGCTTCTGTTAAAAGTATGACTGATTTGCTCGACCAGGTGCTGACTATCTCCAAATCAGACACCGGTGACCAGAAAGTCAAACCAATTCTTACAAATATTTATGATTTCTGCCATAGTTTTGTAGATGAATACAGGATTATCGACAAGAACAATCACAATATTTACTTCGAAACCACCGACGACACCAAGCAACAATCTTACATAGACCCAACTTTGTTGCAACAGATACTTTCAAATCTTATCTCCAACGCAATTAAATATTCTCCAATTGATAGCGATATTGTTCTAACTCACAGAAAAGAGGGTTCTAATCTTATTTTCGAAGTTAAAGATAATGGAATTGGCATACCAAATGAACAAATCAGATATATATTCGAACCTTTCTATCGTGCTACAAACACAGGAGTTGTCCAGGGCAGTGGATTGGGGCTATCGATTGTGAAAAGATGCATTGATATATACCGTGGTAAAATTGAAGTGGAAAGCCAGCTGAACGAAGGAACAATTGTAAAAGTGATTTTACCAGAAGTTCAACCCGAAGAAGAATAATCTTATTGTATCAGAATTTCGCAAACTGCATTAAAAATAATTTTTATGCAGAAAAATTTTTTTTTCTTATATTTGTAATTCGTTTAAAAGTAGAAAATTATATATATTTGGAGCAATCGGAATGATTACAAAAGAACAGAAAGCAGATTTTGTTGCAAAATACGGTGCAACTCCGAATGATACGGGCAAACCAGAAGTTCAAATTGCAATATTATCTGCAAGAATTGCCGACTTAACAAAACACCTGGAAATGCACAGGAAAGACAACCACACACGCCGTGGATTGATTAAACTTGTTGCAAAACGCCGTAAATTGCTAAATTATCTAATGAACACAGACATTACAAGATACCGCCAGATAATTTCAGCATTATCATTGCGTAAGTAAATCAAACGGCGAATGGGTCGCCGTTTTTATTTTTAATATAATTGGATAGATTATGTCTATAAGAACAGTAAAAATAGATTTCGACGGGAAAGAGTATTCGCTCGAAACGGGGCGATTTGCAAAGTTCGCAAGCGGTGCAGTAATGGTTCGCTGTGGCGACACAATGGTGCTTGTTACAGCAGTTGCAAGCGAAAATGAGTTGAAAGATGTTGATTTTCTTCCACTTCAAGTAGAATATCGCGAAAAAATTTCAGCGGTAGGCAAAATTCCTGGCGGATTTCTCAAACGCGAGGGACGCCCAACCGATAAGGAAATCCTATCGGCACGCTTGATTGACCGACCAATTCGCCCGATGATACCGAAGACCTGGCACTTCGAAACTCAAATTATAGCAACCGTTTTCAGTGCCGAACCTGATGTAAATCCCGACACTCTTGCAGCTGTCGGCGCCTCGGCTGCTTTGCTTATCTCTGATATTCCGTTCCACGGTCCCATCTCTGAGGTTCGCATCGGCAGAGTAAACGGCGAATTTATTGTTAATCCATCGCTCGAACAACTCGAAAAGAGCGATATGGATATTACAGTTGCCGGCACAAGCCAGGCAATTACTATGGTCGAGGGCGAATCGAAAGAAATCTCGGAAGAAGATTTCGTTGCAGCTCTTATGTTTGCTCACGAGAAAATAAAAATTCTCAACCAACTGCAACTGCAACTTGCAGAACAAATGGAAGTTACAAAACGCGAATATACTATCGAAGAAATTCCCGAAGAAATCGTTAAAACTATCGAAGAGGCTCTTTACGAAGAAATAAATCAATATGTCCATAGCCAGAGTTCAAAATCCGAACGCCGCGAAAAACGAAATGAAATTTATGAAAAGGCTCTGGCACTTGTAACTGAAAAATTTGGAGAAAACGAAGAGCTCCAACCACAACTCGAACGCTATACGGGCAATATAGTCTCGGACATCGAGAAGAAGCTAATGCGTCGGATGATTGTCGAGGAAAATCGCCGATTAGACGGGCGCTCGACAACTGATATTCGCCCAATTAGCTGCGAGGTCGGGCTATTACCACGCACACACGGTTCTTCTTTGTTCACTCGTGGCGAAACTCAAAGTTTATCGACAGTTACTTTGGGCACAAATCGCGACGAGCAGTTAATCGAAGGCTTAGAGCCTGTTCGCACCGAACGCTTTATGCTACATTATAATTTCCCACCATTTAGCACGGGCGAAGTTGGGCGTTTGGGAACAAGCCGTAGAGAAATAGGTCACGGTCATCTTGCCTGGCGTGCTTTGAAGGAAATGCTGCCGGCACAAGAAGAATTTCCATACACTATTCGTGTAGTTTCGGATATTTTGGAATCGAATGGTTCGTCCTCGATGGCGACTGTGTGCGCGGGCTCGCTCGCATTGTTCGATGCTGGTGTGCCGATGAAAAAGCCGGTTGCGGGAATAGCAATGGGACTGATTAAGGAAGATGATAAAGTTGCTGTGCTGAGCGATATTCTTGGCGACGAGGATTTCCTTGGCGATATGGATTTCAAGGTAGCAGGCACTTACGATGGAATAACTGCGTGCCAGATGGATATAAAAATCGAAGGGCTTTCTGTTGAAATTATGCGACAGGCGCTCGAACAAGCTCGCAAAGGCAGATTTCACATTCTTGGAATAATGAATGAAGTAATCAGCGAGCCACGTCCTGATTTGTCCACTTATGCTCCAAGATTTACAGCAATTAAAATTCCAACTGATATGATTGGTGCGGTTATAGGTCCAGGCGGGGAAGTTATTCGTTCAATTTGTAGAGAAACAAACACTGAAATAAATATTGAAGACGACGGGACAGTATTAATTGCAGCCACCAACAGCCAGTCTGCCGAAGAAGCAACAAAGATGATACAATCGCTTGTGCAAAAGCCAGTTGAAGGCGAAATATACAAAGGCACAGTCAAAGAAGTGCGCGAAGGGTTGGGTGCAATTGTCGAATTTCTGCCAAAAACACAGGGACTTCTGCATATCTCGCAAATCGCACACGAGCGAGTAACCAATCTGAAAGATTTCGTAAAAGTTGGCGATAAGTTCGAAGTAAAATTAATTGAGATTTCGCCCGATGGCAAATATAGATTAAGCAGAAAAGCATTACTGCCAATACCTGCCAAGCAACCATTAGTAAAAAAGGATATACCATCGAAAAACAACGATAAATCGAGGTAAGAAATCGCGTACCGGTATATCAGTTTGTAATTATCAATTCGTAGAAATAAAATGAATATTAACTAAAAGTAAAGAATAAGAGCGCACCAGGCGTTCTTGTTCTTTTCTTAATAAAATGAAAACAAATAAAGAAATAAAAAAGCTTGGACTTTTAGGTTCCTTTGCTATTTACATTCCTGCAGCATTATTAATGTATTTTTCGACTAAGCATTTAATTCCATTATTAAGTGCTACAACTGGAATGGAAGTTATACTATGCTGGTTCATTGTAGCTGGATTGATAATATTCACACCTTTAATTATTACTGGATTGTTTATTTTAAAATATGAAGGTTATCACTTTTCAAAAAACACCTGGATAGAGAGATTAAGGTTTAGAAAATTAAGAAAACAAGATATTATTTGGAGCATTGTTGGTTTAATTATCGTTGGAATACTCAGCGGATTAATCATAAAAGGGCTGAAAATCATTATAGGTGAATTCAACCACTCTCCGGATTTTATGTCGTTCGAACCATTAACCAGGGACCGTTTCTGGTTGTTATTAGTATGGATACCGTATTGGTTGCTAAACATTCTTGGAGAAGAATTTTTTTGGAGAGGTGTAATGTTACCAAGGCAGGAGGTAGCGTTTGGAAAATATACGTGGATAATTCACGGATTTGGTTGGGGATTATTTCACATTGCTTTTGGTTGGCAATTATTGATAACGTTGATACCATTAATTTTTATTCAATCATATATTGTTCAAAAGACAAAAAATTCCTGGGTAGGCGTTATAATGCACGCTGGACTTAATGGTCCAAGTTTTATTGCTATTAGTTTTGGTTTGATTTAACACAATGTATTATTATTCTATTTAATTATTTGGATATCAAAATGAGTAACACAGAAAATACTATTCACGATTTCGATGTGGCATTGATTTGCGAATATTTTTCAAGTATGAAACGACAGGGTCCTGGGAGCACAGAAGCAACTCTAAAAGCATTGAGTTTTATCGATAATATTACTGAAAAAACAAAAATTGTCGACCTTGGTTGCGGAACAGGTGCCCAAACTATTGCTCTGGCTCAAAATACAGTTGCTGGAAGTATTACTGCCATCGATTTATTCCCAGGATTCATCGATAAACTAAATGAACAATTAATCGAACTTCATCTTCAAGACAGGGTGAAAGGCGTTGTTGGCTCAATGGATAATCTTAACTATCAAGAAAATGAAATAGATATTATATGGTGCGAAGGCGCAATATATAATATTGGTTTTGAAAGAGGCTTGAACTATTGGAAGAAGTTTTTAAAAAATGGTGGCTATGTTGCAGTTACAGAAGCATCGTGGTTCACAGAGGACCGACCGAAGGAAATTTTTGATTTCTGGAATGATGCATATCCTGAAATTGATACTATTCCAAATAAAATTGCTCAAATGCATAAAGCAGGTTATGTTGTGGTTGCGTAATTCATACTGCCTGAGGTTTGTTGGACTAATAATTTTTTCAAACCAGCAGTTTCTGCACAAGAATTATTTTTAGAGAAATATAAAGGCAACAAATCAGTTGAAGAATTTATAAAATACGAAAGACATCACGCCACACTTTACGATAAATATAAAGATTATTACGGATATGTATTTTATATTGGAAAGAAAATTTAAGGATATGCTCGACCCAAAATTGCAAAAGCAAAACTATGTTAATTCAACTGTATTAACTTGAATAATACTGCCTGTTGTGATGTCTGTGCAATTAGAGCATTTTAGGATAATCATTCAAAACATTAAAGCCTGTGCCTGTATCAAAAACATTGGGCTGCCACTTAGAAAAAACGTGGCAGCCCAAACTGTATATACGAAATCAAATATTAAGCTAATTTTTCGAATCTTGCCTGGAAGAAACGTAAGTAGCGTGGTTCATAGACCATCTTCAAGCCTTTTGCTGATTTTCTGTGTTCGTAAAGTTCAGCAACAGAATAAGCAACCAAATCAAGATGCGATTGAGTATAAACACGACGAGGAATAGTTAAGCGAACAAGTTCGAGTTTTGGTTTGTATTCTTCGCCTGTTTCTTTGTTGCGACCAGCGGAAACAATACCGCGTTCCATACCGCGAACACCTGAATCAACGTAGAGGTCTGCTGCAAGTGCTTGTGCGGGGTATTGTTCCTGTGGAATGTGTTCGTAGAAGCGTTTTGCATCAAGGAAAATAGCGTGTCCGCCGAATGGCTTAACCATTGGGACGTTGTATTCGTCCAGAAGTTCGCCAAGATAATGAACTTGTTTGATGCGGGACGCCATATAATCATCCTGTATTGCTTCTTCCATACCGCGTGCCATTGCTTCCATATCGCGACCAGCAAGACCGCCATAAGTATGCAAGCCTTCGTAGACAACGACCATATTGCGAAGTTCTTCGAACAAATCCCAATCGTTTACAGCAACAAATCCACCGATGTTAACGAGCAAGTCCTTTTTGCCGCTCATTGTTGCACAATCGGAATAAGAGCAGAACTCTTTCAAAATTTCGGCAATAGTTTTATCTTTGTAGCCTTCTTCTCTTTGCTGAATGAAGTAAGCATTTTCCATAGCACGAGTTGCATCGAGAACAACTTTAATGCCGTGCTTATTAGCAAGAGCGTAAACTTCTTTAATGTTTGCCATCGAAACGGGCTGACCGCCTGCCATATTAACAGTTGCACCAACAGTGATATACGCAACTTTATCAGCACCGACCTTTTTGATTAAATCTTAGAATTTCTGCAAATCAACGTTGCCTTTGAATGGGTGGGTTGATTGCGAGTCGTGAGCTTCATCGATAATAACATCAACGAAAGTACCACCAGCAAGCTCTTGATGCAAGCGAGTTGTTGTAAAATACATATTACCAGGAACATACTGACCTGGCTTAATCAATGCTTGCGACAAAAGATGCTCTGCACCACGACCTTGGTGAGTTGGAACTAAATATTTATAGCCATAGAATTTTTGAACATTGGATTCAAGATAATAGAAGTCCTTGCTGCCTGCGTAGGCTTCATCGCCAAGCATCATTCCCGCCCATTGATAATCGCTCATTGCGTTTGTGCCGCTATCGGTGAGCAAATCGATATAAACATCTTCCGAGCGAAGCAAAAATGTGTTGTAACCAGCTTCACGAATACATTTTTCGCGGTATTCACGAGTAGTAACCTTCAATGGTTCTACAACCTTAATCTTGTAAGGTTCTGCCCAGGGTCTGCGTGTAAATTTCATCACTTTTTCCTTTAATTTATTAACTACAAAAACAAGTTAATTATTAATTAGATTTTTATAAGTCTTACAAAGATAGTTAAATAGATAAAAAAAACAAAATTAAGTATAAAAATATCTTATTGATTTTTTGAAATATTAAGCAGGTTGAACGACAACCCAACTGCAAAACTAAAGTAGCTCTCGAATATCCTAATTTTTCTATTCAATAGAGGCGTCGGCTCGTCGACGACTTTTCTTGCTTTCTTGAAAATATCCATTTTGTTAGGGAAATAGCAATAATCCAATTGAAAAATCAGACTGCCAAGAAAAAATGATTCCGGATACTCATCAAAACCAAGTTCCAGACCGCTATAAACAATTATACCGGGAAACGCTTCCAGTTCATCATACAGTGTCGAGCTTACCCGTTTGTCGAGAGCAAAGTTTGAACGAATAGTTTCTCGCCATTTTGTATGTTGCAGCAAAACTCCTACGCCCGCCCCCGCATAAGAACGGAACTGCTTATCGTGCGGAATGAACTCAACCTTCAACATAATCGGCACACGATTGAACGAGATTTCGTTCGTGTGGCTGCGTGTGATATAGGTCCCCAAAGTCCAGAATTCATCAAAATATGAATAGTTGACAAAACTGGAAGCAATTGCAAGTCGCATTTTTCGCATAATCCAGCTTTTGTATTCAAGCAATACTGTTGGGCTCGTCGAAAAATCCAGCACATTTCCACCAAAGCCTTTGCTATAAAGCTCTAAAAATTTATCGGCATTTTGCCCCAAATCCCAGCCAATTCCAGCAAAAATAATTGGCTTGAACTTGTCTTCTGTAAATCTATCCAACACTATCTCGCAACTTAATTGCGATGCTGAAATCAATATTATACAATATGTTAGCAATAATTTTTTCATCTATCACAAATTAAGAAAAAAATCGAACCAACCACCAAAATTTATTGAAAATTCGGTTAGTTCGTTTGTTGGTTTGCCGTTTCGCTGGAATGCGAATTTGTTGCCTCCACTGTTGTTCTTCAAGTAGCGGCTCTCGAACCGAATGTAAGAGTTCGAAGTCGGTTTATATTCAACGCCGATAGTGAAATCGAAGCCTTCGACGTCGAGATTATACACATTTTCGGTTTCTGAATAATATGAAACTCTTGCAGAATTGCTGAACTTTTCGTTGAATGAGTAGCGATAGGACAAGAAACCGCTTTTCATAGTGCCGTTTCCTCCGTTGTATGAATTTTCGAGTGTGGCAAAATCAATTTGCCCGAGCAATTCAAGCGATTTGCTTAATTTAGTATTGACGATAACGTTATGATATGTATGCAGTCGGCTTTTGCGTCCTTCGGGTTCTTCGTTGCCAAACATATTGTTGTAAGAAATCGAGAAATTATCCAGAGCGTAGTTAAAAGCAAAAGCAATTGTTTTATTTTTGNNTTATCTTCGAAAAGATGGTTGCCGTTAATCAAATAAGCGGCAATAGAGAAATTGTTTGTCAGTTCGTATTGAAGCATAACGCCTGTTTGATAGGTTGGTTCGAAGAAAGTAGTTGATGAATGCGAAGAAAGATAGTTGTTTCGTGGGTGTGTTGTTTCCCCTCCTAAATGAGTTGAGAAAATTCCCGCACCAAGCCAAAATCTATCGAATAAACGATATTCGATATTTGCTTGCTGAATGTTTTTCGGCTCTTGAAAATATATATTTTTCGGGATATCGCCTTCCTGCAAAGCAAGAGTAGCACGCAAATTCTCATCATAATAACCAAATTTCAAATATGCTATGTTCAATGCGAAGGTTTCCCGGCGATGATTTATCGAAGAAAACAGGTCGAACTCTTTATCCAGATTATCGGTACAATAATATGCATCGACATATCCCAGAATTGAGAATTGAGGGCTATTTGCAAGCAATTGGCTCGAAATAACTAAAAACAAGATAATTATTTTGAACTTTCTCATAATTTTCCTTATATTAATCATTAGTAAAGTTGCAAAAATACGTTATTAAAGCAAAATAATAAATATTAAAATTAATTAATCAAAAGTTTAATATTTTTTAATAGTAATATTTAATTCAATTTAATATATTATGGTTTAACGAATGTAAAAAACAGATTTATTAAAATATGCAAAAAATCTTAATAATAGACGATGCGGAATTTATTCTTGAAAGCACTTCTACTTTGCTGCGGTTCGAAGGTTACGAAGTATATACCGCGTCCGATGGGAAAACGGGCATACAAACAGCACTTGAAGTGAAGCCAGACTTAATCCTTTGCGATATATCAATGCCAGGAATTGATGGTTTTCAGGTGCTTTCCAAAATCAGAGAGACGCCCGAGATTGCCACGGTTCCATTTATATTCCTGACTGCTTTCACCGAGAAGCAAAATATGCGTCTCGGAATGGAAAAAGGTGCAGACGATTATTTAGTTAAGCCATACACTCGGGACGAACTTATTTCTGCACTCGAAGCACAATGGAAAAAATTCAAGAACATCGAACGTCAGGTGCAGGAAAAAATCGAGGAAGTTGGACGAAATTTGAATTATGCGTTGCCCCACGAGTTCCGAACAGTGCTCAATCAAGTGATTGGTTCGGCAAAATACCTTACTACGAACGCTGATGATATAGAAAAAGATGAAATAATCGAACTTGGCAACGATATTATCCATTCAGCACAAAGATTGATGAAAATCACCGAAAACTTCCTTGTATTCATACGTATTGAATCGTTTGCATCTAATCCCGAAAAAAGACGCCGATTGCGTGAAGCACGCACCGACGAACCCGCCGCGATGCTTGTCGATATTGCTTCGCTGCTTGCCGCAAAATACGATAGATACGATGATATTGATGTTGAAGGAATTGCAGAAAATATTTACATTGAAATTGCAACAGATAGCTTTCATAAAATAATAGATGAATTAATCGACAACGCCTTTAAGTTTTCAGAAAAAGGCAAGAAAATCAAAATCACTATCGCCGCAAATGACGATAAGTTCTACGCAAGCATAACCGACCAGGGACGCGGTATGACGCAGGAGCAAATCGATAATATTGGTGCATACCGTCAGTTCGAGCGTCAAATATACGAACAGCAGGGCGTAGGCTTGGGGCTGATTATCGCCAAGCGACTTGTTGAATTGCACGACGGCGAATTCAGCATCACAAGTGAAGTTGGCGTTGGGACCAACGTTACTTTCACCCTTCCTGCTAAACCAGTTGAATAATTTGCTTTTCTCATTATTACCAGGCTTGGAACCTTCGGAAGGGCGGGAACCTTCCGAAGGTTTTTTAATGTAGTAGCACAGACATTCCTGTCTGTGCCGACACCACGCAAGAAAAACATATTTTAAATTATCTTTAATGCATATTCTTCTATCTAACAATATTTACTTCAAAACAATAATTTTGATTTGTTAATTTATTTATTTAATTTGAATTTAGTTTCCTTTACTTTCGGGGAGTGCCAAATGAAAAAATTTATTTTGCTTATTGTAATTCCTCTGATTATTTCAGCTTGTTCAGAGGACGACACCACTCTTGGTGGAAGCACGAATGTTGAATTTACAGCTGTTGGTTCCAAAACATACGTTTATACAACAATTCCAGGAATGGGTGATATAAGTTCAGAACCCGTTGTAACCGAAAATCGCAAAGGAAATGTCGTGGTGGAAGGGCGTATCACCACCAGCATTGACTTTATACGCAAACTTGATTCTTTGTTTGGCACTGCACAACTACCGAAACCCCTGAAAGATGCTCTGCGCGAAAAAGCAATACGGCATTTCGCCGCTAAAATTGATAGTTCAGACCTGAACAACATCAAAATCGACTACAAAATCAAAGCAAAAGTAACATCAGAAGGTATGCAAGATTACATACACAGCGAAGGCGACGAAAGCAAACCATTTTTGCTGGTCAAATACAATGCAAAAGTAGGCGATAAATATACTTTTAAGGACAAAGACGGCAATAAATTTGTACGCGAAGTTACCTATCGCTCTAAAACAGATGATTTCGAAATTGCCTTCTGGCTAATCAAAGTTATTAAAGTGGAAGAAACAGTATCCGATGGTCCGCTAAAAGATTTGCTCGGCAAAGTCATCTACTACACAAATCACCAATTTGGGCTTGTCGGTGTTGAATGGGAAAGCCCTGATAAAAGCAGAAAATTAAAACTAACAATTTTCCCGTCAAATTTGAATTAGGGATATAAGAATTTATTAAATAATTTCAGGTCATTTCAACTTATTGTAGGGGTTCGCCTTAGTGGTACCCCTGCAATTTTTTTGTGGGAACCTTCCGAAAGTTCAAAAAGGTACTTTTTAGAAAACCGCACAATTACTGTTTTATTTTACTTTAATAATAATCATAAATAAAGTAAATTTGCATTTTAACATTTAGTTAATTTTATGAAAATTAGTGGTTTTTCTTTCGTACGCAACGGAAGCAAGTTGTATTATCCCGTGCGGGAATCAATTGAATCGATGTTGCCTTTGTGCGACGAGATATATGTAGCAGTTGGCAAAGGCGACCCTGATGATACATCTCGCGAGGATATTGCATCAATAGGAAGCGACAAAATACACATAATAGATACAGTCTGGGACGAACGCTATATGGTGCGCGGTGCAATCCACGCAATACAGACTGATATTGCAATGAAGGCTTGTTCGGGCGATTGGTTGCTATACCTGCAAGCCGACGAGCTAATTCACGAAAAAGATGTGCCCGAAATTCGCCGCCGTTGCGAGCAATTGCTCGACAACCCGCAAATAGAGGGAATGCTTTTCGATTATTATCACTTCTGGGGCGATTATTTCCACTACCATAATTCGCACGGCTGGTATAAAAATGAAATCCGAATTGTGCGGAATTTGCCTGAAATTCATTCCTGGCAGAGCGCTCAATCATTCCGCTATTTTGATTATTACGAACGCCCACACCAACGCGAAGGCACTCGCAAACTTCGCGTGGCAAAAATAAATGCCCATATCTACCATTACGGTTGGGTGCGTCCGCCTCACCTAATGCAAAGCAAAAGCAAAGCTATCGACACAAACCACAAAGGTGCCGCAAAAGTTGAAGAAATCTACCGAAATAAACCCGCTGAATTTGACTATGGTCCGCTTAATCGACTTGCTCAATTCAAAGGAACTCACCCACAGGTGATGCAGAAACGAATTTGTGAAATGTTCTGGCAGGACAAATTGCAATACAGTGGCAAGCCAAACCCAAACCGTGAGCCACACAAACACGAGCGTTTAAAATATAGATTGCTTTCGTTCATTGAAAACAACTTTTTAGGTGGGCGACAGATTTCCTCATTCAAAAACTACGAATTGATTAATAATGTTTGATATTATTGCATTTGCAGATGATAATAAAAAAACTTTCAGATAAATTCAGTTTAGCAGAGAAATATACAATAATCATATTACTGTTTTACACGCTACTGTCGCTATTGTTTTTGTTTTATTCAACGGATTATCTGATAAACATAGCTCAAAATGCTTTTTTCTTTGCTATAATTTTAGCAGTATCAAGCATTCAGCAAAGAAATAAATATACTATCGCTATTCGGAAGTTTTATCTTTTGATTTTTGTCTATTTCATCTATAATCAAACAAACACATACATCACAATAATTAACCCAAATCTTTTTGATGAACTCTTTATTAAGATTGACCGTGCAATTTGCGGCACAGACCCCACACATTTTACAATGAAATTTGCTAATCCATACTTGACAGAGTTTTTGCAGTTTTGCTATATGACTTTCTTTTTTATGCCAATAATTCACGGAATTGAATTGCATATACGCAAAAAAGACGCAGAATTCGACAAGCTACTGCGGAATATTCTTTTCGGGTTCTATTTTTCATACCTGCTGTATTTTTTCCTTCCGGCGATTGGACCGCGTTTTACTTTGCACGATTTTTCAACGCTTTCTTGCGATCTGCCAGGCGTGTATCTGACGGAATTTTTCCGTTCTGTTGTAAATACCGGCGGTGGGATAATCAGTGCCGCAATTCCGCCAGAAGTGCAGGTGCATCGCGATTGTATGCCCAGCGGACACACTATGATGACGCTGATTAACATTTATCTGGCATTCAAATTTAAATCGAAGCTGCGATTTGTTTTTCTAATAATTGGCTGTGGACTTATTTTGGCGACAGTTTATTTGCGTTATCACTATGTGATAGATGTGCTTGCCGGAGCTGTCTTCTTTTATATTTCGCTAAAATTGGAAAAATCCATTTCGAAAGATTGAGTATAATTTTTTCTTGCATTTCAACTTGAAATACATTATCTCCTCTATAATTCTTTCTCTAATTTTTCAAGAGGCAAAATAATGAAAGTGTTCTTCAACATTATTGTTGCATTTGTTGCAGCAGCAATGATTATTAGCTGCGGCAACCAAAAAACAGAAGAAACTGCGGAAAAAGCTGAGCAAACGGGCGACACTTCTATTTACAAATCTTTTTTCTACCTTACTTATTCAGGCACTATAACCGATTATGGAGAAATATCCAGTGAAAAAACGAATAAAGAATACCATATTTTCACTCTTAATTCCGACGACGATAATTATGCATTTTTGATTTCAAACGATAACTTTCTCAAATGGTCTTCCGAGAAAATCATTCCTCGTAATTTAACCGATGGAGAAACATACGTTGCAGAAATTGTTGACGGCAAAGAAATCCAAACTGACGACAAAAGTGTAACGTACTATTTAATTACTAATCTCAAAAGTATGAAGTTTGCTGACGATATATCCACTCCCGGAGAACTGCCTCAGATACAGAATTCGAATTAACCGACTTTGGGCAGTCTCATAAATCTTTTCTTTTAACCTTCTGAGGGTTTTCAAATAAAGTAGCACAGACATTCTTGTCTGTGTGGACAAAGAGTTATAAGTCGTTTTAACCTTCCGAAGGTTTATTTATAATAAATTCCTGTCTTTGAGCAAAAAGAGCATTAAATCGTTAGAACCTTCCGAAGGTTTGAAACCTTCGGAAGGTTTATAAATATTTATAATTTGTTTTAATATTAATCTTCTGATGAGACTTCGGGAACTTCAATTTCGCNNNGTGCCATTTCTTGCTCGATTGCGGTTTGCAAATCAACGGGTGTGATAAAGTCTTCGGCTTTTACATCTTCCGAGCGGCGTCCGAAAATATTGCCGACTGTGGAGGTAACAATCATATCCTGATAGTGGCGCAATCCTGTTCCAGCGGGGATAAGTTGTCCAATGATAATGTTTTCTTTCAGACCGACAAGATAGTCTGTTTTTGCGGCAACAGCAGCGTCCGACAGCACTCTTGTAGTTTCCTGGAACGATGCAGCAGACAACCAGCTTTCGGTTGTCAAAGCAGCCTGAGTAATACCAAGCAGAATTGGCTCAGAGATAGCAGGCTCAGCAGGACGGAATTCAGCAAGCACTTTTCCTTTGTTTTTGAGGTCGTTGTTTACGTCGCGCACACGACGACGCGAAACAAGTTGCCCTTCGCTGAATTTGCTATCGCCTTTGTTTGTGATGACAACCATATTTTTCAGGTTCTGGTTTTCGTCGAATAAGCGAATTTTATCTACGTAATCATTTTCGAGGAACGAAGAATCGCCCGAATCAACGATACGAACTTTTTGCAACATCTGGCGAACAATCACTTCTATATGCTTATCGTTGATTTTAACACCTTGCATACGATAAACTTCTTGAATTTCGTTCACAAGGTATTCCTGCACTGCATTTGCACCTTTAATACGCAAGATATCGTGAGGATTGACCGAACCTTCGGTGAGACGGTCGCCCGAGCGAACGAAATCGCCGTCCTGAACAAGAATGTATTTACCAACTGGGATACTGAATTCTTTTCGGGTTTGTCCGTCCAAGCTTGTAACAACGAGTGTTTTCTGTCCGCGTTTTTGCTTATCGAACGAAACAATACCGTCAATATCAGTAACAATAGCAGGATTATGCGGTGCGCGAGCCTCGAAAAGTTCAGTTACGCGTGGCAAACCGCCTGTAATGTCGCGGGTACGTCCCAAATCGCGAGGAATTTTTGCAAGTGGAGTACCAACGCCAATAAATTCGTTATCATCAACGGTAAGTTGAGCACGTGATGGAATGTTATAAACTTTGAGAATTTTGCCGTCTTCGTCAATAATTTCAATCGAGGGCGACTTTGTTTTGTCGCGAGTATCGATTACAACTTTTGTAAGGTGTCCAGTTGTTTCGTCGTTAACTTCGCGATAAGTAACGTTTTGAACAAGATCGCGATAGCGAACGCGACCGGTAAATTCAGTGATAATCGAAGCGTTGTATGGGTCCCACTCATAAATCAAATCGCCTTTTTTCACCTTCTGACCGTCGCGCACTTTCAGCTCCGCACCATAAGTAGTGTCGTAGCGAGTGAGCACGCGGTTGGAATCGGGGTCTATAATATTGATAGCACCGCTATAGCTTACGATGATATAAACAGGTCCATCCTCGCCTTCGTATGAAATGTACTTAATATTTTCAAATTGAACAATACCATCGAATTTTGCCAAAATGCTTGATTGCGAAGCTATAAGGGCAGCAGTACCACCCGTGTGGAATGTACGCAAAGTAAGCTGAGTACCGGGTTCGCCGATGGACTGCGAAGCGATTGTTCCTACTGCTTCTCCCACATCAACAAGCTTACCGGTAGCAAGGTTGCGTCCGTAGCATTTTGCACAAACGCCGTGACGCGATTCGCAAGTAAGCACCGAGCGAATAAGAACGCTTTCCAGAGCAGAGGATTCAATTCGTGGACCGTGCTTTTCTTCTATTAACTCACCTTTCTTGATAAGAAGTTCGTTTGTGATTGGGTCGTAAATGTCAACAAGCGCAACTCTACCAAGAATGCGTTCGAACAAAGGTTCTTTTACTTCTTCGCCATCTTTGAGAGCAGTCATTTCGACGCCACGGATAGTTCCGCAATCGTATTCTGAGATAATCACATCCTGGGCAACATCGTGCAGACGGCGTGTTAAATATCCCGCGTCTGCTGTTTTCAATGCTGTATCGGCAAGACCTTTGCGAGCACCGTGAGTAGAAATAAAGTATTCAAGAATTGACAAGCCTTCTTTGAAGTTAGAAATAATCGGGTTTTCGATTAATTCGCCTGTGGAACCGGAAAGCGATTTCTTTGGCTTTGCCATAAGACCGCGCATACCCGCCAGCTGACGAATTTGCTCTTTCGAACCGCGTGCCTGCGAATCGAGCATCATCCAGAATGTGTTAAATCCTTGCTTGTCCTTGGAAAGTTCAGCAGATAATTTATCTGAAACTTTATTAGTAGCGTTCGACCAGGTGTCGATAATTTTGTTGTAGCGTTCGCCGGAACTTATCACACCATTGCGATAAGCATTTTCGATGCTATCGATTTTTTGCTGTGCAGCTGAAATAATCACCTGCTTATCTGCGGGAATAACAACGTCGGCTATGCTAACAGACAATCCACCCTGAGTTGAGTAGGAAAAGCCCAAATCTTTAAGATTATCAAGGAATTCAACTGTTTTTGCAAGTCCTGCTTCGCGGAAGCAAATTCCGATGATTTGACGCAAACGCTTCTTGGTGAGAAGCTCGTTAATATAGCCAAGTTCTTCGGGAACGATTTGATTGAAAAGGATTCTACCGACAGTAGTTTCGAGAAATGCACCATTGTGGCGAACTTTTATTTTTGCGTGGAGTTCGACTACTTTCGAGTTGTAAGCAATGATAACTTCATCGAACGAGGAGAAAACTTTGCCTTCGCCATTGGCACCGGGGCGCATCTTTGTCATATAATAAACGCCAAGCACCATATCCTGCGATGGCACAGCGATTGGGTCGCCGTTTTGAGTGTGCATAATATTATGAGGAGCAAGCATAAGCAGCATTGCTTCCAGCTGAGCTTCGAAGCTAAGCGGCACGTGAACAGCCATCTGGTCGCCGTCGAAGTCTGCGTTGAATGCCGTACAGACAAGTGGGTGCAGCTGTATTGCTTTGCCTTCGATAAGGCGCGGCTGAAATGCTTGAATACCCAATCGGTGGAGCGTCGGAGCGCGGTTGAGCAGCACCGGATGCCCTTGAATTACTTTTTCGAGTATGTCCCAAACTTCGTTTGTTTTGCGTTCGACCATTTTTTTGGCACTTTTTACAGTTTTTACGTGCCCACGTTCGATAAGCTTTCTTATGATGAACGGCTTAAAGAGTTCGACTGCCATTTCTTTTGGCAAACCGCATTCGTGAATTTTGAGCTCAGGACCGACAACAATAACCGAACGCCCCGAGTAGTCGACACGCTTACCAAGCAAGTTCTGACGGAAACGCCCGGTTTTACCTTTCAGAGTATCGGCAAGCGATTTCAATGCACGCTGAGATTCGCTGCGAACTGCACGGCGACTATTATCGAAGAGTGCGTCGACTGCTTCTTGGAGCATACGTTTTTCGTTGCGGAGAATTACTTCCGGCGCTTTAATATCTATTAATCGCTTCAAACGGTTGTTTCGAATTATCACACGACGATACAAATCATTTAAGTCTGATGTTGCAAATCTACCGCCTTCGAGCGGGACAAGCGGACGCAAATCAGGTGGAGTAACGGGAATGATGTCGAGCACCATCCAGTGAGGTTCGTTCGGCAGTTCGTTGTGAGCCGAGCTGCGGAAAGCATCAAGAACGCGAAGTCTTTTCAGAAGTTCGGCTTTTTTCTGTTGCGAAGTTTCAACTTTTAATTCGTCTTTAAGTTGTCTGTAAAGTTTTTCTATATCAACGCGTTTCAATAATTCTTTAATAGCTTCGCCACCAATGAGTGCGATAAATTTATTGGGGTCTTCGTCGTCGAGTTCGTAGTTTTCGCGTCCAAGTTGGTCTAAAACGTCGAGATATTGCTCTTCTGTGAGTAAGTCTTTTGTCTGCAAGCCAGTTTTTCCGGGCTGAACCACGACGTAAGATTCATAATAAACAATGCGTTCAATATCTTTTGTTGGCATACCAAGCACAGCGCTAATTTTACTTGGCAGTGAGCGGAGAAACCATATATGCACCACAGGAACAGCAAGCATAATGTGTCCCATACGTTCGCGGCGAACGGACTTCTGGGTTACTTCTACTCCGCAGCGGTCGCACACTATACCCTTGTAGCGAATACGTTTGTATTTGCCGCAGGCGCACTCCCAATCGCGAATAGGACCGAAGATTTTTTCACAGAAAAGGCCATCTTTTTCGGGACGAAACGAACGATAATTAATCGTTTCGGGCTTTGTTACTTCACCGTGGGAACGATTTAAAATATCGTCGGGCGAAGCAATTTTAATCGATATTTTTTTAAAACCTTTTCTTGGAATTTGCATTGATTGCATTGGATAAACTCCATTTATTTAATTTCTAATTTTCATTATTAATAATTATTCAACATACAAATCAAGACACAAGCCTTGCAACTCACGAACAAGCACGTTAAATGATTCGGGGATGTTCGGGTCGGGCATATTGTCGCCTTTGACAATTGCTTCGTATAGTTTAGCGCGACCCTGGACGTCATCGCTTTTGACTGTAAGCATTTCTTGCAGTGTGTGCGAAGCGCCATAAGCTTCCAAAGCCCAAACTTCCATTTCACCAAGACGCTGACCACCGAATTGTGCTTTACCGCCGAGTGGCTGTTGAGTGATAAGCGAGTAAGGACCAATGGAACGAGCGTGTATCTTATCTTCGACAAGGTGCGACAGTTTGAGCATATAGATAACGCCAACGGTAACTTTCTCTTCGAATGGTTCGCCGCTGCGTCCATCGTAAAGCACCGATTTTCCGTCGCGAGGCAATCCCGCTTTTTCTAAGTAGTCGCCCACTTGCTCCCAGGTTGCACCATCGAAAATTGGAGTTGCAAAATGTATTCCCAGTTTGGAACCAGCCCAGCCAAGTGCAGTTTCGTAGAGCTGACCAAGGTTCATACGAGAAGGCACACCGAGCGGGTTCAGCACTATATCGACAGGAGTTCCATCGGGCAAGAATGGCATATCTTCCGGAGGAACAACTTTGGAGACGATACCTTTATTACCGTGGCGACCTGCCATTTTGTCGCCGACCTGAATTTTACGCTTTTTAGCAATATATACTTTTGCCATTTGCAAAATTCCAGGTTGGAGTTCGTCGCCCGCAGCCAATTTATTACGTTCTGAGCGGAAGCGAGCTTGCTCGTCGGAGCGTTTTTGCTTATAATTTGCAATCAATTTTTTAACAAGTTCGTTTTTAGCTTCGTCAGAAACAAAATTATCGTCTTCGCTCAAAAGTTCAGGTTTCAGAGTGCCATCGTTGTATTTTTCTTTTATATTAGCGGCTGTCATTTTTGCTCCGGAGCGGAAGACAGACACATTATTAGTCAATTTCATACCAAGCGAAGTTTCGCCGTCAAGAATTTTACCCAGGCGCTTTACGCATTCGTCATCAAGACGCTTTAACACATCGCGTTCGAGGCGGTTAAGTTGCTCGGCGCGTTTCTTTTCTTCGGAACGAGCTTCGCGGTCGCCTGTGTGCATACGGCGAGTGAAAAGTTTTGTATTAATCACAACACCTTTGATTCCGGGACCTGCTTTGAGCGAAACATCCTTGACGTCGCCGGCTTTGTCGCCGAATATTGCGCGAAGCAGTTTTTCTTCGGGTGTTGGGTCGGTTTCGCCTTTTGGAGTAATTTTACCGATTAGAATATCGCCTTCCGTTACTTTAGCACCTACGCGGATAATACCGTTTTCGTCGAGGTCTTTGGTTGCTTCTTCGCTAACGTTTGGAATTTCGCGAGTAAATTCTTCTTCGCCGCGTTTTGTGTCGCGCACTTGAAGGGTAAATTCTTCAATATGAACGGAGGTGAAAACATCTTCGGCAACAACTCTCTGCGAAAGGATAATAGCGTCCTCAAAGTTATAGCCACGCCAGGGCATAAACGCAACAAGCACGTTTTTGCCAAGTGCAAGTTCGCCGCGGTCGGTCGAAGCACCATCGGCAATTGGCTGACCTTTCACAACCTTATCGCCTTTCTTTACAATTGGTTTCTGGTTGACGCAAGTATCCTGGTTGGTGCGGAAGAATTTAGTCAGTTTATATTCAACAAGTTCTTTATTTTCGAAGCTAACAAGTTTTTCTTCTTCGGTGCGGGTGTCTTCGTAGCGGATAATAATTTTGTCGGCGGAGACGTATTCTACTACACCGTTGCCTTCGGCTAAAAGCAGAGTACGCGAGTCTTTTGCGATACGTGCTTCNNGACAATCGGGGCTTCGGTGCGAAGAAGTGGCACAGCCTGACGTTGCATATTCGAGCCCATAAGCGCACGGTTTGCGTCGTCGTGTTCGAGGAATGGAATGAGCGAAGTAGCAGGAGAAGTAATCTGGTCGGTCGAAACGTCCATATAATCAACTTGTTCGGGAGTAACGAAGACATAGTCGCCGCTGCGGCGGGCACGAATTTTCTCACCTGCAAGGCGTCCGTTTTCGTCAACTGCTGTTGATGCGGGAACTAATATTAAGCCATCTTCTTTATCTGCTGTTAGATACTCGATTTGATTGGTTACGTATCCATTGACAACCTTGCGGTAAGGCGTCATAATAAATCCAAGTTCATTTATTTTTGCGTGTATAGCAAGCGAGGAGATAAGACCAATGTTCGGACCTTCGGGTGTTTCGATTGGGCAAAGCCTTCCGTAGTGTGTGTAGTGAACGTCGCGTACTTCGAAGCCAGCACGTTCGCGAGTAAGACCGCCGGGACCGAGTGCCGAAGTTCTGCGTTTGTGAGTAAGTTCGGCGAGTGGATTTGTTTGGTCCATAAACTGAGAAAGCTGATTTGTCCCGAAGAACTGATTAACGACGGAAGTAATTGTTCGTGCGTTAACAAGTTCAGATGGGGTGAGATTTTCGCCATCGTGAATGCTTAATCTTTCGCGAATAGTGCGAGCCATACGAGCAAGCCCAACGTTGAATTGTGCTTGAAGTTGCTCGCCGACAGAGCGAACGCGGCGGTTGCCCAGATGGTCTATATCGTCGCCAGTGTGTTTCGATTCGTGGAGTTTTATCAAGTGCTTGATAATAGCAACAATATCTTCTATTGTAAGGACGGTAACATCGGTCGGAATATTAAGCCCAATTTTTTCGTTCATACGAACTCTACCGACAACACCAAGGTCGTAGCGTTTGGAGTTGAAGAAAAGTTTTTCGAGCAGTCCGGCAGCAGTTTCAATGTCTGGTGGGTCGCTCGAACGCATCTGACGGTAGATTGCTTCGAGGGCTTCTTCGCGGTTGCGGGTAGTATCCTTAGCTATTGTTCTTGCGATGATAGGTTCGTCGATTGGGTCTGTGTATGAGAAGAATCTCAAAGGAGTAATAGTAGTGGCTTTGAATTGAGCGAAAAGTTCTTCTGTCAGAATCATATCGCGGGTTGCGATAATTTCGCCTGTGTTCAAATCCACTACGTCGGAGGCAATTCTTTTGCCAATGTATGATTCATCTAAATCTTCGGGGTTTACATCAACTACAAGTTCGAACAGGTCAAGAATTTCCTTGTCCGAGGAAAATCCCAAAGCACGCAATAATGTAGTAACAGGGAATTTCTTCTTGCGGTCAATATAAGCATACATAACTTCGTGGATATCGGTAGTGAATTCAATCCACGAGCCACGGAAAGGAATAACGCGTGCGGAATAAATACGCACACCATTTGGGTGCATAGCATCGTCGAAGAATACGCCAGGCGAACGGTGTATCTGGCTTACGATAACGCGTTCGGCACCATTGATGATAAAGGTGCCGCGGCTTGTCATAGCGGGAATATTGCCTAAATAAACATCCTGCTCGATAGCTTCGATATAATCTTCGGAATCTTTATCGGCTTTGCTCGATAGCCGAAGTTTTGCTTTTAGAGGTTTTGCGTAAGTGAGTTCACGTTCGCGGCATTCTTCTTCGGTGTATTTAGGTTTATCAATCGAGTATTCAAGGAATTCGAGTTGGTAAATTGAGGAAGCATCTTCAATAGGGAAATTGTTATTGAAAGCTTGCTGCAATCCAATATTTCTACGTTTTTTTGGTGGCGTGTTTTCTTGTAAGAATTCTTCGTATGATTGGAGCTGCACTCCGAGCAAATCAGGATAGAGTGGCGCCCATTTCGTACGCGAGAAGTTCACTCGCTTCCGAAGTCGCACAATATCTTCCGAAGTGTCCAGCAGGAAGATATTGCTGGTGTCGCTTGTTTTATAATTAACCGGGAGAGCAGATTCGAAACCTTCGCCGATTATTTCCTGAAATTCATTGTTCTCCACAGTAAGCCTCCTCAGAAATTAAATTCATTATAAAAAATAGGATTTTTTGACGTTCCTCATTGCAAGAGCATAAAAAGAACATCAAAAAATCCTACCAACAACTGATATTTTCATTTTTATATATTTATTATGCAATTCTTTTTTATACTAATAAATAATATATGTGTAGCAAACCCACACAAGTTATTTCAAAAAAACAATTAGCTTTTTCTGATTATTATTGCAAAAGATATTATAGACATTTTGCATCATAGCTTTGCAAAAAATAATTGCAGGGGAGTGGTCTCCCCTGCTTAAAAAAACTACTTAAGTGTAACTTTAGCGCCTGCTTCTTCGAGTTTCTTCTTAATATCGTTAGCTTCGTCTTTGTTGCAACCTTCTTTAACGATTTTAGGAGCGCCTTCGACCAGGTCTTTAGCTTCTTTCAAGCCAAGACCAGTGATTTCGCGAACAGCTTTGATAACGTTAATTTTGTTAGCACCAACTTCTGTAAGTTCAACATCGAAGTCAGTTTTTTCTTCAGCTGGGGCTTCAGCAGCAGGAGCGCCAGGCATAGCGCCAGCCATCATTACAGGAGCGGCAGCGGTAACTCCGAATTTTTCTTCTAAAGCTTTTTTGAGTTCAGCAGCTTCAACTAATGTGAGATTGGAAATCTCTTCAACTAATTTTTCAACTTTTTCAGACATTTTATTAAACTCCAAAAATTATTCAAAAAAAATTACCGGGCATTTTGTTTTTTAGCGACTTCTTCGATAAGCGAAGCCACATCACGCATAACAGCGTTGATAGAGCCGATAATGCCAGAAATCGGCGAGTTGAGACTGCCAAGAATACCTGCAACAAGGTCTGCGCGGGATGGCAGTGAAGCAATAACTTTCAAATCCTTTCCGTCGAAGTACTGACCTTCGATGAAAGCGGCTTTGAGTTCGAGTTTTTGCTCTTTTTCGTAGAAATCTTTGATAATTTTAGCCGGAGCGACAGCATCGTCGTAAGCTAAAATCATAGCTGTCTGACCGAAAAGGCGACGCTCGGGCAGCTCGTATCCACCAACTTGTGCAAGAGCACGCAGAATTAGCGTGTTTTTTGCAACTTTGAAGGTAGAATTTTTCGATTTAAATTCACGGCGAATTTTGTTAATTTCTTCGACAGTGATTTTAGTAAAATCTACGAAATAAATCCCTTTTGCAGACTGCAGTTTTTCGACTAAATTCTCAACTATGCTTTGTTTTTTTTCGCGAGTAATCATAAACCTCTGTCCGTTTTTTGATTTATTTTAACGTTGCTTTCGGGAACAATCGCCTTTATGGGGCGAAGGAGAAGCATCCCGAATGCAGCGAGTGCGTAATAGACTTAAAATTTAGAATTTATCAAATGATTGGTCGCTTACAGCAACGCCCGGTCCCATAGTAGAGCTGAAATAAACGCTTTTTACGTATTTACCCTTAGCAGTAGCAGGTTTAGCACGCATAATGCTCTGGTAGAAAGCATTAACGTTTTCAGCAAGTTTTTCAGGTGGGAAGGAGCATTTGCCAACAGCAGCGTGAATATTACCGGTTTTATCGACACGGAATTCGATTTTACCGGCTTTAAGTTCAGCAACAGTTCTAGCAACATCAAAAGTAACTGTGCCGACTTTCGGGTTTGGCATCAAACCACGCGGACCGAGAATACGACCAAGCTTACCGACTTCTCCCATAACATCGGGAGTAGCAACAACAACGTCAATATCAGCCCAACCGCCTTTAATTTTTTCGATGTATTCTTCCAATCCGGCGTAGTCTGCTCCTGCGTCCAAAGCTTCTTTATCTTTTGGAGGCTTGCAGAGAACAAGTACTTTAACTGTTTTACCAGTGCCGTGGGGAAGAGATACAGTCCCGCGAACCATTTGGTCAGCTTTACGTGGGTCGACGCCTAATCTCATAGAGATTTCAAAGGATTCGTCGAACTTCGCGGTGGCATTTTTTTTGACGATTTCAATAGCTTCGCCTACGTTATAGAGTTTGTTTCTATCGAAGCTACTGACAAGTTTCCTGTACCTTTTTCCTCTTTGTCTCATTTCAATCTCGTAATTAATTATTCAACAACATTGATGCCCATACTTCTTGCAGTTCCCTTAATCATACTGATAGCAGATTCGATGGAAGTGCAATTGAGGTCATCCATTTTAATTTTAGCAATTTCTTCGCATTGAGCGACTGTAACTTTGCCGACTTTTGTTTTGTTTGGCTCGGCTGAACCTTTCTGCAAACCTGCTGCTTTCAGAAGCAGAACAGGTGCCGGAGGCGACTTAATGATAAAAGTGAAGCTTTTATCAGTATAGTAAGTAACAACCACTGGCAATATTGTTCCCTGCTGTTTAGCGGTTTTGGCATTGAACTGCTTAACAAATTCCATACCTGCCAAGCCTCTCTGACCAAACGCCGGACCAACAGGTGGAGCCATAGTTGCTTCGCCTGCTTTGAGTTGGAGTTTGAATGTTCCTGCTACTTTCTTAGCCATTTTACTTTTACTGAATGTGAAAAATACGTTTATTTATTCTCTATTTCGACTTGGCTGAAGTCAAGTTCCACTGGTGTTTTACGCCCAAGGATACCCACTTCAACTTTCATCTTTTGTTTTTCGTAATTAATTTCTTTGATTGTCCCGCTGAATGTGTTGAATGGTCCATCTATTACTCGTACGGGGTCACCAATTTCGAATTGGGTAACCACAGTTTCGATATCTTTTCTTTCTTCCACTCGCCCAAGGATTCTTTTGATTTCGTCGGGTTGCAAAGCCTGGGGTTCGTTTTTACGCCCGACAAAAGCAACCACAGAGGGCAATGATTGGATAATTTCGCGTGTTTTCTTATCTAAAATTGCTTTGACAATGATGTAGCCGGGCAAAAAATTCTTCCGACGAGAGCGGCGTTTGCCACCACGCACTTCATAGACAGTTTCTTCGGGGATGACAACCTCTAAGATTTTATCTTTCAGGTTCAGTCGCTTTACTTCGGCTTCGATGTTTTGCTTAACGCGGAGTTCGTGTCCGGTGAAGGTGCGCAGGGCGTACCATCGTGCTTCGGTAGTGGAACGTTCGTCGTCGGACAATTTTTTGGGAGGTTCGACGAATTCTTCTTTTTTGCGTTCCAAAGCGGAGAAATCGAAGTCGTCGTTGCTGTCGGGTTGAGAGCTTTCGCCAAGCTGTTCAATATTTTCGTATGTATCGTCGAAATTCATATCGCTCTGATTTTATAATTTTAAGTTAAAAAATAGCTTTCATAATTGCAGTCAAAGCCTGGTCGACAACCAAAATGAAAAGTGTGATAACCAAAGTAACCCCGATAACAACTTTGGTAGATTCCTTCAATTGTTCTTTTGTGGGCCAGGAGACTTTTTTCATCTCGGCAACAACTTCATTAACGAATTTTTTAATTTTAGCAACCATAACACATTCTCATTTACAAATAAAAAAATCTCGGCAAACGCGATGCTTGCCTTAAAATTGATTGCACGGGTGGTAGGACTCGAACCCACAGCCAACGGTTTTGGAGACCGCTACTCTACCAATTGAGCTACACCCGTAATTGCAAATTTTTTCCGCAGAGCTGATGACCGGGATTGAACCGGTGACCTCATCCTTACCAAGGATGTGCTCTACCAACTGAGCTACATCAGCGTTTGCTTCGCCCGAGCGGGAAACGGGATTCGAACCCGCGGCCCTCAGCTTGGGAAGCTGATGCTCTACCAGCTGAGCTATTCCCGCATTTACGACAAAAAAAGCGGCTTTTGTAATTCCACAAGAATTATTAAATTGTATGCCGCTATCTCTTCGAGCTGAGCGGGAGACGAGACTCGAACCCGCGACCCTCAGCTTGGAAGGCTGATGCTCTACCAACTGAGCTACTCCCGCATAATTTGTTTTCATAGTGGGCAGGGAAGGATTCGAACCTCCGTAGGGCGGAGCCCAGCAGATTTACAGTCTGCCCCGGTTGACCACTTCGGTACCTGCCCGAACGATTTAGGAATACAAAAATACAAACATTTTTCTAATTTGCAAAACTTTTTTTTCGAATTAACATTTTTTTATTTTTTTGAATTTATTTTTTTACACCTTTTTAGCTGAATTTTTATTGTTAATTTTTCAATAAATTGTTCAATCAGTTTCTAAAACACTATTAATCACAAGCGATTTAGTCAAATCTAAACAAATAAAATAAGGACGACTAAATTCCGTCAATTACTTATATTCTCAAAATTTTCGTTATGATGTATTTATCAATTTTGCTCAGCGCCCTATTATTTATGGCAGAAAGTAACGAAACAGCCAGAGTTTCTTTGCTTGCATTGCACAACAAGGTTGCAGCAGGCGAAAGCACCTGGATAGCTGTCGAAATAGAACCGAAGGAAGGCTGGCACACATACTGGGCAAATCCCGGTGATGCGGGGCTTGCTACAACCGTTGAGTGGAATTTGCCGAAAGGTATCTCATTGGTCGATACCGTCTGGCAAGTGCCCGAAATAATCCAAACTGACGAGATTATATCCTACGGCTATCATCACAAACACTATATTTTCTATAAATTTACAGTTCCTGATAATTTAGAAAATCAAATTTTCGAAATTACGGGTGTTGTAAAGTGGCTTGCTTGCAAGGAAAAGTGTTTGCCGGGCAAAGATACAGTCAAAATTCAACTTATTTCGAGCAATCGCAGCGAGATTAATAGAAGTTTCTCTGACATTTTTGGCAATATTCCTGTCAGATTGGACAATCCTTTGCGTGGAGAAATCAAAGATAATATGCTTGAAGTGAAACTCAGCGGAAGCCTTAATTTATCCGAAAAAGCAAGAATTATTCCGTATCTGGAAGGGATAATTGACAATTCAGCGGCTCAATCTATGCAGGGAAGTTCGCTTGTTGTTCGGCTCGATGCTTTCCACGTGGAAATACCAAAAGAATTTAAAGCATTGATTGTTGATAACGAAAAAGCTTACGATGTTGTAATATTTTTATAATAAAAGGAGGATTTATGAACTCGCTATTTGGTGTATTTGCTCTTATTGCTTTGAGCTTCGCACTGACAAACGTATTTGCTCAAAACAAAGCTGAAATCGACAAACCTGCCCCCGATTTCGAACTAACCGACGTCAATGGCGTAAAGCACAAACTTTCGGATTTTCGGGGAAAATATGTTGTGCTCGAATGGATTAATTTCAATTGTCCATTTGTGAAAAAGCACTACGACAGCAAAAATATGCAAAAATTGCAGGATAAATACACACAGCAGGGCGTTATCTGGCTTGCTATTTGCTCGTCGGCACCCGGAAAAGAAGGGCACCTTCCGAAAGATGAAATCAAGAAACGCTCCGAAAACTATAAAACAAAATTCACTGCATATTTAATTGACGAAAGTGGAGACGTCGGGCGTTTGTATTCAGCAAAGACGACACCTCATATGTATATTATCGACCCACAAGGAACGCTTATTTATGCAGGAGCAATCGATAGCATTCGCTCAACCGACAAAGCAGACATCGAAAAAGCTGAAAACTATGTGTCGAAAGCACTCGGTGAAGCGCTTGCGGGCAAGCCCGTCTCGACGAAAGTAACTCAACCCTACGGTTGCTCGGTGAAATACTAAATCTAAATCTTCTCAGATTGTTACATAATTTCCCGATCTTAGAACCTTCCGAAGGTTTGGAACCTTCCGAAGGTTTCCTCAATTCCGAAGGTTTTTCTATAAAGGTAGCACAGACATTCCTGTCTGTGATTGTTCATAGCGTGAAATAAACGTGTTTTCACAGATTTTCTCAATATTTCCAGGCTTAGAACCTTCCGAAGGTTTGGAACCTTCGGAAGGTTTTTTCTATAAAGGTAGCACAGATATTCCTGTCTGTGCAAGCAATTTTTATAAATGCTCCCAATTTTATATTCGCAACTAATTTCAATATTCCCTTCTGTTCCCTAATTATTAATATTAGAAAAAAAAATTCTCAATATGTTTTGGTAAATTCTTAATTTTGTTTTTAAAATATTAAATTGGGTTGATAAAATGAAAGTTGGCGTTATTGGGCTTGGATATGTTGGTTTGCCGCTTGCTGCGGCAATTCAGAAAAAGACTGATTATCAGGTTGTTGGGTTCGACCTTTCGTAAAAGAAAATCGAGAAAATAAAGAATAGAATTTGCCCAATAGACGACCATCAGTGCGAGCAAGACTTAAAAGAAATCACATTGCAAGTATCTGCAAGCGACGAAATACTTGCGGGCTGCGATATTTTCATTATCTGCGTTCCAACGCCCGTCCTCGACGACTACACTCCCGACCTGCAACCTGTGAAAAATGCCGTTTCAACTGTTGCTAAACACCTGCAAAAAGGCAACTACGTTGTGATAGAATCAACCATAAATCCGGGCGTTTGCGACGAAGTTGTAATCCCGATGCTCGAAGAAGCAACTCACTTGATAGCCGGACGTGATTTCGACGTAGCTCACTGCCCTGAGCGAATTAATCCCGGCGACCCTCACTGGAATGTCTATAACATTCCGCGAAATATAGGTTCCACGCGTCCGGAATCAACACGGTTTCTTGCTGATTTCTACCGTCGATTCGTGGATGCGGAAATCAACGAAATGCCCGACCTGAAAAGCACCGAAGCAACGAAAATTATCGAAAACACTTTCCGCGATATAAATATTGCGTTCGCCAATGAACTTGCCAAATCGTTTGATGTGCTTGGAATTGATATACTTACGGTAATAAAAGGTGCCTCGAACAAGCCATTTGCGTTTATGCCGCACTATCCGGGTTGTGGTGTGGGCGGACATTGTATACCTGTCGACCCATATTATTTGATTGAAAGGGCAAGCAAAAGCGGCTTCGACCATAAGTTTCTGAAAATTGCGCGGGAAATTAACAATTCTATGCCTGCCTACACAATTGAATTGCTTGCGAATGCTCTCAACGAATACGCTAAACCCATTAAAAGCACACCAATCGGACTTCTTGGGTTATCCTACAAAGCAAATGTCGGTGATTTGCGCGAAAGCCCCGCTCTGAAAATTATGCAGATTTTGCAGCAGAAAGGTGCTGATTTAATTGTCTTCGACCCATATTTCCCTGAAATGAGCAACGCAAGCAGTTTGGAGGAAATTTTAGAAAAGTCTTTTGCCATAATAATTGCAACAGACCACAGCGCTTTTAGAACGATAAATTCCGAATTACTTGCAAAGCATAATGTTAAGATTGTTATCGATGGAAAAAACTGCCTGAATAAAGAAGAAATTCGTGCAAGTGGCATATACTATAAAGGAATAGGGCGGTAATGCGTGCAGTTGTCCAGAAAGTTAGCAACGCCGAAGTTGTTATTGAAGGAAAATCGAACGGGAAAATTGGTCGCGGCGTTTGCGTTTTCATTGCAATGAAAGAAAGCGATAGCGATAAAACTATCGAGTGGATGACACAGAAAATACTTAATTTGCGCATTTTTCCCGATAGCGACGGCAAAATGAACCTGTCAGTTACGGACATTGCGGGCGAAATTTTGATTATCTCGAACTTCACTCTTTACGGCGATTGCCGTAAAGGCTCGCGCCCAAGCTACACAGAATCGGCGCCACCTTCGATAGCCGAGCCATTATACGAAAGGTTTGTTCAGCACTTCCGTTCATCGACAAACTTGAAGGTAGAAACGGGCATTTTCGGTGCGATGATGGATGTTCGCTTGCAAAACGATGGTCCTGTAACACTGATTATAGATAGGGATTAGCGTATGGGGAATTTAGTATTAATCGGAGTTGTAGGCAATTATTATGGCTGGAAAGGTGAGTTTAATTTCATTCTGGAATACAGGAAAATCGAGGCGTTGCCCTATGGTATGAAGGTAAAAATCGGTTATACGCCTAATTTTTCAGAAGAATACACTATTGAGCACTTTCAGAAAAAAAATAATCGTGCAGTAGCAAAGCTCGTAGAAATAAACGATAAAGAAGGTATCGAAAAACTTCGCAATCAAGGTGTTTTCGCAGACGAAGAAGAAATTCAAAAGCATAATTCCAAATTTATTTCGAGCAACACTATTGTTGGTTGCAAAGTGATTGATATTGCAAACGGCAATGTATTAGGGGAAATCGTGGAAATCTGGGAATTGCCTGCAAACGATGTTTGGCTTGTCCGAACAGATTTTGGCGAACTGCCTTTGCCTGTGATTGAGGACGTGATTGTCGAGACAGATTTCGCCAATAAATTAGTAAAAATAAATGTTATTGACGGACTTCTGGATTTGACACACAATAGAGGTGCAGTTGATGAGGATTGATATTATATCGGCTGTTCCCGAACTTATGACATCTTACATTCAAGGCAGCATACTGAGAATTGCCCAGGAGAAGAGGCTTGTCGAGATACATTTGCATAATCTGCACGATTACGCACTTGACCGCTTCCGCCATATAGACGACACACCGTATGGCGGTGGCGCCGGAATGATTATCAAGTGCCAGCCGATATTTGATTGCATCGAAAAACTCCAACAAGAACGCGCTTACGATGAAATTATCTATGTGTGTGCCGATGGATACCCGCTTACGCAAACAGTTTGCAATGAACTATCTTTGAAGCAAAACGTAATCATACTTGCGGGACATTACAAAGGAATAGACCAGCGTGTGCGGGACTACTTAGTAACGCGCGAAATTTCTATTGGGGACTATGTGCTAAGCGGCGGGGAATTGCCCGCACTGGTGCTAACCGATGCGATAGTTCGCTTGATACCTGGTGTAATTGGCAACGCGGAATCGGCATTGGAGGATTCATTCCAGAATGGGTTGCTCGAACCGCCGCAATATACCAAGCCGTCGGAATTTCGCGGTATGCGAGTGCCGGAGGTGTTGCTCTCGGGCAATCACGAGCGAATTCGCCAATGGCGTGAGCAGCAAGCATTGGAAAAAACACGCCTTCGCCGCCCTGATTTGCTGGGAGAGGGATAGAGGAAATAATAAGCAATAACAAACAAAATTTATCGTAAAATTATTGTTTCTGTTTAATTAATCAATATGAATTGTGTTATTCGATACCAGTAACATAAATAGCAATGCTCAACTTCTTACTATCAAAGAAGCGAGTGTCTTTGCTTCTTCTTTTACAGGGAAAAAAGTAACTACTTCAAATATAACCTACTTAATTCAGTATGGGCGAATTAGAAAATATGGTTCCAACGGACAAACCCTTGTTTCAAAAGAAGAACTAATTGAGTATTATAATTCACACAAAGGGAAAAGAGAACTAACCTGGCGGGAACAACTGGGCGAAGATTTAAATTGGGCTTTATCTTTCGACCAATACAAAGAAGCAGAGACAACAAAACACGTTCATCGGCTACATCCTTACAAAGGGAAATTCATCCCGCAGCTTGTAGAGTATTTTTTAGATAATCATACTGATGCTTTCAAGCAAGAAGTTTATTTTAACAAAGGAGATATAGTTCTTGACCCGTTTTGCGGTAGTGGAACAACATTAGTTCAATGCAATGAATTAGGTATCCACGCAATCGGAGTAGATATTTCTGAGTTCAATACGCTTATCTCTAATTGTAAAATTGCAAAATATGATATAATTGACGTCCATAGAGAAGTGCTCAGAATAACAAAAGCATTAAAGTCTTTTCTTTCAAATTCTAAAACACTTGAATTTGATGAGAAACTTACACAATATCTTTCTGAATATAACAACAAGCATTTCCCCGTTCCTGACTTCAAATATAAGCTTCGCAAAGGTGAAATCGATGAAAAACAGTACGGATACAAAAAGGAAAGGGAATTTCTTAATGTTTTCCAAGAACTGATTGATAAATACGAAATTAATCATATTCAAGAAAAATCAGATAAATTCATAGATAAATGGTATTTAAAACCTATCAGGGAAGAAATTGAATACGTATATAAAGAGATTTCAAAAGTTACTAATCAGAATACCAAAAACTTAGTCAGCTTGATATTAAGTCGAACTATGCGTAGTTGTAGAGCAACAACTCACGCTGACCTTGCAACACTAATTGAACCAGTAACCGCACCATATTATTGTTCCAAACACGGGAAAATTTGTAAGCCACTTTTTACAATATTAAAATGGTGGGAAACATACTCGAAGGACACTTTGAAAAGGGTTTTAGAATTTGATAAACTTAGAACCTCTACAAATCAGATATGTTTAACCGGCGATAGCAGGAGTATCAATATCACAGACGAATTATACCGTATAAATCCTTCTTTTGCAAAATTAGTATCTGAACAAAAAATTAAAGGGATTTTCTCGTCCCCGCCTTATGTTGGATTAATTGATTATCACGAGCAACACGCTTATGCTTATGATTTGTTTGGTTTCCGCAGACGAGATGAATTAGAAATAGGTCCATTGTTAAAAGGTCAAAGCAAAGAAGCAAGGGAAAGTTACGTTGAAAGCATTGCTTCGGTTCTGTTAAACTGTAAGAGATTTCTTGCAAATGATTATCACGTGTTTTTGGTAGCAAATGACAAATATAATTTGTATCCAATTATTGCTGAAAAATCAGGGATGAAAATTGTTAATCAATTTAAAAGACCAGTGCTGAACCGAACAGAAAAAGATAAAGGTGCTTATTCTGAAATCATTTTTCATCTGAGAGGTAAATAATGACTGAAGAGCAAAAGACAAATGTTATCGATACAATTATAAAATCATTAAGAAAAAAACTAAGCAATTATAAGCCTGAGACAGTTAATATGCCATTCCATTATCGATTATTGGGACGCGATAGAATGGCATTATACTCTTTTATTCAATCTTTGAATACAACTTTTGGTACTTCCATATTCGAACCCGTTGCGTTGGCAGTAGCAAAAGGGCGTTTTGCAAAAGTCCGCTCTCAGTACGAAATTGGTAATACTATCAGCGAAGGCTCACAACAAGCCATTCAAAGTATTATCAACAGGTTATCAGTTGCAGATACTGCACCCAATAAACAAAATGAACTTGATGAAATTCGGAGAGCTACAAATACTGAGAAAATAAACATAATAAAAACCGTCAAAGCTGACATTTTTTTAGAAAACAAAGGCGGCGAAATGTTTTTCATTGATTTGAAAACTGCCAAACCAAATATTAGTAATTTCAAAGATTTTAAAAGAACACTTCTTGAATGGGCTGCAATCGCATACACACAAAATATACAAGCGAAAATTCATACTCTTATTGCTATACCTTATAATCCATACGAACCTAAACCTTATGAAAGATGGACAATCAAAGGTATGTTAGACGACAAACACGAATTAATGGTTGGTCGAGAATTTTGGGATTTCCTTGGTGGAAGAGGTACTTACGATAATCTTCTTGAATGTTTTGAAATAGCAGGAATTCAGTTAAGAACTGAATTAGATAATTATTTTATTCAATTTACATAAATAAACAATTTAAAATTTTGTTTTGCTTTCCTTTTTCCTTACAATTTATTTTCTTCTTATCTGTTATAATAATATATTTTTTTCCGCGGTTGCGATGGTTGATAATTTTACAAATTTGTTTGATAAATATAAGGATTTTGCGACTAAACTCGTTGTTTGCAACGATTTGCGAACGCTTTTCGCTACTGTCGACAAACTCGTCAACGAAATCTGCGACTACGAATATATGGTGCTGTATTACTACACAGCACATTCCGATAGATTAATTGCCGTTACAACAAAAGGGCTTACAAAAGAAGAAAGATTTGTTGCTCAAAAAACTGCTATGCAACGCGCGCCCGGTCGCTGCCTGCGAGCAAAAGAAATCATCTATATCAAGGAAGCTGATGCCGAAGCATACGAACTTCAAACCAAATTTGTAAAGCCCACCTTGCTTAATTCAAGGCTATATATTCCTCTGATAAACAATAATCAGGTGCTGGGCGTTTATTCGCTTGCAAGCACAAAAGTTGATAATTTCTCCGACGAAGTCGTTAGCGCTATTTCATTTATTACCAACATTGCAGCAGTTATTTACAAAAAAATAATCGACACTCGCGACCTGGAACGAATGAACAAACGGCTCGAAGAAATTAATCGCAACTTCCTTTCGCAAAAACTTCAATCTATTGGTCAGCTCGCTGCGGGCATAGCCCACGAAATCAATACACCACTGCAATACATAAACGATAATTTAGATTTTTTAGAGCATTCCTACGAAGCTTTGTCATATTTTGCTTCAAGCATTAATGAACTGATTTTTGAATTGGATATTGAGAACTGGGAAAAAGCTCGAAACATAATCAAGAAAAATATCAAAGAAACTGATATCGATTTTTTCCTTTCCGAAATTCCTGGTGCAATAAGTCAGTCGCAAGAAGGAATTCTTAAAATTAGCAAAATTATCAACACAATTAAGAATTTCTCGCAAGTGGGCATTCGTGAGCAATCTTTTCTCAATATTAACCGGACACTCGAAGATATTGTGCTGATTACACGCAATGAATGGAAAAAAGTTGCAGATGTTAAATTATTACTGCACGACGACCTGCCTGTCATCTATTGTTACGCCGACGAAGTTAATCAAGTGTTGTTGCAGTTTTTGCTCAATTCCATTGATGCAGTTAAAGAAAAAATGCAGATTGACAATAATTACACTTTCGGCAAAATTGAAATCTCAACTTGCTTTGGCGAAAGATATATTGCAATTCAATTCGTCGACGACGGAATTGGCATTCAGGAAAAGCATTTAGATAGAATTTTCGACCCATTTTTCACAACCAAGCCACCTGGCAAAGGAACTGGTCAGGGGCTTGCTATCGCACATAGTGTGATTTGCAGCAAACTTGGTGGTGATATTTTTGTCTCATCAAATTATTTGAAAGGAACAGAATTTATTATTAAATTGCCATACGAGTAATTATTATTTGAAGCTAAGTTATGGCAAAAGTTTTGTTTGTGGACGACGAAGAGTTTATTTTGCTTGGGTTAAAGCGGTTAATTAAAACAACATCTGACGCTATCGATGCTGAATTTGCACAATCAGGCAAAGAAGCTCTCGAAAAAATATCGTCTAAAAATTTCGACGTTATCGTTACTGATTTATATATGCCCGGAATTGATGGCGTTAAATTGCTTGAATTTGCAAAAGAAACTCAACCTAATGCTATAAGAATTATGATGACGGGGCACATTAATTCTGAAATTGAAAAATTCAAGAACGAATTTGCTCATATAATTCTTTCAAAACCTGTTAGTTACAAAATGTTGTTGGATACTATCAGCAACTGCCTTTCAAAAAAAGAAGAATTACTGCAACAATGAACAAAAAAATTCTCTTCGTTGACGATGAAATAAACGTTCTGCACGGTTACAGACGAAATCTTAGAAGCCTATTCTATGTTCATATAGCAAATAGTGGCAGCGAAGCCCTCAAAATCATTGCCGAACAAGGCGATTTCGCTGTTATTATCTCCGACTACCGTATGCCCGAAATGGACGGAATTGAGCTGCTTCACAAAGTCAAAGAAATTTCGCCCGATACTATCAGAATTATTCTTACAGGATTTGCCGATATGCAAATTGCCATCGAAGCAATCAACGAGGG
>MTKZ01000520.1_pt1 | contig 45606 bp, 32 predicted proteins | sample 1042781 | NCBI WGS metagenome assembly MTKZ01 (sample SAMN06212207, study PRJNA360539) | anaerobic digester metagenome | biome: Wastewater treatment plant; material: sludge; isolation source: anaerobic digester fed with sludge from wastewater treatment plant | place: Denmark: WWTP Viborg ...
ACTACCATCGAATGACCATTACATGCTTCTTCACATTCAGCTAATATATGAACCCCATCACGAACTTTTACCAGCAGGCTCGGACCACACCATTGGGACCCCAATGACTGGTCTGCTGTGTATATTGTCCATGAATGAGAGTTGGGTGCTGTAAAAAGATGCATGGAGGTCATAGCTTTGGAGTATGTCCAAGACCAGGCATTACCCACAAGATCATCTGAAAGCTCATGGCGAAGGTATTTGGGAGGGTTAATCCCTTCCATCTCTGCCACGCCAAAGATGGCATAATAGGATACCTCATTGCCATAATATTCCGTTCCCATCCGGGAATGAATGCAGGTTGTCAGTCCGTTAGTTAAATCAAGGGCTATCTCTAAGCTCGCCCTTGGTTTACTGTCAACAAGAAGATGAGCGAACCATGCAAGGTCGTGATCAGCTTCATAGGCCCTGTATTCAGCCTCGTACCAGGTACTTTCCTTATCTTCCCTGTATCTGAGTATGAATTTTTCATCAACCTTATAATGTATAACCGGGCCTCCCTGATCGTAGCGTAATGTAAATTCTTTTCCCACCAATATGTCGCTAAATGGCATATTGTTTACAGCCATATCAGTAGGACCAAAGTTTGTTGTGCTCTTAAGCGCTGCCTGGTGCACCTCTTCATCACTCATATAAACAAAATCCCTTACAGGACGGTATGCCATCCTCTGTCCCTTCACCGGAGGTCTGGGAGTACCTGAAGCCGGAGCAAGCATCGGCTCATTACCCAGCTTTTCAAATGGCCCGAGCGGAGTGAGTTCTCCAACAATCTCACCTTTACCCCTGAACATATAATATTCAAGTTCATCCCTTTCATTAAAACCAAGCCTTACGCCAACCTGCGTCCTGGTGAAAAGATCAACTACGTATGAAGTGAAGATGCCTGAAAATTCGCATTCGGTCCTGTTGTATATAAACATATTGTCATTTATAAGCACATAATCTGACGGGCTGCAATAGCCTAATTCATCCATGAGGCGCGTAAGTTCCACAAAGTTTGTTGAAACCACAGAGGAATAGAATTCCAGTGTTTCTATACCTGTATCCTGCATCCAGTACATACCCTTGCCTTCTATTCTGTTTGTCAGGTGATGCCTGGTCTCAGGTGGAGCCTGTCCGTTCTTTTCAACGTAACCATAATAGATCTGACGCTGTACTTCCCTGTCATCAATTATTATCTCGGTCCCTCCCATTGTCCTTTCCTTTCTGCCACTGGAAAACCATACCTCAATAATTGTCACAAGGTTTGTATCCTGATCAATGAATACATTAAATCCCCTTTGTTCTGATGGGATCAGATGGGAAAAGAAAATCATGTTTCCAAGGGTCAGGGCGCCATAGCTGCCTGTAAATGATTGACCATCAACCTTAACGAAAAGGTTCTTTTTATCCCTGAAGGAATAATCAAAAACAGGGCCATCGTCTGTTATGATTCTGATAGATTTCCCCGAAAGCTCACCTGTTAACTCTGATTTGCATACCGGACCTGATCCAGCAGAAGCCTTAAGCTTTTCTCCAATCTGGCTTTTAGTAAGTTTGGTGTATTTAAACCGGTGCATCGGGATGTTCATTGTTTGGTTCATGTGACTTTCTCCTTTCTGGTTTTATTCTGATATATTATTAAATCCATTTCTATCTATGCGTAGTGCAGGACTTCTGTTAACTTTATCTGATAATTATTTGTTTAAGAAACTGTTAGTTTTACAAATTACCTTTAAATATAAGTAATTTTGTCAATAAGTTAAGTCGTTTATAAAGCCTTAAATTGTCTGACAAGCATCTAACGTACCTTTAAAGATAAAAACATAGCTCTCCAGGATATAAATATTGCAGTAACATTTATCATTTTAGGGATAACGAGTCCAACCACCGTTCTGGTTATCATATCTGAATTTTGGCCAGTAAGCTGATGGATCCAGCCCTTTGGATCCGGTCCGGATCGCATGTACATTACCGTTAAGGTCATTGATATAAAGAACTCCCTCCTTATCAATTGCGGGTGAAGACCAGATAATTGCGTTGGTAGTGGTCGTCATAGCTACCAGGGAGCCATCAGATGCTTTAAGGGCATAAACCCTTCCGAATTCCTGCCCGAAATAAATAAGTCCGTCTGAACCTATAGCCGGCGATGAGTATATATCAAAATGATCCCTGGGAACATTATCAGGCAGGTCCTCCGGAGTAAATATCCATTTGAGTGTCCCGTCGGAATTAATAGCAAAAAAAGCAGAAGAGGGACTACCATTGTTCAGTCCGAAATAAATTGATCCGTCAGATCCAACCGAGGGTGAAGACCTGAAGGTTCCTGAAAATCCTGCTGTTGCAATATCAAAGGTCCATAATAAAAGACCTTCATGCGAAACAGCATATAATATCCCCGGTTGAGTTGCTACATATAAGTTCCCGTCGACACCTATGGCCGGTGACGAAAAACAATGGTCATTCACACCAAGTGGAAGAGACCACTTTACAGAACCATCCTCCGGGCTCAGAGCTGTCAGCGGTACGTTATGGTAAACAAAATAGACTGTCCCGTCTTTGCCGATGGCTGGAGCATTCCTTATCGCCTCAGGCCATTCTCCTGAGAATGTCCATTTGAGCGTTCCGTCCGAATTAATCGCATACAAACGGTCCCCTCCAGCGTATACGGTGCCATCCGGTCCGATTGCAGGTACCGATAATCCCACATCAATAGTCAGTCTATCCGGATTGATGTCATATTTCCAAAGAAGATCGCCCTGAGAAGAGATATGCCATAATTCATCACCCGTTACCATTCCATTAACCGGATCACGTACTTCTAAAATGAAATAGACAGAATTATCCGGAGATACGGCCGGTGCCGAACGGACCTCATTTAATCCAAGTTGTATCCGCCATTTCTCTCCCCCGTTTTGTACATCCAATGCAATAAAAAACTGACTTTTATTGTGAATGCCAAGCAGAGATGTTGATGTTCCGATATATAGTGTCTGCTCATCTGTGCTCAAAGCAGGTGAACAATAATAGGTTTCAGCAGGAAGTTGTGTTACCCATATTTTAGGTAATGCCGCCTCAGATTCAGGCTCCTTCTTTTTTTTGCAGTCTGTTACGAAAATGGTTGTGAATAGAATTATGAGAAAAGTATCTCGCAAAGATATTTTTTGAAGAAAAATTTGAATACCTATTTTCATCTGATCAGATTATTTCTGCTTCCGGTATTGCACTTCAAATATTATAAGAGAATTTTATTTCAATGGGATCATGAAAAGAAAAATTGTTCTTATTCCAACTGGAACTGGTTATAATTTTTAATTAGTTATATCAAAGTTAAACTATCCTGAAACTAAAGTCAAGTAATTTTCATCTCACCCCTTTTCCCCCTCTCTACTTTTTTCTTTATGAAATTTTGAAGGGTAATAATAGCTTGATAAAACATACTTTTACTAAATTTGAGAAAGATCTAACCTGAACTTATTTAATCCTTTATGATTATGAGCAGATCAAGAAATTTATTCCGGTCAGGACAGTGTAAAAACGATGATGCCAGTCATCAGTCGGTTTTTAGATCAGGTTATCCTGTCAGCACCCGATCAAGGCTCTTTCCGATGTACATCTCCACATTGGTGATCATTGTTGTATTATTATGCACATATTGCCGGCAGCAACCGGAAACTAAGATCCCTTCTCTGTCAGGGATGGATTATCTTCTTAACAACAAGGAATTGCAGTCGTTTGGCGAAAAGCTATTTTTCGACACAAATCTTTCCTCTCCTGAGGGGCAATCATGTGCTGCCTGTCACGGACCCGAAGTTGGATGGACCGGGCCGGATGAGACTGTAAATAAGACCGGAGGCGTTTACCCGGGAGCACTTCATGAGCGTCACGGGAACCGGAAACCAAATAGTTCAGCTTATGCCTCACTCGCTCCTTTATTCAATGCTTTCGTTGAAAACGGGAAAGTGGTTTTTTCCGGAGGCAACTTCTGGGACGGAAGGGCAACCGGTCATTTACTCGGCAACCCGGCCGCTGACCAGGCACAGGGTCCTTTTCTGAATCCAGTTGAACAGAATATTGATAATGCAAAAACCCTGGTAGATAAAGTCTGCAATTCAGAATATGCCTCCCTCTTCAGAAAAGTGGGAAATGATATCTGGTAAGTGCCGGACATCTGCAACAGCAATAATCTTAACCTGCAATTCGGTATTATCGGTATTGCAATTGCCGTCTTTGAGAATTCCGAAAAAGTCAACAGTTTCTCATCCAAATATGATCTTTACCTTCAGGGTAAGGTTGAGCTGACGGCCAGCGAAGAACAGGGACTCGGGTTATTCAAGGGAAAGGCTAAATGCTCTAATTGCCATGTAATTGAATACGAAACCGGAAGTACTTTCCCGCTTTTTACCGATTTCACCTTTGATAATCTGGGGATACCCAAAAATCCTCAGAATCCCTGGTATTCTATGGATACAGCATTTAACAAAGATGGCTCAACCTGGATTGATCCGGGTCTTGCTGAGTTCCTTAAAGAAAAGCCTCAGTATGCAATGTACGCAGAAGAAAATTATGGAAAGCATCAGGTCCCCACACTGAGAAATGTAGATAAACGTCCTTCACCTGATTTTGTTAAATGTTACGGACATAACGGCTATTTTAAAAGCCTTGAAGAAATTGTGCATTTCTATAATACCCGTGATGTATTACCTCCGGTAACTGAGGTATCTGATCCCTTACCGGGAGTGAACTGCTGGCCGTTACCAGAAGTCGCCATAAACATTAACAAAGAAGAACTGGGAAATCTGGGACTGACTGCCGAAGAAGAATCAGCAATCGTTGAGTTTACGAAAACTCTTTCGGATGGTTACGTTTTACAAAATACGAAGTAAGGCTATTTACTTACTGATTTTTCAGTATTGTGTTATTGAAACAGTAACTTGCCTTCTGAAGGGCGAAATTGAGCACGGAGACAGCCTGGGCAATAAGGGTGTAATAATTGACCTGCAATGCCAGTGGATGACAGCCGGATCTGGTATTATTCACCAGGAAATGCCTGTGGAATCAGAGAGGCTGCTGGGCTGCCAGCTCTGGGTTAACCTGGCGTTCAGCGAACTTCAGAACAAAACATTCATAAAACACAACAAACCACAGGAATTCTGATCAGCGTCTTTAATTTATCAATCCTTTGCATTTTTTACGCCGGCAAAAAAACCACCAGAGTAATCCCGATTCGGGAAAATAATTGTCAAAGCTAAATACTCCTTTTTTAATTTTACCTTCCCTGAGTAACTCTGATAACTTCCTGATCTTCCGGAGTTGCCTCTTTGTCATAAACAAATTAACAATGGAAAAAATCCTGAAGAATCCTTCAGATGAAATATCTTTGTTGTACCAGCCTTTTACTTTGCACCATAACCTGGCCTTTGCCCCTGGCTCCTGGATCCTGTATTCTATAAACATCTCTTTCAGATAACGGTTAACAGGCGGATTGATCGGCAAACAGAAACGACCTGCAATAAATGTATTTTCTTCAAATCCATATATATGGAATGACAGTAAAAAATGTGAATTGATTTTAAGAGGAGGCAGATTTTCAATGATATATTCCGGCGATTTTCTGCCCCTGTTATCAAGAAAGTCAAAACTATAAGGAGCTATCCGGAGCTGCTTCAGCCAAACATAAATATCAGATGCGCCCGCCTCTATCTCAATATTCCTGGTCAGCTCCCTGCAGTCTGAGCCTGATATATCAGGCAACGAATCAATAAAAAATACAGGAGTTGAAAGGTGCTTTTCGTTCATTCAGACTTTAATCCCTTTTTAAAAATTAGGAATCTTCAATAAAGTTATTGATTCTTAAAATCATATGCAAAATTTCTATTTTGCAGAAAATATCTTTCCGGGATTTAAATATCCTGAATCCCATTTCAAACAGCAGCAAAGATTTACTGCATTTATTATTGAAGTTATGGTCCTTACAAATAAAATTTCGCACCCGGGTATTCAGTTTTTGAATGTATGATTAAAGTGGATATCTTTATAACAAGAATTAATGATTGTTCAGGATTTATAACTTATCAGATATGAGTAAAAATAATCTTCTCATTGAACAGATCAGCAGGTTTAACTTTGATCAGACTGTTGACAAGATATTAAAGGAAGCAGAAAAAAGGGCATGGAATGTGCCTGCCATTCACAATCTGCAACAATCTTTGGCCAAATCGGGAAGAGCAGTTAAGCCCGTAAAAGTGATTGAGATATGCAAACCTGAATATTCCGGGCAGATGCTTGAATTAAATCATGAACGTATAATGTCGGTTATGATGCCATGCCGCATATCAGTTTACGTAAAGGATGATGGTAAGACTTATACAGCGCTTGTCAATGGTGCAGAATTATCTGCCGGACAGCCGGAAAATATAGCAAAAGTCATGAAAGCTGCATCCGATGAGACGATGGAAATAGTAAAAACAGTTACCGGGTAATACTGTCTGATATTTGTCTTTACGATATCAGGAAGATGGGTAACTGTGAACCGACTTCCTCTCACCAATCTGCTGCCTCCACATTGCATAATAGAGTCCCTTGTTCTCCAGAAGTGTCTTGTGATTCCCTTCCTCTACTATCCTTCCTTTTTCAAGCACATAGATACGATCCGCATGCATTATTGTGGAAAGACGGTGCGCAATCATAAGTATAATCTGATTTTTTCCGGCGGAAATTTCCCTCAGCGTATTGGTTATCTCTTCTTCCGTAAGCGAATCAAGCGCAGATGTGGCCTCATCAAAAATAAGTATCCGCGGCTGGCGGACCAATGCTCTTGCAATTGCTAGTCTTTGTTTCTCACCACCTGAGACCATCTTCCCTCCTTCACCCAATATTGTATCCAGGCCATCTTTTGAGTCTTCAATAACTTTAAGTGAAGATGCCTTTTTCAATGCAGCTAAAATCTCCTCGTCAGTGGCCTCGGGTTTCACAAACTGGAGATTTGCACGGACCGACCCGGAAAAGAGCTGCGTATCCTGAGTAACAAAGCCTAATTGCTTCCTCATCCTGTTATACCTTATATCCCTGGCCTGAACTTCATCGAAATAAATATTACCGCTTGTTGGAGGATAGAGCCCAACCAGAAGTTTAACAAGTGTCGATTTACCACATCCCGAAGGACCGACAAAGGCGATTGTCTCACCAATCCTTACCTTGAATGAGAGATCTTCAATTGCATCATGATCAGCTTTACGATAACAGAAACTCACATCTTCAAAGCGGAGGCTTTCTATATCTCCTATATCGACAGGATCTTCCGGCCTGTATTCTGTCTCCTTCTGCATCAGGTTGCTGAAAATCTGAAGCGAGGCTTCCGCCTCACGGTAAGCAAGAATTATGGATCCAAGCTCCTGCAGCGGGAACATGATTCTTGTGGAAATAAACTGCATTGCAATAAGTTCTCCCGTTGTCAGTAGGTGTCTGAATATGAGCCATAGAAGAATGAACAATATTGATTCCTTAAGTATAAGCAATACTGATCTCTGGAGAAAAAAGAGTGTCCTTATTTTTTTCACCTTTTTCATTTCCAGGTTGAAGATATTGCTTGTAAAAGTTTTGAGCCTCTTTATCTCCGGCCATGTAAGTCCCATACTTTTTACAAATTCAATGTTGCGGAGTGACTCGGTAATTGTTCCGCTCATTTTATTAGTTTCCTGGATTACAGATCGTTGGATCGTTTTAATTTTGCGACTTAGCAGGCCGGTCAACCCACCCAGCCATGCCACAGCTATGAGAAATACCGGGATCAGTGCCCAATGCTTTGTTATTGAATACCATATAAGGAATGCAACACCCACCAGAGCCGAAAACAATGATGAGATGAATGAGCTGATGAACCTTTCATTGTCGTTCCTCACCTTCTGAAGCAATGATAAAATATGGCCGCTGCTTGTCTCTTCAAATTCGAAGTATGGAAGACGTAAGGTATGCTTCAATCCTTCATCGAAAACTGAAAGACCGAATTTCTGAACTACAAGGCGGGTAAAATAATCTGTGAAGGCACTGGCAAGCCTGGCAAGAAGTGCAACACCTACTGCAAGAACCAACAGGTTGAGGACTCCTCTTACAAGGACCTGCTCACTACGGCCATCAGTATTAACTGCAAAATTATCTATTATTTTTCCGAATATAATGGGATCAATAAGTTCGAGGATCTGCGCAATTGCAGCAAGCGCCATTGCCAGAAAAAGCCATTTCCTGAAAGGCTTGAGATATTTCCAGATGATTTTCATAATATCTTTCTTATCCGTGAACCCCTTGTCAGGAGAAATATTACTATTTCCTGATCTACTAAAATAGAGAATTAAACCTTCCGGCTATGTTATTTGTTAGGGAAAATATTAATTAGAATCATTCTAAAATACTTCATATATTTGCTTTACAGATAAATGAATCATATATTGCCTTTATTGAATTAAACACTTATAATGAAGCCTGTTGCGCGAAGAAAATTATACGATCATATTTTAAATGATCCTTAATCAATACCTGACTGTAAAGAACACCTGAAAAGGGGGCTTTATAGTCCCCTTTTTTGTTTGACAGGCCATTTGAAGAATGGCATCAGAGCAAAGACTTATGATTTTTAGCTTTAATTACAAGTAACATTGATTAATATAAAATACTAACATTTAAATAAATACAGATGAATACGATAATTTTAAGCAAGTTGGATTTTTCGAGGATCCATAAATGCATTCACGATGCAAGGCGGATGAATACAATCGGTGCAAATGAAGCCGAAAATCTGATGAAGGAACTGAGCTCCGCAAAAGTAGTCGAACCGGAAGAGATCCCCCATGATGTTGTAACAATGAATTCAATTGTTAAGATCAGCTTTCTGAATACAAAAAAAACACTTCAATTTCAGATAGTCTACCCCGATCAGGCAAATTTCAGAGAAAACAGGATATCTATTCTTTCTCCTGTCGCAACAGCCCTTATCGGATATAAGGTTTCAGACGAAATTGAATGGGTAGTGCCCTCAGGCCTGACTAAATTAAGGATCGACGAGATTATCTATCAGCCTGAGGCTGCAGGTGATTTTGACAGGTAAACATCCGGATTGAATCAGAATTACTGAGTCTGTTTTAAGGTAATTAAAGAAACTGTTTTAAGAGTTACTTAACTGTAAATTCAACAATATGAAAAAAGATCCGACAGAAAAAAAAGAAAATCTGAAACTCGTGTCAGGGCATCCTGATAACTTGTTGCACACATTCGTAAGGTGGACGGAAGATGGCCGGATTTACAGAGGTACAGTTATCGATGTTTTTATACGTCAGGGTGTCAGATATCTCGATGTAATGACAATTTTTGGGACCAAACGCTCTGTAAGTTTGTCGAAAGTGAAATTCATTAATTTCAAAGATCAGATATAACAATGGACAGATATGCAATGCTTCAATTCCTGAAAAGCATAGAGCTTTTCAGCGGCCTTAATAATAAGGAGTTACAGGAAGTATCAAAAAATTTAAAAGAGAAATTCTACAGCACTGGCAACATGCTGTTCCATGAAAATAGTCCCAGAAAAGCTATTTTTATTATTTATGAAGGGGACGTTGAACTTTATAAGTATAATTCATACGGAATAAAGGTCAGACTGGCTTTATTCAGCAAGGGAGATTTTCTTGGTGAAGGGATCTGGGACAGGCATTCACCTCATTCGACTTCTGCAGTAGTACTGGGTAAAGCGATTCTGTTTGTTGTCGACAGAGAAATGTTCAGTTACAGCTCCGGAACTTCCCTTAAAATCCTGTCAAATATAACCCGGATCATTTCGAGAAGGATGCGCAATGCAAATAACAGGATGCTGAATCTATCCACCCAGTATGAATCCGGGAGGACAAGAACCGAACATGATCTGCTTGGTAAACGTGATGTACCTTATGAATCTTACTATGGTATTCAAACACTCAGGGCTGTTGAGAATTTCAATATCTCAGGGATAATCCTGAACTTTTTTCCTTCATTTATAGAAGCATTGTCGATGGTAAAAGAAGCAGCTGCCGAAGCTAATTTTGAGCTTGAATTGCTCGAAAAAGATATAAGGGATGCAATAGTTCTTGCCTGCCATAAATTACAAAACCGTAAATTTCATAATCAATTCGTTGTTGATATGATCCAGGGCGGAGCAGGAACATCAACTAATATGAATGCCAACGAAGTTATAGCAAATATAGCTTTGGAAATACTCGGCCATAAAAAAGGAGAGTATATTTATTGCCACCCGAATAATCATGTAAATAAGTCCCAATCAACAAATGATGCTTATCCCACTGCAATAAAAATAGCTCTGTATAATTCCAATAAAGAAATTGTAACAGTCCTTAAAGCCTTAGCTGATTCCTTCAGTAAAAAGGGAGAAGAATTTGCCCACATAATTAAGATGGGAAGGACCCAGCTGCAGGATGCCGTACCAATGACCCTCGGCCAGGAATTTGAAGCTTATGCAATCACTCTTGAGGAAGAGATTGAAAGACTGAACCAGAATGCGGGGTTATTCCTGGAGGTCAATATGGGGGCAACTGCAATCGGCACCGGCATTAATTCTGAACCGGGGTATGCAGAAAAAGTCATTAAACATTTAAAAAGAATTACCGGTCTAGATCTGATTCTGGCCTCAAACCTTGTTGAAGCTACACAGGATACCGGAGCATTTGTTATGTATTCATCTGCAGTAAAACGACTGGCAGTAAAACTATCAAAGATATGCAATGACCTTCGCCTTCTTTCTTCCGGCCCCAGGACAGGCATTAATGAAATAAACCTGCCGCCTGTGCAACCCGGATCCTCAATTATGCCCGGGAAGGTCAATCCGGTAATACCTGAAGTGGTAAACCAGATAGCTTTTAAGGTTATCGGAAACGATTTAACCGTAACAATGGCTTCGGAAGGAGGACAACTTGAACTTAATGTTTTTGAGCCTGTTATAGTCCAGAGTATCTTTGAATCAGTCGAGATGCTTATAAATGGAATGAATACACTTAAATACCGCTGCATTGACGGAATAACTGCCAATGAAGATCGTTGCAGGAATCTGGTCAAAAACAGTATAGGTCTGATAACCGCACTCCTTCCCTGGATCGGTTATGACGACCTGAATGAACTGGCTAGAGAAGCCCTTGACAGTAATGATAGTGTTTATTCACTGGTGCTCAGGAAAGGTCTTTTATCAAGAGAAAAGCTTGACATGATATTATTGCCTGAGAATATGATCAGGCCCGTTAAAACCAAAACAAATAAAGGCAATGATAACTGAAATATTTGAAAAGAATATAGAGGATGTGTACAGGACATCAATTGTACAGCAAACAGCCTTCTGGTCGGAAGTGAAAAGAAAACTCGGACTGGAAACAACAGCTATCGATTTCAAGGTAAAAATAGATGAAATAAGCAGGGTCTCTGAGGATAACTGTAGTGTGAACGGGGATGTACTTGTCATAATAAAAAAGATAGACAGAAATACCTCTGTTGCATATGTCCCTTATGGTCCCGAAATCAAACCCGGAGAACAAAGCCAGAGCATATTCCTTGAAGAGCTTTCAGAAATTATGAGATCCTTCCTGCCTTCTGACTGTATAATGGTCCGGTTTGATCTGGCTTGGGAATCATACTGGGCAAAGGAACCCGATTTTTTCTGTCCTGACGGTAAATGGCTGGGGCCTCCGGCTAGTTCATTTCAGGAGATAAGATTTAATTATAATACCGTTAAGTGGAACTTTAAGAAGGCTCTTTCAAACAATCTGCCGTCAAATACCATATTTATTGATCTGACAAAAAGTAAAGACGACCTTCTTAAATCAATGAAACAGAAAACCCGGTACAATATAAGCCTTTCAAAAAGGAAAAAAGTCACTGTGCGGATCGCCGGGATCAGGGAATTGGAAACATGGTATAGATTATACCGTGATACATCTGCCAGGAATCATATCTATCTTCATGATATTAATTATTTCCGGACTATCCTGAGTGTCGACTCCTGTAAAACCCAGTCCCCTGCAAATGTGATACTCCTTATTGCTGAAACAGATCATAAACCGCTTGCATCAATGTTCCTTGTAATTTCTGGAAACCGTGCCACATATCTCTATGGAGCATCTTCATCGGAGAACAGAAATATGATGGCAAGTTATGCTCTCCAGTGGGAAGCCATGAATATTGCCAAAGAGATGGGTTGTACCGAATATGATATGTTCGGAGTGGCCCCGGCATCCGATCCTGGCCATCCTTTGTACGGACTGTACCGGTTCAAATCAGGGTTCGGCGGTGAATTGTTTCATTCGCTCGGATGCTGGGATTATCCTTTTGATCTGGAAAAATACAAAACATTCTGCTCAGTGGAATTGACTCAGAAAGGCTATCATGATAACTGATGCGGAGGTAGCAACATTGTGTAGAAATTTGCTGTAAATTTCGGATGTTAAATTCATAGCTGTTATTTTTACTCATTGACCGGAATGAAAAAATGAAAATCATATCCTGGAATGTTAACGGCATTCGCGCCATTGCAAAAAAATCATTTTTTAATGATCTGGGACTTTTGGATCCTGATATTATTTGTCTTCAGGAAACTAAAGCCCAGGACAGTCAGGTTTCCGAAACACTTGCTCCACTGAATGGTAGCTATATCTTTTCAAATTCAGCAGTGAGACCCGGATACTCGGGGACGGCAGTTATTTCAAAGATCAGGCCTCTGAATGTCACAAAGGACATAGGTATAAAAGAACATGACTCTGAAGGCCGGGTACTATCTCTGGAGCTTGAACAATTCTTCCTAGTAAATGTGTATGTCCCTAATTCCGGGGCTGAACTTGGCAGGTTAGGTTACAGACAGGAATGGGACATAGCTTTTTTCAGTTACCTGAAGAGCCTTGAAAAGATAAAACCCGTTGTCGTCTGCGGAGATCTTAATGTCGCCCATAAGAACATTGACCTGGCACGCCCTAAGGAAAACTACAATAAGACGGCCGGATATATGCAGGAAGAGATAAACGGGATGGACAGGCTCACTGAAGGTGGTTTTACTGATACTTTCCGCCATTTCTATCCTGATGCGACAGGAAGATACTCATGGTGGAGCTTCAGGGCCGGAGCAAGACCAAAGAACATCGGATGGAGAATCGATTATTTTCTTGTAAGCACACCCTTCCTTCCAAAGGTAAAAGATGCATTTATCCGCGAAGAAATAAACGGATCTGATCATTGTCCCGTGGGTATTATACTGGATCTTCCTGACTGATACTTTGCCCGTAGACTGACAGGTTATAGGAGTCTTATATCCTCAGTTATTTTCCTCTCGGATCTGAACTCTTCTTATTTTACCGCTTATTGTCTTTGGCAATTCAGTAACAAATTCAATTATCCTGGGATATTTATAGGGAGCTGTAACTTTTTTGACATGCTCCTGCAACTCTTTTGCCAGCTCTTCACTGGGATTATAATTTTTAGACAAAACTACGGTTGCTTTCACTATCTGTCCCCTGTCAGGGTCGGGGACTGCCGTTACGGCACATTCAAGCACAGCTGGATGCTCAATGAGAGCACTTTCGACTTCAAAGGGACCTATTCTGTAGCCCGAGCTCTTTATAATATCATCTGCTCTGCCGACAAACCAGAAATAACCGTCTTCGTCGTACCATGCCATATCACCTGTTCTATATACACCATCAGACCAGACATTTTTTGTCAGTTCATCATCACGGTAATATCCTTTAAACATACCAACCGGCTTTCTCCGGTCTGTATATATAACAATCTCTCCTTCATTGCCGATTTCACAAGTGTTACCAGCTTCGTCGACAATATCAATATCATAACCAGGTGTTGGTTTGCCCATTGACCCGGGTTTTGGTTCCATCCAGGGATAAGTGGCTATTGCCACAGTACATTCAGTCTGACCATATCCTTCCATAAGCCTGAGTCCCGTCTTCTCATAGAAGTACCTGAATACTTCAGGATTCAGAGGTTCTCCGGCAACAACACAGTTCTTAAGAGCGCTCAGATCGTAGTTTGTAAGGTCTTCCTTAATAAGAAACCTGTAAATTGTTGGCGGTGCACAGAAAGTGGTGACTCTGTATTTTTCAATAATACCAAGAATATCTTTAGGGATAAACCTGTCGTAATCATATGTCATTACCGCACTGCCCGATATCCATTGACCGTAGATCTTTCCCCAGGCTGATTTAGCCCAGCCTGTATCCGCAATAGTGAAATGAAGTCCGTTATCCTGAACATTCTGCCAGTATTTTGCAGTTACAATATGTCCCAGGGGATATGTAAAATCATGAGTTACCATCTTCGGCATCCCTGTGGTCCCCGATGTAAAATACAATAGCATTATATCATTATTGGCAGTTGCTTCATCCCCAATGGGTTCGTTAAATACGTCCGGACTCTCTTCCATGCCTTTTGTAAGATTCATCCAGCCTTCTTTGTCAGCATCAATCAGAACTTTGTATTTCAGAGAGGGTGATTTACTTTCCGATTCCTCAATATGCTGCATTACAAGATGATCAGTTACACAGACTATCATTTTTATCCCTGCGGCATTATTCCTGTATATTATATCTTTTGCCGAAAGAAGATGAGTTGCCGGAATTGTAACTGCACCAATTTTGTTCAGGGCTAGACTACAGAACCAGAATGTATAGTGCCTCTTCAGGATCAACATTACTGGGTCTCCTTTACGTATGCCAGCCGATCTGAAGAAATTGGCAACCTTGTCGCTGTAATATTTCATCTGGCTGAAGGTAAAAACCTCCTGATTACCCTTATCATCACACCATACCATTGCTGTTTTTCCTGGTGTCCGGGCTGCTGTTTCATCAACAATATCCCTGGCAAAATTGAAATTCTCAGGAACCCTAATCTCAAATTCAGACCTGAACTCCTCATAGGATTGGAATTCAGTCTTCTTAAGGTATTTTTCAAGAACCATAATAATACTACACTTATATTCTATAAAATAATTGCCAGAAATTTTACCTGCTCGTTGTTCAGAGCCTTCATTGCATGATTATAACCTGAATCATAATAAATCGAATCACCTTCATTCATAATTATTTCATGTCCGTCGATTATCGTCATCATTGCTCCTTTTATAACGTAATTAAATTCCTGCCCCGGATGAGAATTGAACTCTAACATAGTATCTTCTGGTTTAGGATCAATAGTCACCATAAATATTTCAGCTTTTTTATGAATGAAATTGAACGCAAGGCTTTCATACCTGTATTGCTGCCTCCTTTCAAGTTTTAATCCTTTCCCGTTTCTCACTACACTGTAAATGTGAAGCTTTGGATTATCACCTCCCAGTAATACTGACAGCTCTACATTGAATAATTCAGATATCTCGAAAACTATCCCCACGGGGATATCAGCCTCTCCACTTTCATACTTATTATAAAGATCTGTATCAAGTCCAAGCTTCTGAGCCAGTGTTTCTACTGAAATACCCGATATTTCACGGATCTCTTTTATTCTGGCGGCAATCTGTCTTATCTGTTCCGTCATAACTTCCCGTTTTAAAATCCCAATATTATATAAATTATTTAAATGTGACTATTGGATTTATGACTGAATAAATAATTCATTGCACCGGTATTTAAGTTTATCAGGTCTTTAATTGTAAAAAACAGCCATTCGATGAATTTATATTTTGTGAATTATCTGTTAATAGTTTAGCATAAAAAGTTACCCTGAATAAGATAGTTTTTCTATATTTTTCACTTCACCTTCCGCATGTAACTTTTTTTATGAAAGTTCTTGTAATTTATGACCTCGATCCCGCCTGGGAACAGCATGAAATCCGGGAGGCCCGGAATTCAGGCAGAGTGCTTTTTCAGTCTTTGAAAAAAGAAGGTATCGAAACTTATCTTGAAGAACTGCAGGATCAATTTCTTGAAAGAAGACTGGAAAGATATAATCCGGCAGATACCATAGTTTTCAATCTTTGTGAAACAATGCCAGGAATACCTTGCGGTGAAAGAAAAATTGTTGAGATCATTGAAAACCGGGGATTCACTTATACTGGAAATGTACCGGAAGTGATAGAAACCAGTTATGATAAAATGAAAGTAAAGGAAATCCTGATCTCTCTTGGGATCAGAGTTCCTTACGGTGAAGTGCTTAGTGCGGAAGAGGCTGAGAACTGGACTTTATTTCCTGCAATAGTTAAACCCTCACATGAGCACTGCAGCCTTACAATCAGTGAAAAATCTGTGGTTTATAATACATCGGAACTACGGGAACGGATCCTTTTTGTAAATAACGAACTGAAACAATCTGCAATTGTTGAAGATTTTATTGATGGCCGTGAATTTCATGTTTCAGTATGGAACAATGATGAACCCGAAGTTCTGCCACCAGCTGAAATGGATTTTTCTGCTTTCCATGAAGCACGTGAAAAACTCTGTACTTTTGATTCAAAGAGCATACCTGGTTCGGACCATTACGAAAAGATCCAGATCCGGATTCCTGCTCCTCTTGATGAACGACATCTAAGAAAACTCGAAAAGATAGCCCTGACTACATGGAGAGGATTCGGGTGTCTCGATTATGCCCGGTTCGATTTCAGGTTGCGTGATAATAAATTCTATCTGCTCGATATTAATCCGAATAACGATATAAGTGTTGACACCAGCTTCGCCATGGCAGCAGAATTTAAGAATTATTCATACAGCAAGATGGTACGACGGATAATAATGATGGCAGCCCAGAGACATCCTGAAATTGGAGAGGAAGTAATGGTACAAAGTACAATCAATAATTCATTTTACCTGTAAGAATATCCCTCTGGTTTACTGCCTGTCTATCTGTATTCTTTTTTCACCTTTATAACTTCTTACATTCTTAATATCTCTCAGGTACGCAATCAACGCATCAGCTGAAGTAATAAAAAGCGACTGCCCCGGATCATTATGCTGATATTTGTAAACCTGTGTCATATAACTGTTCATCGCTACAGAGTAAGTCTGGTCCATTGGTAGTGGAATACCGTCTACAGTCAGGAGATCTACTTCTGCAAGATTACCGTTGGGATCCGTTCTGAGTTTTGTTCTTATGCCTGAAGGATAAAGGGGCGTTTTGTCATCTATGGAATATGCCGCAAGCATAAGAGAATTGATTTCGTTCCCGGTAAGTTTTGTTACAACAAGTTCATTCCCGAATGGATCAAGCTGATAAATATCCATTATTCTTATCGGGCCCTGGGGCAGGCGATCGATCCTGACCCCTCCCGGATTTACCAGGGCAATGTCAGCCCTTGCGGCATTACGTTGTCCGTCGGCCATCAGATAACCCAGCTCCTCATGTGATGAAAAACCAGCGGTCGCTGTTGCAATCACTTCTTTTAGAACAGGATTATCGTTTAATTTATCAACCATGGCCCGGATGGAAGCTTTCTCATTCTTTGAGCTCCTTATGTCAATAAGCTCCATGCTTCTTTGCAAGGTCCCATCGATCTTTTTAGTCATTTTTATCAGAGTGCCGTATTTCAGTTTATTCTCAGCCTGTGTGATCATGATGCCATTATGGATCTGTTCCTTTTCAACTTTTGTATGGGAATGACCTCCGATTATCAGATCAATACCCGGAGGCATTGCCTCAGCCAGTTGTACGTCGTTCTCAAAGCCAATATGGGTCAATGCAATAAAAATATCACATTGATCTTTCAGCCATATATACTCACGTGCAGTTTCAAAAGGAGAGCGGAAAGAAAATTCTTTTACATTATCAGGATGCGAATCGGGAATCCCGTTCTGGTTTATATGTAAGAGACCCAGAAATGTCAGCTTTAATCCATTGGGTAAAGTAATGATCTCATACGGATTCACCTTCAGGTTATCAGTTCCGCTTTTTGTCATATTTGCACAGATAAATCCAAAGTTTGCCTTATAGCTCAGTTTTCTGAATCCTTCAGGGCTTGAATCGAATTCGTGGTTTCCCACAGCACTCAGATCAAAGCCTGTTGCATTCATTAATTCAACAACCGGTAAGCCCTTCTCCGGATACTGATCATTCACCGGATTTCCTGTCTGGTTATCCCCGGCGGCAACTAAAAGCATATCCGGATAAATGGCTTCAAGGCTATCAACTATATAAGCCAGCTTTGGGAAATTGTCAATTGTTGCATGTATATCGTTTACAGCGAAAATAACAGCCTGCTTGTTATTCTGACCGCCGCTTATTACTTTCTTCCCCGTGCCGCAGGCGAAAAGAAGTCCTATTGCAAGTATGACTGAGCCAAGCTTCAGAATCGATTTTCTCTTCCCCCGTTTTTCACGGATGAAAAGCGAATTACCATCTGAGAGTTCTCCGTCTTCTGCTACTTTGTTCCCATAGCGATCTTCAACAGGCGGGATCTTTTCCGGTATCTTTTTACCCAGCTGAGAATAATATTTAAGGATAGCATCCTTTACTTTAGCCCCGCTGTAAAGTTCAAGTATAGTGTTGTTTACTTCGATTTTCATTAATTACATTTTTGCTATTGACATACAGACTTGAACTACATCATTTTCAACAGACATAGTTGCGATCCGGGCCAGAGCCTTCATATTTTTATAAAGACTAATTTCCCTGACTCACCCACGCTTCTCCTTCAGGTGTCCGCCGCCATGCAAAATAAGAATCAAGGATTGCCAGAGATTCAGCGCTTGGCACCGGTCCCTGTTTAGGTGTCTGGTTGAAATGCATTACCACAGGGTTGGCATCACTGAAAGCCGGCCATTCAGGCACACCTTCTCCGTTAGGATTGCCGTACTTTGCAAAGTTGGTCCAGTAAGTAGCCATAGCTTCAGATATTGCATGATCTGTCTCTGTCAATTGCGGGTTTGAGGCATCCAGATGCTTAAAGACGTAGGCCACATCCTGGCCATGAGGAGAGCCATAACCTGCTCTTGGCGAATCGGCAGGATAGTCGGGATGCTGATCGAAATAATAATAAAAAACCTTTGATTTTCCGGTCTTTGACTGGAGCCGCGCCCATATCCATGTATGCCAGCCGAAAGCTGCATCGCGAGCCAGGTCACGGGCTGTTTTTGGTACTGAGTTCTCCCCGGGAGGATAAGCTTTAATAAGATCTTCTGCAAATTTACCGTAACGGGTTTTTACCCCGGTAATAAATTCCTCAGGACTTTTTTCCCGGGAAAAGCTGGCTCCTTCATCAGAGTTATAACCTACGAGTATAGGGGTATCGTTATATTTACCTGCCTCATAGAGCTTGTATTGATCATCAGGGATCACCCACCCGTCTATAATTGGCCAGGACATTCCAAGACCTCTTCCGGCCGGAAGTTTATCAGCTTCAATTTTTCTCAGTTCTTCTATCGATGTAACACCTGCACTTTTAAGGTAAACCTCTCCATCGCGTTCTGCATCTGCAAGTCTTTTCAGATTCTCTCCCGGGAAGGTTGTCGGCCGTGGTGGTCCGAATGAACCTCCGCTTTGCGAAATGGCTCCGTGGAATAATCCTTTTGCCAGCGGTGATGCGCACAGCATGCTTACAGCAATTCCTCCAGCTGATTCACCGAATATTGTCACTTTATCGGGGTCGCCGCCAAAAGCTGCAATATTTTTCTGCACCCACTGCAGACCAGCTATCATATCAAGCAGACCGTAATTCCCGGAAACATTTTGCGGACTTTCCTTGCTCAGTTCCGGGTGGGCAAGGAATCCCAGCTGACCGACACGGTATGCAATGCTGACAAGTACGACACCTTTTTCAGCAAGTTTCTCTCCGCTGTAATTTGGTTCAGATGTTGATCCGGCACCGAATCCTCCACCGTAAATCCATACGAGAACCGGAATCCGGTCTTTTTTTGATTTAGCTGGTGTCCACACATTGAGATACAAGCAATCCTCGCTCTTCCCTGCAGGTGGATTACCACCTTGTATCGGGCCGGGAGCAAATTTATTAGCTTCCAGCACTCCCTCCCATTTAGGTGCCGGCTGGGGAGCGCGCCACCGGAGATCACCGACAGGCGGGGCGGCAAAAGGAATACCTTTAAAAACCGTTAATCCGCCTTCGATAGTACCCTGTAATAATCCGCCATCGGTCTTAACCTTTCCTGGCTGCTGTTTGCCACAGGATCCGATCGCAAACATCATAATTATTGCTGCAATAAAAGTAGCTTTTTTCATATACCCTCCTCCTGTTTTTTTGATTTTTAATCTTTACTAAAACAGTATTTTTTGTGTGCTGCTGTTTACAATAAAGATAATGACAAAATTGAATCCAGAGATGAAGGGGAATGAAAAATTAAGTCGGGAGGATTAATAAACAATATCCCCTGCAAGGCTTAGGAAATCCATTTCTTAAATATCATAAACCAGGAAAGCTGGTAGTATTCTCCTGATTCCTTATTCATAAGTGCCATATTTGCTTTCAGAGGAAAAGGGACAAGCACATCATGTCCTGTTTTCCAGTTGGCAGGGGTCATCACGTTATCGGTATGAGTCACCTGAAGGGCTTTGACCGTCCTTATAAGTTCTTCCATATTCCTTCCGACTTCCTGAGGGTAAAAGAATTCTGCCCTGATCTTATTATCCGGATCAATTATAAATACCCCTCTCACGTCCCTTATATTATCTGTTCCCCGATGTATCATCCCATATAACTTTGCAATGTTAAGCCCGGAATCATCCATTATCGGAAAGTTGATGTTCTGCTGAGAGTATCCCCTGTATTCAATATTTTCCAGTGTAGTTTTCCATTGATTATGAGTATCAAGAGGATCTGTTGAAACGACAAGTAATTTAACTCCCAGATCATCAAATTCGTTCTGAAGGTTTGCAAGTTCAATCAATTCAGTGGAACACACAGGAGTAAAATCCATCGGGTGACTGAATATTACTTTCCAGCTCTTCCCAAAATCCGAGGGGAAATTTACAGGTCCGGCTGTCGATTCAGCATAAAACGGTGGTGCCTCTTCCCCTATTAGAGGAATCCGGAAGTTCCTGCTCTCAGTATTCCGGTTTACCTTATCGGTTTTCCCTCCCGGCTTGAAAATATTTCTGAAAATTGACATCTTCTAAAAAATCTGGTAGAAACTGTTTTTAAAAAGAACCGGATACTCATTAAAACAAACTGAAATGACTTATGTTCATGGTTGTTCCCGGTATTTATAACTACCTGTAAAAAGTTTAAGTAATTATTATTACAATGCTTAAATTCGTTTATATATCAATGTTTTATTATGCAATATTCTTGTTGACTGCCTATCATTTTGATGAAATCCAGTTGACCAGATCCCTGACTACTTTTACTGAATCACTATCCCAGAATACTGAATGCCTGCTGTTGGGATAAATAAGCAATTCCCTCCTTGAATTTACCAGGTTCCGGTTTAAAAAATAAGCCCCTCGTATTGAACTGATTTTATCATTTCCTCCATGGATGATAAGGACTGGCAGAGATATACTCGAAAGCGCGGACTTTCTCTTGCATTCTCTTTGAATTTTCCGAACCTTCAGAAGGTAATCCATACTTATATAATGGATAGACAAGCTGTCGTTTCTTCTTGCATCAATATATTCCTGATCATTGACGGAAGATTCAAGTCTTCTTCCATCAAGATAAAGAAATGGCCTTTTCCTGTTGAATATTAAAGGGAAGATGCATGAGATATTATCAAAATGAACTATCTGAGATCTATGAACCCTCAGCGGACTGCCGATAAGAATTAATCCGGCAAGATGTGAAGCAGTAGAATCATTCATGGCTGAGGCAAGAGCGTAAACACTGCCCATGCTTACTCCCATCAGATAAATTTCAGCGTACTTATTTTCTTCATCAATTAATAAGATCAGACTGTCTATTGATGCTAAGATGTTTTTATTTGATTCGATAACACCCTGGGATTTCCGGAAAGACCATGCCCTGGCATATCAATTGCGTAAACAAGGACACTGTCATTCTCAATATACTTAGTGATCTTCCCGTATGGATAACTGTGAAATCCTATACCGTGCAATATCAACAGGATCTTCCTGTTATTTGCTATTACAGGAGATCCCCATTTTCTGTAGAATATCCTTTCTCCGTTGCTCTCAAAACTAAAAACAGAATCATTATCGCTCCGTATTTTATCACTTGATTGGTCAATCAGAGATAAAGTATCCTGAGCTCCAAGTGAATTTGAGAAAAAAGAGATTATGATTATAAATACGGCATTAATCAGTTGCCTTTTTAATGCCGGTAATACTACCTGATAAGATTTAGGGCACAAGGTCGATTTTAATACAATTTACAACAAATTCGGATAATTTCAAAATAATTTCATTCTAAAATTATTATCTATTATCTCTCATTATAACTTATATGTCGTAAACATACGTTATATAATGATCTCTTAAGGAAAACAAAAACAGGGGCATTAAAAATCTGCCCCTGCCTTAATGTGCAATTTTATTTAAGCTGGTTATTCCTGAATGCTGCCCTCTATAGGCGGTACCTTTCTGAATCCCGGACCCGCAGTTCCCGGAAAATCGATAAATACCTTGTTATCCTCAAAACGGAAATTCATTATTTCATTGTGAACACTTTCTATATATCTGAGAGTCATTTCCAGTGACTGATCTTCTTTCCAGGTATAGGCACCTGCTATTTTGAAGGGAGGCAGTCCATTCAGACTGTTTACAGCTGTCGAGAAAATAGATGGCCCGTGCCTGAGTGTTTCACCAAACGCCCATTTACCTGACCCAAACGCAAGATCAAAAGAAGCTGTATCAGTCTTCATATTAAGATGGCATACATCATCCCTGAATTGAAAAGTAAGGCTTTGAATGTTTCTGTTATTTTCTGACAATTTGAATGTTTTCCCCGATATTTTTGATGTAATTTCCTCATTGGATCTTTTGGGTGGTACGGGCAGAGCAAGAGAAGCCAGTCTCTGCTTCAGTAATGAGACTGAACCTTCGTCAGCTGGCAGCGGATCACCTTCCATCGCCGGATAGAGATATTTCCATACCATATCAAGTTCTCCCCACATATCATTTGAATTTGCAGTGAATACCACCACCGCATCTTTCTCAGGAATAATAAGAATAAACTGTCCGAAAGCGCCATTGGCCTGGTACGAGTTATGTCGTGCGCGCCAGAACTGGTAACAATAACCCTGCACATCATCGAGTGAGGAATCTCTCTTCGATTGTGTTATTTCGGGCCTTTGCTGTATTTTTAAAGAGGTAGCCTCTTCAACCCATTTTTCAGGAAGCAGTTGCTTGCCGTTCCATTTTCCCTTATTGAGATAGAGCTGCCCTAGTTTTGCCATATCCTCGGTTTTCACCCTCAGTCCCCAACCTCCGGTATTAATGCCTCCGGGCGCTGTCTCCCAATCTATCCCTTCAATCCCCAATGGTTCAAATAACCTTGGTGTGAGATAATCGATCACCTTTTGTCCGCTTACTTTCTGAACTATCGCCGAGAGCATAAACGTTGCCAAAGAACTATACCTGTATCTGGTCCCTGGTTCAATTTCAACGGGTGTCTCCAGGTATGATTTAACCCAGTCCTGCGTAGTCGTTGGCGGTTCACGCCTCTGACCGGCAGACATCATCAGCAGGTGTTTTACCCTGAGCTGCTCAAGGTTTGGACTAATAGAATCAGGCAGCTTATCGGGGAAAAAAGATATGATCTTATCCTCGATACTGAGTTTCTTTTCCTTTACTGCAAATCCTACTGCAGTTGAGGTAAAGCTCTTGCTGGCCGAGTACATAGTGTGTTTAAGATCAGGACGGTAAGGATCCCACCATCCTTCAGCAATAACTTTCCCATGCCTGAGAAGCATAAAACTATGGAACTCTGTCCTGGTATTTGCTGCTGCCGAATCAAGAAACGTAATTATCGCCTTTGATGAAACTCCTTCGGCTTCAGGAGTGCTTCTGGGAAGCGATTTGTTAACCTGTTTTTCAGAACAGGAAGCCAAAAGATAACAAAGAAGAAATAATAAAACCGCTGATTTTTTATAAGCTCTTTTCATAGGGTAGTGTTTAAAGAAATATCAATCAGAAATCTGGTCTATAAAAATATGATTAATTCAATAATTCTATTCCCGGTTTGCTAATTTTTCTTTCAGTTTTTCTTTAATATCACAGTCTGTTGACTTACTTTTAGTGAATCTGAAAATGAAAAAAACGGAGGTTAAAATGAACAGAAGCAATTTTCTGAAAACAATGGCAGCTACGGTTCCGGCCGCTACAGTAGTCCCGAATTTAAGCCATCTGGCAGAGTCAGAGGCAGGCAAGGTAAGGATCACTGATGTGAAATGTATGAGGGTCCAGATGGATGGTAGAGGACATGTGTTACCTCTTGTCAGGATAGATACGGATGCCGGCGTATATGGAATCGGTGAATGTCACCATGATGTCACAGGCCTGGGTGCTAAGGATGTAGTCGAGAATGCATTCAAACAGATCCTTGTCAAGCAGGATCCTTTCGACATTGCCCGGCTGACTGAACAGATGAAGTTCCGGGTATCTTACCTGGGCGGCAACGGAGGCATTGGCATCCATGCTGTTACCGGTTGTGAGGTAGCCTTGTGGGACCTGGTAGGCAAGCTTCTTGGCATGCCGCTGCGTAAGATCCTGGGAGGAGGATGTTACACCGACAAGGTAAGGGCTTACCTGACCAGCCAGCCCAGGAATATGCTCGATCCCGCTGTCTGCAAGGAATGGATGGATTATGTCAACCAGTCGGTCCAGAAATGGACAGCAGCAAAACCGTTCAGGATATCCCGGCGCCCCGGAGGTGAAGCATTGAACCGACGGCTTTCCTACAGCGAACTGAAAAACAATATTCGCGGATTTACCAACTTAAGAGAAGCTGCTGGTGACGAATTTGAGATCATCGTACATTGCCACTGGGAATTCGGATTCTGGGATGCTATCAGTTTTGCCAGAGCACTTGAACCCATCAGACCATGGTGGATCGAGGATCCTATGCCAATTGAATATGTTGATACATGGGCGAAACTTACAGCTGCTTCACCAATACCTATACTCTGTGGTGAGAATCTTTATACATTGCACGATTTCCTGCCTTTTATCGTTAACCAGGCTGTTCATATGGTTGAAATTGATATATCAATGGCCGGAGGTCTGCTTGAGGCCAAGAAAATTGCCGATCTGGCAAATGCATATTACATGCCTGTAGCCACACATAATGTAATGGGACCCGTAGCAACAATCGCCTCAGCGAATTGTGCATCAACAATTTATGATTTTATCGGACACGAAAGCTATGATTACAAATCAACCTCCCGTGATGGTCACGCAGGATGGGAAACCCTCATTGAATATGACAGGGAAATCATACAGGATGGATATATACAGCTATCAGACAAACCCGGCCTTGGACTGGATCTGAATAAAGAAGTAGCCACCAGGAATCTGGTTAAAGGAGAAAAATGGTGGGGATAAAAAACAATCCTGATTTTTAATTACTTCCATTAAATATTGCTGGTGTGGCAATATTTAATGGAAGTTTTTTAATTGATCAAAAAATCCTATTTAAATATCCTCTGGGCGAAATCATGGAGTGATTTTCTCCAGACCTGCCATTCATGTGCTCCGGGAAAGGATGCAAACGTAACATTTAATCCTTTGTCCCTGAATGTCTGAATTAGCTTCTTTGTTGGCTCTATCCGTGGATCCTGTTCTCCTACTGATATATAAAAAACCTTAAGTTTTTTATTGAACGAGGCAGGATTTGACAGTAGTCCTGGTATTGTGGCTTCGGCATCAAATGCCATGGCTCCTCCACCTGGTTGTCCGATGCCGCCAAAGAGTCCTGTACTGAATACCCCTACATTGGCAAAAACATCAGTATTACGCAAGCCTGTATAAAAAGCCTGACCGCCACCCATTGATAAACCGGATATAGCTCTGTTCTGCGCTCCGGATTTTACCCTGTAATTCTTCTCGATGAAGGGGATTATATTATCTATAAGTTCATCCTTAAAGACAGCCATGGCTTCATCATTATAGCCTCCGGCCTGCGTGCCGGGGCGGGATACATTACCATTGGGAATTACGACTATCATTGGTTTTGCTTTTCCTTCGGCGATAAGATTATCGAGAATAATATCTGTTTTTCCCTGGATTGCCCAGCCTCGTTCATCTTCGCCCCCGCCATGCTGAATATAAAGGACAGGGTATTGTTCTTTCCCTGAATTGTCATAACCGGGTGGTGTGTAAATATTCAAACTTCTCCATGTGCCGGTAACTTTCGAAAAGTATAGTTTGTGTCTTATATCCCCGTGAGGTACATCCTTAACTGTGTAAAAATCAGCACCAGGTTCCGGAATATCAATGGCACTCGACATCCTGCCTGTTCCATAAAAGGATTCACTTGCAGGGTCCGAAAACCTGAACCCGTCAATCACAAGGGAGTAATAATGAAACCCGGGAACCTGCGGATCGGTCGTGACCTTCCAGATTCCCTTTTCATCTTTTTGCATATCATAAAGCTTGCCAAGGTCTACCTGTACATTCTTTGCCTGCGGTGCATTTACCTGGAAGACGACGCTGCCATCAGGCATTATACGCGGATATCGGGCATTCCCAATATTTGTCGGTGCCGGAATACCTTCTTCGGTATTCTGTGCATTTATCAGCCCCGCTCCGAGCAGAAGCAGGATGGATATTAAAATATTGTATCTCATTAGTTCAGATTGAGGTTAATAATTCGTTACCATGTTTCAATTATGTATTCCTTGCCATAGTGATCAAAGCAAGTCCTGCAATGAAGCATATGAACATTATAGTAAGTAACCAGTTTGTCTTTTTTGGAGCTTCCCTGAATTCTTTCCAGACAAATACTCCCCATGCAGCTCCGACCATTGTTGAGCCTTGTCCAAGCCCGTAAGATATTGCAGGTCCGGCCTGCTCAGCTGCTATAATACTGAACGAGAGTCCCATGGCCCAGATCATCCCTCCGATAATGCCGCTTATATGTACCTTAGGAGAAGTTTCTTTGTAATATTCTCCGTAAGTTGAGGCCCTTCCTTCTACAGGTCTGTACATAAAATAGGTGTTCCAGATAAAGCCTGACAGATAACAACCAATCGAGAATACAAGGACTGCAGAGTATGGAGTTAATTTTCCGGCTTCCGGATTGGAGAAGTTAAGGGAAATGCTATCAGCAACAAATCCGTAGAAAAATCCCATGATAATACCTGCAAGTACTGAAAGGATAACTCCTTTACGTGTATCGCCCTTGACTTTGGACGGGATAGTCTGATAAGCTATTGCATTGACTACAATTGCAACAACAACAAGCCCCACTCCTGCAAAAAGCAACACCGGATCACCTGTGGATTCGGAAATATAATTATAAATTACTCCTATGACCAATGCCAGGCCCACTGCAATGGGAAAAGCCACTGACATACCGGCTACTGCTGCTGCAGCTACCCACAGAAGATTTGAAAGATTAAATACTACCCCTCCGAGGAATGCGGAACCAAGAGATTTGATATCGGCCTGGCCAAGGTCCTTGAACAGACTTCTTCCTTCAGATCCGATACTCCCGAGTGTCAATCCGAGAATAAGTGTAAAAATCACAATACCAAGGCAGTAATCCCAATAGAAAAGCGGATTCGGCCATGTTTTTGGTTTCAGGTTCATTGTATTTGCCCATGAACCCCAGCATATCATAGTAATAACGCAGAGGATCACGGCTAGCGGATAAGAACTGACAATATACATAGTTTAATATTTAAGTATCATTTCTGCTTAGTCAGAAAGTCTGATAAAAATTTTGTACCCCATCCCTGCAGACCGAACCTGCTTTCCGTTCTTTGTAATACTGGCGTTTAAAATTATTTAAAAAGAAGCTGCGTGAATCCATGCAGGCTCTTGCGCCAGGTCTGAAATTCATGTGCTGTGCCCGGCGCTTCAAAGTAAACATGTTTAATCCCGGCCTTCTCCAGCTGTTCATGAATGCTTCGTCCTGTACCTGCACCCTCTTTCGAACCCATGCTTATATAGAAAACTTTAACCTGTTTAGCAAATTCTTCCGGTTTTAGGAGCAATCCGTTGTAGCCTGTCTCTACACCCGGAAAACCAAAGGGGGCGCTGAAAATACCTATATTTGCGAATTTGTCAAGATTGGCCTGTGTGATCTGATAGGTCTGGGTTCCTCCAAGGGAAAGTCCTGCCATTGCTCTGTTTTCACGATTTGCCAGAGTTCTGAAGTTCGCATCAATTGCCGGAATAAGATCTTTTATAATAACTGACCCGAATCCATCCCAGAAGGAAGGCATGCCGCTGGGTCCCTGTCCCGGACCGCCAGGGCGTTGTCCCTGACCCGGTCCTGCACCCTGTGGAGGCTGTCCCTGTCCTTGTTGTGGTCTTGCACCTTGTGCCTGCTGACCCTGTCCCTGTCCTTGTCCGGGCCCGGCACCCTGGGCGCCTGCTCCTGCCGGACGGCGTGCGCCACCCATGCCCGCTGCAATACCTCCGTCTTCCATAACAACAATCATTGGTTTAGCTTTACCTTCAGCAATAAGATTGTCAAGTATGAAATTTGTGCGCCCCTGATTTGCCCAGGCACGCCTGTCTTCTCCCATTCCATGCTGGAGATAAAGGACCGGATATCTCTTGTCATTGTTCTTCATATAATCAGGAGGAAGGTAGACATATGCCTGCCTGGTCTCACCTGTCGATTCAGCAAAATACCAGAATGAGACAATCTGCCCGTGGGGTACTTTTTTTACGAGGTAAAAATCTACTCCTTCTTCAGGAACTTCAATACCGCTCATTACACGCCCTGATCCAAAAAAGGTCTCACTTGAAGGATCATTAACCTCCACACCATTAATTCTCAGGTTATAATAATGGAATCCCGGGTCCAGAGGTGCAGTCACTCCTGTCCAGAAACCATCATCACCTAAGGTCAGTGCAGTGTTGCCCAGTCCAACCACAACGCTTTGAGCTTCCGGTGCTCTAACACGAAAAATGGCCCTGCGTTGTGCATCAATACGAGGGTACTCAGCCCCGACAATATTTGTTGATGCAGGCTTTGAGTTTTGAAATAACTCATCAGTCTGACTAAATAAAGATCCATTTACTGTAAAAAATGCTGCGATGAGAAATACAGAAGTTTTATTCATAATAATAATGTATATAAGCTATTTAAATAACAATTGTGCGAATTGAAAAAGGTCCCGCCTCCAGGTTAACCATTCATGCGCAGTACCAGGCGATTCATAATATACATATTTAACACCAGCCTTATCCAGCATATTACGAAATGCCCCGACAGAACCGGGAAAAGGAGATGGTTCTTTTGTCCCCAGTCCTAGCCAGAAAAGTTTTATCTGCCTGTTGAGTGCCGCTCCGTCTTTAAATTTTCCGTTAGAGAATGTTGCCGGATCAATGGGGTCGGTGCTTGGGTAATTCGAAGTTCCGCTGAATGCGCCTATGTAAGAGAATATATCCAGATTATTCATTGTAATCTGGATCGTCTGATTAGCTCCCATTGAAAGGCCTGCCATACCCCTGTGTTCACGATCAGAAAGTGTCCGGTATTCAGCATCTATCATCGGAATGATCTCTTTGATCAGGACCTGCTCAAATGCCGAGATACCTCCGGCACCACGGGCAGGAGGTCCTGCTTTTTGTTCCGCCGCTTGTGAAGGTATTGTTGCATAACCTTTATCAATTACAATAATCATTGGAACAGCTTTTTTCTCAGCAATCAGATTATCAAGTATCAGGTTAGCTTTACCCTGAACGGCCCATCCTGTCTCATCCTCTCCGCTGCCGTGCTGGAGATAAAGAACCGGATAGCGTACACCAGGTTTCTTATCGTAATCGGGCGGAGTATATACAAAACATCTCCGCCATGCTTCAGTTAATTTTGAGAAATAGAGGTGTTCCCGGACCTGGCCATGGGGAACATTTTTAAGAGCGTAGAAATCCTGGTCTTTTGCCGGGATCTCTATCCCGCTTCCCCAGCGGCTGGCTCCGTAGAAGAAAAGGCTTCCCGGATCAGGCACCTGTGCACCGTCAATATTGAGCTGATAATAGTGAAATCCCTCATCCTGAGGATCAGAAATGCCTGTCCATAAGCCTTTCTCATCCTTTGTAAGGTCGTACCTCTTTCCTCCAATATCAAGTTGAACTTTCTGTGCCTGGGGAGCTGTAATGCCGGCTTTAACCCGACGCTCAGAATTAACCTGAGGATATTGCTTATTCGGTTGATTGGATGAGGCCGGTTTGAAATCATCAATAACTGTTGACTGAGCCAGACAGGCTCCTATTGTTGTCATTAATACTGACAGCAAAATCAATTGCCTGTATTTCATTAGCTGAAGGTATAAACAATTTAATCAGAATTTCCCTCAGGGGCAGAAAGCAATGATTGTCCTTCTCCCCTGAGAGTAAACCCTGATTTATGTGTATTATTTAATATTATTTAAAAAGAAGCTGGGCCATTTCATAAAGGCTGCGGCGCCATGTCTGGAACTCATGCCTTGTACCCTCCGAAACATAAGAAACAGCATTAAAACCTGCTGCTTTAAGATTAGTAGCTGCATTTCTAACCCCGTCAGGATTTTCAAAACTACCGGCGCTCATAAAAATGAGTTTTACACTCGATTTGTTTTTTATCTCATCGGGGTTGTAGGTTCCTCCGCTTAAAAGTCCAAAATGTGAAAATACTTCAGGACGAGCCAGAGTAATTTGGTGCGTTTCCATTCCTCCCATTGAAAGACCAGCCATTGCGCGGTTAGCCTGATTGGCAATTGTCCGGAAATTGGCGTCTACATAAGGGATCAGTTCATCAACGAGAACTTTCTCGAAGCCGTTGTTCATCATCCCAGCCATTCCGCCGGCAGGGCGGGCACCAGGGGCAGCACCAGGAGCACCGGCAGCAGGAGCACCCGCAGCGGGAGCACCCGGAGCACCGGCAGGGCGGGCACCAGGAGCAGCACCAGGAGCACCGGCAGCAGGAGCACCCGCAGCGGGAGCACCCGGAGCACCGGCAGGGCGGGCACCAGGAGCAGCACCAGGAGCACCGGCAGGACTTGCACCAGGTCTGAAACCTTCATTTGTCATTCCATAGGTCATTACAATGATGAATGGTTTTATCTTGCCTGCTGCAATAAGGTTATCCATTATAAGATTTGCATGTCCCTGATTACTCCATGCAGTTTCATCTTCTCCCCAGCCGTGCTGCAGATAGAGTACCGGGTACCTGACATTTACATCCTTTGTGTAACTGGGTGGAGTATAAACAAATGCCCTGCGTACAGTGTTTGTACTTGGCGACCAGAAAAGGATCTGTTCCACTTTACCGTGGGGAACGTTTTTCAGTGCATAAATATCCTGATCATGTGCAGGTATTTCAATACCGCTTTCCCAACGGGTCGAACCATAATAATTATTTGTACCTGGATCATTAAATACTCCCCCGTCTATTGTCAGGTGGTAATAATGAAATCCTTCTTCAAGGGGCCCGGCTGTAGTGCCCATCCATGAACCATCCTCAGTTTTGGCAAGAGGAGTCCCTCCCCTGGTCCCCCCTAATCCCAGACTCACAACGACACTCTGAGCCTGAGGAGCTACAATCTTGAACCGTGCATACCCCTGGGAATTGACCTGGGGATACTCCTGCCCAGGTTGATTCTTTGTCGAGGGTTTGAAGTCTTCAATAATTGGCGGTTGAGTTGTCTGTGCCAAGCAAAGAAAACCTGATAAAGCGAATAGTAATACTGAACTGAATAATGATCTTTTCATAATGTTTATTATTAATTATTTGAATAAAAGCTGTGCATATTCTTTAAGGCTTCTTCTCCACGACTGGAACTCATGAGCTGTGAGTGGTGAAACATAGGAAACACCTTTTATGCCTGCCTGGTTAAGGGCATCAGCTGCGTTCTTGACACTTTCAGAACCTCTTTCCCTGCTTCCATAGCTCATAAACACCAGTTTAACCTTAGATTTATCTGTTATTTCTGCAGGGGCAATAGTGCCACCGCTGAAGAGACCTATATATCCAAATGTATCAAGGTGAGCCAGAGTTACTGCCTTGGTACACATAGCTCCCATTGACAGACCTGACATTGCACGATTTGCCTGATCGGAAAGAGTACGGAAGTTTTTATCAATATAGGGGATCATGTCCTTGATCATTAACTCGGCATATGTGTCGAAAGAAAAACCCATTCGTGGACGTGCTGCCTGTCCGCCCGGGGCACCCTGACCCGGAGCTCCCGGCCCTGGTTGTGCACCAGGTGCGCCCTGACCAGGCTGTCCGCCCGGGGCACCCGGTCTTGCTCCTGCAGGAGCAGGCTGTCCGCCCGGGGCACCCTGACCCGGAGCCGGGGCTCCCGGTGCACGCATTTGCGGTATGGGTTCACCCGGTTTTCTAGCAGCGCTGGTCTCCATTACTACAATAAATGGTTTAGCTTTCCCTTCGGCAATCAGGTTGTCAAGTATCAGATTTGTCCTTCCCATTTCGATCCACACCCTCTGATCCTCGCCACCACCATGCTGTAGATACAGCACAGGATAACGTGCTGAGGTATTCTTTTCGTAATCCGGAGGTGTGTAAACATAAATATGACGCCAGGATTCAGTAACAGTTGAATAATAATTCTCGATTTGCACATTCCCGTGGGGTACATCTTTCAGATCGTAAAAACCACCATTCGGATCAGGGATCTCAAAACCATTGCACATATGGCTGTAACCAATGAATCCGTCAGTAGCCGGATCCAGAACGACAGCCCCATCGACTATCATCCAGTAGTTGTGGTAACCCAGATCCTGGGGTTCACTTGTGTAGGTCCATACACCGTCGGAACCTTTGACCATATCATTCGCAACATTATTTATTGAAACCTGCACTTTCTCAGCATAAGGAGCTGTAAACCTGAATGTAACCCGGTTATCTGCTTCTATGCGCGGAAAAGGAACTCCATAGACATTGTAAGGATTAATATGCTGTGTGCCGGCAAGCTTTGAGCTTACCAAAGGCTGGCCTGTCTGGGCCAGGCTGATACTGCTGGCTGATATTAATATCAATAAAATCAGCGAAAGTGTTTTTTTCATTTTAATTAGTATTTGTTGATTAAATAATTATATCAGATTATTAGTTTGTTCTGGATATTTCAATCCCTGAAAAGAAGAAGTGAGAACTCGCGGAGGCTGCGTCTCCATGACTGCCACTCATGAGCGGTAAGTGGAGATACATACGATACACTTTTAATACCGGCTTTGTTTAATTCATCAGCAGCAGCTTTCAGACCATCGGCTCCGTTTTCACGGCTTCCGAAACTCATGAAAACCAATTTGAAATTCGAGTTTTCGGGGATGTCAGCAGGCGCAATGCTCCCGCCGCTGAAAATACCTATATATGAGAATTTATCCGGATGAGCAAGGGTGATCTGCCTTGTCACTCCGCTACCCATTGATAACCCGGCCATAGCCCGGTACTGCTGATCGGAAAGCGTACGGAAATTACTGTCTACCCATGGTATCAGTTCGTTGATCATAACCTCTTCATAAGTGTTAAATGAAAAACGAAGACGCGGCGGTGCAGCTTGTCCCGGTTGTGCTGCCGGTGGTGCTGCTGCAGGAACGGGTTGTGCCCCCGGGGTTCTTGTTCTGGCAACTCCCGGTGCTCCCTGACGCATTGCAGGGGGAGCTTCTCCAGGTTTGTAAGCTGCACTGGTTTCCATAACAACAATAAAAGGTTTAACTCTTCCTTCTGCTATCAGATTGTCAAGTATCAGGTTTGTCCGACCCATTTCAATCCATACCCTCTGATCTTCTCCTCCTCCATGCTGAAGATAAAGTACCGGATATTTTGCTGTTGTGTTCGTTTCATAATCCGGAGGTGTGTAAATATAAACATGCCGCCAGCCATTTGTAATGTTTGAAAAATAATTTTTGATCAACACATTGCCGTGAGGTACATCTTTAAGTTCATAAAAACCTCCGTCAGGATCAGGGATCTCAAAACCATTGCACATATGACTATAACCTATGAATGCGTCGGTAGCCGGATCCAGCATAATAGCGCTGTCAACTATCATCCAGTAGTTATGATAACCTGCGTCCTGCGGTTCACTGGTATAGGTCCATACACCGCTGCTGTCTTTTACCATATCATAAGGAACGTTATAGATAGAAACCTGAACTTTCTTCGCGTTGGGCGCGTTAAAGCGAAAGGTTACCCTGGAATCTGCTTCGATACGCGGGAACTGTGCCCCTGAGAGATTGTAGGGTGAAGGATGCGCTTCAAAAGTAAATGGAGCCGCATCTTTTTTTGGCCCTTTGCAGGCCTGAACCAGACAGATACCAGCAACTATCGTAACTGTCAGTAAAATAATTCTTAGTGTTTTTCTCATTTTAAAACCTCCTGTTAATTTTAGTTTTGATACTTTGTATATTTGACTTTTTTAATCTTTAAACAGAAGAGGAGCTGTTTCATTGAGGAACTTCTTACAATTCATCCATGTATGCCCCCCGGTGGTAAAGAATGTCTGATATTTGATTTTTTTCTCATCAAGGACTTTAATATATTGCTGTAAAGTTCCATAGGTAGGGTCTTCTTTTCCGCAAGCAAAATAGAGAAGCTTTAAGCGCTTGTTTGTCAGTGCCGGATCGGCAAAAGGAACAGCATTGTTCCTTTCAAATTCTGCCTGCACCATCCCCGGCGCATAACCGCATACATATGCGAAAAGATCAGGATTGCCGAGTCCGATATATAATGAAGTGCCTCCGCCGCCTGAGAAACCTGCAATTGCTTTATTTTCCGGTCCCGGTTTAACCCTGTAGTTCTTTTCCACAAAAGGGACTATATAATTTTTAAAATCTTTCTGGAACTCCTGGAGATTTTCCCAGGTTCTTAAAGAGCCGGATTCTTTAGTTATCACAGGGAATGCCCTTCCATAAGGCATGACGATTATCATCGGTTTGGCTTTGCCCTGAGCAATCAGATTGTCAAGTATAATGTTAGCCCTGCCAACCTTGGTCCATGTCTCTTCAGTGTCTGATGAGCCATGCAGCAGGAAGAACACGGGGTATTTCTCGTTTACAGACTCTTCATATCCCGGAGGAGTATAGATTACCAAGGGCCTTGTCCCGAGCTCATTTGAATAATAATACCTGTACGACACTGTTCCATGAGGGATATTCTGGATGCTATATGCCTTTGGCGTTGCATCGGGAATTTCAATAACACTGTTCTGGAAGCCCTCGTTGGGAAAGATCCAGGTGTTTTTCGGATCAGCTACCTGTATGCCGTCCACAACAAAGCAATAAGGATAAATATCCGGTTCAACGGGGCCCAGGGTAATGCTCCATATTCCGTTCGCATCCTTTGTCATAGCTTGTTGTCCGTTTATAAACTGCGTACTTAACTTTACATCTTTGGCATTTGGCGCACGGAAACGGAAAGTAACAGTCCTGTCTTTCTTCACTTCAGGTGAAATGAAATTCTGCATGCCCGGCTGACCGCTCATCACGGATGAAGCAATAAAGAAAAATATTAGTGTATAAATCACACTTTTATTTATATTTCTCATAGTCAACAATTTAAAGTTATAATAACCAGCCTTTAGATTCAGGGGGATTAATTACCTGAAAAGATACTGCTTTTTAGTCAAATCTATGGAATTTACTTTAATTAAAATAATACTAAAAATGAATTTTCATGTATCATCCTGATTTACTAATTTCTGAAATCATGTTACTATTTGTTTTAACAAATTAAAGGGGAGAAGTTTAGGATCGCTTCTCCCCTTAACCCACCACCTAAAATTACCTGCTTATATTAACATTTACCTGAAATTAACTGTGAGATTAATCCAGCAGGTTTGGATTAACATCGGTTTCTACGTTTGGAAGAGGCAGGAAGTATTTAATCGGGCCTTTGGGCTGAAGCTCATCAGGATCTTTCTTGTCAACAGTCTCCTGTACAAGCTGAAGACGTACAAGATCGAACCAGCGGCAAAATTCTCCTGCAAATTCCCATCCTTTTTCCGTGATGATCTCTTTCTGTGTCAGCGATGTTGCATCAACAGCGGGATTCGGAGTATTCAGCGGAAGACCGGCCCCGCGGCGTTTGATTTTGTTGAAAGCCTCAAGTGCGTCAGGATCAGAAGGATTTCCGGTTGCCATGATCTTAGCTTCAGCAAAATTCAGATAAGTTTCAGCCATTCTTTCAAGAGGCATAGATATTGCATTCACAAATGTTAATTTATTCCCCTGTAATTTTTTATAGTATGGACGTTTGGTCTGATATTGAGTAAACGGGATCCATACACCATTTTTATCGTAGCCAACCTCGAAAGTGACATCTTTTCTGTAACCTGCCGGAAAGTCATAGAAGAATCTTAATTCACACATATAATCATCCCATCCTCCGCGGTCTCCAGGAATTGCTGCAATTCCGGCCCAGGCATTGGCGCTTCCTCCGGACATCTGCCCCTGGAAATTAAGTGCAAAAACTTCTTCCTTGTTTCCATCATTATTAACTGTAGCACTAACCCATAGTGATGCGAAATCGTCCATAAGACCAAGTCCATAAGTAGCCTGATTATCTATAACTTCCTTTGCTTTAGCAGCTGCCAGAGCATATTTTGTAGCATCATTAACCGGATAACCGGTCATCTGAAGATATACTTCAGCCAGAACAGCTTTGACAGTCCCCAGGCATATCCTTCCGGGCGCTGGTTTTTTATTTGCAACAAGTGTTTCTGCTTTTTGCAGGTCTGTAATTATCTGTGCATAAATATCTGTTATTGAAGAGGAACTAATGCTGAGTAATGCCTCATCAAAAATGTGTGAATTTAATACCAAAGGAGCTTTGCCCCACAGCCTGACAATCCAGAAGTAATTATAAGCTCTCAGAAAGAGGGCCTCTCCTTCAATCTGGTTTAGTGTGGCCTGTACTCCGGTTGCATTAGGAATTGCGGCTATTATATTATTGCACTGCTGAATTGATTTATATGCTCCTTTCCAGACAAACGGAAGTCGCTGATTTGTATTGTTGACAACAAACTGGTCGAATTCCCTGAAGTCAGCCTTATTACTTGCTTTATGAGTTGTAAGGTCGTCACTTCCCATAAGGATCGCAGCAGTGGAAGCATTTCCCAGACCCTGGGCCCATACCTGAGCCATCGGTTTATAGGCTCCTGCCAATGCTGCAGTAAGACCGGTCACATCAGAAAGCGCACCACTGTCTGATGTAATGAGTCTCGAAAGATCTTCTTCATAGAAGTCACTGCATGAAGTTCCTATGAAAATAAGTATAAGTAAAAACAATATCTTTTTCATATATAAATAATTTTGATTTTTAAGATAATACAGAGTTCATAGTATTTGCTTAGAATTAAAAGTTCAGAGTAACTCCAAAGGTCCATGTTTTAGCACCCGGATATGAACCGCCGTCACCTCCGCGCTGATCACCAGAACCCAGATTTGAATATGTTTCAGGGTCTATCCATTTATATTTTGTGAAAGTTAACAGATTTTGTGCACTTATCATGGCCGTAAGATCTCCCCACTTCAATATATTTCTTGGCAAAGCATACTGCAAACTTAAGTTTTTAAGCCTTAGGTAATTCCCACTTTCTATATATTCCGATGACTGTATCCTCGGAACATTCGTTTTACTGAAAGCTGCCACCCTGGAGGTGGGATTGTCCGGAGACCACCTGTTTAATATATCCCTGTGAACATATTCACGTGCATCGGCTGCAGATATCATAATCTGGGCATAGGCAAAATCCCATTTCCCGTAATCCAACATTGATTGGAAAAATGCATTAAGGGTGAAATTCTTATACCTGAGGGTGCTGTTCAGTCCGAGAACTTTCTTTGGCATCCCCGATCCGATGATCTGGAAATCACTTCCTGTAATAGCATAATCGCCGTTAACATCTTCATACCTGTAATCTCCCGGCTGATTTCCATATTTTGCTGCCAGCTCAGCATCTGCCACCTGCCAGATTCCAAGAGATTTAAATCCATAATAGCTCGAAATGCAATATCCTGGTTTAAGAATCATTTCGGGATTTGTCAGCATACCTGCTCCTGCTCCACCGGAAGTTAAAATGAATGGATTGTCTCCGAGATCGGTTACTTCATTATGCAGGACCGACACGTTGAAATTCAGGTTCCACGAGAAATTTTTTCTTTCTATTACCCTTGCATTCAAATTAAACTCAAATCCGGAATTTCTTACTGCCCCTACATTTCTGTAAATACTTCCTCCACCCACATAACCCGGAAGAGGTTCGCTCAGAAGAAGGTCTGTTGTGTTCTTCAGGAAATAATCAGCTTCAAGGGTGAATCTGTCTTTCAGGAGGCCCAGATCGAATCCCACATTTGTTTGTGTGGTGGTCTCCCATTTCAGATTCTCATTACCCGGATTACCTATATTAATACCTGATGTCAGAGTGCCATTCAGCCAGGATGTTGCAGCTACATTAGCGGCAGTATTATAAGATGTCACTGTTCCATAAACATTGACAGCCTGGCTTCCTGTCTGACCCCAGCTGGCCCTTAGTTTCAAATTGCTGATAACCGGAACTCCCTGCATAAACTCTTCTTCTGAAATACGCCATCCAATACCGACCGACGGGAAGACACTTGTCTGGTTTTTTCCTCGGAATTTGGATGAGCGGTCGCTTCTTATTGATGCTGTAACAAGGTACCGGTTCAACAGGTTATAATTGACCCTGCCGATATATGAGCCGATTGTTGACTTTGTGTAATTATTAGTAGTAGCATATGAATTAGCCAGTACTATATTATTGTATCTCAGGAAAGGAAATAATAAGACATTTGCTGTAACCCCAAAACTTTCGGCCTGCTGCCACTGGTATTCTGCCACACCTGTTATTATTATATTATGAATATCATTGAAAGTTCTGTTATATGTCAGCATGTTTGTATTCTGGAGGAATATTGTCTCATTGGAAGTACGTGAGGCAGATGGCTGATTGGTTTGTAAACTCTGATTGAAATTCTTTCCCTGAGTATTGTTATAATCAACACCAAATCCTACATCAAGTGATAATCCTTTAATGATCTGGTAAACAAAATTCCCGTTTGTGCTGAATGTATTTGATTGGTTAATAGCATCATTCGTTGCAAGTTCAATAGGATTCGTTTTAATTGAACTGACAGGATCCACAAGTGTTAGTTTCCCGTTTGCATCATATGGAGGAGTTGTAGGTGCCCATGCTGTTGCTCCTGCTACAAGACTGTTTGTATTAAGGGATCCCGATGTATTGTTCGTTTCTCTTCTGGCAAAATTCACCTTCAGAGAACCTCTGAGTTTTTCCGATAATTTTGCATCGATGTTTGTCCTTAATGAGTATCTTTTAAAACCGGAATTTATAATTATCCCATCCTGATCGAAATAATTACCTGAAATGAAATATGTCACAGCGTCTGTTCCTCCCGAATAGTCCATCTGAACTTCCTGTCCTCCGGCTGTTCTGAAGATCATATCCTGCCAGTCATATCCTCCGTTTGCTATAAAATCGGCTACCTGCTGGTCTGTAAACGGACGTGAAGATCCTAAAACGTCAGCTCTTTCATTAGCGACCTGAGCAAATTCGCCAGCGTTCAAAAGAGGTATCTTCTTTAAAACATTGCTTACAAAATAGCGTCCCGTAACAGAAAGCTTTGGTTTCCCGACAGTACCTTTTTTTGTTGTTATCAACACTACCCCGTTAGCTCCCCTGCTGCCATATATAGCAGTTGATGAAGCATCCTTAAGGACCTGTATTGTTTCAATATCCGTAGGATTGACATTTGCCATATTCCCCCCGACAAATCCGTCAATTACATAAAGAGGCTCATTATTCCCGGTTATTGAATTCGATCCTCTGATCCTTATGGATGTGGTACCTCCGGGTGCACCTGATACACTTGTTACATTTACTCCGGCGCTACGTCCCTGAAGTATATCATCAACGCGTACTACCGGTTGATTCTTGTATGTATCTTCAGTAACTGCTACGATAGATCCTGTAAGATCTGATTTCTTGGAAGTTCCGTATCCTACAACCACAACCTCTTCGAGGCTTGATACCGAAGGTTCCATTGATACATTAATGGAACTTTTTCCCGCCACAGGAATTTTTTGTTGATTGTAGCCAACAAACGAAAATACAAGTACTGCATTCTGGTTGCTTACTGTAATTGAATATTTCCCGCTGGCATCCGAGATAGTCCCGATTGTCGTTCCTTCTACCTGAATATTAACGCCCGGCATAGGACTGCCAATTTCATCAGAAATTACACCTGATATTACCTGCTGCTGAAGCGCCATCAAATTATCCGGATCGTCTGCTAAAACCCTTGTATTTCCAAGGGTTAACATAAATCCGGCAAAGACAAAGCTTAGAAGAACTATTTTAAGTGGGCACTTAAATAATTCATCCCTTGTTGGAGTTTTTTTCATAAGTAATTGGTTTAGGGTTAATAAATATTAAAATATTACCTGACAGATTGTCGGGTATCAAATTTTTTAATTAAGATCTTATGAACTATCTGTTATTATCATATCTTTAAGTTTAATAATCAGATATGTATATATAAATATGTCTTCATGCCTCTGAAGGCAATAATAAACATCCGAAATGGACAATACTAATACCCTTATCTTTGATAAATCTCACAAAGAAAATCAGGAATATTTTTCAAAAAATCTGTATTAAAAGCTTAAAGCCAGTCCGAAAGTCCATGTTTTGGCCCCCGGATATGCACCCCCGTCACCTCCGCGCTGATCACCAGAACCCAGATTTGAATATGTTTCAGGGTCTATGCCTTTATATTTTGTTATAGTAAAAAGATTTTGCGCACTTACCATGGCCGTAAGATCTCCCCACTTCAATATATTTCTTGGCAAAGCATACTGCAAACTTAAGTTTTTAAGCCTTAGGTAATTCCCACTTTCTATATATTCCGATGACTGTATCCTCGGAACATTCGTTTTACTGAAAGCTGCCACCCTGGAGGTGGGATTGTCCGGAGACCACCTGTTTAATATATCCCTGTGAGTAAATTCACGTGCATTAGCTGCCGCTATCATTATCTGGGCATAGGCAAAATTCCATTTACCATAATCCAACATTGATTGGAAAAATGCATTAAGGGTGAAATTCTTATACCTGAGGGTGCTGTTCAGTCCGAGAACTTTCTTTGGCATCCCCGATCCGATGATCTGGAAATCACTTCCTGTAATAGCATAATCGCCGTTAACATCTTCATACCTGTAATCTCCCGGCTGATTTCCATATTTTGCTGCCAGCTCAGCATCTGCCACCTGCCAGATTCCAAGAGATTTAAATCCATAATAGCTCGAAATGCAATATCCTGGTTTAAGAATCATTTCGGGATTTGTCAGCATACCTGCTCCTGCTCCACCGGAAGTTAAAATGTAAGGATAGTATCCGAGATCGGTTACTTCATTATGCAGGACCGACATGTTGAAATTCATGTTCCATGAAAAATTATTCCTTTCCATTATCCTTGCATTCAAATTAAACTCAAAACCGGAATTCCTTACTGCACCAACGTTTCTGTAAATATTCCCTCCTCCTACATATCCCGGCAGTGGTTCGCTCAGAAGAAGGTCTGTAGTGTTTTTCAGGAAATAATCAGCTTCGAGGGTGAACCTGTCTTTTAAAAGACCAAGATCGAATCCAATATTTGTTTGTGAAGTGGTCTCCCATTTCAGATTCTCATTACCCGGATTACCTATATTAATACCTGATGTCAGAGTTCCATTCTGCCAGGATGTTCCTGCCAGTATTGCTGATGTATTATATGAAGTTACTGTTCCATAAACATTTACAGCCTGGCTCCCTGTCTGACCCCAGCTGGCCCTTAATTTTAAATTACTGATAAGCGGCAAGTCCTGCATAAATGATTCTTCTGAAATACGCCAGCCAAGACCGACTGAAGGGAAGACACTTGTCTGGTTTTTTCCCCGGAACTTTGATGAGCGATCTGTCCGTACAGACAGTGTGATAAGATACCTGTCGTGCAAACTGTAATTTACTCTCCCTATGTACGATCCTATTGTCGATTTCGTAAAATCATTTGATAGAGAATAAGTTTTAGCTAAAGTAATATTGTTATATTTTAAAATAGGAAACAACAGATCTGCAGCTGCAGCCATATAGTAATCATTTCTCTGAAGCTGGAATTCAGCTGCAGCTGTCAGAGCAAATTTATGTATATTATTAATGGTCTTGCTGTAAGTAAGCATATTTGTGTTTTGCAGAAATATTGATTCACTCGAAGAACGAGAGGCTGTCGGATTCTTTGGCATAAGACTTTGGACAAAGGTCTTTGCCTGTGTATTATTATAGTTCATACCGAATCCAAGATCGAGCGTTAATCCGCTCATTATCCTGAATATTATATTCCCAATTGTATTAAATGTATTGGATTCATTAATGTTGTCATTCATTGCAAGTTCAATCGGATTGATCTTTATTGAAGAGATTGGATCCGCAAGTGTAGGTATACCGTTTTCGTCATATGCCGGAGTAGTAGGGGCCCAGGCAGTTGCGCCGGCTACCACTCCGCTTGTAGTGTAATCTCCTGATGTATTATTGGTCTCTCTTCTGGCAAAATTAACTTTCAGTACACATTCGAGTCTCTCAGATATTTTCGCATCAAGATTTGTCCTTAAAGAATATCTCTTAAAATCAGAATTGATAATAATCCCTTTCTGGTCAAGAAAATTACCTGAAACAAAGAAAGTCACGGCATCACTTCCTCCTGAATAATCCATCTGTAATTCCTGCCCCCCGGCTGTCCTGAAGATCTCTTTCTGCCAGTCAGTTCCGCCATTGGCGATATAATAGGAAACCTGCTCATTTGTAAAGGGACGGGCATAACCTAACACATCGGCCCTTTCATTGCATACCTGTGCAAACTCACCTGCATTGAGCAAAGGCCATAGTTTTAACGGATTGCTGACATAATATCTTCCTGTTACTGAAAATCCCGGTTTTCCTATGATCCCTCTCTTGGTTGTTATAAGTACCACACCGTTAGCTCCCCTGCTGCCATATATGGCAGTTGATGAAGCATCCTTAAGGATCTGTATCGTTTCGACATCGGTTGGATTGACATCTTCCATATTCCCACCTACGAATCCGTCGATTACGTACAGTGGTTCATTGCTTCCTGTTATTGAATTGGCTCCCCTTATCCTGATAGAGGTTGTTCCTCCCGGCGCCCCGGAGACATTTATTACATTTACTCCACCGGCTCTTCCCTGAAGGATATCGTCAACACGTGCAACCGGCTGGTTCAGGTATATGTCCTCAGAAACTGTCGCGACAGACCCTGTCAGGTCTGATTTCTTGATAGACCCATATCCGACAACTATTACTTCCTTAAGATTCGATACGGAAGGTTCCATTGATATATTGACAGAAGTCCTTCCTTCTACGGGAATTTTCATTTGTTTATATCCGATAAACGAAAATACAAGAACTGCATCGGGGTTACTTATATTAAGTGAATATCTCCCCCTGTCATTTGATATGGTCCCTAATTTGGTTCCTTCTATATGAATATTTACTCCGGGTAATGGATTGCCATATTCATCCGAAGCAATCCCTGATACTGTTACTACCTTATTAAACTCCAGATAATCAGGAGATAGAATTATCTTATTATTGATTATTGAATATTTAATATTGGTATTTTTAAACAACTCATCAAGCAAATTGCTGATTATCTTATCCTTTGCATTAATCGTAACTTTTTGCGCTGTATTAATCAGCTTCTCATTAAAAAGGAAGAAATATCCTGTTTCCTTTTCAATCCTTTCAAATATACTGATGAGTTCCGTATCTGTATAATTTAAAGAAATTCCAGCTTCCTGCGGATAACACCATAAGGTTGTTATCATTATCAGAAGCATCCCGGTAATTAATTTCTTCACATGTGAATACATATCCTTAATGAATTATGTTCAACCTTATAAATCCAAGATATCCTGTAATATATTAAGTCAGATATATAGAAAAACAGAGGAGTTGAATTTATCATATAGTCTCAGGTCTGATCTGAAGTTCAAAAACCGCATCATTTCCGGATTAACCAGACATTAATATGAAAACAAAATTAAATAAAAACTAAGGTTATTTAATAATCTCGGCAGAAGAACCTGGCAACAATTTGCAAAATAGTAAAATAATGGAAGAAACGAGGGTGTCTCAAAAGCCTGAAAACCACCCCTTGCCCCCTANNATGAGGCGGGGCGTTTTGCCAGAAGGCTGTTTCAAGAAAAAAATTGTATCAAAACGCCCCGCCTCATTCCCCCTTATCCCCAAGGAGACCGTGTCATCCCGAACAAGTTAATCCTGAGGGTTTACGAAGGATTAACGAGTGAGGGATCTCCTCCTTTCGGCAGAGAATAAAAGAAGGATGTGTATAAAGGGTAGTGTCCCCTAAAGGGGGTTCTCTAGAATCCTGAATTTCAATAAGTATTGGATATATTCAGTTTATTGATATATCCTTCAACATCCGGATTATGATTTTTTGTTTCTGAAAGGTGCTGTCGGGCAGCATTTCTCCCGGAATAATTTCATAACTAATCGGAGATGTCATTGCCAGGAACTTAAGAATATCTTCAATTTTATCATCCTGGAAAGTCCCCCTGAAAGAATAACTTTCAAGTTGCTGGTCAACAAGTTCAATATCAACATTATACCATCGGGCGATCCTTCTGGCCACTTCTCCCATGGAGTCTCCTCTGAAAACAAGCTTCCCTTCAGTCCAGGCATTATATTTGGAGGTATCAATTACCGATTTACTGAGGTTCCCGTTGCGGAGTATAAGCCGCTCCGATGGCATTAATCTTATTTTCTCTTCACTGTCTTTATTGAAGAATTCGACTTCGCCCTGTGTGAGGATTATTTCAAGATATTTTTCGTCAGGGTAAGCACTTAAATTGAAAGATGTACCAAGTACTTTGATTGTTGAATTCAAAGCATTAATGATAAAGGGATGCTCTGCATCATATTTTACTTCAAACCAGCCTTCTCCTGAAAGTTCAATCTGCCGGTCATTATTGAATGGGAACGAATAACTTATAGTGGAACCGCTGTTTAACATCCCGGTGGTACCATCGGGAAGGGTGAAAGATATCCTTGATCCCAGGGGTGCGTAAATAGTAGAACTTACTGACTCAGCGACTGCCGGAGCTGCGTTCCTTTTATTTAGGTACAGCAATCCTCCCGCAATTATCAAAGGTATAAGCATTACAGCAGCTGCCTTCATGTAAAATCTCAGGATCTTCCTTACAGGTTTCTGGCTTTCGCCAAATTCATTATTCTTTATTATCTGATATATATTTCCAAGCAGGTTGCCGTCCAATTTTCGATGATCCGGAACTTCTTCCATGATTTTATTAAAATCCTTTTCCAATGAACTGCGCAGAAAAGAGTTTGTCTCGCCGTTCAGAAATAACGATTCCATTTCAGATCTCTCCTTTTCATCTGAAATGCCTCTGATGAATTTTTCAATTTTTGTTTTTGTCTCTTT
>MTKZ01004732.1_pt1 | contig 45446 bp, 27 predicted proteins | sample 1042781 | NCBI WGS metagenome assembly MTKZ01 (sample SAMN06212207, study PRJNA360539) | anaerobic digester metagenome | biome: Wastewater treatment plant; material: sludge; isolation source: anaerobic digester fed with sludge from wastewater treatment plant | place: Denmark: WWTP Viborg ...
AGGCGATCTGACGGCTCTCTTATACCACAGTTCGGCATTCTTCGGGTCATTGATGAGGCGGTAGCACTCTGACACCATGAAAACCATGTCAGCCTTCAGCTGTTTATCACGTGTCTTCGAATAGACATCCTTGAAGTAGTCTATCGCCTCATAATAGCTGCCCGCGTTGTATGCGGCATATGCCCGTTCCGTCTTCTGCTTCTGGGCCTGAAGCACAGATGGGCAGAGAAGGGCAACAGAAACTATTATTAATATTATTAATCTGTTCATTCCGGACACAATAGTGTTTTGTACAAAAGTAATGATTGTTATTAATGTTAACGTTTAGCCGTTCCATTAATTACCGGCATCCCGGATCTGCAGCAAAAATAATGCCCTCTTTGGTGAGGGCATTACTATCCGTAAATTCTGAAAACCGGACCACTACCTTGTAAAAAGAAGTTCACGGTATTTGGGAAGAGGCCACAGCTCATTGTCTACAACCAGCTCGAGCTTGTCGATGTGTGTCCGAAGATCCTGCAGATAAGGTTTTACCTTCGACTCATAGGCAAGAGCCTTTTTGTAAGGATCCGCAATCACATTGGCCTTCCGGCGTTCATCTATCATGTCAGAGACCAGCTTTTTTATCATGGATATATGGTCTGAAATGCTGACTATCAGCTCTTTCCGTGCACCTGCAAGACGCAGGAAATCATTGTCGTCAAATATCTCCCGCAATCCTCTTACATTATCAACCAGTGATGTCATGTAGTTCACTGCCGTCGGAACTATGTGATTGATAGCCAGGTCACCCAGCACCCGGGCCTCAATCTGTAGCTTCTTGGTGAATTTTTCGAGTTCGACCTCAACCCTGCTTTCAAGCTCCCTTGCGGAGAACACCCCGGTGCCCACGAGCGTTTCACGCGAAGAGGAGTTTTCATAAGCCTTGAGTGTCTTCGGGACGCTTGGTTCAGCCGAGAGCCCCCTGCGGATTGCCTCTTTGTGCCACTCGGCGCTGTAACCATCACCCTCGAAACGTATCCTCTTCGAATCAATGATGCAATTCTTCAGCACCTGGAAGATTGCTTCGTCTCTCTTTCCTCCGCGGTCAGCCATCGCGTTTACCTCTGCAGCGAACTCCTTCAGCTGGCGTGCCACTGCAGCATTCAGAACTATCATTGCAGAGCTGCAGTTGGCCGAAGAACCAACAGCCCTGAACTCGAACCTGTTGCCGGTGAAGGCAAAAGGAGATGTCCGGTTGCGGTCAGTGTTGTCAAGAAAGATACCGGGTATCTTGCCTATGCCGAGCTTGATCTCAGTCTTCTCCTGAGGTGTCATTTTCTTGTCCTTGACTTTGCTTGCAATACTGTCAAGTATGCCAGAGAGATAGCTGCCCAGGAAGACCGAGATGATCGACGGAGGTGCCTCATGACCTCCCAGCCTGTATGAGTTGTTCTCATTGGTTACGCTGGCGCGAAGCAGATCCTGGTTGTCATTTACCGCCTTTATCACGTTTACCAGGAATGTAAGGAACTGCATGTTGGTCTTTGGATTCTTGCCTGGGGAGAGGAGATTCACGCCGGCATCCGTCATCATTGACCAGTTGTTGTGCTTGCCGGAGCCGTTTACCTCGGCAAAGGGCTTCTCATGGAACAGCACCCCGAACTTGTGCTTCCGGGCTACCCTTCTCATGACGTCCATAATAAGCTGGTTATGATCAACGGCAAGGTTGGCCTCCTCAAACACGGGTGCACACTCGAACTGGTTCGGGGCCACCTCGTTGTGACGCGTCTTCACCGGTATTCCCAGCTTGTAGGCTTCGTATTCGAACTCCTTCATGAATGCCTTTACCCTGTCAGGAATCGATCCGAAATAATGGTCAGAGAGCTGCTGATCCTTCGAGGAGGGGTGGCCCATGAGAGTCCGGTCAGCCAGCATCAGGTCAGGACGGGCATAGTACAGAGCCTCATCAATAAGGAAATACTCCTGTTCCCATCCAAGGGTGGCTATCACTTTTTTGACATCCTTGTCGAACAGGCGGCAGACCTCCACAGCGGCTTTATCGAGTGCCGCGAGTGACCTTAGAAGCGGAGTCTTGTAGTCGAGCGCATCACCTGTATATGATATGAAGACTGTCGGGATACAGAGGGTATTGCCGACGATGAATGCGGGCGATGAGACGTCCCATGCGGTGTAACCCCTTGCCTCGAAGGTGTTCCTGATGCCCCCGCTGGGGAAGCTTGATGCGTCAGGTTCCTGCTGCACAAGCACCTCGCCTGAAAAGATCTCTATTATCGAGCCCATCTCTCCCCTTCCGACGAAGGAGTCATGCTTTTCCGCCGTGGCGTCAGTAAGGGGATGAAACCAGTGTGTGAAATGGGTCACTCCGTGCTCCATTGCCCATGCCTGCATTCCTGTGGCAACCTGGTCAGCAATCTGCCTGTTGATCTGTGTGCCCTCTTCAATGGCGGTTATAACCGCCCTGTAAGCCTCGCGGCTGAGAAAGCGCTCCATCTTGCGCTTGTCAAAGACATTCTCCGAGAAATAGGTGGATACCGGTGCTGCCGGGATGGATACTTCGACAGGATCCCTGTTGAAAAGTTCCTTCAATGCGCTGAAACGTAACTCTGCCATGATTTGATTTTTTGTCAAAAATAGATCATTTCAGATAACACCCCCCCATTTTTGGGGGTATTTTTTGATAATATGTATGTTTTTTATTATTAACCCCCTCTTTTTTGGGGGTTGTTTTGATTTTTTAACCAGTTTTTATGATTGTACGACATTCTGCGCGGGTAAAGATCCCGTACTGTGATTTTTCAAAATCCACTGCCACCACCTTGTACTCCGGGGTCAGGGTGAACTCGTCGCCAATGCCGCTGGTAAGGAAGTTGATGGCAGCTTCGGGGAAATGGAAAGTGGTATAGATCACACCGGGCTTTACCACATCGGTCACCTTCACCTTCATCGTGGTGATGCCGCGTGCGGAGAAGATCCTTGCATAATCACCGCTTACCAGACCTTTGATTCCGGCGTCATGCGGGTGGACGAACAGTATATCCTCCGTAACCAGCTCGCTGTTGGGTGTTCGCCGCGTCATGGTGCCGCTGTTGTAATGTTCAAGGAGGCGTCCGGTGGTAAGAATATAGGGGAATCGTGCGGCATTCTCATTCAGCTCCGGTGAGATGTCATAGTCCCACGAATGGAACCGTCCCTTCCCCCGTCTGAATGTATCTGTATGCAGGATTTTAGTGTCAGTGCCGTCTTCCCTGACAGGCCACTGCTTTCCGCTCTTACCAAGTTCATCCCACCTGACACCTTTAAAGAATGGCACTATGCCTGCTATTTCCTTAAGTATAATATCGGCCGAGTAGCCCTTCTGCGGGTAGCCCATGCGGTTTATCATGTCAACCACTATCTGCCCGTCGGGTTTAGTTCCCTCAAGCGGCTCCACCGCCCTCTGCACCTTCTGTATCCTTCTCTCGCCGTTTGTAAAGGTGCCTTCCTTCTCCAGAAAGGATGATGCCGGGAAGATTACGTCAGCTATGCGGGCGGTCTCGGTCATGAAGAGCTCCTGCACCACAAGCAGGTCCAGACCCTGAAGCGAACTCTTCACATGACACGTGTTGGGATCAGTCTGAAGGATGTCCTCACCCATAATCCACAATGCCTTCAGGTCACCGCGCGCCGCAGCCGTGAACATCTCCGGAATACGGTAGCCGGGCACCGCCGGGTGCTCAGCACCATAATAGGCGTTGTATAGGGCAATGTTTTCAGGATTGGTTACATCAAGATATCCGGCTCCCTGGTGAGGCTGTATTCCCATGTCAGCCGCACCCTGCACGTTGTTCTGGCCACGCAGGGGATTAACTCCCGTCCCTTCCCTTCCTATGTTGCCGGTCATCATGGCAATATTTGATATCAGGGTTATTGCCTTGGTTGCCTGCCAATGTTCAGTTACGCCCAGACCATGGAACTCCATGGCTGACTGCGCCGAACCGTATTCGATGGCTGCCGCCCTGACCTTCTCTCGGTCAACGCCGCACACCCTCTCAAGCTCATCCACATCAAGCTTCTCCAGGTATCGTCTGAACTCATCCCATCCTTCGGTTCTCTTCGCGATGAACTCCATGTCAATGAATCCCTCTGTCAGCAGGTATCGGGCGAAGAGGTTAAGCACCGCAACATTAGTCCCGGGGTTTATCTGGAGGTGGTGTTTTGCCAGCCTGGCAATCTCTATCCTCAGCGGATCTATGACTATGAGGGGTGTGCCGGACTCTATAACCGACCTGAGGCGGGCGCCAGTGACAGGATGGGCAGAAGAGGGATTGGCCCCGATAATAAGAATGCACCCTGTCTTGTATATCTCATCAATTGAATTGGTTGCAGCACCTGTACCGTAAGCCCACTGCATTCCCATAGCCGTCGGGGCATGACAGACCCTGGCACAACCGTCAATGTTGTTCGTACCGATGACTATCCTGAAGAATTTCTGCATCAGGTAGTTTTCCTCGTTGGTGCACCTTGCGGAAGAGATGCCGGCAAGGGCGTCCGGACCATATTCCTCCTTAATCTCGCGGAACCTTCTGGCAGTATAATCATAGGCTTCATCCCATGACACCTCCGTCAGCTCGCCGTTTTTCCTCACCATGGGCGAACGGAGCCTTTCGGGATGGTTATAGAATCCGAAGGCATACCTTCCCTTGACACAGGTGTGACCCCTGTTGGTAGCCGAGTCGAGGGGTGCCTGTATACCCCTGACCTGCCCGTCGATTACCTTTACGTCGAGGTTGCATCCCACACCGCAGTATGTGCATGTTGTACGCACAGTCGTGTCTGCCTTCAGCGTCTTGACAGAATACCGGTCATAAAGGGCGTTGGTCGGACATGTCTGGACACATGCACCGCATGATACGCATGGAGAGTCGCGGAAGTTCCGGTCAAATCCCTTGATGATCCGGCTGTCGTCACCCCTTCCATGAATGCCCAGCACATGTTCAGCCTGCAGCTCATCACAGGCTCTCACACAACGGTAGCATTTGATGCACTCGGTAAGGTCAGACCAGACATACGGGCGACTCCTGTCCTTATCATGGAGTTTGACATTGCGGTGATAACGCACTTCCGGCGACCCGGCAGCGGCCACCACGGTCTGGAACTCGGTGGGCAGCATTCCTGGTTCAGGGATAAGTCTCTCCGGCGGGTATTCCGAAAGCACCAGCTCGAGGATATTTTTTCGCAGCCGCCTGATCCTGTCAGTTGAAGGATAAACATAATAACCCGGAGCCACGGGAGTGTGGCATGATGCCATCACCTTCCCCGGACCACCCTCCTTCAGGGCCACCTCCACGGAACAGATGCGGCATGAACCGTAATTATCAAGGTTATCAGCCTGGCAGAGGGTTGGTATCACATCACGCCCGCTGTTCCTTCGGACGAACTGCAGAATCGTCTCGCCCGGCTCAATGGCGAAGGGTCTGTTGTCTATGTATGCTATCTTTTCCATTGTCATACCTCCTTTGCCGTGAAGTAATCGCTGAGTTCTTCGTCAAAATACTGCAGTGCGTTCCTCACCGGCAGCGGGAGACCGCCTCCCAGCGCACAGAGTGACCCGAGCTGCATTGTCTCGAGAAGATCATCAAAAAGCTGCCGGTCAATCCTCTCCTTCTTTTCCACGGCACTGGCAAGAAGCTCATAGCCCCGTGCCGAGCCCAGCCTGCAGGGGAAACACTTGCCGCATGACTCCTTCCCGGTGAACTCAAAAAGGTGTTCCAGCAGCTTTATTACCGGGAAGTCTGCCGGCACCGATACTATTCCCGCGTGGCCGAGAAGGAAGCCCTCACGGGCAAACGACTCGAAGTCGAGTGTCAGGTCATCAATCCGTGATGCAGGGACCAGTCCGCCGAGCGGTCCGCCCACCTGGAAGGCTTTCACCGGGTAACGCACTCCGCCTCCAAGGACATCTATGACAGTGCGCAAAGGAGTACCCATTTTCACCTCAAGAAGTCCGGGTCTGTTGAATGCCCCGTCGAGTGAAACGAGTTTTGTCCCGGGTGATTTCTCCGTTCCCATTGCCGCCCAGGCGGAACCGCCCTCCTCAAGTATGTAATGGATATTTGCGAAGGTCTCGACATTGCTCAGCACCGTTGGTCTTCCGAAGAGTCCGTAAACGGCGGGGAAAGGCGGGCGCGTCCGTACTTCGGGCCTCAGTCCCTCGAGGGAGTTTAGCAGGGATGTCTCCTCTCCGCATATATATGCCCCGGATCCTTCCACAACGTGGAAACGGAATCGTGTGCCGGGATTGCCTTCCGTACCTGCAGCAATCCCGGCCTCCTCAATCTCTGTGACTGCCTCCCTCACCCTCCGCACAGCGAGCGGATATTCTCCCCTGATATAGACCACTCCTGTGTCAGCGCCTGTGATGATACCTGTCATCATCATGCCGAACAGCACGGAGTGGGGCCGCTCCTCAAGCAGCCACTTGTCTGAAAAAGCTCCCGGGTCACCCTCATCGCCGTTGCATACTATATATTTCCTGTCAGCTGCGGCATCGCGCGATGAGCGCACTTTTACATGAAACGGGAATCCGGCGCCTCCCCGGCCCCGGAGGCCGGAATCCTCAAGTTCTTTCAGAGCATCATCAGTCCTGCCGGCCCACTTCAATGCAAGCGACCAGTACTCTCTGACATCACCTACAGGCGTAAGCAGGGCCGGCATGTCAGCATTCGAGCCAATACTCATAGCTGACGGATCTGCGTCACTGTCACAAAGCCTGATCTCACCATTGACAAGGACGGCGTTGTTTGAGTGACAGTGCCCCAGGCATGTCATCGTCCCTATCTCATCCTCCCTGTACCTTTCAAGCAGGCTGCGTCGGACATCCTCTCTCCTGCCCGATGTCAGGCAGGCAGTACCGTCACACATATAAACCTTCTTACCGGAGTGGGCCGGCTGCAGAAAATCATAGAAGGAAGCGGTACTCAGAACAGCGGCCTCGCCAGTCATGTACTCGCCGGCAATAGCCCTAAGTTTCTCTTTGCGGGAGTTTTCATCGTTGCCGGAAACACCGGCAACACTCTCGTACAGGCTTTCAGCAAGGTCTTTCCTGGCAGAGAGACCCCTCAGGTTCCTTGACATAGCTGTTATATTTTTACTCTTCCAAGATATTTACTAACTGTTCGATATGGCGGAAACATGAGAATTATCATATTTGCCGGAAGTTAAATAAAATGAGAAGATGGCCCATCCTTGTGTTTAACTGAATTTTGTTATATTTGTCGCCTGTATTTTTCAAGAGGTAAAATTCATTATTTAATTAGTATTCAGATGGCAATACTTCAGAGTTTGAGAGAGAAGGCAGGACCGCTGCTGGCAATTGTGATAGGGTTTTCCCTGCTTCTCTTTGTAGTGAGTGATTTTTTCGGCAGCAACACTTCCCAGCGCCGTAAGGCAAACAAATATTATCAGCTTGCCACTATTGACGGAGAGACTGTATCATACCAGGACTTCGAGGCCAGGGTGCAGGAGCTTGTTGATATCTACAAGATGTCAGGGTCATCAGAGGTCAATGATGAAATGATGCAGAGCCTGAGGGAACAGGTATGGCAGCAGATGCTCTCGGAGAAGCTGATGGGAAAAACCTACAGGCAGGTGGGCCTTGGCGTCAGTCCTGATGAGGTGGAGATGCTCGTATTTGGTGACGACCCCCATCCTATTGTCAGGCAGCTTTTTACTGATCCCGGCACCGGAGCCTTCAATGAATCATTCCTGGTTAATTTCCTGAAGGCCACGGAGACTGACGACGCAACAAAAAAATACTGGCTCTTCTTTGAGGATCAGATAATCAATGACAGGCTCAATACCAAGCTGGTCAACATGATGTCAAAGGGTCTCTATGTCACCGGCAAACAATCGGAGTTTGAGAACAGCCTCAACGCAAACACGGTTAATTTCAGCTACATGGTGCGCAACTATGCTGCTATTCCTGACAGCCTGGTGAAAGTTACCTCAGACGAGATCAGGACCTATTATAACAAGCATGAGGACAACTTCAAGCGTGGTGCCACAAGGGATATGGAGTATATAACATTTGAGATTGCTCCCTCTGAGTCAGACATGAAAGAGACCGAGACATGGGCTCTGAATGAGAAGGAAAACTTTGCTTCAGCCCCTGACCTGGTCCAGTACATCAACCTTACTGCAGACACCCGGCACACTGGTTTTTACAAGACAGCTGAGGATCTCCCCGAAAGCCTCCGGCCGCTGGCCGAAGCAGGTGACAGATCTGCGGTTGCCGGGCCTTATCTTGAGGACGGCAGCTACAAGCTGGCCCGCATAATTGACATAGCCGAACGTCCTGATTCTGTAAGGGCAGCACATATACTGCTCTCACCCAACGCGAACAGAACCCTTGCCCAGGCAAGAAAAGAGGCTGACAGCCTTATTGCCCTTGTCAGGTCAGGGATTGACTTCAACGCACTGGCCATGGCCAACTCTGATGACCAGGGTTCGGCCCAGGTGGGTGGCGATCTCGGATGGTTCAGCGAAGGGATGATGATTATCCCCTTTAATAATGCCTGCTTCAGTAATAAAAAGGGTGACATTGTAACTGCAGAGACAACCTACGGCATACATGTCATCAAGATACTTGACCAGAGCCGCAGGGTAAAGAAATATGACATTGGCATTGTAGACCGCCAGGTCATCCCCAGCAGCATGACAACACAGCGTATCTATTCCGAGGCATCGCAATTTGCCGGGACCAATGACACTTATGAGAAGTTCAATCAGGCCGTGGCTGAGGGCAACCTCAACAAGAAACTTGCGTTGAACGTTACTCCGGACCAGAAGGAGCTTCCCGGCCTGACACAGTCAAGAGGATTGGTCATGGCTCTCTTCCAGAACAGCAAGGCTGGCAGCATTGTCCTTGACAACAGCAGCCAGGCAGTGTTTGAGCTTCCTGACCAGTATGTGGTTGCATACTGCAGCAGGGCCCAGGAGGAGGGAGTTGCTCCCGTGGAGGATGTGGCTTCCGATATCAGGTTCATTCTGGCAAAAAAGAAAAAGGCAGAGATCATTGCTGCCGAGATGAAGAAACTTGAAGCTGAGGGAAAAAACCTCAATGATATTGCAGCTCATTACAACACCACCGTTCAGGATGCCAGCGGTATCAATTTCAGGTCTTACTCAATTCCCGGCGCCGGGATAGAGCCCGCCCTGATATCCGCAGCAGCTGCCACCGAGGCAGGCAAACTCTCAAAACCGGTTGAAGGCAACAACGGCGTTTACCTCTTTATGGTCAGTGACGCCACTCCTGTGGTGGCCGAAGACCTGGCGATGGTAAAGGAGAGAATGAACTCCAGCTACCAGATCCGCGCTTCATATGAAGCCTACCAGGCCCTGCGTGACAAGAATGAGGTCAAGGATATGAGGTACAAATTCTATTAACAGAAATTGTTGATAATATGCGGTAGCGGCAGGTCTGAGACCTGCCGCTACGTGCATTATATACATTGATTATCCCTCCTTTTCGCGTGACAGGGCATTTACAAAATCAGCAGGAATATTGTAAACGTCAAGCATGATCAGCCCGTCAAGACAATTATTGAAATCAGGGTCAACATTGAAACCGATGATCCGGGCGTTGACCTCGAGGTATTTCTTCAGCAGCACCGGTATCCGGTAACCTTTGTCCACATCACTCACAACCTTCTCCACCTTGCTGATGTCCCTTTCGGCCGATGAGATGATGATTTCACTGTCAATACGCTTGTCTATCTGGGGGCTGAATTTCTTCCTCGGCCTTATGTGCCTGGCCATCTCCCGGTCAAAGAAGTTGTTCCTGACAAATTCGACAATCAGGGATTTGGAAAACGCCGAGAACTCATTGCTGATGCTCACCGGACCAATAAGATAGCGATACCCTGTATTCTGCAGCAGTACAGTCAGAAGACCCTTCCAGAGAAGGAACAGTGGCATCGCCTTTTTCTGGTACTCCTGCACTATGAATGACCGGCCAAGTTCCAGGGACTCGGCCAGGAAGGGTTCAAATGACTTGCGAATCCTGAAGAGTGAGTTGATATAAAAGCCCTTGATGCCATACTGGCTGATGATCTCTCTTCCCTTTCCGATCCGGTAAGCCCCGACGAGCACACCGGCGGCCTTATCCCAGATCAACAGGTGATGATAGTAAAAATCATATTCATCCAGGTCGGTTGCCCTGTTGGTCCCTTCACCAACGGCCCTGAAGGTCACCTCACGCATCCTGCCAATCTCCTTTATAAGGTTTGGTATGGCCCGTGTCGGGGCAAAAAGGACAACGAAGTTACTGACGGAAAACAGTTCGTATGAGTGCCTGATATTCTGTATCTCAGCGGCAAGCGCTGCCCTGTCAGCCGGCGGTGCTACCGGTTCCTGCCGCCTGTTGCGCCGTGGCATGAAGCCGGAGAAGAAAGGTTTAGCCTCAAGTGATGATCCGAGCGAATAGGTGCGTGCCCTGAGGTACCGTCCGAAACGGGCAATGTCACCGAAACCGGCCTGCTCACTGACTGACAGTGACCGCCCGATACGTACCCTGATAACCTTGTGTCGCTTGTTAAACAATTCCGAGCCCAGCCTGGCAGTGCTCAGCAACGGGTGGATGCGCCCCAGTATATGATACCACCTTGAGTTGGTGCCATGAAAGTAGACGGGAACAACAGGCACTTCAGCCATCCTGACCTCACGCAGTATCTGCTCCTGCCACTCCATGTCAGTAATCAGTCCTGACTCCGACTGGTAGGTTGAGACTTCCCCCGCGGGGAAAAGAGCCAGACCGTGGCCCTCCCTGACATGGTTCATCGCCTCCTCCATCCCTTTGCGGGATATCTTTCCTGCAACGCTTTTTCCTTCCGCATCGGCCGGAACAATAAGATGCTTCAGGGGATCAATCTTCTGCAGCAGGAAGTTGGCCATCACCTTTACATCACTGCGCCGGCGGGCAAGAATCTTCATAAGTATCAGTGCATCAATCCCACCGAAGGGGTGGTTCGAAACCGTAATGAAGGGGCCTGTCAGCGGAATGTTTTCCAGGTCCTTCTCAGGTACATCGTACCTGATGTCAAGATGGTCAAGGACCGAGTTGATAAAGACTGCCGGGTCATTGTCATAGGTATGTGTGTAGACCCTGTTCAGCTTGTTGTAGCGGAAGATCTGCATAAGGGCTTTGGCAATCACCACCCCGCCCGGTATGTCAAGATTGGCTGCCCTGGCCAGCTCCCTTGAGGTCAGTAGTTTCATCTGCTGCTTTTTCTATTATCAGCGGCAGGGCATCTTCCCAGCCCAGCGGCATTATATGGGCACCACTGATTCCCTTTTTGGTCTTAAGCCTTACCAGCGTCTCAGCAGTGATTGCGATGCTCTCCTCCGCGAGGCGGTCTCCGGCATCAGCAAGTCTCTTCATTACCCTCTCCGGCACAGTCACCCCGGGAATTTTATCATTCAGGTAGCGGGCAAGGGAAAGTGACTTAAGCGGACTGATTCCCACAAGTATGAATACCTTGTCAAGCAGGTCCAGCTTGTCAAGCTGTTCGAGCCACGGATCGAGGCTGTCAGGGTCAAAGACAAGGTTTGTCTGGAGGAACTGCGCCCCGGCATTGACCTTTTTGCGGATGCGTATGGCCTGCATCGCCGGGTCAAGCGCAAACGGAGAGGCTGCAGCGCCCAGGAACAGCTTCGGTCTGTTCTTTATCTCCCTTCCGTCGAGGTATATACCCTCATCCCTCATTCGTCTCAGTATCCAGAGCATCTGGACCGAGTCGACGTCGATGATGTTCATGTTGCTTCGTGGTGCGGGGCCGACCCGGGGGCTGTCGCCCGAGAGGCAGAGTATGTTGTTCACCCCGATGGCGTTGGCGCCTATGGCCTGTGACTGCAGGCTGTTGCGGTTATTGTCGCGCGCCGAGATCTGCATCACCGGGTCGGCCCCGATTGAGGCCGCCACGGCAGAGCATGCCGCACTTGACATTCGTGGTACCGCTGAGGACCCGTCAGTAAAGTTGATTGCCGCAACGTAAGGCATTACAGTCAGTATCTTTTCACGGAGCCTGGCCGTAGCAGCCGTCAGCGGCGGCGTCACCTCGGTGGTGATAACGAACCTGCCGCTGCGAAGCTCTCTCTCGAGTACTGACTGCGGCCCGGTAGCAACGGGAGGATGATACTCAGTGTCACCTTTCCACCATTCGGGTTGCCGGATGGGCCTGAAGACATTTTCCTCAAGTACGCTGCCCATTGTACGACCTCTTCTTGAGGAGGGGATGAATATCTTCCCCAGGCCTGTCTTCCGGGCCGTGCGCACCACCTCACCCCATGTCTCCGTTCCTGCCCTGTCCCAGTCAACGGGAGGAAGCACCTCGAGCAGCTTATGCTCGCGGTGCATCCTCCTTGACCGTTCGTAAATCAGGTGCCATGCGCAGCGGCGTGTGGGATCCACATAACACCAGCCGTCTTTCACTCCGCCACAGGGGCCGTTGCGGATCCCCTTGGGGCAGGCCATGTGACATATGAATGCCGTCTCCTGCAACAGGCAGTTCCCGCACATCCTGCATCCGAAGAGAGGACCTTTTACGATCCTTTCTGTCAGTGCCAGCAGACGCTTGCCGGCCGGCTGCCTGCTGAAAGGACGGAATGCAGGCTGCCAGCGCCGGAGGGGCGTGAAGACAGCCATTGGTCTGTCAGATGATATACATATTTATCAGTTGCTCATAGAGCTCCTGCTTGCCGCTGATCTTCCTGGGCTCGCCAACTTTCTTCGCAAGTTTATGCAGGTCTTCGAGGGTCAGTTTGCCCTTCTCGTAAAGGGCGCCGTCACCCTTGTCAAACGATGCATACCTGGCCTTGCGCATCTTGAGATAGTCTGAGTCCTTCAGAATGCGGTCAGCAATCACGAGGCCGCGGGCGAAGGTATCCATGCCGTTGATGTGGGCTATGAAGAGATCTTCGGGATCGGTGGAGTTGCGGCGCACGTGGGCATCGAAGTTGATTCCGCCTGTTTTAAAGCCGCCTGCCATCATTATTACAAGCATCGCCTCGGTGATCTCGTTGATGTTTGTCGGGAACTCGTCGGTATCCCACCCGTTCTGGTAATCACCCCTGTTGGCATCAATGCTTCCGAGCATTCCGGCATCGGCTGCCGTCTGCAGGTCATGCTGGAAAGAATGGCCTGCAAGTGTTGCATGATTAACCTCGACGTTGATCTTGAAGTCCTTGTCGAGGCCGTAGTGCCTCAGGAATCCGATGACCGTCGCAGAGTCATAGTCATACTGGTGCTTGGTGGGCTCCATGGGCTTGGGCTCAATATAGAATGTGCCCTTGAAACCTTTCTTGCGTGCATAGTCACGGGCAAGGGTGAGCATCATTGCCAGGTGCTCCAGCTCACGTTTCATGTCAGTGTTGTGAAGTGTGAGGTACCCCTCGCGACCACCCCAGAAAACATAACCCTGCCCGCCCAGCGCTATGGTCGCATCAAGTGCATTCTTCAGCTGAACTGCAACATTGGTGAGAACGTTGAAATCAGGGTTGGTGGCTGCACCGTTCATATAACGGGGGTTGCCGAATACATTGGCTGTTCCCCACAGGAGCTTCATTCCGGTCTCCTTCTGCCTGGCCTTGATCACCGGCACCCATTTTTCGAGCCGTTTTTCAATCTCGAAGACAGATCCGTCACCAACCAGGTCTACATCATGAAAGCAATAGTAGGGAGCGCCTATCTTTTCGAAGAACTCGAAAGCCATGTCAAGTTTGACTTTGATTTTGTCATCTCCCTCCATGCCGTCATAGGGGAAATCTCTCGTCTTCGCACCGAATGTATCGGTACCGTCACCGCAGAAGGAATGCCAGTAAGCTATCGCAAAGCGAAGGATATCCTTCATTTTCTTTCCGCCCACCTTTGCCTCGGGGTCATACCATTTGAACGCCATGGGATTCTTAGAGTCCCTTCCTTCATACTGAATCTTCCCTATTCCGGGAAAAATCTCGCTTTTACTTTTTCTTGCCATAGGTCTATTATTATTCGTAAATATGATTTTCAAGAATATCGAGCCACTCGCTGTACCTCGCGTCATAGATCATCGCCAGGTGCGGATCAGGTTCGCTTGATCCGGTTACCTCCAGTCCGCTGAAGGCTTCCTCCTCCGACCTGTAGAATCCGCATCCGATCCCTGCGCCGCGTGCAGCCCCGACGGAACCGTCAGTGTTGTACAGGGTGATCACAGTGGAAGTCAGGCTTGAAAGCACATCCCTGAATACCTTGCTCAGGAACATGTTTGACTCCCCGGCGCGTATCACCGTCGGATTAATGCCTGTTTCCTTCATTATCTCGAGGCCAAAACGAAATGAATAAGCTATTGCCTCCTGCGCCGCACGGTAAAGATGACCCTGCCGGTGGATGTTGAAATTCAAACCGTGCACCGAGGCACCAATCTCCCTGTTGCGGAACATTCTCTCGGCACCGTTGCCGAAGGGGAGGATGAAGAGTCCATCGCTTCCCGGCTCCACGGCCGCAGCAAGTTCATTCATCTCAGGATAACTGAACCCGCCGCCTGTGTTCTTTTTCAGCCAGGAGTTGAGAATGCCTGTCCCGTTGATGCAGAGCAGTACTCCCAGACGGGTAAGCCTCTCTGTATGGTTGACATGCAGGAAGGTGTTTATGCGTGACATAGGGTCAAACTGGGTCTTGTCAGTGACGCCGTATATTACCCCGGAAGTGCCGGCAGTTGTAGCCACCTCTCCGGGTTTCAGTACGTTTAGTGACAGTGCATTGTTTGGCTGGTCACCTGCCCTGTAGGATACCGGGATGCCGGGAGTAAGCCCCAGCTCAGCAGCCACGGCAGCCGTCAGCTCTCCCTGGAGGGAGAAGGAAGGAACGGCATCAGCCAGCAGATCAGGTGATATTCCGTACTGATCAAGCAACTCTTCTGATATCTCTTCTCTCATGAAATCCCAGAAAATTCCTTCGGACAGACCTGAAAAGGAAGTCTTTATCTCATTTGTAAGGCGCATGGCGAGATAATCGCCCGGAAGCATGATCTTGTGAATCTGACTGTAAATATCAGGCTCATTCTCCTTTACCCACGCCAGCTTTGATGCCGTGAAATTTCCCGGAGAGTTCAGCAGGTGGTGCAGGCAGAAATCCTTCCCCAGCCGGTCAAAGGCTCTTTCTCCGATCTCCACGGCCCGGCTGTCACACCAGATAATAGAAGGGCGGAGTACCTTCCTGTTTTTGTCAACGGTCACCAGACCGTGCATCTGGTATGAGATGCCGATCGCACCTATGTCCTTCCGTTTTGTTCCGACCGGTTTGAGGCATGCCGTAAGAGCGAGGGTGAAGTTCTTCCACCATAATTCAGGATCCTGTTCGGCCCAGCCGGAAACAGGAGCAGATATCTCCATTTCAGTCGGAGGATAGGAAGCGGAGGAGACTACCCTGCCGTTTTCTCCGTCTAAAACTGAGACTTTTATCGATGAGCTGCCGAGATCAATACCAAGTAATAGCATACGGGAATAGTTTTATGAATAGTTTCTCACTGTCGTGATAAATGTACGGATATTTTCCGTAGAAGCATCGGGAGGCATGCCTCCCCCGCATGACCATATTATTCCTTTTGTGTCTCCGGCCTCGCGCATCATGCTGATTACGCCGGTTTCCACATCGGCCGGAGTACCGATGGCAAGCACATCCCTTGGCGGAAGGTTGCCCAGCAGTATGACACCGTCACCGGAGAGTTTCCTCATCTCTGTTATGCTGTGGTTGAAACTGAAGTTGAAGAGGTTGATACCTATCTCCTTCAGATATGGAGCAGTAACGAGACCTGCCGCATCATTGTGGAAGAAACCTACCCTGGGATTGAACGTGCCGTAGATGCGCTTCAGGTGGGGCAGCACAAAGGTCTCAAAATCAGGCTGGCCAAGGAAGCCGACAATGTCATCGAGGAGCAGTACTCCCTCAATGTCAGGGAACTTCTCATACTGCAGTTCAAGCCAGTCTATTACAAAGTCAGTTATAACCGTCAGTGCCTTCTGTGCCTCATCGGGTGTGAGCGCCAGTGCCATCATGAAGTCAGTTGTGCCGAAGAGAAACGAGGCTATGTTAAGGGGGCCCCGACTTGAGGCAAAGCGGTAATGACAGCCACACTCCCTGACTTTGTCCTGGTATTTCGCCATGCGGCTGATGATAAACGGAAGGAGACCGTCGGTTTTCACGCATGGTTTAGCCAGTGACCCTATCGTGTCTTTGGTGCAGTTAAGCTTTACCGGGTGAGGGAAATCGTTCTCGGTCCATACCAGCTTCGTGCCGAATGCCGAGGGCTCGGTGCACATACCGTACTCTGACCAGAAACCGGGAAGGAACATTACGTCAGGAAAGACTTTCTGGGCATGGAGGTTGGCTTCGAACCATGTAGCAGGATCAATGAAGTATTCGAGTATCGTGGTTCCGTACCAGCCGGGAAGCCAGGGACTGTCAATAATGAAACCCACAGGGGCTTCCTGTGTCTTTTCTCCTCTTACTACCTTCAGGAGGGTATCCCAGTGTTTGTCATTCATAAGGTCAGGTTGTGCTTCGTTAAAAGGTGTCAAATGCCCGGAACAAAATAGAACTTCAATCCCCGGTAATATTCCAGGCTATGCAGTGGCTGCTCCACCCCCTCGGGGAAGGGCATCCTCGAAAATGTCTGAAAGTAAAGAAGGCAGGCATCCTTCCACCAGCGTGCCTCATCTGCCTGTATGGCAAGCATCTGTCTCACATGTTCATACTTTTCATTGTCAATCTTTCCACGAACTGTCTCCCAGTATTCACGGTAGCCCTCCACGGTGTTTACCCCCTCCTGATATTTCAGACACATTTCGTCCCAGAGGGTTCTGCCTGATTTCATCTTATAATGCCACGGAAGGTGGTGGAACCACAGCAACAGGTTTTCCGGACAGGTTTGGGGATCATTGAATATTTCACTGTGGGGCGGGAAATACTGGCCAACTGCATTGCTGCCTGCCGTTGTCCGGTCAAACCCGATGCCGGCAGTGTCAGCCCTGTGGTAATAAACCGAGGTCCAGTCAGGACGGCCCCGGTCCACCCACGGTCCCGGACCCCAATGATGCCCCTCGGCCATAATATGATGCAAGCCCAGTGGTGTCATGTAGTTCACAGCCGCTTCCCTCGAGGTGAGCATCATGTCAGTGATCCCTTCGGCAATGACCGGGTCATGTGTCAGGGTCGTCCTGATCCATTCAGAAGCGATTTCGCCGGGTGAAAGACGTGGATTCCATGCCAGGCGACCGAAGGCATACCAATTGGCCTGGCCAAACAGATGACCCGTCCAGTTTCTCTCAGATCCTATGTTTGCCACCCCGGCCATACCTGTCAGTGCATGGTTGTGGAGAGTGCCGTCAATAACCCTTGAAACCTCAGAGCCGGGGCCTGCCGAATATGTATCACTGCCCAGCACTTCGCTGAAGAGTGTTGCAAGGTAGACGAGATGTGTGGCGCAGCCCAGGTACTCCTGGGTGATCTGGAACTCCATCATCAGCGGTGTGGAAGGCATAGCGCCGAAAAGAGGATGAAATGGTTCACGGGGCTGAAAATCTATGGGACCGTTCTTGACCTGCACAAGTACGTTATCCCTGAATTTGCCGTCAAGCGGCACGAATTCGTTATAAGCCTGTTTTGCCCTGTCAACGGGCACATTGTTGTCATATACAAATGCCCTCCACATCACTACCCCATCGTAGGGTGCCACTGCATCAGCCAGCATGTTGGCGCCGTCGGCGTGAGAACGGCCGTAGTTCTGCGGTCCGGGCTGCCCTTCGGAGTTGGCCTTGACAAGAAAGCCTCCGAAATCAGGAATCAGGGAATAGATCTCAGCAGCCTTCGCTTTCCACCAGGCTGCCACGGCAGGGTCAAGCGGATCAGAGGTTGGCAGTTTCCCGGTCTCCTGCGGGGCGCTGAAACGGGCAGTGAGATAAACTTTTATTCCATAAGGCCTCATTACGTCAGCCAGGGCGGCAACCTTCGCAAGATACTGAGGCGTAAGCACCAGGGCATTGGCGTTGACGTTGGTGATGACAGTGCCGTTGATCCCTATCGAGGCGTTTGCCCTGGCATAATCCCTGTACCTGGGTGATATATAACCGGGAAGCAGATGCCAGTTCCATATTGAGCTGCCGGCATAACCCCTCTCGACACTGCCGTCGAGGTTGTCCCAATGATTCAGCAGCCTTAGCCTGGTGGCCGGCTGTTCCTTTACCGCGAGATTCCCGAGCGGCGATTCCGTGCTGATCAGCCTCAAAAGGTGGAAGAGGCCGTACAAAACACCCCTCTCACCCTCTGATGCAACCACGGTAATAATTCTCCGGCCCTGCCTGACACTTCTTATAATATATCCCTCCTCTCCGGTTGCACCGGGAACGGCGTCAGGCAGAAGGGATGCAATGAGCGGCGAAGAACTGAAGGTACCCGCAATAAGGNNACCCGCAATAAGGGTACCACGGCCTTCCGGAGAAGCAACCTCGCTGATTTTCATCCCCGTCAACGATGCAAGGCCGGCAATAAACTCATCGTGGGCAGTACGCAGCACCGGCGAGTCACCGGTAATCATGACGTTCCCGAACCGCTGTTCACAGTCCTTCAGATAGGCCCTGTCCGTTACCGGGTCAAATCCGAGCCAGAGCCGGTAGCCGTCATCAGCCAGCACAGGTACTGCCTGTACCAGAATTAAAATGATCAGAATGGCGGAATACCTCTTTTTCATACGGACTATGGTTTGCCTGACATGAGCGATGACTGCCTTATTATCAATTCATGGCTGAGGGTGATTGAGTTGACTTTCTCGTACTGTGTCCCCTCAAGAATCCTGATCATTGTAGATGCAGCCACTTCTCCCATGGCCCTGCCGGGGTAGCGGACAGTTGTCAGGTTGGGCTCAACAATCCGGGATACCGGATCATCATTGAATCCAACCACTGCTATGTCTTCCGGCACCTGGTACCCTTTCCTCTTCAGCTCGCATACAAGCGAAACGGCCGAGTTGTCATTGGCGGTGAATATTCCGTCAGGCATGGACCCGTTGTTCAACAGGTGATTAATGATCGAAACTCCGGCGTCGGCTCCCAGGTCAGTTACAATCAGCATCTTATCATCAAACTCCATTGAGTTGTCAGCCAGGGCCTGCCGGTATCCGCGGTACCTGTCATTGTATACGTTTCTGTTAAGACTGCCTGCAACATGGACAATTTTTCTGCAACCCTGGTCAATCATGTGCTGAGTGGCCTCATATCCTGCCTTGTAGTTGTCTATCACCACGCTTACGCAGTTTCCGCATTCAAATACCCTGTCAAAGAAGACCAGCGGTATATCCTTTCGCAGTATATTGGCAAAAGCGTCCTTTGTCTTTGTTTCGTAGGAAAGCGAGACGAGCAGCCCGTCAACCCGGCTGCTGAACAGTGCCTGTATGTTTGCCTCCTCGAGGGAGGCAGATTCCTCGCTCTGACTTATAAGCAGCTGGTAACCTGCATTATTGGCCACCTTCTCCATGCCGGAAATGACGGTTGACATGAAGTGACTGTCGATTCTGGGGATGATCACCCCCAGTGTCCTTGTCCGCTTCTGTCTCAGGTTTGCTGCAAACTTGTTGTGCTGGTAGCCCATCTCCTGGGCTGTCTGTATTATCTTTTTACGAAGTTCCTTTCTGACCTGGGGACTGTTGTTGAGGCCGCGTGATACTGTTGAGGCAGAGATATTCAGAGCCCTGGAGATGTCATAAATGGTGACCTCGCTTTTTTTCATAATTCCGGTCATAATTCTTCAAAATAAGTAAGAAAACCGCTATTATTGAAATTATTTGAACTATTTTTTGCAATCGGTTGCATTGTTAAATTATAATCGTTGATGGTGCGGCCAATTTCATCTTTCAGGCGATAGTGCTTCTTCACTTAAGTTTATACACCAATACTTTCAGAACAGGAGCCGGTGCAATTGCGGTGCTGTTCCCTGCAGGCCGGTTGGCAGGAGCCGTTGCCGACCCGGTTATATCTGGTCTTTTCAGGAATGTTTTTCTTTCAGTCTTTTATTAACATCATCAAGTGTTCCACTAAATGGGCCGGGTGTTTCCATTTTGATTGATACAAGAGCAGCGGCAAACTTCAACGACTCCCGGACATCGTGATCCAGTCTGTGTGAGAGGTATGCAGCAAATGTTGTATCACCCCTGCCGGTTCTGCCAGCTACACTATTGTTGGAGAATTTTTCATAGTATGTTTCCCCTTTAACTCTCGCAAGCACTCCCTCGGAATGTGTAATTAAAATTTCGGGACAACCCCATGATTCGACGATTATTGCAGCCTTTTCAAGATCATCTGTACCAGTAAGAAGTTTGGCCTCTACAACATCCAGTTTCAGTTTGTCCATCATGGCAGCAATTTCCTTTTTATCTGCCACGTCGCTGAACTCGTGGTTTTTTGTCACGGGATTGATATGGCGCACAAAACTCTGCATATCAACAGACAGGCTTGGGTAGTTTCTGGCTTTTAATCCCTTCATGAGTGGCATATCAAATTCGGTATCCGAAATCCCGGCCAGGTGAACACATGTAGAATCCAGTTCAGGAACATCTTTGATATCGATTATTCCTGCCGATTTGATGAGGGTCATTTCACGTTCATCGACATTGGCGGAAAAGTGTACCACCCTGTTATACGAAGTTTCTGCGCTGGGAATAAGATAACAATCGATGCCCAGATCTTTCATAGGCTGAAGGATCTCCTCGTCCTTCCTGGCCATTTTAGCAACGACAGCAACCTTCTTGCCAACTCTTGCGGCCACCATGGCTCCGCATAAGACAGCGCTTCCCGGAGCTACACGTGGTTTCCCTCCGAAGGGAACAATCTCATCATAGCACATGTGCCCGACAAATGTGATATCATATTTTTTACTCATACCGACCGACTTCTGATTTTTTGTACTATAAATTATTAAGTGTTTGTTTATGTCATTCTTCTGAGTCACTCAGCAACCAGGGATAGAAGGGCATCAGGTCTTCCGGCCCGATGGTCATGGTCTTGTTTTTCGCCTGCAGATCCTTGATGTGATTCATCACCAGGTGTGACCATACAGCGCCGGGCCGGGGATATGCTGCCACAATATAATGCGGACAGGGTTCTTTTTCACCGGCTTCCAGTTCCAGCTCTGCCCGGAGATTATCCGGAGTTGTCAGGGTATTTGCATAGTTAAATACTACGCGATCCATATGTTTGTATACCTCTTTACTTTCGTCGACCATACCGTAATAATCCAGCAACTGGGCGAAAACATAATTCGTAGTGGTATATACATCCTGCCCCTGTTCCGATTCAACAGGCTCTCCATCCCTGGTTTTACACATGGCCCAGCCCATAAACGAGCGATTTGTATTATAAATAGCTTTGAGAATCTTTTTGACCCGTTCTTCCGGAATTGCGGGAGGCTCGCCAATGGCTGTCAGATACCATAAAGCATCAAGCTGATTGGTCCATACATCCGTATTTGTATTTCCTGATTCAGGATCAAAGCAGGTAACGTAATATTCGAGTTTCTCCCCTTTTTTATTTAGATCCTCGCGCCATAATTTCTCAAAACTGCTCCATGCTTTGTCGTACTTCTTCCGGATGTATTCCTCATCGGCCTTTTCACCAAGCATTTGGGCCATCTTGATTAATGCCTGGCATCCACCCAGGAACTGAGTTGCATCATAGGCATCAGCTCCAAACAGTACAAGGTTATCAAAAGTGTTCTTTACATCGTCCGGATGACCTTCAGGAATCCCATCGTTGTCAAAATCAAGTTTCAGCAACGATTCCAGTCCGAACTTCATCGTCTCCCAGTTCGATTTAAGAAATTCCATGTCCCCCGTGAATTTTACATTGCGTAATACACGCATCATCAGTTTGGGATACAGATCAACCCAGTAATTATTATTATACCATGCGTAATCGCTCACGTTACGCAACGGATGACCTTTAGGCATGGCACCGACATCATGGGCAACACTGCCTTTGGTCTTGAAATCATCACGGATCTGCGTAAGTGATACACCTTCGTATTCCTCGCGATGTTCATTAAAATGCATCTGTGCCTGTACAAAAGAAGCATGATGATGATACCATCGGGGCGTAGGATCCACTGCCTGTATGGAATTGATGAACGCCTGGCACAGGTCTTTTTCCACCTTTGGGAAAAGCATCAGCAATACCATCGAATACCAATCCACATCCGAAGGATCGATATACGCATAGTCAAAACATTCCAGGAACCGGGCCCGCTCACCGTTTTCATCATCGACCCAGACGATAGCGTTGGACAATGGAAAATGAAGTTCATTCAGCATTAACCTTGTCAGCCGCAATGCTCCTTCGCGGTCATCCTTGTACGAAGAAGTGGAAGAGATCAGATCAAAGATCCGTTCCTGAATTGCAAGGGTGCGTTTCCACCATTGCGGGTAACTGGTCAGCGCAACTTTTACCAGGTCCACTATCCGGGTTTCCTCGTTCGTAAAGTTTTTTACATATTTCCGCTCAAACGTCTTTCCGTCAATATAATCCTGTACGGGAAAATCAAGAGCCACAGCAAAAGGAACAGTCTTTGATTCAAATGGTTCCAACGTAAACGTCAGACTGACAGCTGCTCCATAATCACTGCGGATGACCGGTTGCCGTTTTTCATAAAAGCTGCCATCGCTGCTTAGCAGAAGATCACCGGAGTATTTATTGAGGCAGAAGTAGGGTTGGGTATCCACGGCAACGCCCGGAACGTCTGCAACGGCTATCGCCATTCTGTTCTGACTATCCTTGCTGCCCATAATTACACCACGGATACCTTCCAGCCGGAATTCTTCATGCATCTGTCCATTTACTGCCGCAGTGGCAACGAAAACGCTGTCCTGATCGGTGGGCTTAAGCTCTTTTTCCTGGAGATTGACCAATGATGGTCTTGGTATTACGAGTGTGACCTGTTGATCGTATCCGGTAACATTTTCAACTACATATTCTTCAACGCCGAGCGGCATCAACGTCTGTTCTCCACCGGACAGTAAAGGAGAAATCAGTCTCCTGGTGACCTTCACCATTTCAAATTTATAAGCAATCTCCAGTGAGGGAGTTGCAATTGTCATTGCAATGTTCTCTTTTTCAACCGGAGCAGGATAATAATTTTTAACTGCGGGGATATCATCGGGAAGTTCTGTTTCACCCGGTGATTTCTGCGTCAGCATAATACAATCATCACCAATGCGAATATAGGGCGCTGAGCCGAACTGAACCGCTTTCTGATTCAACAGGATAAGACGACCGGCTTCGTTAAACCGGTTATATAAACCGTATGGTGAAATACCGATTGAACAGGTGGGCGCACCTTGCAATGCCACAGTATGCGGAAACTGAAGACATTTGGACATTCCCTGGAAATGCACCGACATGAAATTCTCTTCGTAAATATTTGCGATTTCAGTGCCATTAATTGTGTAGATATCCTGAATGTTAAAGGATGTTGATTTTGTCATTTTATTCTCGCTTAGTGTTCATTATAATAAATATAAAAGGAGGGCAATGTGCAGACGCTATAACCCTTTGGATTAATCTGAACGCCATTGTGGGATTTATAATCTTCACCGGCGCTCAGCATATTAATTTAATCTTTCGGTTTTATAAGTCTTAGCACTTTCCTCCCCATACATTACCGGGTTTTTTCTCCAGCGATTTCTTGGGAGCGGGATCTGGTTCTTCCGGTAGATTCTTTTCAGCACTCAGATCGATCGGCATCCTGGTTGTCGGGTACGGTTTGATTGCTCCAAAAAGGAGATCAACTGAGGCCCTGATTGAATCGGGTGTACCGGAGAAGTTGCAAACGACAGCATCGGCTACCGTTGTGGTTCCCTTCCTGTAGGGGAAGTTGGTAACGACGACCACATCCTTACCGGCAGCCTTCAGTGCTTTTACCAGATGGGTATTATTGCCGCGCTTTTCAATTCGTGCGTAGTAGTTGGTCATGACCACCAGATCAGCTTCTTTGGCAAGTCGCAGTGCTTCTTCGATGTCTTCCTCTTCAGCATGGAACGGGGCATCGTCGAGAATCAGGTTAGTGGAATGCTTGACCATTTGCTCGCAGAACATATGGGCATGACTGTATAAATCCTTTCCGAGAAATTCATATGGGATGGTTTGCTCGATCACCAGGATTTTCTTGTCTTTGCTCAGGGGCAGCAGCTTTTTATCATCGCGGACAACCAGCAGGGCTTTATGCGCAACTTCCCAGGAGAAGTCCCTGTTTTCCTTACTTCTGACAATCCTGGTGGTTTCCTTCGGATCCATCTTGCCGGCTTTTTCGAACAGGCCCTGATCGTATTTCCTGCAGAGCAGACGGCGTACAGCATCGTTCACGCGCTCTTCGGGCAAAGTTCCGTTCTCGACAGCGCTCTTAATACCGAACAGACATTGCGAGCGGGATTCGTCATCGGCTTTGAGCAGGATTGTGTCAACTCCAGCTTTGATGGCCATGGCACATGCGAGCGGGAGTGGCCATTTTTTAAGAATAGCGGCCATACCTATTGCGTCGGAAACAATAATTCCCTTAAATCCCATTTCACCTCTCAGCAGATCGGTAAGGATTTTTTTCGAAAGGGTTGCCGGATATTCTTCATCATAGGCAGGAAAAATAGTATGGGCAGTCATAAGAGCAGATGCACCGGCATCCACACCAGCCTGGAAGGCAGCCAGCTCTACCTCCTTCATGCGTTTTTTATCGCCCCGGCACACATCGAGTACATCATGCGCGTCGGTCGCCGAATCGCCACGGCCGGCAAAGTGTTTAATTGTTGCAGTGATGCCTGCATCCTCATAACCCCTTACAGTAGCATCGATGAATTTTGAGATAACGCTTACATTATCACCGAATGAACGGACACCAATCTCAGGATTCAGCGGATTGATATTCACGTCGCATACAGGATGATAGAACTGGGTTACGCCAATTGCGGCCATTTGACGGCCCATCAGATTTGCAATTTTGTAAGCAAGATCTACATCCCCAATGGCTGTAATACCCATCGGAGGAATAAACTGAAGAACACCGCCTGCAGTATAATCGTTCTTGAAATCACCCTCCATATCAATTGTGACATGCAGTGGAATTCCCGAAGGCCGGTTCATGGCAATTTTCTGCATATTGTTCAGTGCTTCGGTAAGCTCTTCAGGCGTCACGCTTATGCCAAAGGCACGGGAATTGAACCATGTGTGTGCAATGTCGAAATAGTCCTGGGGCTTCTTGAAATTCGGATCAACCTGTGAGCGTCCCCAATATAGATTTTTACATGTTTCAAGTGCATACGGTTCCAGGCAAATGCCGCCTGCATGCAGTTTGGTAATTTGTTCGATCCCCGATGGTGTGGGGATAGCACCTCTCCAGGTGAAGGTCAGCAGCTGGCCGCATTTTTCCAGCAGACTCATTTTCGCGATTTTCGCTGCAACAAAATCATCTCTTTCCTTTGACATTGTGTTTCTCTTTATAGTTTATTTTTTTTTGTATTAATCACGGTCTCCGGAGGCGATCCGGATAAGCTTCTTTATCTTTTTTTCTTGTATTTTTTTGCCATCATGATCATATCTGCAACCACGCTCTTGGGCTGGTTATTGCGGTCGAAAAGCACAGGATAATCCTTTCTTCCGCGGATCGGGAAATTGTTCAGCCATGATGTGGAATCGTTCAATGCCCACAGTGTGACGCGATCAACCACATCATTGTGTTTCAGAAAGAGTTCGAACATATCAAGTACGCGTTTGTTCCATTCCTGTTGAACTGAGTCGGGCACACCTTCACGATAGGGATCCATTTCCTTTGAATAGGTGAAGCGGGTAGAAATGTTTGCGCCAGAATACGGACTTGGAAGAATGGAAATATCCCATTCAGTAATATGAACTTTCACACCGGCAGCTTTGAGTTTCATTAAGCTGGTCTCTGTTGCTTCAAGTGTAGGATCATCCATGTGCATGTGTCCCTGGGAACCAACCGCATCAATTCTGCATCCTGCGGCTTTGAGTTCTTTTACAAGTTCCACGATTGCATCGCATTTTGCCGGCGTTTCTACATTATAATCGTTGTAGTACAATTCCGCATCCGGGTCGGCTTCATGGGCAAACTGAAAAGCATATTTGATGAAGTCCTTACCCAGTATCCGGTAGAATTTGCTGTTGCGGTATGAGCCGTCGTCTTCAAAGGCCTCGTTTACAACGTCCCAGCCTTTAACACGGCCTTTATAGCGACCCACAACTGTATAAATGTGTTGACGCATACGTTCCTTGAGAACTTCCGGAGAAACATCCTTGCCTTCTTCATCTACAAAGAACCACCTCCCTATCTGGGAATGCCACATAAGGCAATGCCCTATTACGGCCTGTTTGTTTTTTTCTCCAAATGCCACAAATTTGTCTGCATCTTCCCAATTGTATTTGTCTTCCTGCGGATGAATCGGCTGTGGTTTCATGCAGTTTTCTGCAACAATGGAATTGAACTCCCTTGCAATCAATTCTGATTCTATGGGGTTATTGCCGTTAACCTGTTGCATGTTAACAGCTACTCCAAAAAGGAATTTGCCTTTGGTAGCCTTGGCTATTGTCTTTTGCGCCATAGCGGATATGTTTGACATAAAAATAATGGCAATTATTGCAGTAATAGTCTTGATTTTCATTATATTCTATTTGTTTAATTATAATCGGTTATGCAACTACCTGTCCCCTGCGGGCATGCAGCTCTGACTCAATCTTTACCTCCATTTTTTTATCAATAACATAGAAGAACAATAATCCGACTCCGATAAGGAATGGGATGGATGGATATACACTGACGAGCATTTTTGCTCCTGCAGCGACAGTTTCAGGTTGAATAATTTCCGTCCCGGCTACCGCACCTTCTATAGGGATATATCCGTATAAACTTAAGATCCATGCCACCAGGGCACCTCCGATTGAAAGCCCTGCTTTAAGACCTACCATCATGGCAGAAAAGATAATTGCCGTTGCCCTGCGATTTGTTTTCCATTCTGAATAGTCTGCAACATCAGCAATCATCGCCCAAAGAATTGGTGTTGTAATCCCATATGTAAATCCATGCATGATTTGCGAAACAAACATCAGGATTACATTATCGGGTTTGAAAAAAATAAAGATCAGAATAAAGAGGGTAGCAACGAGTAAGGCATACTTGAAAACATCCCGTTTGCCATATTTGTCTGCAAGTTTTTTTGACAATGCAATCCCAATAATCCCAAAGAGTATGCCTCCTGCATTGAATAAACCAAAGCCTGCAGAAACCGGGTCTGATCCGAAGAAATTAATACCTATACCTGACAGACCTGAAATAATCGGGTGAATAAAGTTGGCAAGGGCAGCTTCATCTACATAATTATTAAAATAATACACATAAGAGCCTCCTTTCATCGCGAGGGTGACGAACACCAATATAGTTAAGACAAGCATTATCAGCCATGGTCTGTTTTTCGAAAGATCAGTAAGGTCATCCTTAACCGATGATTTTTGTTCCACAGCCGGAATAATGCGCTCCCTGGTTGAAAAAAATGTTATAAGTAACATTACAGTGCCAATGCCAGCCATCCAGGTCATTACTGATTCAATCCCGGCGGCTTTATCTCCGTGGCCGGCATATTCAATAATCGGCAGCATGAACACCTGTACAAAGAACTGCGCAACCATCACAGCAACAAAACGATACGATGAGATACTATTTCTTTCTCCCATATCACCTGTTAATACACCGCTCAAAGCTGCATACGGAAGATTGCTGGAAGCATACATCAACAACAGCAGAGTATAAGTTGCAGCAGCATAGATTAATTTTCCCTTGTATGAAAAATCTGGTGTTGAAAAGGCCAGTATTGCAACAACGCCGAGTGGAATAGCAGTGAATAATATCCAGGGCCGGAATTTGCCCCATCTCGAATTGGTTCTGTCAGCCAATATGCCTATCAGTGGATTAAACCCAAATGCGGCAACCAGGCCTACAGTCAGCATTATTATTGAGGCATCGGTGCCTTTCAAGCCATAAATGTCTGTATAGAAATAAGCTAAATAAGTGATTAGTGTTTGGAAAACCAGGTTCGCGGCAAAGTCTCCCAGGCTATACCCTATTTTTTCGAACACAGTGATTTTGTGAGAAGTTAGACTCATATTTTTTTATTATTAATTGAAGATTTACATGCACTGTTAATCTGACCCCATTCCGCAGAACCAACTGATCCCTTTGAAGGCGGTCCAAATGAAAGCTTTTTCACGGGAAAAACCTTTAGTAAATCTATCATTTTATTTTAAAAATTCATTTTTTTTACCCATTAAAGTCAGGGCAAAAGCCCTGATGATCATTCTGGCGCAGGTGACCCGGACTGAAGCCCGGAGTTAGTGATGTAGTATTGTTGTGGTTCATTTAAAAAGGGATACATTGACAATTAATCACTATCTTTACTACAATGCAAAATTGATGTGGAACGTATTGTAAATCTGCATCAGACGGTGTTGTCCGTTGTTTGAAATCCCGGTACAGGGATTGTTACGGGGCCTTTTTTGACAGGGTCCGAATGTTTAATGAATTCTGATTTTATGAAAAGACTGACAGTCTTTGCAATCTCAACAGGAATGATCCTGCTGTGTCCATCGTGCGGTGAAACCGATGGTCCGGATGATCCGGATCCTGTTCCGGTGATAAATAATGCAGTCATAGATCCTGCCGTAACCTACCAGGAGATGATAGGATTCGGAGGGTCATTGACATGGTACTCTGACAGAATTACAGCCAGTCCGCAGAAAACCCACATCTGCCAGCTTCTTTTCGAGGATCTCGGAACAGATATTATCAGGTTCAAGAACAACTACTATCCGTTGGGTTATCCGGGAGTGAAAAGCCCGGCCACCATGGAGAACGGTTCGATAAAGACACTGTGGAATGTAACCAGTGATCTCTATGCCTCGGCAAAGCAGCTCAATCCCGATATACAGATCCTGGTAAGTTCATGGACCCCTCCGTCTGCACTTAAAAGCAACAATAACCTCCGCGAGGGTACCCTGAAAAAGGATAACGGAGTGTTCATGTACGAGGCTTTAGGAGACTACTGGAACGATCTTCTCGATAACCTGCAGTTTAATCCTGAATACATAAGCATACAGAATGAGCCTGGCTGGATCACCCCCGATTGGGAGACCTGCGAGTGGAGACCCACGGAGACGGCGGAATTTCCAGGTTATGATGCAGCGTTTGATGCAGTTTACAGCAAGATAAGCACCCGGAACAATCCGCCGAAGATGATCGGACCCGAGGCCGAAAACATAGGTTACAGCGGCAAGCTGGGAGGCAATACTTTCGCCGTTTTTTCGGATCCGATCAGGAACAAGCCGTCCCTTGCAGCCTATGCATATCATACATACAATTACTCTGCCTCGACGCTTATTGCCCAGACAAAGGCGGATCTCAACATGATCCGTAATACCTACGGCAACAAGCCCTGCATTATGACGGAGTACTCGAACTTCACCTGGCTCAATACTGCATGGTTCATCATCCAGAACATCAATGAGGCCAATGCCGCCGGCTATATCTACTGGCTGATGGCATGGCATGACGGCAATGACGATGCCATGATAAAGCTGAGCTCCGCCGGTGCCTATACCCTCACTCCGTTTTATTACGTGATGAAGCATTTTTCGAAGGAGATTGACAGAGGTTATATCAGAGTTAATGTATTGTCTCCTTGGATTCCGATGTCAGGCTTCATCGATCCTTCAGGCAAGAAGATAGTAATAGTCGCGGTTAATCCGAATGATGTTGCAACCAACTACACTTTCCCCGTTACCGGGAAAACAGTTAAAACGATACGTGCAGCCCAGACTGACGAGGTCAACCACTACACGGAGATCCAGCCTGTCGGCACTGACAAGTATATCATTCTGAAACCAAAATCAGTAACAACAGTCGTTCTTGAGCTACTATAAACAAATCAAGACTCCGCTGATGAATAAATACGTCTCTACCGGACCTTCAGACTTTCAGACCTTCAGACCTTCAGACCTCAAGGTCCTTGTCGCCTCTCTGCTGGCCGCACTTTTACTTTTCTCCTTTCCTGCCGTCGGTCAGAAGCAATCAGATGTGATCATTTCCGCTGAGAAAAGTGCCGGAGCCATTGTCCTTGCCTCTGCCGGCAACTGCTCACCCCTTCTCGTCAGCCCCGGGGAGTGGCCCGGTGTGACGAGAGCTTTAACAGACCTTCAGAACGACCTTGGAAGGGTAACCGGGACCATGCCCGGGTTGATCACCACCACAAAGCCGCCCCGGTCTGAGTTTGTGGTCATCGCCGGTACTGTTGGCAGAAGCGCCGTGATAGACCGCCTGATAAAAAGGAAAAAGATTGATGTGGGCGACATCAGCGGCAACTGGGAATCTTTTATTATCCAGACTGTTGAAAAGCCATTCCCCGGCGTGAAGAGTGCACTTGTAATTGCAGGCAGTGACAAACGGGGCACCATCTACGGGATTTATGAAATCTCAAGGCAGGCAGGTGTATCGCCGTGGTACTGGTGGGCTGACGTGCCGGTACGTAAAAGCAACGAACTGTATGTTATTCCCGGGCGCCATGTCTGGGGTGAACCCTCCGTAAAATACCGGGGGATATTCCTGAATGATGAGTACCCGGCCCTGACAAGATGGGTTGCTTACAAATACGGAAACGTCACACAATCTGCCAACCCGCCTGTTCCTATGGGTGTGGCCAACTACGGCAGCGAATTCTACAAGAGAATTTTCGAGGTGCTCCTCAGACTGAAAGCAAATTATCTCTGGCCGGCAATGTGGAACAACGCATTCAATGAGGATGACCTTAGGAATGCTGCCCTGGCCGACGAATACGGCATTGTCATGGGCACCAGTCACCAGGAACCGATGATCAGGGCACAGAAGGAATGGGACCGGAGATACCAGAAAACCCTCGGATACTGGAGCTGGACACATCACGAAGATACCCTTCTGAAATTCTGGCGGGACGGCATCAGGCGCAACAGGGATTATGAAAGCATCATCACAATCGGGTTGCGTGGCGCTGATGACACTGAGATGGGGCCGGGTGGGCCTGCAGCAAATATTGCCAGGCTGGAAAAAATAGTAAAGGTTCAGCGTGAGATGATTGCGGAGGAGATAGATGCTGATGTAACGAAGGTTCCACAGTCGTGGTGTCTCTATAAGGAGGTACAGGATTATTACTATGAGGGGATGAGGGTCCCCGACGATGTGACCCTGCTGTGGGCAGAGGACAACTGGGGCAACGTGCGCCGCCTTCCTACGGCCGACGAGAGAAAACGCCCCGGAGGAGCAGGGGTCTACTATCATTTTGACTATCATGGCGGACCCCGTAGCTACCAGTGGATAAACACAAGCCCTATCCCCAAGATCTGGGACCAGATGTCGCTGGCGAAGCAGTACGGAGCTGACAGGATCTGGATTGTTAATGTGGGACACTTCAGGGGATACGAAATTCCTGTGGAATATTTCCTGGACCTGGCCTGGGATACCGGTGCGCTGGACAGCAAAGAGATGTCAGCCTGGACTGAGCAGTGGGCGGCTGATGTTTTTGGACCGGAATATGCCGTGGAGATCGCTGAAATTATCAGGGAATACACCCGGTACAACGGGCGCCGCAAGCCTGAGCTGCTTTCGCCTTTTACATACAGCCTTGTCAGCTACAACGAGGCTGAACGGATAGTGAACGAATACAGCAATCTGGCAGAGAGGGCTGAACAGGTCGGGCGAAAGTTGCCTGCAGAGATGGAAGATGCGTATTTTCATCTTGTTCTTTTCCCGGTCAGGGCATGTGCCCTCGTAAATGAGCTTTATGTCACTGCAGGGAAGAATGCCCTGTACGCTTCACAGGGTAGGGCAAATACAGGAGCGATGGCAGACCGTACTGAGCAGCTGTTTGCTGCCGACACCGCCCTGATGGGTTATTATAACCGCGTTTATGCTGATGGCAGGTGGAGACACTTCATGGACCAGACCCACCTGGGATACATTGCATGGAATGACCCGCCTGAAAACAGCCTGCGGCACATAAAGCTTGAAAGTCCCGCAGTTCCTGCAGGTGCTCTGCCTGCAGTAGCTATGGAGGGTTCAACGGAAGCATGGCCGGGATCAGGGGCGGCTCCCCTCCTTCCTCCGTTTGATGTTTTCAACAAACAGACCAGGTATTTTGAGATATTCAACCGTGGCAGCGATCCTTTCGGATACACTGTCACTGCTGACAAACCCTGGATCATCCTCAGCAGCAACCGGGGCAACCTCACAGATCAGGTGAAGATAAGTGCCACCGTCGACTGGCCTGCCCTTCCGAAAGGGCTTCACAGTGGTTCAATAACCATTTCTGCAGCCGGAAGTGAGATGAAAATCGGTGTAACAGCCTTCAACCCGGCCACCCCTGATCCTGAAAAAGTCGAGGGATTTGTCGAGGCTGACGGATATGTGTCAATGGAAGCTGCCAGCTACACTGCCGGGCATGATATAGGCGAAAGACACTGGGAGTGGATTGAGGATTACGGAAGGATTCGCTCCGGCATGCGTACCTCGGCCGTGACCGATGCTCCTCCTGCGGTACCGGGGAAAGACTCTCCTGTACTTGAATACAAAATGTATCTCTTCTCGACCGGCGAGTTTGAAACGATATTGTATATGGCTCCCTCACTCAACTTCCTTCCTGACAGGGACTTCAGAATCGGACTATCGGTTGATAACAGTGAACCGCAGCTTATTACGGTGGTTCCTGCCGGGTTTAATGCAGAGAACTTTAACAGGGAATGGGAGGAGACAGTCAGTAACAGTATCCGGCAGGTCACCGGAAAAATAATCATTGCGGAACCGGGACATCACACCTTGAAAGTATGGATGGTTGATCCCGGCATGGTCCTGGAAAAGATAGTTGTCAACACCGGAGGACTGCAGCCGTCATACCTCGGACCGCCGGAGAGCTATAAGAATTAACGATTTGCGATGTGCGATGTGCGATTTAAAAATCGGTAGATTGCCATTTGCACATCGAAATTCGCAAATCGCAAATCGTAAATCCTCAGGTTTTTCTTCCCCGGTATATGCAGTTCCTGTCATCGCACTTGTGGCACTGGTAAGGTTCGTAATTAACCTTCCTTCCAATTCCGATCAGCCCACTGACTGATTTTACCGGATTCATGAGGGCTGAGTCGGTAAGGGTTATTCCGCAATAGTTGTCCGGAAAGAAGCTGAATAGATTATGCTGCTCCGCAACATCCCATCCGCAGTAACCGGGACTGAAGCGGTTGGTAATCTTCATGCCGGATGATGCTGCCGTGATTTTCAGTGCCTCCTGCATTTTATCCGCGGCACTCTCTGCAACTTCGGAACCTATTACATCGTATACGTAACCACGCAGAAGATCACCCTCCTTCATGCTCTTCCGGCTGTGTTCCCCCACCTCCCGGCCGGCGGTACAGATAAAGAGCGCCGCACCTTCAGCATGCCTGAGCTGGTTGAATACAATAGGCTTGACATTAAAGACAACTCCCTCAATATCAATGGTTTTATTGAATGTATCAAGCGTAATGTGATCGAAGAGGGCATACTCCGCCCTGGCCTCACCGGACGTCAGAAGCTCCTGCGACAACCCGGCTATAAGATCGGTCACAGGCTCGGGTGCGGTACCGGGCTGGTATCCCATGACCGCAGCCAGGGCATCGATACCGGGAAGGAGTTCACTGTATTTATAGCTGAACCTCATCAGGGCATTTGTGTAGACTGATAATGTTCTATGAACCTGATTGCATAGTCATCCCTCCCCAGGACAAGATCAGCAGCCCGTACCAGTCCTGAGATCTTCTCAGGGTTGGCAATCGGGCAGGTCAGGCCGTACATGATTGACATGGCCATGAAGGCGCTGTTGATGTTTTCGCGATTGGGCAGTCCGAATGAAATATTGCTGGCTCCCTGCGTAATGTTGTGTCCGAGCCTCTCGTGAACCAGCCGGATCGTTTCAAGGGTTACCCGGCAGGCATTGGGATCAGCGCTGACAGCCATTGCCATCGGGTCAATGATAACATCCTCCTCCCTGATTCCGGCGCGGACCGCCCGATCGATGATCTTTTCGGCAATCTTAAGACGTTTCTCCGGATCATGGGTGATACCGTCATCATCAAGCACCAGGCCAATGATGGCAGCTCCATACTCACGGGCCACAGGAAGCAGTCTCTGTAAGGATGCTTCTTCCGCATTGACGGAATTTATCAGGCACTTGCCCCTTGCCACCTTAAGTGCAGCCTCGATGGCCTTCGGATTGGGTGAATCAAGGCAGAGGGGTATGTCGAAGTTATCCTGCAGGGCTATCACCGCCTGAGGAAGCAACTCCTCATCATCCACCCCGGGGTACCCGACATTCACATCGAGGACGTCAGCCATTGCTTCAATCTGTGATTTTGCGAGCTCCAGCATGTAACTGAAATCATGGACCTGAAGGGTGGAAACCAGCTTTTTCCTCCTGGTGGGATTTATGCATTCACCAATGATCATCACAGGCCCCGCTGTATCAATCACCACCTCCTTGGTTGTTCCTTTAAGTATCGTCTTCATTTACAGTCATTTTCATTTAAAGACAAACAATACGCTGCTGCCGGTACGAAAGTTTTGCGGGCATGCTGTACATGTTTCAACCGCGGGTACCGCAGAGCGAAATAACAAATAAATCCTTTAATCAGGCAAGTGTTTTCAGGTATTCCACTGCCCCCTGTGGATCAGGAGAATAGAAGTCAGCTCCTATTTTCCGGCAAAACTCTTCTGTCACGGGTGCGCCCCCGACAAGGATTCTCAGTCCGGGGAATCTTTCGCGAAGTTCAACAACGCTTTTCCTCATGTTTTCCATCGTCGTGGTCAGCAGGGCAGACAATCCAAGCACGGCACCCGGATGTTTTTCGATTGCCTCGGCGAATTTTTCAGTGCTTACATCCACTCCCAGGTCAACGATCTCCCAGCCTGCACCTTCAATCATCATGGAGACGAGATTCTTGCCAATATCATGCAGGTCGCCCTTGACAGTACCGATGATAAATGTTCCCCTTCTCTTTGTTTCTCCTGAGAGATAATAGGGTTTTATGTGAGTCATTGAGCTGCTCATTGCTTTTGCGGCCATCAGCATCTGCGGAACGAAAATCTCGTTTCTCGAGAACTTCTGGCCTACTCTTGACATAGCCGGAATCAGTGCTTCCTCGAGAATATCACCCGGGCTGACTCCCTCATCGAGGGCATGCCTTGTGAGCTCAAACGCCCCCTCCTGTCCCTTCATGGCGGGAGGATAAGGTGATTTGAAATCTACCTTGCCGAATTCCACGCAAGTTGAGATTTTTTCTAGTAACTCAGTCATCTTAGAAATTGATAACAGTAAAATATGCCTGTTTGGGAACCAGGTTGATATCAAACAGAAGCGGGTAGTTCTTTCGGTTTTTCACCGGGAAGTTATCGAGCCAGGTGTGATTGTCAGCCATTCCCCAGGTCGTTACACCTGTTATATCATCCTTATACTGTCTGAAGAGTCTGAAGAACCGTCCATAGGCGATTGCCTGTTTCAGGGCGATGTCCGAAGTATATTCGCCCTGCGGATCACTGGTGTTCGGGTAGATGGAGACATCAAGTTCACTTATCCTCAGCTCCAGTCCAAGAGACTTGTACCTGTTGAAAGCAGCAGTAATCAAGTCATCCGACGGGGCATCGATATTCCAGTGGCCCTGCAGGCCCATGCCGTCAACAAGGTTCTGAGCCTTCAGCTCCGAAAGCAGGGTATATATCTTCTCGCGTTTTGTGGCATTTGTGGCTGAGTAATCATTATAAAACAGTTTCGCCGAAGGATCTGCTTCCCTTGCCGCTTCGAAAGCTTCAAAAATATAATCATACCCGCATGTCTGGTACCAGTTGTTGTTCTTATAAGTCGCTGAACCGTCATCGATTGCTTCATTGACCACATCCCATCCGTAGACTTTCCCATTGAAATGGGTCATTACCGTGGTGATATGTGTTCTGAGCCGCTGAAGGACCAGCTCTTTTGATGCCGCTCCGGCACCATCCCGGAAGACCCATTCCGGTACCTGGTTATGCCAGCAGAGCGTATGACCATAGACGATGAAGCCGTTAGCCTGCGCGAAGCTGACAATTTTGTCAGCCGGTCCGAAGTTGAAACTCCCTTCTGTCGGCTGAAGCGTTGACCACTTCATGACATTCTCGGCAGTAATGCTGGCAAAATGGCGTTTCAACAGGGCCACCTCAGCCGGTTTGTCAAGAGAAGAGGGCTCTATGGCAGCACCGATGGCGAAGTACGTATCCTTATCATAATAATCTTTCAGACCCTCTGTCACCTGGTTGTATTCGGATACGGTGGTCGGACGGTTCTTTTCTTCAGGCGGAGGAGGGTCATCACCTTCGCATGAGACAAACAGGGCCAGCGATGCAATGGTCAGGGCGGCGTAAATTCTTTTCAACAGTATAAGTGTAAAATTCGACAACGGGCAAAATTAGGTAAAAAGTGCCCGTGGACAAGTCCACGGACACTTTAACCTGAACCAACCCTAATTAATTACAAACTTGAGATTATCGATTGCAAATGACAGGCTTCCGTTGCCTGATGCATTTGGTGTGCCAACCACCAGTGCGAGGATACGCAGGCTGTTGGGATGGCAGAATGCACCGGATATTGCCGTCACCTGGTCAGCCGTATACAGTCCGCTGTTGTTCGAGGCTCTGAAGTTTTTCAGATGGATGCTGAAGTGATGCCACTCTCCGTCTGTTGCGACGTATGAGGTCGGGCTGTTGTATCCGTATGAATACGCACCGCTCGCACCCCAGCCGAGGGCATCCATTGCAAAGATCTTGAATTTCAGCGTTCCGTCAGTCTGTTTGAGTGTATCCGGAATCGCCATTACATTCAGGTCAAACTCCAGGTACACGCCGTCAGGATTCGGGGTAAAGAGAGTGAATTTATCGTTTCCTGCTGCCGGTCCCCAGATATAGATGCTCTTCCCGTTGATGGCTCCGTTTGCGTCAATACGGGCATACGGGTTGGCGGTTTCATTCAGCGTAAACCCTCCGAAGCCGTTGTTGGCAATCCTGTCATAACGGTCAACCGGGAAGACGGAACTCCAGTCATTTACCCAGAACTCACCTGTAAAGATGAACGGTATTGAACTTTTTACCGTACCGTTAGGTGCAACCAGTGAGATGAATCCTGCGGTGCTTGCCGGAACGGTAAAGATGATCTTGGTGTCTGTCTGGGTGTGGATCGTTGCCGGGGTAGTTCCCACAAGAACCTCGGTCACCAGGTTGAAATTCGTGCCGTCAACAACGAAGGAACGTGAATCTGTCGGCACTCCCTCAGATCCTTTCTGCGGCAGGAACAGGCTGATGGCAGGAAGGTTTACCATAAAGGTTGAGCTCTCGGTAAATCCGTCCAGACAGGTCAGTTTGATCTTTCCCGTTGTAGCCAGAGCCGGTACGGTACATGTTATTGTACCGTCGGCATAGGTGAACGGTGTTGCCTCCACGGTGCCGAACTCAACTTTTGTGACCTTTTCCAGCAATGAGCCTGAGATGATCACTTCATTGCCAACGTCAAGTTTCGTAATGTCAGGCGTGATCCCTGAGATCACCGGAAGGGCAAGGGTAAGAGAAGCATCACTTGCAGACTCAGCAGGCTTAAGCATGCCATAGTGAGTCAGATAGGTGTAAAACAGCCTGATCTTGCCTGTCTGAAGTCCTAAAGGAGCAACAATCTGCATTTCTGAAGCTGTCGGAGTGCCCTGTATCACAGCCTTCAAATTGCCGATGAAGACTGAGTCAACCTCATTCAGAAGGTTACCGGTTACTGTAATGACATCGCCACTTCCTGCAATGGCAGGATCAAATGATATTACAGTCGGGACAGGTGACTGATCCACTACAAAGTTTTCCCTTGATGTTATAACCACTCCGCCTTTGACGAGCTTGATTTTTGAGGTGAGGGCTCCTACAGGTACCACAGCGCTGATTGAGCTGCCGGTTTGTGAAAGCATCTCACCGGCAATGCTTCCGAATGAAACCTGTGTTACGCCCGAGAGATCAGTGCCCTGAATGGCAACAGTGGCACCCGGGGCTCCGTGTGAAGGTGAGAATGTGAAAGGATTCTCGTATTCAACCGGATCAATAATGAGATCTCCGGTCTCCTTGCAACCTGTGGCAGCGAAAATGAGCAGCAGAATCGCGAAGGACAATTTTAAGAATATCTCTGATTTTTTCATTTTCGTTCGGTTCTAGTCAACGATTATAAACTTGATGTTGTCCACGGAGATCTTTTCTCCGAAGTTGCCGCTGGCAGTCTGGGCAGGGGGCTGAATCTTGACCCCTGATATATCCTTGAACGGGGGAAGAGGCATTTCCGGAGGGATTGTACTTCCGTATCCTGATCCCATATCGGGGAAGGGAAGGACCACAGAATTCCAGCCCTGGGCCAGTGAAAGGGTCTTACCCCATACGTCTGAACCTCTTGCGATCATCACGTTGACACTCATTGCCTTTGTAAGCTGAATATCAATGCAGAGCCTGATTTTGGTAAGGTCAGTATAGGTGTCAGGCATCCCTGTTGTATAGAGGTCAAGGTTACCTCCCCAACTGGTACTGTTATCCTTGATTGTGAAAGTCCAGAACTTGCTCCTGGGGAAGTCACCGGTCTCCTCAGTATCAGTGTCAAGGTTCCCGTTGCTGCTGATGAAGCTGGCTGCAGCATAATTCGTGAGACCATCGAAGTTGTTGATCATGATCTCCTTGCCAAGCAGCATCGGGTAAGGCCCTGTTGAAACGCCGCCGCTCTCGGTGGTTATTGTAACGCTTCCGCCGGTAAAACCTTCCGGAGCTACAACAGACAGTATCTTGTCAGACTCAATCTGCATTGAAGCACTTACATCAACATCATTTATCTTGACAACCTTTGACAGATGAAGCTCTTTCCCGTATAGCCTGATCACATCACCCGGATGTGCAGCTTCAGGGACAATTGAAAAGATCACCGGCGGTGAGATGATTCTCAGGGGTATCTGGGCAAGGCCCTTGCCTGAGAACAGAAGGCTGACGGTTATGACATCACCCAGGGGCGAGGTAGCCGGAATAGTCATCTTAAGCTCTGTTGCGTTAGCAGTGAAGGGGACAGGGACGTTATCGGTATTCAGCATGATCTTGTATACCTTGTCGAGCTCCGTTCCCTTTAGGGTAACCACATCACCGGGCTGGACCACAATCTTGTCAACGGATGTTATCCTGTCATTCATGTCATTAATGCCCGGATCCATATAGGTTTCCTTCTCCGTGCAAGCTGCCGCCAGTATGACGGTGAGAAAAGAAACCAGAATCAGTCCTGATTTGATATTTATATGTTTCATTTTATCTCTCATTTTGTATGTGTTCAATCGCCTTAGCCGTTAATAGCCGGGATTCTGCAGAAACTCGTTTGACGTAAGGTCTATCTGTCCCTGCGGTATCGGGCGCAGTACATGATAATCCTTGATGTTTGCATATGCCGGGATATGTCCTTCGTCAGAGTAGACTGTCGGTGATACAAGGTTACGTACCCTGTAGAGCAGTTGTACCTCTCCTGATCCTGTACGTGTCCTGACCAGGTCCCACCACCGCATGTATTCACCGCACAGTTCGCGTGAACGTTCTTCAAGTATAAAGTTGATTCCAATACCCGTATCGGTCATATCAGGAACCTTGTTGCGCATTCTCTGTGCTGCCAGTAAATTTTCTGCTGATGTGCGGTTCTCGTCGTATGATGCACGGTCCCTGACAACGTTCAGCATGGCCACAGCCTCCGAAGGCTTATCAAGGTACATGGCTGCTTCAGCTGCTATAAGATAGGTTTCCGCAAACCGGTGTACTATGAACGGGCGTACTGATGACTCTGCCACTTCAGGTCTGTCAATATCATTGAACTTGCTCAGGGCCGGGTAAATTGACATCGTCTGACCATTGTTGTTGTAGTATTGTGCGGGGGTGAATACCTTCACGGCTTTTGCGGCACGTGGATTGGCAATTCCCGGCAGCCATGCTGCAGTATCGCCAACAGCAAAACCCGGAGCGGTAATGCCGGCAGCATCGTTCAGGAGCCACACTGTCTGGAAAGTTTTCAGATATCTTGTATCATCACTACGTTCAGCAAAGGTGACATCAAGGACATAGTTGGTAGGTCTGACACGATGCCACGGCCTGCCATATGGGATGTCACGCACAAGACCGCCAACTCCCCAGGCGGAGTAGTTCGGCCTGAAGAACATGAACGTAATATTGTTCTTTGAGCTGCCACCTGCTCCGGAGGGATTCCCCGCATCGTTGTACAGAATGTCGGTATTCCTCTCGACCGTAAAAAGTACTTCCGGTCCGTGTTCATTGCGTGGTTCGAATACTTTGGCAAAATCCTGCTCCAGCTCCAGACCGTAGAGTCCTTTATTGCTGATCAGTTCCATGGCATTGTTGTAAGCCTGCTGGTAATCAGAAGCGGCGTTGGCCCCCTGCGTGGTTGCCCGGGTAAGGTAAACTTTTGCCAGAAGGTGTGTTGCAACAGCCGCGTCAGCACGCCCGGTTTCCTCAGCCTGTGCCGGCAGCACTGACTTGGCTTCCTCAAGGTCTGCCACAATAGCGGCATAGACGTCAGCAACCGGATCCCTGTATGCTTCCGTAGAAGGTTCCTGGATGAAATCAAGATTCACAGGGCATGCTCCGAATGTCTGGACAATCAGGAAATACCATGTAGCCCTCAGAAATTTTGCTTCAGCAGTAACCTTTGTGACTTCCTCTTCATCCATTCCGCAGAGAGGTGCATATTTAATCACCGCGTTGGAAGTGTTGATTGCAGTGAAACCCCAGTTCCAGAGTCCGGAGATGGCACCATCGGCAGCCATGCCTGTCTGGTAAAGGTTGAAGTTAGCGTTTCCGTCAGGACCTTTTTGCCACTCGTCGGTACCCGAACAGGTGGCATTCATAGCACTTTCGCCGCCATAGATATATCTCAGATCAGAGTATGCCGAGTAGAGGGCAGAGTTGACACCCGCCTCCGTTTCAAGGTACTGAGCCGTAAGTAATGATTTCGGATCTTCCTTCAGGAAATCCTCGCAGGACACCGTGAAGGCAAGAACGATAATCACAGCTATATATTTAATTTTCTTCATCATATCGAGTCGAGTTTAGAATCTGACATTTATTCCAAATACATACTTCCGGACCGGCGGAATACCTGTTCCGACGACCAGCGTTCTGGCTGGCATTGCAAGCGCATTGTTGTCCGATGATGCATTGTTTGTGGGCTCCGGGTCAAGGCCTCCTGCCTTGAGGTAAGGCGAGAAGAAGATGAACGGGTCAGTAACAGATGCATATATTCTTATGCCGGATTTGGCTCCCAGCCACCGGGTTAGCTGCGGATCAATGTTATATCCAAAGTTGATGCTGCGGATCTTAAGGAAAGAGCCGTCAAAATAACCCAGTACATTGGTTCTGGCAGCGTTGATTGACATATCCGGCCTGGGCATGTCATTGGTGGGGTTGTCAGGCGACCAGTAATCAACCTTAAGCTGGCCGCGTCTTCCGTCAAGACGGTTCCAGTAGTTGTTTGGCATATGCAGCGTACTTGCAATCGTGCCTCCGACGCGATAGTATCCAACAACACTGAGGTCAAAGCCCTTCCAGCCCCAGGTGGAGGTGAATCCTCCCATGAAATCAGGCTGTGATGAGCCGAGTACCTTGCGGTCTTTATCATCTATCTTGCCATCAGGTTCCAGCGGACCATCACCGTCAGGATCGAGGTCTTCAAGCTTGATGTCACCCGGTTTTGCGCCGTAAACAGCAGCCTGGACTTCCTCGCCCAGTTGCCAGATACCCAGTTTGACATAATCATATATGGCACTTGAAGGAGAGCCGACAAACCATCCGTTACCAATATCCTGCTTGATACTGGTGTCCTGCAGGGCAGTGATCTTCTCCCTGTTGAGGAAGAGGTTGGTGTTGACATCCCATGAGAATCCCTTCTCTTTCTGAGGGCTGATGATAACGCCGTTAAGCACAACTTCTATCCCCTTGTTCTCGGTAGCCCCGATGTTTTTCATAAATGATCCGGGAACGCCCTGTGTCGGGGGAAGTGATACACCGAGCAGGACTCCGTCAGTCTTCTGCAGATAGACATCCACTGAACCATTAATACGATCGTTCATGAACCCGAAATCAAGTCCGAGGTTGGTCTGCTTGGTAAATTCCCATGTCAGATCAGTATTGGGAAGTGTTGAAACGTAATAACCGTATACACCGCGGTCACCGAAGTTGTATTTGGTTTTAGAGAGGCCTCCCAGGGTTGAATACGGGTTTATTGAAGTGTTTGAAGTTTGCCCGTATCCTGCACGCAGTTTAAGTGTTGAGATGGCTTCTGAGTCTTTGAGGAACGGTTCTTCTTTAATTTTCCATGCAAGGGCAAGGGCTGGATAGGAGTGCCATTTCTTACCTTCAGCCAACCTTGAGGAGCCGTCACTCCTTCCGGTAATGGTTATCAGGTACCTGTCCATGAAGGAGTAGTTGATCCTTCCCATGAATGATACAAGGCCCCAGTTTGAATAATAGTTGCCTGAACTGCTTGCATCCTTTGTTTCGAAGAGACCGAAGTTATTCCATTGTATATAATCTGCAGCCAGGGTGGTTCCCGTGAAGCTTGAGCCGGTTGAGGTCGACTCCTGCACACTCTGCATGGCAGTTATTCCCAGGCGGTGATTTCCGGCGTTGAGGTCATAGATAAGCAGGTTCTCAATTGTATAGCCGAGATTATCACTGTTGGAGACTGTTCCGGTGCTTTCGCTTCCCTGCCTCATGTGGGTATCTTTGCCCTGGTAGCTGGTATATTTTGTGGTATTGAAGTCGAACCCCAGGTTAGCCCTGTATTTAAGCCCCTTCAGCAGATCAATTTCCAGATACATTGTATTGAAGGAGGAGTTTCTTCTGTTCCTGTCTCCCCAGTTGGTCTGGTTAAGAAGTGTAAGGGGGTTATAGGTATTGTCTGTATCATATGCAGGCTGTTTGTTCACTGTTCCGTCTTCATTATAGGGGACCATCAGCGGTGAGAGTGAGTAGATGGGCCACATCATCTGTGTTGCCTGAGAATCCTTCGTATTTGCAATAGAGTTCATTGAAGTGATACCGAGCCTGAATCTCTCTCCTATCTGCTGATCAATTGCCATTCTGAGATTGTATCTCCCATATTGAATGACTGGCAGTACACCAGTCTCACTGTAGAATCCGCCCGAAAGGGCATATTGTGCTTTTTCCGTACCTCCTGAGAAGCTCAGCTCGTGGTTGTGAGTCTGGCCGGTCTGGTACATCAGGTCCTGCCAGTCAACATCGCGACCAAGGAGCATTGACTCAATCTCATCAGTCATATAATTGGTATAGTTGGCCACCGTACGGAAATTCACAAATTCTTCTGCATTGAAGAGATCATACTGGCGAGCTACTGTGTTCAGGCCGTAATAACCATTGTAGTTAACCTTGATCTCACCAGCCTGCCCTTTTCTTGTTGTTATTATGATGACACCGTTTGATCCGCGTGAACCATAGATCACAGTTGCTGAGGCGTCCTTCAGCACCTCAATGGAGGCAATATCATCTGAAGCAATATCATTGACACTGCCACCGTAGGGAATACCGTCAACGATTATCAGGGGGTCATTGGATGCAGAGAGGGATCTGTTACCGCGGATTCTGATCTGTGATCCTGCTCCGGGCTGGCGGCCGATGTTCTGTATCTCCACGCCTGCTGTCTTTCCCTGAAGGGCTTTGACAACGGTTGCAGCGGGGACATCACGAATCTTGTCCACATCGACGGATGTAATGGATCCGGTCACGTCGCTTTTTCTGACCGTACCATATCCTACCACGACTATCTCATCAAGACCTATGGTGCTTGTGGCCATGGAGATACTGACAATGTTGCCGGCTCCGACGGGCACCTCCTGGGTATCATAACCCACGAATGAAAAGACCAGTACAGGATTAGCCGTAGTGACTGTTATTCTGAACTGGCCTGATACATCTGAGAGCACACCGTTATTTGTTCCTTTCTCCATAATACTGACGGATGGCAGCGGGCTGCCGTCCTTCTCTGTGACCTGACCGGTGACTACTCTTTGCTGAGCCAGGTCAGATCCATCAGTGAGTGGTTCTGAGGCAAATGCTCTTCCCGTCTGGGCAGGTATGAGCACTGCCATGAGCGCAAGGCTCAGGAGCAGTTTTCCGAAGTATTTCTTCAGTAGAATACCTGGGGTTAGGGATTCATTAATCATACGATTTTAATTTTAAGGTTTAATTTTTTGAAGTTGGTATGGCTGGAATGACTACTCTGGGTTGTCATCTCATCAGAGGATTCAGGAAGGGTTCTTCCCGGTTCAGGGTGATTTGTCTTTGATTCGCATGGTAATATCAAACGTCTGAAGTTTATATGTCAATCCAATCGGGCCAAACAACATTCAGCATCGTGCCGGGAGAGCGGTTTTTATAATAAAAAACCTGATTTCCCGTCACTTTTAAAATCAAAACCCTGCAATACTACCCTTGGAAATTGGTCTACAACATGGTAAATATAATAAATATTTTTAAAAATGCAACCGATTGCAGAGATTTATTTAAATTGAATTGAAGGTTATTGGCTGAGGGTTTGTTGAAGGCAGGAAGGAAAGAGAGGGAGAGTTACTTTGGTAAACCGGTGAGATTGTCAGCCTGCAGGGCAGGTGTTGCCGTGTCAGAAAGAGTTGTTTAAAGGAGGGCCAGGGGATGGTAAGGTATAACAAAAAAACCCCGGCTGAAATCAACCGGGGTTTTGTTTGTAAAGTCGGCGGCGACCTACTCTCCCACATTTTGCTCTGCAGTACCATCGGCGCAGGAGGGCTTAACTTCTCTGTTCGGAATGGGAAGAGGTGGAACCCCTCCGCTATAGCCACCTTAAGACTTTAAATATCGTGACATGCTGGTGATGTAAGAATAATAAGACATTTCTCAGAAAGCTCACGGGTAATTAGTACTGCTCGGCTTTGATGTTGCCACCTTTACACCTGCAGCCTATCAACGTCGTAGTCTACAACGACCCTTAAGGGAGATCTCATCTTGAGACGAGCTTCGCACTTAGATGCTTTCAGTGCTTATCTCTTCCAAACATAGCTACCCTGCGATGCAGCTGGCGCCACAACAGGTACACTAGCGGTCTGTCCAACACGGTCCTCTCGTACTAGTGTCAGGTTCTCTCAAATCTCCTGCGCCCACAACAGATAGGGACCGAACTGTCTCACGACGTTCTGAACCCAGCTCGCGTGCCACT
>MTKZ01000637.1_pt1 | contig 44991 bp, 46 predicted proteins | sample 1042781 | NCBI WGS metagenome assembly MTKZ01 (sample SAMN06212207, study PRJNA360539) | anaerobic digester metagenome | biome: Wastewater treatment plant; material: sludge; isolation source: anaerobic digester fed with sludge from wastewater treatment plant | place: Denmark: WWTP Viborg ...
GTGTTTTTCGTCTGGGCCTCCAGGACCTGCAGCAGCCTCATCAGGGGGACGCCGGCATGGAGCATGGAGCGGAACTGCTTGGTGAAGAGGATCAGGTCCGTCTTGGGCACGCGGGTCGCAAGCCTGCGCAGCCGGTTCCGCCAGGACGATTCGGAAGCCGCCTTCTGCGTGGTGATCTTCGAGGGAACGTAGCCTCTCGTGAAGAGGGCCTCCGCCGCCGAGTCCGCCGAGTCGGCCTCGATGGTCCCGGAGATGGTCGCGCCGCCGGCGTTCACGGCCTTGTAGGAGAAATGGGGCATGGCAATCTCACATCATGACGGCCGTGGCGGCCTCCTCCAGGGTGGTGATTCCCTGCAGGACCTTTCCGGCCGCGTCTTCCTGGAGCGTCCGCAGCCGGCCGCTTCTTTTCGCCTCCCGGGTGATTTCCTGGGCCGAACGCCTCTCCAGGATCATGTGCTGGATCATTTCGTCGTTGATCAGGACCTCAAAGATTCCCGTCCGCCCCTTGTAGCCCGTGTTCAGGCACTGGCTGCATCCTCGGCCGCGCTGGAAACCGGCATCCTGGACGCCGTCGAGGCCCACCGCGATGAGCGCCTCTTTTGGCGGCTGGTATCTTTCCTTGCAGTAGGGGCAGATGGTCCGCACCAGGCGCTGGGCAAAAGTGGCCAGGAGAACCGACGAGATCAGAAAGGGTTCCACATCCATGTCGATGAACCGGCTGATGGCGCCCGCCGCGTCGTTCGTGTGGACGGTGCTCAGCACCCGGTGTCCCGTCTGCGCGGCCTGAACGGCGATGGCCGCCGTTTCGGGGTCGCGGATCTCCCCCACCATGATGATGTCCGGGTCCTGGCGGAGAATCGTCCGCAGGCCGCTGGCGAAGGTCATCCCCGCCTTTCGGTTGAGCTGGATCTGCCGGATGTTGTCGATCCGGTATTCCACGGGATCTTCGAGCGTCATGATGTTGCAGTCCGGCCGGTTCAGTTCGTTCAGGATGGCGTAGATCGTGGTGCTCTTGCCGCTGCCCGTCGGGCCGGTGCTCAGGATCATCCCGTAGGGCTTGTTGATGATGGATTTGATCTTCCTGATATCCGATTCGACCATGCCCAGCCCGTCCAGCGAGTAGACGCTGCCGCTCGTGTCCAGGAGCCGGAGAACGAGGTTCTCGCCGTATATCGTGGGGATGGAGGAAACCCGGACATTGATCTCCTTGCGGTCCATTTTCAGTGTGAACCGCCCGTCCTGGGTCACGCGGGAAACGGTGATGTCCATGTTGGACAGGATCTTGATCCGCGCCACAATCGACAGAAAGCTGGATTTGCGGGGCGCCGGCACGTCGTAGAGCTTGCCGTCGATGCGGAAACGAATCTGGACGCTGTTCTGCTGGGGGCTGATGTGAATATCGCTGGCCCCTTCGCGGACGGCCTGGGAGAAGATGGTGTTGACCAGGCGGATGACCGGCGCTTCCGCGGCCAGGTCCTGCAGGGAGGCCACCTGAACGTCCTCCTGGTCCGGGTCTTCCGTCCGCTGGGTGTCGATTTCAAGATTTTCCAGGGCGGTGCCGATCGTGGACTGGATTCCATATATGCTGCTGATCAGTTGGTTGATTTCCCGTTCCGTGCCGATCGCGGGCTCCACCTCGCAACCGGTCAGCATTTCGATCGCATCCAGGGTGTGGATGTCCAGCGGGTCGATGGTGGCGATCGTCAGGAGCCGCCCTTTTTTCCGGATCGGTGCGATCTGGTGCTGCTGGGCCAACTCAATGGGAATGAGCTGGACCAGAGACAGATCGATCGGGTAGTGATCTGGATGGTACCTTTCGATATTCAGTTGCCTGCTGACGATTTCCGCGAGGTCGCCCTCGCCGACGAGCCCTCTGCGCGCGAGCAACTGACCCAGCTTCAGAGGGGATTTGGGCTGGTCCTGGAGCGCCTTCCGCAGCGCTTCCTCCGTCAGCAGGCCGGCCTCGATCAGCATTTCCCCCAGTCTCGATTTGGCGCCCATATTTTCAGTTTCGCGAATGTCCTCAACGGGTGTAGAAAACGGTTTCCCTGTCCATGCCGTTCAGCACCCTGGCCCCGGAAGCCAGCGCCGCCGGGAGCCGTGCGATGGCCTGGAGCGCCGACGCCTCATCCGGGCAGCCGTCTTTCAAGACGATTGAAAATACCACACCCTGACGGGGATGCCAATAGGGAAGGAAACGCAGATCAGGCGCCTCCGGCTGATAGGACCGGTACAACTCGTAGGTCTGTTCCAGGTCCCGTGATGCGGCAAGCTGCACCCAGTATCTGCCGGCCGGAAGAGCGCCGACCGGTGAGGGCAGCGCCGGCAGATGGATGGCCTCGCCCGCCTTCACCCGGCCGAGGTTCCGGATTTGCGGGTTGGCGAGGGCCACGGACTCCCAAACGCTCCCGTTGGCCGTTCCGTAAACATCGGCGAGCATCCTCCAGATGGCCCTTCCGTCTTTCAGGATCAGTTTGCCCAGCAGGGCAGGCTGCGGCTGCACGGGTGTTTCCGCCGCGGCCGCAGCCCGATTCGGATCTTCCGGCCGGGACGCCTCCGGCTGCTGAACGGTGCCGGTCTGAACCGGCCAGCTGATTGCGAAAACGAGTGCGGCGATGAAGGCGGTCGCAACTGCCGGCGCCCATCCATACCGCCAGGAACCGGACGGCTTGCCCGTGGACGCCATCCGGCGGGCGCAGGAACGGACCAGGAACCATCCCGCCCGGGTCCGGTTCTGGATGATCAGCGACAGGATGACCTGGTGGCAGAGGGTGATGATCTTCCGCGGGTAACCGCCCGTCGCGCGGTACACGGCCAGCAGTCCGAGGCCGGAAAACAGCTCCGGGACGCTCCCCGGTTCGCCGGCTCGAGCAATGCGGAAACGGATCATCTCCCGGGTTTCCTGAAGATTCAGCGGTTCCAGGGTGTAGAGCAGGTTCACTCGGTCGGCGAAGTTTTCGATCCGGTCCAGCGTCTGCCGGAATTCCCTCTGGGCGAAGATGACGATCTGCAGGAGCTTGTTTTCGTTGGTTTCGTAATTGAGAAACTCCCGCAGGATCTCCAGACAGAAGTCGGGCAGGTTCTGCCCCTCGTCGATGATGAGTGCGACGATCTTCTTTTCGTCGACTCCCCGGTTGAGAAGATGATCCTTGATGCTTTCCTTGAGCTGCCACTCGCTGGTTTTCGCTTCGGCCGCCGCCCTTCTTTTTTGCCTGGCCGGGATGCCGAAGCCGAGGGCCACCGCCGTCAGGAATTCCGCCGGAGAGGTGAAGGCCGGGTCCATCAGCAAGTGCGTTTCCACGGCGTCCGACGCCGTGTCCGCTTCCGCGAAGGCGGTGATCAGGCGGCGGCACAGCGTGGTCTTGCCCGTACCGACATCCCCCAGGACCACGTTGAGCCCCCGGCGGAGGCGGATGGCCAGCTCAAGCTGCTGCAGGCAGCGGATGTGCTTGGGGGACTGGTAGAAGAATTCGGGCTCGGGGGAGTTGGAAAAGGGCTCCCGGATCAGGTTCAGAATTTTGAAGTATTCCATGCCTCACATCAATTCCTGCGCTCCGGCGTTTCCCTCGAGGGTCTCTGGGCATCCAGCCTGTCCATTGAGGAAGGGGCGGCGACCATTCCCTGCGGCGGCAGGATGGTGGGGGTGATGAAGATCAGGACCTCTTCCATGGACTCGCTGGTCCCGAGCGTTTTGAAGAGCCACCCCAGCCCGGGGATGCTCTTCAGCCAGGGGATGCCCGATTCCGTGCCGCCCGTGCGCTGCTTGGTCAATCCGGAGATCACGATGGTCTCGCCGTCCTGGACGATCAGGGTGGTCTTCGTTTCCTTCTTGATGATGTAGGGGTTGCCCAGGACGTTCCGGGTGTTGTCCACCTCGTTCTTTTTGACGAGAATGTCCATTTTCAGGTTTTTCTCGCCGATGACGTGCGGTTTGATCTCCAGCCGGAGCACGGCGTCCTCGAACTTGACATCCTGCGTGATTCCGGTGGTCGAGGTGGCGGTGGACACGTAGGGGACCCGCTCACCGTTTTCCGTGTAGGCTGTCTGGTTGTCCAGGGTCGTGATGGAGGGGCTGGAGAGGATGTTGATCTTGTTGTCCTGCTGGAGGGCGCTCAACTGCAGTTCCAGGACGTTGCCGCCGATGGTCCCGAAAATGAGGCCGAGCGATCCCGGCACGGCTGTCCCGATCGCGGCCGCCGGCATGTTGACGCCATAGCCCTGCCCGGCGATTCCTTTGTCACCCTCGGCGGTCGGCGTGTAGGCCCCCGCGAAGGGGCTGTAGGGGCCGACGCCGGTCGTTCCGGCTGCGCCGGTGGCGGTGCCGGCGGTCGTGCCTCCCGGCGTCACGTAGAGCGTGTCTCGGCCGACGCGTCGGCCGTACATCCCCCCCCACTGGACGCCCAGGTTCCGCGCTGTGTCTTTCGTCGCCTCCACGATATTGGCCTTGATCAGGATCTGGTGGGTGGGCTTGTCGATCTTCTCGATGATGGGAAGCATCTCCTCCAGATCCTGCCGAATGGCGGAGATGATGAGGGAGTTGCTGTGCTCGTCCACTTTGATCGCCCCCTTGGGCTTGCCGTCCTTGTCCTTGGTCAGCATGTCCTTGAGGTTGTCCATGATCTTTTTGGGGTCTCCGTACTCGATCGGTATGACCACCGGGGGCAGCGGGTCTTCCATCCACTTCGTATTCATCTCGAGGGTCCTGCGCTTCAGGTCCCGGTCCTGGTCTTCCAGGGACATGACCCGGATGATGCCTCCGTCCCAGGGCTTCGGTTCATAGGTCAGCCCCTGGTTCCGCAGGATGCTGGTGAAGGCCTGGTCCCAGGGGACGGCGCGGAAATCGACGCTGATCTCGCCCTTGACCTCGTTCTTGACCAGGATGTTGAGCCCGGCGGCCAGGGCCAGCGACCGAAGCACCGCCTTCACGTCGGCCTGGCGCATCTTGAGGCTCACCTCGTTTTTGGGAAGCGGCCGGATGGCGACGGCAGGCTTGCCCGCCGTTTCCCCCGGGCCGATTTTCGCGATCACATCCCGGACATCGGAGCTCGGCGGCCTGCCCGTGGGGGAATGGCCCCGGGATGTCTCTTCCATGGTCTGCCATTTCTCGAAGAAGGGTTCCTTCTTCAGGGTTGTGCCGCCGGAGCAGCCCGCGGCGAGCCAGGCCCCGAGCAGGACCGCCGCGAAGCGGCACAAGAGGGTTCCGAGTCTCCTGCGATTCAAGGTTTTTCCTCCATCGGTTTTACTCCTGCAGGGGAATATCAAAAGTCCGCCGGGTCTCCCGGTTGTACACGCTGATCCGCGCCGGCGTGATGGCTTTGAGCACATAGCCTTCGACTTCCAGCGCGTCCCCCGTTCCGTACTCGTTCCCGTTGATGACGGCGATTCGCTTCCCTCCGCCTTCGACGAAGCCCGTGTAGTTGAACTGCGCTTTCGGGGCGCCGGGGGCGGACACCCCCGGACCATGCGCCGGTTCTTTGGCGGGCGCCCATTCCGCATAGGTTCTTCTTTCATAAAAGGGATCTTTTGTCCACGGTGCTTCTGCCCGCTTGATCATGTGGGCGTCCACCGGTGATGGGCTTTGTTTCACGACGGAAGCGGTCATTTCGGTGATGAACGCGCTCAGGTCGGCGGACGCCTTCGCCGGATCGGCAGCAATCGGTTTTTTTCGCCCGGCGGACAGAAAATCGTATGCCCCGTAGAGAATCACGAGGACCAAAATGCCTAAAATGATGATCTGTCTGGTTGTCAACTTGGGCATGTTGTCGTCCATTCAATATCCGTGCGCATCAAGTCGAACCGGATCATCCCGCCTGGCCCAGGGCCAGCCGAACAGTCACCCGGAATTCCATGATGTCCGGATTCTGGCGGATCTCGATCTCATCGACACGATCGAAGTAGGGCAGCTCGCCGAGGCCGATGAGAAACCTGCGGAAGTTCAGGAAATCCCCCTGGGCCGAGACGCGCACGAGCAGGAACGGAGAGTTGCCCGTCAGCGAAGTCACGTCCGGGGACACCGAGAAGATTTCCAGGCCCGCCTTCTGTCCGATCCGCCTGAATACGGCCGGCGCCGTGCCGATCAGGTCGGGGGGGAGCTTTCCCTTGTCCGGCGTGGGCAGGACCGCGGCCGGTGCAAGGCGGCCCTTTGCCTTGAGCGTCTGGTAGAGGGGCAGGAGACTCTTCTGCTCCTCCACCTGGAGCTGGGCATCCCGGATCTGCCGGTCCAGGCCGGACATGGACCCGTACAGGGGCAGGACGACGGCCAGGAGGAAGAGCAGCAGGCTGCCCCAGCAGGCCATGTGGAAGACGACCGTTCGACCTGGGATGTTGATGCTTTTCAGGTTATCGAACATGAATTGTTTCGTTTTCAAATGTCACGGGTACGGTATGACCACTGCCGCCGTATAGGTATTTCCACCGGCCGTCATGCTGGCTTTGACGGCGTTGGCGCTCCCCGCTGCCGCCCCGCTGTTTCCTATAAAAACCGTCGTGGCATTGCCGTTGCGGTCGGTAACGGCGGTTGCCGGAGACACTGTTTCCGCACCGCCAGCGCCGTTCACGCTGAAGGTGACTGCCACACCACTGACTGCCGCCTCCGTATTGCTGGTCCGCACCTTCGCCGTGATGATGCTGAGGCCGCCGGCGCTGACGGAGGCCGGGTTGGCGGCCACCGAAATGGCCAGAGGCTCAGCAGTCTCAACAGGCTCCTCCGCGACCCCCGTCCTCGTGATCACGACGGATCGACTGGACCCGTTGGCGAGGCGCGCCTCGACCGTGTCGGAGACGGTCTGGTCGGGGGACGCGCTCCCCGGCGTGTAGACCGTCGTGGCCTTGCCCAAGCCGTCGGTGACGGCGCTGTACGCGGTCAGCGAGGGCGAGCCCGAATTCGCCACCGGGATGGAGAAGAACACCATCGCGCCGCTGATCGGCTTGTCACCGCTGTCGGTGACGGAAACGGTGACGACGCTGCTCTGATTCGCCGCCACTTCGGACGGTTCCGCTTTCATCTCCGCGATGCCGCTTCCGGCTCGCGTGATCACGACGACGGCGCCGGCGCCGTTGGGCAGGCTCGCCTGAATGGTGTCGGATATCTCGGCTCCCGGCGCGTTCCAGCCCGCCGTGTAGACCGCCCTGGCCTGGTTCTGCCCGTCCACCCGGTTGTTCACGGCCCGAAGCGTCCCCCCCGAGTTGTTCGTCCGGAAGGTAAACGTCACGGAACGCTCGATCGCCGGGTTTTCGTTGAACCGCGCGACCGTTGCCGTGATGACGCTTTCCTGGCCGGGGCCCACGGTTTCGGGCTCCGCCTTGACGGTAATGCTGTCCGTTCCCAGGGGGTCCCCGCTGGTCTCGCCGCCGCCGCAGGCCGAAAGGGCCAGCGCCGCGATCAACAGCACGAACATTCTCATATGCTTGCGCATGGACGACTCTCCTTCATGCAAAAATATACATCCATGTCCGGCGCACCGATCAGGCCGACGCGATCTTTAGGCTGATCGTAAAGTGCAGGACATCCCGCTTCCGGGCCCGCTCGACGCTGTTCTTCTGCACCGTGATCTGGCGGAAGAGCGGCGAAGCCTGAAGTCTGGTGATGTAGCCGGCCAGCGATGCGTCCAGGGACTGGCGGCTGCCAAGGACGATTCCCTCCACGACGACGCTGCCCGCCTTTCCGGCCTGCGGCGGCTCTCCCGGTGCCGCTTTGACGGCATCCTTCCTTTCTCTCTGAACGGTCTCTTCGGGAGTTGATCCGGTCTTGTCCGTCCGGGCCGGAGCAAGGTCGGCCTTCAGGGTCAACAGCCGGATATCATTTGGCGTCAGGGCCGACAATTCGCCGATGACGGCCATGCTGCGGTACCTTTCGCTGTAGGCCCCAGGGGAATACCGCCGCTGCCCGGCCTGCGCGGCGATCTGCATGACATCGTTCCGGCTGATGCGCGGCTGGTATTGGGCCAGCTCCCTTTGCAGGCGGCTGATCTCGGCCTTTTTGACGCTGATCATGCCCAGCTCGTACAGGAAAAACCCGGCGGCTGCCGCGGCCAGTAAGGCGAAGGCCGCGAATGAGGCAAGACCGGCCCGCTTGCGGACGGCCAGCCGCTCCCTGTCCTTGTAGGTAAACAGGAGGTTCGGTGTCCGGTTCCTGTCGGACAGGGCCATTCCCAGGGCCGGCGCGAGCGTGACCCGCTCGGAAAGGCTCTCTCCCCGGAACTGCGCGCTGATCCCGGGCAGCGCGGGATCGAACGGATTCAGGAGCTCGCTCTCGATTCCGAGCTGTTCGCCCATATAGGCGGTCAGGGGCGGGTAGATGCTCATGGCGCTGGAAACGAAGATCTTGCCGACCCTGGAGGGATTGACGTTCGCCTCATAATACTCGAAGGTCCGGTCGATCTGCCTGACAAGCCGCTGCATCACGGGCAGGATGATCCGGTGCTTGTCCTCCTGCGTGAGATGATATCCCGCATCCTGCCCGGTCAGGGGCTCCCCATCGGGGCTGAGGCTGAACAGGACCTTTCTGGCTTGCTCCGGGCTGACGACCGCCTGTTTTTCACCGGTTTCCTCTTCGGTGCGGCGGTTCTGTTCGAGGAGGGCATCCAGGACGGACTCGACCATGCTGTTGATTCCGGCCTTGATGCCGCGGGTCATGGCCAGGTTCCCTTTGGAATAAATGTCGATGCGGGAAAAATCGTTGCCGATGAACAGGCTCGCGACGGTGCCGGCGGGCGTCGGCATCCATTCCGCGCGGAACAGGTTCTGCACCGCAAAGGGAACGATGGAGATGCCGGCCAGGGGGAAACCCGCCTTCAGGAAGAGATTCTTCAGCTCCTCGACTTCCCAGCGCGGCGCCGTGCAGGCCATGACCAGCCATTTGGGCACGTCCTGCTCGACGACCTCTTCCAGGACCTCGAAATCGAGCAGGGTCTCCTTCTCGTTGAAAGGGGCTTCTTTTTTAACAGACCAGAAAACGACGTTTTCGATTTCGCTTTTTGCGACTTTCGGAATGCGGATGTGGCGGACGCTGGCGTTCGCCGCGCTCATGACGGCCCAGGTGTCGATTCGCTGATGGGACCCGCAGAAGCGGGAGAGTTCGTTTTTCAAAAGATTGGGGAAGGCGGGCGTTCCCCTGCGGTTCCACGGGTGCAGCGGAAGGGTATAATACTCGAGCATCTGCCGCCTGTTGTCGGCGATTCTGACCGTTTTGACCAGACGAAGGGCGTCGTGGCTGATATCGACGCCCACCGTGACGGCTTTCATGATGCCGACCTTCCGCGGGAAGGCAGTCCTGATTTTTTTTGGCGGTGGGGGGAAAGGTGCGTGATCGGCCGGAACCGCGGGCGGGGGTTCCGGCTTTTTTTTCCGAATGAGATCCAGGAGCTTTTCCGTCGATGTAATGTCGTTCATGCGGGCCAAGGCATCACTCCCGATGTCTCCGCGGCCGGAAAGCGTGGAATTTCAGTTTTCATGAATTCCTTTCAAGATGAAATACTTATATCATACTTGGCCAGGATCAATCAAATCATTTCTGAATACGGCGATGCTGCTGATTCCGTATGCGGGTCATTGTGGGAAAGCGCAGGAAAAGGGATGGCCGGCCGAGGGGGAACGGCGGCACGGGATCCATTCTCCGGTTGTGATGTGTCTTGAAGGCGTGCTATTCTTAAGGAGATTAGGAGGAACGGAGTTCGAATGAATCCTCAGCGGGCAAGACTGATCACGAATGGCCGGGAGTGCACGGGGCCGGTTGTCTACTGGATGAGCCGGGACCAGCGGCTGCGGGACAACTGGGCATTGATCTTCGCGATGCAGGCCGCGCAGGAGAGAAAGTCGCCGCTGCTGGTTGTGTTCTGTTTGGTTCCGCGGTTTCTGAACGCGTCGGGCCGCGCTTACGGGTTCATGCTTCGGGGACTGCGGGAGCTTGAAGCCGGGCTGCTTGAACGGGGCGTCCCCTTTCACCTGGTCTCAGGCGAGCCCGGCAAAGCCGTTCCTCAATTCGTTGCGGAGCAACGTGCCGGAATCCTGGTCACGGATTTCGACCCGCTCCGGGTCAAACGGCAATGGAAGCAGGGCGTGTCGCGGCGCATCGATGTCCCTTTCCACGAGGTGGATGCCCACAACATCGTTCCCTGCTGGCTGGCCTCGCCGAAACAGGAGTTTGCCGCCCGGACGCTGCGCATCAAGGTTGGCCGCGTGCTGGAAGATTTCCTGGACGACTTTCCCATGTGGGATCGTTCCCTCGTCCGGCAAGGCGGCCACAAGGATATCGACTGGGCAATGGCGGAGAAATCGGTTGGGACCGTTCCGGACGCCGTCCCCGCAGCGGGGTTCGCGTCGGGGGAAGATGCCGCCCACGCAGCCCTTCGGCGATTCCTGAAGGACAGATTGCCGCACTACCACCTGAAAAGGAACGATCCGCTGCAGGACGGACAGTCGGGGCTGTCCCCCTATCTTCATTTCGGTCAGCTCGCCGCGCAGCGGGTGGCCCTGGACGTCCGGCAGGCCCAGGCCCCGGCGGAGGCGAAGGAAGCCTTTCTGGAGGAACTGATCGTCCGGCGGGAGCTGTCCGACAACTTCTGCTATTACAACCCCGATTACGACGGGGCCGGCGGATTTCCCGCCTGGGCGCAGAATACGCTGAACGATCACCGGGGCGACGTCCGGACCTACCGGTACGCGCTGCCGCAGTTCGAGGCCGCCGCCACGCACGACGCCCTCTGGAACGCCGCCCAGACGGAGATGGTCCGGACCGGAAAAATGCACGGCTACCTGCGGATGTACTGGGCCAAGAAAATCCTGGAATGGTCCGAAACTCCGGAAGAGGCGCTGCGGATCGCCGTTCATCTCAACGACAAGTACGAGCTGGACGGCCGGGATCCCAACGGGTATGCCGGCTGCGCCTGGTCCATCGGCGGCGTCCACGACCGCGCCTGGCCGACGCGCCCGGTCTTCGGGAAGATCCGCTACATGAACGAGCGGGGCTGCCGGTCGAAATTCGACGTGGATGCCTATATCGAAAAAGTCAGGGGCATGGCCCCGTGATCGCGGGGGTCCGCTGAGCGGTTTTGGACTCCCCGGGCGGAGGCAAAAGATGCCGGCAAAAAAAATTCTCGTCGTCGACGATGAAAAAGACATCGTCGACCTGGTCTCCTACAATCTCGAGCGGGAAGGGTTCGCCGTGGTCCGCGCCTTCGACGGGCAGGCGGCCTGGGATAAAGTCCGGGCGGAAAAGCCGGACCTGGTGGTTCTCGACCTGATGCTTCCCGGTATGTCCGGCCTTGAAATCTGCAAGCGGATCCGCGGCGACGCCATGACCCGGAATCTGCCCGTCATCATGCTGACGGCCAGGACCGATCCGGTGGACATCGTGCTCGGGCTGGAGCTGGGCGCGGATGATTACGTCACCAAGCCGTTCGGCGTCCGCGAACTCGTCGCCCGGGTTCGCGCCGTCCTGCGCAGGCAGGAGCGGGAGCTTTCCGACACGGATTCGCCCGGCACTTTCACCTTTCGGGGGCTGCACATCGACTTCGATTCCTGCACGGTCACGGTGAACAGGAAGAAGGTTGAACTCAGTGCCCGCGAGTTCAGGCTCCTTCAGTTTCTGGCCGGGCGCCCGGGGCGGGTCTACAGCCGGGACCAGCTTCTCGACCGGGTCTGGGGCGATGAGGCCTTCGTCGAGCCGCGAACGGTGGATGTCCACGTCAGCCGCCTGCGGGCCGCCATCGAACCGGACAAGGAAAACCCGAGATATGTCCTGACGGTTCGGGGCATGGGCTACAAGTTCGCCGATTCCGATTAGCCCGTTCATTTCACGAAATCTTCATCGATCCGTCATCGAACGGTAACAATTCTCCAGTATGTTCCTGCTGTCGAAAGTCCCGGTGCGGCCTTTGCCGGAAGGCTCTTCCGGGCAGCATAAAAAAAGCGTCGTACCGGTTGAATTTCACAAAGGAGGATGGAAAGAACATGGCAAGGAATTTGAAGCTCCTCTTGGGGGCATTGGCGGTTCTGCTGGTCGGAGCCGGGACGGTCTTCGCGGAAAGCATCGTGATCAAGGGCTCCACCACGGTCCTCCCGGTCGCCCAGGCGGCGCTTGAAGCCTACATGAAGGCCAATCCCGGCGTCAATATTTCCCTTTCCGGCGGCGGTTCCGGAGAAGGCATCAAGGCGCTGATCGACAAGTCGGCAAACATTGCCAATTCATCCCGGGAGATCAAGGGCAATGAAGTCGAACTGGCAAAATCAAAGGGTGTGAATCCGGTGGAAACGATCGTTGCCGTCGATGCGATCGTTCCGATCGTGAACCCGAGGAACAAGGTCGCGAACCTGACCATCGACCAGTTGAGCCAGATCTATCAGGGCAAGATCACGAACTGGAAAGAGGTGGGCGGCGACAACCTCCAGATCGTGGTCGTCTCCCGGGACAGCAGTTCCGGCACTTTCGAGGCCTGGTCGGAGATGGTCCTTCACAAGGCCAAGGTGGCGCCCCGGGCGCAGATGCAGGCATCCAACGGCGCCATTGTCCAGGCGGTTTCGAAAAACCGTTACGCCATCGGCTACATCGGTTTGGGATATGTCAACAAGGCCGTCAAGCCCCTGACCGTCAACGGCGTCCAGGCCACGGCCAGGACGGCGATTTCCAAGGAATTCCCCATTGCCCGGCCCCTGTATATGTACACCAACGGCCAGCCGGCCGGCGTGACGGCGAAGTTCATCCGATTCATCCTGAGTCCTGCCGGGCAGGACCTGGTTGCCAAGGCCGGTTACGTTCCTCTGGACGGAGCGGCGGACCGGTCCAAGAAGAAGGGCAAGTAATCATCAGACCGGTTTCTTGAATGGAGAGGGGTTGGTGCCCTTCTCCATTCAAGTTGGCGGGTCATCCATTTGAGAAATCCGGACGGCGGCCTGTGAACAGACACTCCATCGAACGCATCATCAGGAATGTTTTGGCCTTCTTTGCCTTCCTTTCCGTGCTCATCCTGGCGCTCATCGTTTTTTTCCTGTTTCAGGAAGGGGTCCCCCTTTTCAGACAGGTCTCGGTGTTCGACTTTGTCTTCGGCATGCACTGGTATCCGACCTATGACCCGCCGGAGTACGGGATCTGGCCGCTGATCGTCGGCTCGCTGCTGGTCACGCTGTTTTCCTGCCTGATCGCGGTCCCGCTGGGCGTTCTGTCGGCAATTTACATTGCCGAGATCGCGCCGCCGTCGATCAAGGAGGTCCTGAAGGCCGTGATCGAGCTTCTTGCCGGGCTGCCCTCCGTCGTGCTCGGTTTCTTCGGCATGGTCATCATCGCCCCCTGGATGCAGGAAACCTTCGATCTTCCGACGGGCCTGAACATCGTCAACGCCTCGGTCATGCTGGCGATCATGGCGATTCCGACCATCTCCAGCATCTCGGAGGATGCGATTTACGCCGTTCCCCGGGAGTTCAAAGAGGCCTCCTACGCCCTCGGGGCAACGCAATTCGAGACGATTGTCAAGGTTGTCATTCCGGCGGCGCTTTCCGGCATTTCCACCGCGGTCATCCTGGGGATGTCGCGGGCGATCGGAGAGACCATGGTCGTCCTGATGGTCGCCGGCGGCGCGGCGGCCATTCCGGAGAGCCTCTTCGATTCGGTCCGTCCCATGCCGGCCAGCATTGCCGCGGAGATGGGCGAGGCGCCGTTTCGAAGCGGCCACTATCACGCCCTGTTCGCGACGGGTATCATCCTCTTTTTCATGACGCTGGCCTTCAATCTGATCGCGGATTACATTTCGAACCGGTTCAAGGAAGTGGGATCGGGGACCCTTTGATGGCGGCACAGGCGAACATGCGGTGGCGGTATCTGAAGCAGACCTTCTTCTTCGGCCTGGTGCGTCTGTCCCAGCTCGTCATCAGCCTTGCCCTGTTGGGGATCCTGGGCTATGTCTTTTTCCACGGCTTTCGGGCCGTGACCTGGGATTTTCTGACGTTGCCGCCCACCGATTCCATGACCCGCGGAGGAATCATGCCGGCCATTGTCGGCACGCTTTATCTGACGGCGGGGGCGATAGCCGTCGCCCTGCCCCTGGGCGTCGTATCGGCCGTTTATCTGACGGAATACGCGAAGCAGGGACGCTGGATCCGCGCCATCCGCATCGGCGTCAACTGCCTGGCCGGCGTGCCCTCCGTTGTTTTCGGTCTCTTCGGCCTGGGCTTCTTCGTGGTCTACCTGAAATTCGGCTCCAGCATCCTCGCCGGCTCGCTGACCCTGGGCATCCTGATTCTGCCGACCATCATCGGCGCTTCGGAGGAGGCGCTGAAGGCGGTGCCCCAGACCTTCCGGGAGGCTTCGCTGGCCCTGGGGGTTTCGAAGTGGAGCACCATCGCCCGCATTGTCCTGCCGCCGGCGCTGCCGGGCATCCTGACCGGCTCGATCCTCGGCATCGGACGGGCCGCCGGGGAAACCGCCCCCATCATGTTCACGGCGGCGGCCTTCTTCACGGCCGCGCTGCCCAAATCCGTCTTTGACGAAGTCATGGCCCTGCCCTATCACATCTACGTTCTGGCCACGGCCGGCACCAACATCGAAGCGACGCGGCCCCTCCAGTACGGCACCGTAATGGTTCTGGTGGCCCTCGTTTTGGGAATCGATCTGATCGCGATCCTGATCCGAAGCTCCGTGAGAAGGAAAAAAAGGTGGTAATTGTGGAAAACGGCGTGATAGTAAAAACGAAAGACGTGAATTTCTATTACGGTTCCTTCCGGGCCCTGACGGGAGTCACCATGGATTTTCAGCAGAACCGCGTCACCGCCCTGATCGGACCTTCCGGGTGCGGGAAGTCGACCCTGCTGCGGTTGCTAAACCGGATGAACGACCTGATCGACGGCACCCGGGTCGAGGGGGAAATCCTCTTTGAAGGCCGGAACATCTATGCCCCGGATGTCGATCCCGTGGAAATTCGACGGCGCATCGGCATGGTGTTCCAGAAGCCCAATCCCTTTCCGAAGTCCATATACAACAACATCACCTACGCGCCCCGGCTGTCGGGTGTGACCCAAAAGACCGAGCTCGAAGCGCTGGTGGAGCAGAGCCTGAAGCAGGCCGTCCTGTGGGACGAGGTCAAGGACATTCTGACCCGCTCCGCCATGGCCCTTTCCGGCGGTCAGCAGCAGCGGCTCTGCATCGCCCGGGCGCTGGCCATGAAGCCCGATGTCCTGCTGATGGACGAGCCGACGTCGGCGCTGGACCCGATCTCCACCGCAAAGATCGAAGAGCTGATCGACGAATTGAAGAAGCGATACACGATCATCATCGTGACCCACAACATGCAGCAGGCGGCACGCGTGTCCGAATACACGGGATTCTTCTACATCGGAAAGCTGATCGAGTACAACACCACGGAGAAGATCTTCACCAATCCGGAAGTGAAGCAGACGGAAGATTACATCACGGGGCGGTTCGGCTGATCGGAGGGGATTCATGGATGAAAAGAAACACACCAGCAGGGAATACGAGCGGGAGCTCCAGGAAATCAAGAACAGGCTCATTTACCTGGGCGCTCTGACGGAGCGGGCCATCGAACGGAGCGTGCGGGCCTTGTTGGAGCGCGATTCCGAGCTGGCGCGGCAGGTCATCTGCGAGGACGACCAGATCGACCGGATCGACGTGGAGATCGAGGAGAAATGCATCCGCCTGCTGGCGCTGCGGCAGCCCGCCGCGCGCGACCTCCGCTTCATCACGACGGCGATCAAGATCAACGGCCATCTGGAGCGGATCGGCGACATGGCCGGGAACATCGCCGAAAAGGCGATCATCCTCAACGAGGTGCCCCAGATCAAGCCCTACATCGATCTTCCCCGCATGGCGGAAATCTCCCGGGGGATGATCCGCGACAGCCTGGACGCCCTGGTTCACGGGAACATCGCGCAGGCCAGAAAGGTCCGCGAGGAGGATGATACGATCGACCAGCTCAACGAGCAGATCTTTCGCGAACTGCTCACGTTCATGCTGGAGGACCCCCGCAAGATCCATGCCTCGCTGTACATCATGCAGATCTCGAAGAGCCTGGAGCGGATCTCCGACCATGCCGCCGGCATCGCGGACATGGTCATCTACATGGTGACGGGACAGAGCGTCCGTCATCAGCCGGCCTGCGAGCCGAAGGAATGAAGCGGCCCAGGGCCGTTTTACGGAGTTGCCGGGAATGAACATCCGCCTTTTCTACAAACTGTTCGGCACCTACGTGGCGATCGGCGTCCTGGCCGTCCTCATTGCCGGATTCTTCATCGAGCGTCAGCTCAGGACCGGCCTGACACGCTGGGTGGAGGACGACATGACGGCCCAGGCGGGGATCATGCTCCTCATGCCCGACCGGGAGATCGTCCGGCAGGCTGCAACCCTGTCCGAACGCGCCCGCGCCCGGATCACGCTGATCGATGCCCAGGGCAGGGTCCTGTCCGATTCGGATCCCAATCTGATCGGCGTGGACAACCATCTGAACCGTTCCGAAATTCAGGAAGCCCGCATCAAGGGCAAGGGGACGGCTACCCGCTACAGCCGTACGATCAAACAGGACAGCCTCTACGTGGCCCTGCCGCGCCGTGACGGTCCGGTCGTGACGGGCTACCTCCGCCTGTCGCGGACCCTTGCCGAGGTCAACGCCGCCATTGAACAATTCCGGCACGGGGTGCTCCAGGTGCTGCTGCTGGTGGTCGTCTGCGCCATGCTCCTGGCGATGGTCTTTTCCATGCGGCTGGTCGCTCCCATCTGGGAGATGGCTGATTTTACCGAGCGGGTCAGGAAGGGCGACCTGTCCGGCACGATCCTGGTCCGCTCGGGCGATGAAATCGGTCAGCTCGCCGGGAACATCAACGAGATGGTGGCGGTGCTTCGGGAAAAAATCCGGTCGGCCAACGAGGAGAAGTGGAAGCTTCGCGCCGCCTTTGCCGGGATGGCCGAGGGGGTCATGGTCCTGGACGGCCAGGGCCGGATCGAAAGCCTCAACCGGGGCATGACGGAAATGATCGGCGGGGATTATGCCGACATCGTGAAAAAGACGCCCATCGAGGTCATGCGGAATATTGAACTGCAGGATGCCCTGAACCGGTTCCTGAGAGGCGAACAGCCCGTTCATCGGGAGATTGCCCTGGGGACCTTTCCTCCCCGCATCCTGGACGTGACGATCTCGACGGTCAAAAGCCCCCCGGGGCAGGATCCGAAGACCATGCTCGTCTTCCATGACGTCACGCGGCTGAAGAAACTCGAACGGATGCGCGTCGATTTCGTGGCCAACGTGACCCATGAAATCAAAACGCCGCTTACGGCGATCAGCGGATTCGTGGAAACCCTGGAGGGGGGCGCAATCCGCGATCCGGCCCTGGCGAACCGGTTCCTGCAGACGATCCGCGAAAATGTCTTGAGGCTGAACCGGCTTGTCGACGATCTGCTCACCCTTTCCAGCATTGAACTGGGGGAATCAGAGCTCCATCCGGAAAGCGTCGCGCTGGGCGATATCCTGGACAAGGCGCAAGCGCTGATCCAGGCAAAGGCCGCGGTGAAAGGCGTGGTCCTTCAGACCGATCTTCCCCCGGACCTGCCGGCTATTCGGGCCGACCGGGACCGGGCCGTGCAGGTCCTCCTCAATATCCTGGACAATGCCGTGAAGTTCAGCCCCGAGGGGGGAAAGATCGACGTGAAGGCGGCTAAAGAGCGTGAATTCGTGACGGTCCGGGTGGCCGATCAGGGTCCGGGCATCCCCGCCGCTGAGATTCCCCGACTGGGCGAGCGCTTCTACCGCGTGGACAAGACGCGATCCCGGGAGCTGGGCGGAACCGGCCTGGGGCTTTCCATCGTCAAGCATCTCATGCAGGCCCACGGAGGCGCCATGGAGATCGAGAGTGCCTCGGGCCGGGGCGCCGCCGTCACCCTGCGCTTTCCCGTCTTTCGCCAGGACGCTGAATAGGGAAAGCTCGGCACTCCGCAGCCCCTCGCCCTTGGCCGTGCCGCCTTCCGGCTTGACCATCCGGTCTATACCCGCGGCTTGCCCTTCATCTCCGCCAGCAGTTCTTCCAGGGCTGTGCGGTCGAAACGGTAGGCCGACCGGCAGAATTCGCAGGTCACCTCGGCATCGCCGGGGTCTTGAATCAGGGACTCCATTTCCGCGGGGCCGAGCGAGATGAGCACCCGTTCGATCCTCGCCCGGTTGCAGGTGCACCGCAGGGAAAGGGGCTTTCTCTCCAGGACATGGAAGGGGATGTCCGACAGGATCATTCCCAGAAGGGTTTCCGGCGTATGGCCGTTCCGGAAACTCCTTGTGACCGGCTCCATTCGGCCGAGACGTTCGATGAGCCGGTCGATCATGGCTTCATCCGGCGGCGGCAGGGTCTGAATCAGGAAGCCGCCGGCCGTTCCGATCGCCCCGGTATGCTCGACGAAGACGCCCAGTCCCATGGCGGTGGGAATCTGCTCCGATTCGGCAAAGTAAAAGGCCAGATCCTCGGCGATTTCGCCGGTCCGCAGCTTCACGACGCCGCTATAGGGCTCCTTGGCCCCGAGGTCCTTGATGACGGTCAGCAGGCCGTCTTTTCCGACGGCGCCGGACACGTCGATTTTGTCCCCGCGCGGCGGCAGATCCGCGCCGGGATTTCCCACAAAGCCCCGCACGGCGCCGTCGCTGTCCGCCTCGACGATGATCTTTTTCAGGGGCCCGTTTCCCTCCACCTTGAGGGCCAGCCGCTGATCCCGCTTCAGCAGCGACGCCATCAGCGCGCCGCCGGTCAGTGCCCGCCCCAGCGCGGCGGATGCCGTCATCGAGGCGCCGTGCAAACGGCAGGCCTCATGGACAAGCTCCGTCGTGACGCAGGCAAGCCCCAGGATGTTTCCCTGCCTGCCGACAACTCGAACGAGATAATCTCTCAACGTTTTTCCTTTCAGCGCCCTGCCGTTCATTTTGGGTTGAAGTTAGGCAATGCGGACGCAATTGTCAATGTCCTTTGCGGGATGAGAAAAAAACATTTGACAAAGACTCCGGCCATGTTTATATATACCCCCAGGGGGTATATTGATGGACGAACTTCGCAAGAACGTGCTGAACCGTCTGAAGCGCATCGAGGGTCAGATCCGCGGGCTGGAGCGGATGGTGGAGCGGGAGGCTGCCTGCGCCGACGTGCTCACGCAACTGTCCGCCGCGACCGCCGCCATGAAAAAAACGGGGGTTGCCATCATCCAGGCCAACATGAGGCGCTGCATGGAGGAGGCGGACGGGAACCCCGAAATGACGCGGGAAGACTTTCAGAAGGCACTGGCCAGGTATATTGGAATGTCTTGAGAGGATCGGATCGTGAAATCGGGGGAAAAACATGAAATCAGCCGCAGATCGTTTCTGAAGGTCTCCGCGGGTGCTGCCGCCCTGTCGGGCCTGGCGCTGCCGAAAGCAGCCCGCGCCGGCGGTGAAAAGAGGCTCGCGACGCTGATCGACCTCAGCCTCTGCGACGGGTGCCCCGGCCGGGAGATGCCGGCCTGCGTCTCGGCCTGCAGGGAGATCAACCGGGACAGGATTCCCGAGGTTGCCGCCTCCATTCCGATGCCGTGGCCGCGAAAGACCATCGAGGACTGGTCGAAAAAGCGCGACGTGTTCAACCGGCTGACCCCGTACAATTTCATCTATGTCCACCGGGCAGAGGTCGAATGGAACGGACAGAAGCGAACGCTGCATGTGCCGAGGCGGTGCATGCATTGCGACAATCCGGCCTGCGCGACGATCTGCCCCTTCACGGCGAACCACAAACAGCCCAACGGCGCCGTGGTCATCGACCAGGACCTCTGCTTCGGAGGCGCCAAGTGCAGGACCGTCTGCCCCTGGGAAATCCCGCAGCGGCAATCGGGTGTCGGGATCTACCTGCACATCCTTCCGGGCCTCATGGGGAACGGCGTCATGTACAAGTGCGACCTCTGCAACGACCGGCTCGAAGCGGGAAAACTGCCGGGATGCGTTGAATCCTGCCCCCAGAACGCCCTCCTCATCGGTCCGGGGAAAGACATTGAAGCCATGGCGGAGGAGCGAGCGAAGCGGATGAACGGTCATATCTACGGAAAGCGGGAAAACGGCGGCACCGCAACGCTTTACGTCTCTCCGGTATCTTTCGATCTCATCAACAGAACCATGCAGAAGAAACCCGGCCGGCCCGACATGCAGCCCGGCGTCAAACGGGGCATGGCCGGAACGGACGGTCTGGGAAAAGCGGTCCTGGCGGCGCCTGTCCTTGGAATCGCCGCCGGCGCGGCCGGGGCCTTCCATTGGATTTCACGGCGGAAAGCGGAAAGCAAAGATACGGAGAAGGACAATGGCTGACCGGATCGTCAGGGAAAAAGGGCTGGTCGTCCGCCACAGCGTTGTGGAACTGATCGAGCATTGGGCCATCGCCCTTTCGGGATTGGTTCTCCTGCTGTCGGGGTTCTTCCAGATGCCGACGGCCAACCGGTACTATATCGCCTCCGTTCCGGGGTTGGGCTGGTCGGGTGATTTTTTCGTCTCCCTTTATGTCCACTATGCCGCATCGGTCGTCTTCATCGCCGCGGCGGTTTACCACCTCGTTTACCACGGGATGCGGGGCGACAAGGGGATGATTCCGCAAAAAGGGGATTTCAAGACTTCCATCGCCGTCATCAAGAGTTTTTTCGGCAAAGGTGAGGAACCGCCCTTCCATAAATACCTGCCGGAGCAGCGCCTGGCCTATGTCGGGATGGCATTCATTATCGCCATGCTGATCCTCTCCGGGCTGGTGAAAACCTACAAGAACATTTATGCCCCCGATCTGTCGCTGGCGGTCGTGCTGACGGCCACGTGGGTCCACAATATTTTTTTCGCCCTGTTCCTGCTCGCCTTCCTCGCCCATATGGCAGCCATCGCCCTGAAGCCGAACCGGCCCATGGTGCGGGGGATCCTGACCGGCGCCGTCAGTCTGGAATACGCCCGGCATCGTCATCCCCTGTGGATCGGCGAGATGGAAAAGGGGGAATCGCCGCCCGTTCCCGCGGAGCAGCCGCCGGTTGAAGAAATGCAGCGCACCGCGGAAGAAGGCGCCGTCGAGGATCGGGATCTCGTCCGGGAGGAAGTTCAACGGGAAACCGCAGAACCGGTCACAGGCAACGAATCAGCAGAAAATTGAAAGGAGGCAACGAAGCTTATGAAATGCAATGTGGGTGGAGCCGATCGCATGATCCGGATCATCGCGGGTGTCGTCATCATCCTGCTGGGCTTCTATTTTCAGAGCTGGTGGGGCGCAGTGGGCGTAATTCCGATTCTGACCGGTACGTTCAGGTGGTGTCCGGCTTACATTCCGTTCGGATTTTCCACGTGCGAAGCGGATAAGAAATGAATGGAAATCATGCCCGGATGCGGCGTCGGGACCCGGATCCGGGAGAATTTGAAATCCGGCGAGAGCCTGCAAATATGGGGAAAAAACAATCAAAAATTGAGGAGGTCGTGTTTTATGAGGAAAATGAGATGGTTCAAAGCGGTTATTGTCGCGGTCATGCTGTTGCTGCCGTTAGCGGCCATGGCGAAAGATGTCGCCCCCGTGAGGGCGGCAACTGCCATTGATCCGATTGTCTCCACGGACTGGCTCGAGAAAAACCTGAAAAATCCGGACCTGGTCATTGTCGATCTGCGCAAGGTCGAGGAGTACAAGGCCGGTCACATCCCGGGTGCCGTGAACGTATTTTACGGATCCTGGGCAATCAAGAAAGGGGAACTGCTCAATGAGCTGCCGCCTTTGGACGACCTGGCGGAAGCCATCGGAAACGCCGGAATCGGTTCGAATTCCCTGGTCGTTCTCGTCGGCAAGACGGAGAAGGTTCCCGACCAGTTCGACATGACCCGTGTGGCCTGGACGCTGAAGTATGCCGGCGTGAAGAATGTGGCCATTCTGAGTGGCGGGCAGGACCAGTGGGCCAGGGAAAAGAAACCCCTGTCCCAGGATATGGCAAAGGCCAAGGCAAAGCCGTTCAAGGCCGAGTGGAACAAGGGCCTCTTCGTGGACAAGGCCTACGTGCTTTCCAAGCTGGGCAAGGCCGTCATTGTGGACACTCGTGCGCCGAACTTCTATGCGGGCAAGGAGAAGCTCCCCTTCGTGCCCAAGCTGGGCCGGATCAAGGGGGCCGTCAATCTTCCCGTGGGGCAGCTTTACACGGCTGAAGGGCTGTACAAGGCAAAGGCGGATGTGGCCGCCCTGGCCGAGAAGGCCGTCGGCAGCGACCTGGGCAAGGAACTCATCCTCTATTGTGACACCGGAAAGACCTGCACCTCCTGGGCCTTCGTATTGACGGAAATGCTGGGTTACAAGGACGTGAAGATCTATGACGGGTCATCCATGGAATGGCTGGCCGATCCGAGCGCCCCGATGGAGCCCTGAATGAAGCCGTAAGGAGAGGCCATTGCACATGGCTTCATAGAATGTCATTGTTGAACGCAGTTTGAAGCCCGGCGGACTCGGTCCGCCGGGCTTTTTTGCAATTACAGTATTCCCAGTTCCTTGCCGAGATCCTTGAAGTTCTTAGGGAATTCGGGCTGGAAGTTGAGGTAGACGGGAACGGGGTACTGGGCGCCGACCTTTTTCCCCGCCTCCCCGAGATCCTGAACCAATGCCGTGAGGAATTTGCCGGGCAGGGCGAACACCATTTCATCGTCCTGGGTCATGGAAAATACGCGGTCCCCGGTCCCCGGTATGGCGATGCGCGGCGCCTGATCCTTGAACGGGGCCAGGAGGTACTCGGTGCATTCCACCTTGCCTCCGAAGCTGCCCTTGACCCGCCGGCCTTCCCGGTAGGTCCAGGCGTGGACGAGGCGCATGAGCTGGGCCGGGTTGCCGTAGAAGGCAACCGTGTCCGGTTCGAATGACGCCCGCTGCAGGGGCGCAATCAGGATGGCCTCATATTCACCCTTTTCCAGCCTCCGGATCGAGGCGGCCTCTTTCCTCCCGACCTCTTCACTCTGTGAATAGCTCCCCTCGCAGAAGAGCCTTCCCAGCGAAGCGGACGAGTCCGCCGATGCGCTGAAGCCGAAGGCAATGGCGGCGGGTACGCAGACGATGTCCTCTTTCGCCAGTCCGACGGTCCACCCGTAGACACGGGCCATGGTGATGGCCTGACAGATGGCCACTCTTTTCCCGAGTGCCACGGACGGACGGCGGGTCTTCTCGGGAAAATCTTTCTTGTCATTGAGGAACTTCACCGCCACGGGAAAAGTCTTCAGCCTCAGATTGTTTCGAATCAAGTCCGCCGCTTCCGAAAAATTCTGATCTGCCATGATGATTCCCTCCTTTATGGGTTGATATTTCCGCTCAGTGTATTTCTAATCCAGTTTACCATATTCCTTTAATTGCAGTGGTTGCAGTGCTCCATGTCCCCGGCCGAGAAAGGCAGAATCTGCAGGGTGGTGTGATTGATTTCGTATTTGCGCAGAAGCATCTCCTGTGCCTGCCGGATGATCGTTTCGCTGTCCGATGACCCCTCCATCATGCGGAGATGCGCGGAAAGAAGCTTCCGGTTTGTGCCCGTCCGCCACACATGAAGATCGTTGACTTCAGCCACCCCGGGGATGGACAGTAGATCGATTCGGACCTGCGAGAAATCGAGATCCGGCGGCACGGCGTCGAGCAGCGAATCGACGGCCTGCCGAACGATCCTGTAGATTTCCCGAAGAATGAACAGGCTGATTGCGATCGAAAGCATCGGGTCGATGATGTTCCAGCCGAACAGCATGATCAGAGCGGCGCCGACGATGACACCGAGGGAAAACAGGGCGTCCTGGAAGGAATGAAGCCAGGCACTTTTCATGTTCAGGTTTCGGGACGAGAGTTTCTGGAGCAGAAGGGCGGCGGCCCCGTTCCCGGCAAAAGCGATCACGGCCACCCAGAGCATCTCCCTGCCCGGGATCGCCGGCGGGGCCGTCAGTCTGCCCAACGCCTCCCATAGGATAAAGGCGATGGCAACGGACAGGACGAGGCTGTTGACAAAGGCGGCGATAAACTCGATCTTGTGATAACCGTAAGTCTTCCGCTCGTTCGCGGGACGACCGGAAACCTTTTCCGCCCAGTAGCTGAAGCCCATGGCGGCAATGTCGCTCAGATTGTGAACGGCATCTGAAATCAGCGCCATGCTCTGAATGAGCAGACCGAAAACAATCTCGAAGGCCACGATCCCGCCATTGATGACGATGGCGAAAAAGAGGTTTTTCAGAGAGGCCGGTTGTGTCTTGTCCTGGACGTGGTTGTGTTCCATTCCTGTCTGCTACCCTTGTGTCATCGAAGCGCCCCGGCTCGCGAGGGCCGCTTTGATTTCGATTTTTAACCGGTCCAGGGTCGCCCGGTCGAGATCGGAACGCATTTCCTTTTCCACGCCGAATTCTGTGAGGATGAAATGATTCTTGACTGCTGCTTCCACGTGCTCGATGATCTTCCTGGCGCAGGCAATGGGGCAGCCATCCAGGACGAGCATGTCCTCCGCGTCTTTCACGGAGCGGACGAAACCGCCCCGGTGTGCAGCGATTCCGGCCAGGCAGAACAGCCGGCCGTAGCCTTCATCGCTTAACTCCACGGCGATCCGGTTCGTCAGCTGTCCCACGTTCGCCGCCCCGGCGCACCAGATGATCATCCGGTTGCTCCCTTCCACACAACAGGTGTCGGCCATGATGGACCCCCTTTCCTATGACTTGCCGATCCAGGCTTTCACGTCTTCCTTCTTCGGGATCTTCCCGACGGATTTGACCTCTCCGTCAATGACTACCGAGGGCGTACCGAACACGCCGTAGGACGCGATCTTCTTGAAATCCGTGACATGTTCGACTCTGGCCTCGACCCCTGCTTCGAAGACAGCTTCTTTCACGATTTTTTCCACCTGGTGGCATTTCGCGCACCCCGGTCCCAGAATTTTGATGTCCATGGTCTTACTCCTTTCTTTTTGATGCCGTGGCTTCCGTCAGCCATTCCCGGATCTCGTTCCGGGGCGGTGTTTGTCCCACGCAGACCACCCGGCCGTTGATCATCAGCGCGGGCGCACCCATGATCCCGCTGCGGGCGATTTCCCGGATGTCGGATACGTGGATCAATTCCGCCGGCAATTTCATTTCCGCCAGGACCTCCCGGACGTCGATCTCCATCTGGCTGCAGCGGGCGCAGCCCGGTCCAAGCACGGCAACGCGCAAGCCTTCCTCCGGCTGCTCATCGACGGGCTGTCCGAGGTGTTTCCTGAATTCATGAACGAGCGCCCTGGCGTAGAGAGGTCTGGCCTTTTGAGGAATGTAATTTTTCGCTTCGATTCTGCGGACGATCTCCTCGCCGATTTCCTCATCAGGGCGATCGGCAAACGGTCCGGCCATGTTTTCCATGACCTGTTTCAGCCCGACGATTCCGATTAAATTATTGCTGATCCGGATCTGCTGAATGCTGTCTTCCGGCATGGCTTTACCCACGCATCGCGTACGAAAGTATTTCTCTATGGCAATATATCAAATCGATCAACTTTTTCCGCATATTTCCTCTCGCCGAACCCCGGGAACTTGCTCCATCAGCTTGAGGACTTCCGGATCGTCCTTGAGCCAGTGCTTCAGATTGCCCAAGAGGCTTGCCGCGTATGGGCTGTTGCGGCCGTCGGAAAGGAAATAATTCACCCACAGGCCATTCTTTCGCCGACCGACAAGGCCTGCTTCCTCCAGAATCTTGAGGTGCTTGGAAACAGTCGGCTGCGCGATGCCTAGAAGGGCCTGCATTTCGCAGACACACAGGACGCGCTGTTGGAGAATTTTGACCAGTTTCACGCGATTGGGATCGGAGAGCGCCTTGAGCACACGGATGAAATCTTTCATGCGAACCTCCCAGTATAATCCCTTTTAAAAATATCATTCAGCCGCATAAAACTCCAGACTCCTGTCTGGAGATGAAGCGGCTGCCCGGAGGGCTCAAGCAGAGTTACGTTTGAAGTCCAATGATGCCTATGGCTCCTGCCGGGGGGAGTATCACTTTTTTGCAGGGCTCCCGTGTGAAAAGCGCAAGACAATTTATTGTTTTAACGCCTCAAAGGGGAGTCTGTTGCTCTATAGGATGAAATTCCCGAAAAACCATCCCACCAGCGTTCCGAGAATGATAATTGTGATCACGTAGATCACGGCTTTTTTAATCCCGAAAACCCGGCTTATCGCAATCCAGTTCGGCAGGCTCAGACCGGGACCCGTAAGCAACAGCGTCAATGCCGGGCCTTTGCCCATGCCCAGCTTCATCAGCGTATCCACGAAGGGTGCCTCCGTCATGGTGGCGAAATAACTGACAGCGCCGATCATGGTGGCCAGAAAAGAAGCGGTAATCCCGTTGCCGCCCAGCCAGGCGCGGATCCATTCCTCCGGCAGGAGTTTGCCGATGACACCAACGAGGAAGACGCCCAGGAGCAGCAGGGGGAAAATGATCTTGATGAACCACCAACTCTCCCGAAGCCATGAGGCGATTTCATCCCGTGGAAGGGCCTTCCAGGCAAATGCCGACAGGACAAGGGTAACAATGCACCAGACAATGACTTTCGTCAGATAGGGGCCTGTCTGGCCGATATAATTGGGCAGGAGAAGGGAAAGGAGGATCAGAACCATGAGAATCAGGTGGGGGCGGGACACGACGCCCTGCGGAGGATCGTTCCCCTGAAAGGCGGCGACGGTCTCGCGTTTCTCCTGTCCGAAGAAGACCGTCATCACATAGCCCACGATAAAGGCCATCAGCAGGGCTGCCGCGATGCGGGCAACGACCATTTCGTATCCCAGGATGTTCCCGGTGTAGATCAGGGACAGGATGTTCGCCGACGGGGCGACCCAGAGGATAATGAAGGCCACGCCCACGGCGGCACCGCTGTAGAACAGGCCGCTGGACACGGGGATGACCGTGCAGGAGCAGGCAGCCACGAAAAAACTGGCGATACCGGCGAGGGAAAAGGATTTCCACTTGTTGGCCTTTTCCCCCAGAACGGTCAGGATGGCCTGCTGGTTGATGAAGGCCACCATGGCTCCGGCCAGCAGGAAGGCCGGAACGAGGCAGGTCAGGACATGCGTGGCCACATAGTCCTTGATGGCCAGAAGCCCTGCGATAATTAATTCTTGAAACAGTTGCATGAATCCCGATCTCCTTTCCGAATGTCACAGGCCCCCGGCAATACATGGGCGTTTTCGTGTCAAATAACTCTTTTCAGCAATTTTGACCCGATTCCGGGCAGAAAGTGATTCCCTATGCTTTTTTAATGAAGACATTCCCCCGGGAATCTGCTTTAATATTCATAAATAGTAATATACTAATCGATGGTATCTTGTCAAGAACAACGGGATGCTTCTTGTTTGCAGTTCTTGTCCGAAGTAGTTTAAAATAGATAAACCAATGATATCAAATGATTATCTTTTTAGCTGTCAAACTGATCTGAAATGATGCTGGTAAGGAACAAGTTTCTTCTGCTTCAACAGAAGTGATAAATCAGAATTCGATGATTCGCCTTGTCCTGTGAGAATGGAAGCCGAGCGTACAGTCTCAATCGGTTTGTTTTTCACGTTTTGCGAATTGATCTTCAAAAGAAGGTCCGAAGTTTGGGTGAACAGGAGTGCCTGACTTCAGTGGTTGTATACTGCAAACGTTTACTCCGCTTCACACAGTCCGATGCCATTTCGGTATTTTGTCTGATTGACATACATTTTCACATCAGTTATAAATCACATCCTTAATTACAAGCGGGTTGCCTGACAAAAAACGCTCGTTTTGAGCGTTTGAGAATCCGAGATTGTCCCGGAGACCATTCAATTTAATCTTATGTAAAAAAATCAGGAGGTTGCATGATGAAAGCAGAAATTAAGGAAAAACTGGTATCGAAAGGCGTAAGCCGCCGTTCCATCCTGAAGGGCGCCGTCGCCCTGGGCGCGATGACGGTGGGCAGCGGCCTGGCCCTGAACCTGGCCGCCCCGGGAGCCGCGGAGGCGATGGTCAAGAAGCTTCCCGCCAAGTGGGATGAGACCTGGGACGTGGTCGTGGTCGGCTCGGGGTTTGCCGGGCTGGCGGCAGCAGCGGAAGCGGCCGGCGGCGGTGCGAAAGTGGTCGTTCTGGAGAAAATGCCGACCTACGGCGGCAACTCCATCATCAACGGCGGCGTGTACGCGGCATGGGACAGCCAGTTCCACTATCGCCAGAAGCTGAACCTGGGCGACGACAGCGTGAAGCAGCATGTAGACGACACCGTCAAAGGCGGCGATTACTATAATCTGCCCGAACTGGTGGAGGTCATGGCCAAGGGAGCGGCGCCGGCGCTGGACTGGATGATCAATGAGGGGGGGGCGAAGGTGCGCCCGACGGTCACGCGGGCGGGGGGCCACACGGCCTACCGGACGCACTCCGCGGTGGCCGGCGTCGGCCGGGAGTACACAGAGGCGCTCCGGAAGATCGCCGAGAAGCGGGGAGCCAAAATCGCCTTGAATACGGAAGTCACCTGGATCTGGCGCAAGGATGCCGATCCGGCGAGCCCGGTCCTGGGCCTGGAGGTGAAGAGAGGCCGCAGGGTGCTCAACATCAAGGCCGCGAAGGCCCTGATCCTCGCCTCGGGCGGGTTCAGCCGCGATCTCAAGATGAGGCTGGCCCACAACCCCAGGCTGGTCGACTCCTTCAACTGCACCAATCATCCCGGGGCCACGGGCGAGATGCTCCGCTATGCCCAGGCCGTCGGCGCCGACACCCTGCAGATGAACTTCATCCAGCTCTACCCCTTCGCCGAGCCGGAAACGGGCATTCTCGACACGCCGGCCGTCTACCCGTTCAATGGCCCCGGCTACGGCATCGTTTACGTGACGAAAGAAGGGAAGCGCTTCGTGAACGAACTGGAGCGCCGTGACGTCTGCGCCTTTGCCCAGATCAACCTGGGTCCGAATGCGAAGCCGACCTGGTCGATCTTCAGCGACGCCATGGTCCTGAAGATGGGCGGATCGAACGAAGAGATCGCAGCGGGTCTTGCCAAGGGGCGTTTCGTGAAGGCGGACACCATTGCCGAGTTGGCGGCAAAGATCAAGATCCCCGCGGCCGCCCTGACCGAGACGATCAACAAGCACAACAAGTATATCCAGGACGGGAAGGATCCCGATTTCAGCAAGTCCATGACAAAGGTCATGATCCCCATGGTGCAGGGCCCGTTCTACGCCATTGCTCAGTGGCCGGCCATTCACCACTGCATGGGCGGCCTGCGGATCAACCCGAATGCGCAGGTGGTCGATGTGTTCGGCGCGGTGATTCCGGGCTTCTATGCGGCCGGCGAGGTGGCGGGCGGCGTGCACGGCTCCAACCGCCTGGGGAGCAACGCCATTCCGGATGCTATCTCCTTCGGACGGGTTGCCGGGACCAACGCGGCAAAGGAAAAATCCAAGGCATAACCTTCAGGGGCCCATGGCTGTCCATGGGCCCCTTTTTTCATCCGGGGAATCGCTCATGAAAAGAAACCTGTTCATCGTTCTCGCGGCGGCCGCACTGCTTAGCCTCCCCTATCTCACGGCCGCTGATCGCCCGGTCGAGGCGGCCGGCCCGGCAGCGGCATCCTGCAAGACCTGCCACGCCGATTACGCCTCCGTCCTTCCGAAGGCGCACCCGCCGGTGAAGGGGACGGACCTGGCGGCCTGCACGACCTGCCATTCCCCCGACCTCTCGGGGAAAGCCGGGAAAAACCCCTATTCAGTTCGCATGCACAAGGCCCACATCGCCCCGAAAGGAGCGCTGGACTGCACGGCCTGCCATGTATGGGAACCGGGGAAAACTTTTGGCCTGATCGGCGGGAAGGGCTCCTGGGGGGCGCCAAGCAAAGAGGATATGGGCCTGCTGAAGGAGATCTTCGCGTCCTGGGCGGGTTCCGGTTATACGGACGCACTCCATGCCAAGGCTGGAATCGTCTGCAGCCAATGCCACGGCAAGGAGCTGCCCAAGCCCGATGACACGGTGGCCAACAGCGGTTGCCTGTCTTGTCACGGTCCCATGGACAAACTGGCCGCAAAGACGGAGCCGAAGGATTTCAAGGACCGCAATCCCCACAAGTCCCACCTGGGCGAAATCGCCTGCACGGTCTGCCACAAGGGCCACGGGGAATCCCAGGTCTACTGCCTGAGCTGCCATCCGAAATTCCAGATGAAGATCCAGGGGGCGGCAAAGAAGTAAAGCGCCTGCCCGCGGGTACATGTTTCGTGAACGACGGGGAAGGGGGACAATCCTCCTTCCTTTTTTATGCGAGCGCGACAGGCCGGAAAAGACCCTTGTCGACGCGCTTTCATTACTTTTCCGCTTGACCGGAGGCATTTTTCGGTTTATTGAAAACGCAAGGTTTTTGAGAGCCTTAATCAAAGTTCCCATCCGTATTGCTAATAAGGAAGTTTGCCATTTTCGTGGGGGTTGCATGAAAAAAACAACACTCGCCATTTCACTTGTTTTCCTCATTTTTTTTGCCTTCCATCTCTCATCGGTTTTCGCCGCGCAGAACGGCTGCCTGGTCTGCCACACCAGTGATGCGACCATGAAGCTCCTCTACAAGCCTCCCGCCGCGGGCCCGTCTGAAGGAGAGGGGTGAGCAGGGGCGCCTCCGCCAGTTAAGGTGGAAGAGATGTATAAGGGGTTTCTGGTCGACAAGGAGCTGGTCGCGAAGGACACGCATTTCAAGATGGGCTGCAAGTTCTGCCACAAGGGCGACGAAAGCGGCGTCGGCAAGGAAAACGCCCACAAGGGCCTTGTCAAGCGACCGTCGGACGACCTGAAGACGTGCGCCATGTGCCACCGGAAGATCACCGACACCTACGGAAAGGCGCTGCATTACACTACGATCGGCCAGCGCCAGGGGGTGATGAAGCGCTTTTCCGCGGAGGAGTTGAAGCAGTTTGACGAAAAAGTTTTCGAGAAGTCCTGCCGGAGCTGCCATGCCTCCTGCGGCGGCTGCCACGTCAAGGCTCCGCCCGTCGGCGGCATCGGCATCGGCCTCATCCAGAAGCACAAATTCATCAAAAAGGACGAAGGGAAAACCTGCGCCTTCTGCCACGGCGGCCGGGTGTATCCCGAATACGTGGGCGAATACGGCGGCAGGCCCGATGTGCACTACCAGAAGGGGATGCTGTGCATGGACTGCCACAAGAAGTCCGACATGCACGGCGACGGCAATGCCTACCTGTCCAAGCAGGACGTGAAAGACCGTCCCGCCTGCACCAACTGCCACAAGAAGCTGGGGCAGGAGGCCAAGCTCACCACCCGGACGGCCCACACCCGGCACCAGGGAAAGGTGACCTGCTACGGGTGCCATTCCTCGGCGGAGTACCGTCAGTGTTATGACTGCCACATGGACACCGGCTCGAAAGCGAAGCCGGGTTTCATCCTCGGCCTGAATCCCCGCGACAAAAAGACGCTGACCACGCTGCGGGTGATCCCCACGGTGCGGGATACTTTCAAGCACGCGGGCATCTCGATGTCGAAGTACGACAGCCTCCCCAACTACTGGGACACGCCGGCCCATAACATCCGCAAGCGGACGGACCGGACCCGTTCCTGCGACGCCTGCCACACGGACCGGACCGGGTTTCTGACGAAAGGGACGCTCGTCGAGAAGGGGTCCAAGGCGAATGAAAGCCTGATCTACAACATCAAGCCCATCCCCATGAATAAATAAGGAGGAGACCATGAAAAAGACGAGCAGACGGCTGATTCCGATCCTTGTTCTTCTGTGCCTGCTTCCGCTTTCCGCCCTGGCACAGTCGCTGTCCCCCATCCTCTCCACGGAGGACCTGGCCGCCAGTCTGAAAAACCCGGACCTGGTGGTTGTGGACATCCGGAAGGTGGAGGAGTACAAGGCAGGGCACATTCCAGGCGCCATCAACGTGTTTTACGGTACCTGGGCGATCAAGAAAACCGACAACGACAACGAGCTGCCGGCCGACGACGACCTGATCGACGCGTTGAGCTCCGCCGGAATCCGGCCGGAGTCGCCGGTCGTGGTTTACAGCCAGACGGGCACAGGGCCGGACCGTGTGAACACGACCCGGGTGGCCTGGACGATGAAGTATGCGGGCGTGAAGAACGTCTCGGTTCTGAGCGGCGGCTTCGAGAGGTGGTCCATTCGGGAAAAGAGGCCCGTGACGGAGGAGGTCACCAGGCCCAAATCCGCGGCCTACAAGGGCAAGTTTGACAAGAACCTCCTGGCCACCAAGAGCTACGTGCAGAGCCGCCTGGGCAAAGCCCTGATCGTCGACACGAGAGAGCCCGACTTCTTCAACGGCAAGCAGAAGCTCCCCTTTGTCGCCAAGGCGGGCCGAATTGCCGGCGCCGTCAATCTGCCGACCGCCCAGGTTTTCGAAAAGTACCCCCCGGGAGAGCACCTGGAAACCTGCTGCTACACCTTCAAGGAGGTGAATGCACTGAAGAACATGGCGACGGGCGTGGTCGGCGGGGATCTGAACCGGGAGATCATCGTGTACTGCGATTCCGGCCGGGTGGCCTCAAGCTGGTGGTTCATCCTGCATGAGGTTCTCGGTTACAAGGACGTGAGGAACTACGACGGGTCGATGCAGGAGTGGGCGAAAGACCCCGCCGCCCCGGTGGAACCGTAATCGCAGGGAAAACGCCCGGTCCGGAAAAGCCGGGCGCCGCATGACCGGCGCCGGGAGAAAAGACGAATCAAAAGGCAGACAATGGGTGCAAAGCTGAAAATCACTTGCGCGGTGTTTCTGATCTGTTTTTTTTCAGCGGCCATGAATGCGGCGCAGACCTTGGCCTGGACCCACGGGGATGTGACCCTGAAGAACGAGCAGGGGGACCCGATCCGGCCGGGCCTGAATCAGACCGAGCCCTACAGCCCCCGGCGCACCTGCGGCGGGTGCCACGGGTACGCCGTCATCACTTCGGGGTATCATTTCCAGCAGGGCTTCGACCGGATGAGCGACCGTTACGACGCCCGGAAGCCCTGGGTGCTCTCGCCGGGCATGTTCGGCAAGTGGTCGCCCTTCACGGCCGCCGGACGGCTGGCCCGCAAGGCCAACGCCGGGCCCGGGGACGTCGACCTTTCCACCTACGACTGGATCGGCGCGGGCAAGCTCAGCCCGAAGCACGGAGTCCGTTCCCCGGCCTGCGGCTGGTGCCATCCCGGCGGAGGTCCCATGGAGTACGGGCGGAAAGCCGACGGTCGGGCCGATCTGACCATGAACCTGGCCCGGGCGGAGGCGAGGAATACACCGGCCCACGACGGCGATTACAGCTCGCGTTTCACGCCCGACGGGAAAAGCCATTTCCGGGAAAGCGGCGTGCTGGAGGCGGACTGCCTGCTGTGCCACATGGCCGGATACGGCTTCGATGAGCGGAACCGGCAGATCAGCCTCCGCAATTACCGGTGGGCGGCCACCGCCGGCGCCGGGCTGGGCCGGATCGAGGGGGCCGTTTTCACGCCCGCCGATCCCAAGGCCGGTCCCGACCACTCGAAATTCCTTCAGGGCGCCTGGAATTTCTCCAAACGCCCGGTGGTCGGCTACCAGTGGCAGAACGGCAGGCTGTTCACCTCGGATGGGCGCCTGAAAGGGGCCGTCGTCCGCCGCGGCGTCGATTCCCGTAACTGCCTGTATTGTCATCTTCCGGGCGATGCGAAGAACACCGGCACGCTGAACACCGCGTCGCACGACCACCACGCCCGGGCCGGGCTCCAGTGTACGGACTGCCATCCCCTCGTCGGACGGACGGCGGGCGAGCGGCTTCAGCACCAGATCGCCAAGGGCAGATCGCCGCAGGTCACCGTCCGGGACGATCTGGACGGGGTTGCCATGAAAACCTGCGCGGGCTGCCACCTGGACGGCCGGTACCGCCAGACCCGCGCGAGCCAGCCGAAGGCGGCGCGCAACCCCGAGGCGCGGCATGCCGAAAAATTCCCCAGCGCGAGTTTTCATTTCTATCTGATCGGCTGCACCGGCTGCCACATCACGGCCCAGCCGGCGCGGGCCATGACGGTCCTGGACATGAGCACGGGCAGCGAGACCGGACTGACGACTGAAAACCAGCAATATGCCGCTTCCATCGGAGACTATGCCGTTCCGGCCCGCGAACCCTGGAAGCCATGGCTGAGCCGGACCGCGCCAGGCAAGGGCCACGGCGAGCATTACGCGGCCCATGTGCCGAAGCGGATGCAGTGGTTCGGCGAAAGGCAGCGCAACGGCGAGATCCGGCCGATCCCCCTCCACCATGTGAAGCGGGCGGCGGGCAGCGTCAAGGGACTCACCACGCTGGAGATGAAGACCGCCGGCGGCGCCCCGGTGAAGCGCCCCACGGCGGTCTCGGACCGGGACATCGAGGGTATGATCGGGGCTCTGGGGAAAAAGGGTTTCCGGAACGTCGTTTTCGTGTCGGATCGCGTCTACGCCCTCGAGAAGGGAAAGATCGCTGCCGCCGAGAACCCGGTGACGGCGGCCCAGTCCTATGCCATCGAGCACAATGTCGTTTCGCTGGACAGAAAAATGACTTACGGCGCCCGTGGCAAGCCGGCCGGATGTGCGGATTGCCACGCGGACAGCGCGCCCTTTTTTGCGAAGATGCAGATCCGGAACGTTCGGGGCTTCCTGAAGAGCGATTACCCGGCCCTCAAGGAGCCCAACGCCGAGCCCCAGATGGTTGAATGGGGCCTGAAAGGCGTCCCGGCCTACGAATAGGCGGCCGGGAAGGACGGCTTCGCCGCCGGGGCAAACCGCCGCGTTTGCGAATATGTGGAAGGAACCGAGGAACGGGCAATGAGAAGAAACTCCGGATGGACGGCGCTGCTGGCGCTGCTGGCCGTGCTTGCACTTTCCATGACCGCCGGGGCGCAGGCGCCGCCCGCCCAGCCGGCGGACCCGAAGCCCTTTCAGGAAATCGGCCGCCGGATCCCCCGGCTCCCGATGCTGTCCGTAAAGCCGAACGCCCTGGCTGCCTGGCTTGCCGCCAATCCGAACGCCGTGATCCTCGATCTGCGGGCCGCGGAGGCCTTCCGGGGCCAGCATCTGCCCGGGGCGGTCAACCTTCCCCTGGAGGCATTGCCGGCGCGCTACGCGGAGCTGCCCATGGATCGTCCCTATCTGCTGGTGGACGAAGACGGAACCGGCACGCTCCTGGCGGGCAGTTATCTCAAGCGGAAGGGGCACAGGGACACGGTGAGGCTTTTCGGGGGCATGGATGCCTGGCGGCAGCATGAGTCCAGGAAAAGAAAGTAAGCCTCGGAAGAGGCAGGTTCCGGAAGAGATCGAAGGAGAAACGGCATGAGCAGACGGGGGAACCGGGGAAAACTTGCGGCAGGAAAGGCCGGGCGGTTTTTCGGCTTCGTCGTTTTCATCCTTGTCCTCTGCGTTCCGGCTCAGGCGGCAAAGGTCCCCGCCGCGGTGGGGCAGCGCTGCGAATCCTGCCATGACCGCTACGCCTTCCGGGCGCAGTTTTCCGATTCGGCCCACGGCAACAACGGCTGTACGAGCTGCCACGCCGGAATCAAGGACATCGGACGGCACATCAGCGGCGAGGTCAAGCCCGAGGCCGTCTCCTGCCGAAGCTGCCACCAGGAGATCGAACGGAAGCATCAGAAAAGCGTGCACTTCCTGAGCCAGAACATTCAGTGCCAGGACTGCCACGCGGACATTCACACCCTGAAGAAGAGCGGCGCCGACCGGAAAAAGGCGGTTACGGACAACTGCACGAAATGCCACTCCGCCGAGGAATATGCCCTCATGGGCCACGGGCAGTCGCTCCTCAAGGGCAACCGGGATGCGGCGGCCTGCTCCGACTGCCACGGCATCCACGACGTTCGGGCCTTCCAGACTGGGAAGAAAAAGGACATCCTGGCATCCCGGGCCTACTACACGGAGCGATGCAAGGCCTGCCACGCCGACGAGGTCTTGACCAGGCGCAACAACCTTTCCACCCACACGGTGAAGTCCTACGATGAAAGCTACCACGGCAAGGTCCACAGCATCGGCGCGCCGCAGCTTGTCGCCGGCTGCGCGGACTGCCACACCGGCCACAATATTCTCCCGAGGAAGGATACCCGTTCCGTCCTCCACCCGGACAACCTGAAGGGCCAGTGCGAGGCATGCCACCCGGGGATCCGCCCGAGGTTCGTTTCCTTTGAGGCCCACCCGGATCCGGGGAATTTCGGCAAGTACCCCGTTCTCTTCGGGACGACCGTCTTCATGATCGGGCTGCTGGCCGGCACGTTCCTCTTCTTCTGGGTCCACACCATCCTGTGGTGGTGGCGGACCTACGTTCAGGAATGCAACATCGTCAAGACGGGAATCGCCCCCAGCCGGCTTCTTACCGAGTGCGACGCCGCCCAGCATGTGCAGCGCTTTTCCGTGCGCGACCGGGTCATGCACGTTCTGCTCATCATCTCGTTTTTCACGCTCGTCACGACGGGCTTTCCGATCAAGTACTACTACACCGGCTGGGCGAAGATCATGATCGATTTCTGGGGCGGGCCCGCCCAGGCGGGCTTATTCCACCGTGCGGCGGCGGCCCTTCTGATCGCCCTCTTCCTGTACACGCTCTGGCTTTCCATTCGCTTCCTCTTCCCCGGCTGGAAGGCGAAGGGCTGGATCGGACGCCTGCTGGGCCCGGATTCCCTCTGCCCGAACCTGAAGGACCTGCAGGACATTCGGGGAATGTTCCGCTGGTTCTTCAAAAAGGGGGACATGCCGAAATTCGACCGCTGGACCTACTGGGAGAAGTTCGATTTCTTCGCCGTCTTCTGGGGCATGACGGCCATCGGCGGTTCGGGGCTGATGCTCTGGTTCCCGGAGGAGTCCTCCTGGATTTTCCCGGGCTGGCTGCTCAACGTGGCCACGGTGGTGCACTCGGAGGAGGCCTTTCTGGCGGCCGTCTTCATCTTCACCGTACATTTTTTCAACAACCATCTCGTGCCGAACAAATTCCCGCTGGAGCCGAATGTGTTCACGGGCCGGTACACGGTCGAGGCGCTGCGGCACGAGCGTCCCCTCGAGTACGAACGGCTGGTCGCCGAGGGGCGGCTGGACGCCCTGAAGCGGGAAGGGCCCGGCCTGCTGACGCAGTTCTTCGCATCGCTCTTCGGCCTGTCGAGCCTGCTGTTCGGACTGTTCCTCACCGCGCTGATCTTCTGGGCCGCGTTCTTCTATTGACGCCGGCCCACGACCGGGATCTGCCGTTCACCGGTCCCTCGCGGAATCTCTAAGAAAAACGTCAACCTCTCCAGGGGAGAGGTGCGCGCTTTCGCGGCCCGACAGTGACGGCGCCGGAAGATTTTCCGCCTTGCTATCGTTTCCCTTCGATGGTAATACCCAGTCCCATCACAATCTAAGAGGTCTGCCGTCTTGTCGAAGAAAAATCCGGTCCGGTCCTTTTTCACGTCCGTGAAACTGGCCATCGTTCTGCTGGTCCTCATCTCCATCGCCTCCATCCTCGGCACACTGATCCCGCAGCAGGGTGCGGCGGGCCCCCTGATCGGTCGTCTAAGCCCCGGCGTGGTCGATGTCATGCGGTCCCTGCAGCTTTTCGACATCTTTCATTCCGCCTGGTTCATGATCCTCATGGCCCTCCTCGCCGCGAACCTGATCGTCTGTTCCATCCACCGCTTTCCCGCAGCCTGGAACCGCTTCCGGAAGAAGCCCGAACCGGACCGGGACGAGCTTTTTGAAAAGACGTTCCCCGATCGGACCGTTCTGATGGATGCGCCGCTGGCCGCCGCGGCAGGGACCCTGGAAAATATACTGAACAAGCGGCTCAAGCGAGTCTCCCGCCGGGATGCGGGCGAGCGGACCTATCTTTACGGTGAAAAAGGGGCTTACTCCCACTTCGGGGTCTACATCATCCATGTCAGCGTCCTGGTCCTGATGGCCGGCGTCATCGTCGGGTTCCTGTTCGGTTTCGAGGGATCGGTGGAAATCCCGGAAGGGGAGACGACGGCCGTCGTGGCGCTAAAGGGGGGTCGCGGCGTTAAGAATCTGGATTTTGCCGTTCGCTGCGACAAGTTCTTCATCGACTTCTATGAAAACGGGATGCCGAAAACCTACCGTTCCGACCTCAGCTTCCTCCGGGACAACCGCGTCGTTCAAAGTTCGCCGGTGCTGGTCAATCATCCGGTCGCCTTTGCCGGGATGCGCTTCTACCAGTCCAATTACGGCGTGGTCCCCTCCGGTGATCCGGTCCTGGCGGTCATGGAAGGGGACAAAAAAGTCAAGGATGTGAAGGTGGCCATCGGCATGGAGTTCGACCTTCCCGGGAAAAAGGCGAAAGCCCGAATGATCCGGGTCGAGGAGGACCTCATGGGAATGGGGCCGGCGGTAAAGCTGAGCATTCAGTCCGATGCGGGCAACGTCCAGTTCTGGGTGTTTCAGGCCATCGATCAGATCCGTCAGGCCAACCCCGGACTGCTTCAGCAAGTTCCCCTCTTCAATCCCGGCCTCTTCGCGCCCTATGTTTTCTCGCTCGGCCAGGCGGGCAACCGCTATTACACGGGCCTTCAGGTCGCCCGGGATCCGGGCGTCCCGGCCGTTGCCGCCGGCGCCATCCTCATGATGGTCGGCTTCATGGTCGTCTTTTTCAGCTCGCACCGGCAGGTCTGGGTCCGGCTGGAGAAAAAGGGGGAACGGACGCGCGTCCGCATCGCCGGCCGAAGCAACCGGGATGAAGTGGGCCTGGATCGCGAAATCCGCGGGCTGATGGAAGGGATCGGAACAAAGAAGGAGTCGGATTCATGATCAACACGGCCATCCTGAGCTGGGTCACATTCATCTATTTTGCCGCTTTTGCGTTCTATCTGGTCCGGATGGTCAGCGGCCGCGAGATCTGGGGGCGGATGGGGACGGCCGCCGCGTCGGTCGGCCTTCTCGCCCAGACGGTCGCCCTGATCCTGCGCTGGGTCGCCTCCTACGAGATGGGCATCGGCCACGCGCCCCTGACCAACCTTTACGAATCCCTGATCTTCTTCGCCTGGGCGATCGTGGCGCTCTATCTCACGATCGAATGGCGGACGAAAAACAGGAGCCTGGGCGCTTTCGTCGTACCCGTCGCCTTTCTGTGCATGGCCTTCGCGTCGCTCTCCCCCGGCATCAACAGTCGGATCCAGCCGCTGATCCCCGCCCTGCAGAGCAACTGGCTGACATCCCACGTGCTGACCTGCTTCCTCGGCTATGCCGCCTTCACCGTGGCATTTGCCCTGGGGCTCATGGTCCTTCTGAAGGCACGGGATGGGAACCCTGGCGAAGGCGTGCCGCGATTCCTCCGGCTCATCCCCGATATGGATTCGCTGGACGAACTGATCTACCAGAGCACGGTGCTGGGATTCGTCTTTCTCACCATCGGCATCATGACCGGCTCGGTCTGGGCGCATTACGCCTGGGGGTCCTACTGGAGCTGGGACCCCAAGGAAACCTGGTCGCTGATCACCTGGCTGGTCTACGCGATCATGCTGCATTCGCGCTACGTCCGCGGCTGGCGGGGAAAGCGCATGGCCGTCATGGCCATCATCGGGTTCATCTCCGTGCTGATCACCTACCTGGGGGTGAACTACCTGCCCGGACTGCACAGCTACCAGTAAACAAACGAGCCATCAAAAGGAGGGAAGCGAATATGAGCGTGATCAGGATCATGCCCTGCCTGGACATGAAAAACGGACGGGTCGTCAAGGGCGTCCATTTCGTGGATATCAGGGATGCGGGGGACCCGGTCGAGAACGCGGCCTTCTACCAGAAGGAAGGGGCGGACGAACTGGCCATGCTGGACATCGCCGCGACATTGGAAAACCGCAAGACGCGCCTCGAGTGGGTGCGCCAGGTGGCCGCCGTCATCGACATTCCGCTGACCGTGGGCGGGGGCATCAACAGCCTGGAGGACATCGACCTGGTCCTGGCCGCAGGCGCGGCCAAGGTGTCCATGAACAGCGCGGCGGTCGCGAATCCCGATCTCGTCCGGCAGGCGGCGCGGAAATTCGGTTCGGAGAAGGTGACCGTGGCCGTCGACGCCAAGCGAAACGCCGCCATGCCATCGGGCTTCGAACTGGTCGTCTCCGGAGGAACAAAGCCCGTGGGAAAGGATGCCATCGCCTGGGCCGGCCAGTGCCAGGAGCTGGGGGCCGGCGTGATCCTGCCCACAAGCATGGACGGAGACGGAACCCTGGCCGGCTACGACTTGCCCTTCACCCGCGCCGTGGCCGACGCCGTGAAGGTGCCGGTGGTCGCCTCCGGCGGCGCCGGGACCCTGGAGCACTTCTACGAAGGGGTCGTCAAAGGCGGCGCCAGCGTGCTGCTGGCCGCGTCGGTCTTTCACTTCCGCACCTTCAGCATCCGGCAGGTGAAAGCCTATCTTCAGGAAAAGGGCCTGCAGGTGATCCTGTAGCGTTTACGCTCCATGCTGAGGGAAGATGCCGTCAAAGTGACCTGCGTGGGCTGCGGCTACTGCTGCATCCGCAACACCTGCACCTTCGGGGTGGCCCTGCACCCCGAGGAGCGGGAGCGGATCTGTCCGGAATTGGAATGGACAGGGTCCCGCTATGCCTGCCGCCTCATGGCGGCTTCGAACCCGCTGGCGGATTTCTACCGGCGGGAGCTGCAGGCCGGCGGCGGCTGCCGGTCTTTCAACAACCCCTGGCGGCGGGACATCCGGCAAAGAAAAGAGGATGAGGCCGCGCCTGCTCGGGACGGAACCCCCTGGCCCGCAACGCCGGAATAGGGCAGACAAACCGGACACTCCCGCCCTTCTGCATCGTTAAAAAAATCAACCCCTCGAGGAAGTGCATCCATGAGCCCTTTTGAAGGCATAATGCTCGTCTGCTTCGGCGTCAGTTGGCCCATTTCCATCGTCAAATCCATCCGTGTCAAGCGGGTCGAGGGCAAGAGCCCCCTCTTCATGGGCGTCGTCTGCCTCGGCTACGTGAGCGGGATCGTCCACAAGATCATCTACTCCCTGGACTGGATCATCCTGCTGTACGGCCTCAACATGGCCATGATCCTGATCGACCTGCTCCTCTATGCACACTACAACCGGAAAAACCGGGCCGCGGCGGCATGATTCCATGCTCCCGGTGCGAAGCCCGTCCGGTGATCTGCATTGACAGCCTTTGCCGAAATGAAGTATGAATAGAAAACAAGTCCAGTCATCGATGTTCCCAAACAATCAACGAAGAAAGGAGACGGATTCATGAAGAGAATTTCGATCATCGGTTGCATCATTGCGGTATTCATCTTTGTCGGTTCGGCGAACGCGGCGATGGACAGAGGGCCGTACTTCGGGATCGGGGGTTCATACGCCATCCAGAATTTCGATACGGATGAACTCGACGACCTGCGCTACTACGGATTCAACCCGGACTTCGACAATACATGGGGCATCAACGCGAAGGTCGGCTACAAATTCAATCCGATGGTGTCCCTTGAAGTCGCTTTCGAGTATCTGCCGGGCTTCAACTACAGCGAGACCTCCAGGTGGGGCTATCAGCCGATCAGCATCGATGCGGACCTCGATGTCCTGACGGTCGTTCTGGCGGGCAAGTTCTCCCCCGTTCCCGGACCCGTCAGACCTTATTTCACGGCCGGTTTGGGAATCATGCGCGCCGAGATGGACGCAACGGTCAGCTCCCCGGGATATTTCCCGGAGGCGGCCAAGGACGACGAGACGGATGCCTGCGGCAAGGTCGGATTCGGCATCGATTTCTTCATCAACCCCAACCTTTCATTCAACATGGAGGGCGCTTACACGGTGGGATTCAGTGACCTGGACAACATCCGCTACTTTACGGTGAGCGCCGGTCTGGGTTTTCATTTCTAAGCGAAGCGCGTGGGCGGAATGCGGCAATTCCGACGAGACTGAGATAGCCCGAATATTGATATGAAAAAATATGGGTACTTCAAAGCGCTCCTGTCAGGCATCTTCTCGTCGCTTTTCATTGCCCTTGCGCTGATCATCGGCTGTGGCGGGGGCGGTGATGACGGCGGAGGCGGCGGGACTGCCCAGCCTTCGGACAGTTTCGGAACCATCCTGTCGTCAGGAATCCTGGAGAAAATCGCCCCCGGATCGGATCAGGGCGAATCCGTGGCGGAATACTGGACGAAAGAGAGGATGGAGCGGGCGGTCCGAAATTCCGCGAATCTGAGGAGGCCCGTTGATCTGAAAGCCGGCCTGTCGTCGCTGGGAAAAATGACCAGACAGGTCCCGGGGGGCATCGGAAAGAGTTTCGCACCATACAATCCCGATGCCGGCTGGGAAGCGGCATCCGTAACTGGTGCTGCGATGTCCGGGGCGAGTCCATCGTGGAGTTCCAAAGCAGACTTCAGTTGTCCGCCGTCGAGCTACAAGCTCTATTCCACAAGGGGGCACGAATACTATCCGGAAAGAACGATGGGCGCACTTTTTTTCACCATGCAGGATGAGGTCTACATGTGCAGCGCGGCCCTCGTCGGCAGGCGCATGATCCTGACCGCCGCCCACTGCGTCTCTTCAAACGCCGCTTGGCACGGCAAATTCATGTTCGTGCCCGGATTCAACAGCGGGAGCAATTGGAAGCCCTATGGCAATTTTTCCGCATCGCAGGCCCTGGTTTATTCAGGATGGTTCAACAACGAGTTCGTCCCCGCCGATTATGCCATCATCATGCTGAACGAGGCGGTCGGAGATCAGATCGGCTGGCTCGGCTTTTCCTACGACCAGGTCACGGACGGGCAGACATGGGACCAGTGGGGGTATCCGGGCGAGCCTGTCGGCGACAGCATGACCCTGATTATGAACCGGTCCGCTTACGGCGGGGAGGAATGCTCGGCGGGAGCCCCGTGCCGTCTCGTTGCCGGTTCCGGACTGGTCGAGGGCACGAGCGGCGGCCCGTGGATTCTGTGGGATGCGTCGAATCCCCATGCCAACAGCGTGGAGTCCTACTACCTGCCTTCGTGCAGCGCGTCGGTTTCACCCTATTTCGATCGCCACGCGGGCAATCTGTTCATGGCGGCTGAACGCCTGCAATGATGAGCCTGAAAACCGCCAGCACAAATATCAATCGACATGGTGCCGGGCAAAGCATGAAGAAGCGGTTGGCGCTGATTGCATTCTTCCTGGTTCTCGCCCACCCCTGCTTCCTTCAGGCATTCGAACTCAAGCCCTTCAACTCCGGAAACCAGAGCCCCCTGGTCCGAATTTATGGCCTGCCGTTCCCCGGGGAGGCGCAATTGACCCCGCCGGGCGGCAGGGATTTCAAGGTCGTTTTCGATCTGGCCAACTCCTGCGTGGTGGATTCCGCGTCAGGGGAAAAGATCACCATCGACGGCGAGACCAATCGAACGACGGTGGCGGGACGGTACGGGGTCGCTCAGAATGTTGAGGTGGGCGTTGAAATACCCTATGTCGTGCAGGGAGGCGGCTTTCTCGACGCCTTTATCGAAAACTACCATGACGCATTCGGTTTTTCCCAAGGGGACCGAAAACAGGTTTCCCGGAATCGGCTGCTCTTTCAATACGAGCGCGATGGAACGGACCGGATCCGCGTTGACAGCTCCGGCTCCGGGCTGGGGGACATTCGCCTGACGGCTGGATATCAGCTATACCGGAATTCGAGCGAAAGCCCCGCGGCGGTGGCTTTGCGGGCCGCCCTGAAACTGCCGACAGGGGACTCGGACCGGCTTTACGGGAGCGGCAGTACGGATCTGGCGCTGTGGTTGACCGCCGGCAGGGAATACGGGACCGGCTGGGGTCGGTGGGCGGTCTTCGGGGCGGCCGGAGTGCTGGGGATGACTGAGGGGAAAGTTCTGGAGGATCAGCAGCGGAATCTGGTGGAATTCGGAATGATCGGGATCGGCTGGCGCCCCCTCGACCGGTTCGCGCTGAAGGCGCAGATCGACGCGCACACGCCTTTCTTCAAGGACAGCGATCTGGTTGAGCTCGGCAGAAGTTCGGCGCAACTCATGATCGGCGGCACGCTTGCCATCTCCGAACGGACAACGATCGACATCGGAATCGGCGAGGACATCATCATCAAGACCTCACCGGATGTCGTCTTCCATATTGCCGTTCAGAGCCGTTTCTAAGGAAACGGCCCGGGTCTGCAGGAGGTTTTAATCCCGCCATGCCGCGGCGACGAAGAGATAATTATTCCACCGTGAAATCTTTGAAAGCCACCTTCAGCGCTTCATCTTGATCATAGGCAAGCGCCATGGAGGTGTGAGGGCCCTTTTCCAGGGGTATCTTAACCGACACCCGCCACCCTGATTTCAGCCAGCGTTCGTTCTTGTACATGCTGACCACATCTGACCGGTCGGTGTAGTATTTCGCTTCGCCGACCGCTTTGCCGTCGACATAAACGATGATCTTCTTGAGCGGTGCACCGTCCTCTTTGTCGGCGGCCCATCCGATCGCCGTGAATCCGCCTTTCTCGTATTTCGCGAAATCATAAAAGCACAGGGGCGGGACATTGGATGTGTCGAAATTCCTGGCGTAGTCCTTTTCCCCGGAACAAGCGCTGAACAGCATAACCATACCGGCAAATCCAATCGCGATGATCCTCGCGGCAAGTTTCATATCGAACCTCCGTTGACGATTTTGTCCTTCGCTTCACTATCGAGAATGGCGCACATATCTATCAGAAATGATCGACATTCGCAAAGGATACTTCAGGTAATGTACGGGAATATTGAAGGAGCGGAATCGAAGACAAGATGGAGATTTGCCGGGATCATGGGGCACCCTTGCTGGTTGTAAATGTCCTGTTCCCGGGTTTGCATTACAGGCAATATCATTTCCCGCCATCACATAAAAACAGGGGCGAGATCATTTCGACCCAGCCCCTGTTTTTGAGAGAGGAAGGTTAGTGGCGCATCCGCTCGTGCCGCCTCTCTCCCGGCACCTTCCGCCATTGCGGCGGTTGTTCACAATTCANNGGGTCCACCCAACCCTTGTACAGCTTCTTCTCCTTCTTCATGATCCCTTCCTCCTTCCTCTCAGGTTGAGAATCGTTGCTTTTGTTTCCTGTGCTTTGTCTACAGACCCTTCACCGGGGTGCACATGGGGTCCAGCCAG